>Ga0209251_1000014_pt1 | contig 163662 bp, 150 predicted proteins | sample SaaInlV_100m_DNA_6_FD_184665 | JGI IMG/M metagenome (GOLD analysis project Ga0209251, IMG submission 184665) | Marine microbial communities from expanding oxygen minimum zones in the Saanich Inlet - Saanich Inlet SI073_LV_10m_DNA (SPAdes) (version 2) | ecosystem: Environmental > Aquatic >...
CCAGCCGAGCCAGTCCGCCAGGGTCCCGCCCTCGATGTCCCCGCCGACCTGGATCCAATCGTTTCCAACGTACTCGAATACCCGCACGTGGCCAGTGCTGTTCGCAGGGCCGTTGTGATATGGGGATCCGATGGCGACGCGATTCCCGTTCTCGGAAATCGCAACAGCTGCGCCCGACTCGTCTCCCCCTGCAACCCCGTCGATGTCGGTCCCGAGTTGACTCCACGTCAGAAGGGCAGTGTCCCATTCGAAAACGCGCGCATGGCCAGAGGCACTCCCTGCAGAGCCGTTTGTCGTCGCGCCGATGACAATCCGAGTGCCATCTTCGGAAATCGCGATCGAGGCACCGGATCGGTCAGCCTCGGCTTCACCTTCGAGGTCCTCACCAACTTGATTCCAAACTACGGAGCTAGGGGTCTCAGCCGTTTCCGCCCGGAGTCCCGGAATCAGACAGGCGAGCGTTGCTGTAAGGACAACCAAGGTCCGAAAGGCGAATGACTGGTGCCTGCGAGGAACGCAGCACCGGCGTAAAGGGCTGTGACCGGCTACAGAAATGGGAGAATCCGCGGTTGAACAAGTCATTAAAAGCTCCAACTCAGGAAAAACTTCACCACGGGCACCCTAATTGGTCCCTAAGTGGGCTCCGGGAATCGCCAGGCTGACCTGTTTATTTGATTGTTTGTTGGTGTTGAGCGGGGCAAGCGGAAACTGAGTGAGTTGTGGAGGATGGCGAAGCCGACGGTGTCGTAGAGCTGGCGTTTCCAGCCGATGCTGGGGGCGCGGTCGGTGGGGAGTGTGGCTTTGAACGTGGCGTTGAGCGATTCGGCGTCTGGTCGTAGGCCGTAGAGGTGGTCGAAGTCTGGGTCCTCTGGTGGGACTGCTTGTAATCGCCCCGCAGCAGATCAGCGACCGACCAGATGAATGACGCATGGTTGTTGATCGTCTCGCTACCCGAAGCCATCAGACAAACCGTACAACCGTCAGGGGTGCGCCACATCCGGCGCCGGCAAACGGCCCGCTAAAAGGGTCCGATTGACACACAAAAGTCAACGGTGACAATGAACAGTCCCGACTGGACACCGGGAACGGGCCAGACGGCCCTATCCTTGCGCGAAAGCGTGCGAGTTTCCTCGTGCGCCCTGCCTCTCTAGCTCAATGGTAGAGCAGTGGACTTTTAATCCATTGGTTCTGGGTTCGAGCCCCAGGGGAGGCACTCACGCCGCAAGAGCATCACGGACATGCTCGATGGCCCGCGTTAGGTGGTTCCTGATCGTGCGTGGGGTCACCTGGCGCTCTTGTGCGACGCGTTGCGGTGATTCCCCCCGCACGAGGTAGCGGAGGAGATCGAGATCATGGGTCGGGACCCCGCTGAGTCGAGCATCGCGGACGACGGCGGCGAACTCGACGAATGGACAGCGCGCCGTTGTGTGGGCGTATTCGTCGAAGACGTTTGGCTCGGTCGGTTGCTCGTCGGCGGACTTGAGACGAAGACGGTGACGAAACGCTGCGAACATCGTGTCGGAGATGATTGATGCGACTTCAGGGCAATGAGCATCCCGTTGCGGTTGGTGCTGACGAAGTCAAGGGCATCGGAAAGCTGCATACTCGACCCAACCGGCCTTCAGCTGGTTCTGTTCCGGGTTCAGTCGATATCTTGACGGGCGAGTCGCCAACTCGCCAGGGCCAATGCGACCACCCCGGCCAGCAGCGGAACGATGATGCCCGTCATCTGGGAGAAGTCGGCGAGGTCCAAGTCGACCCCCGTCCGGTCGACGATGATTGAGCGGGTGTACTTGCGGATCGCGAAGCGCGCCACACCGGCGCCGCCGAGAGCAATGAATCCCTCCCAGATCAGCACATACGCCAGGCCCCACACAATGAACCGGCGCAGCGCGACCCCCAGCAGTGTGAACACGGCGCAGTAGGCGATGACCGCGACCAGTCCGGCGATCACCGTGGCGGCAACCAGGCCGCCACCTGATCCGGCCAGCACGGCGGCAGCGACAACGGGGATCAGCGTGATCGGTGTGGTGAGTGTGAGTGCGGCGAGAAACGCTCCGACGACAAGCGGCCAGCGGTCCATCGGGCGGAGCCAGAGGTACACCAGGGTCTTGTCCTCGCGAAGGTCCCCGATCGCCGCACCGCCGAAGACGAGCGAGACAACGGGGATGATCACGGCGAAGCCGAGTCCCGAGACCAGTCGGACGCCGGCCTCGAGGTCTGCGTCGGTTTGGCCCAGCGCGAAACCGGCCACCGTTGAGACCAGCGCTAGCGCAGTGAGCGCGATGATCCGGCCGCGGCTTGCCAATTGGCGGAGGACGACGCGGTATGTGAGGGCCAGCGCCCTCGTCGGGGGCACCGAGCGGCCCGCAGTCCGACGTTGCTCGACGTTCGCGGTGTCGCTCATCGGCCCTCGACCAGGTAGCGGAAAACGGACTCGAGGTCATCGTCGAGCGGATGAACCTCCGTCAGGCGAATGTTCAGGTCGCGAGCGAGTGGCGCCAGTCGCCGACCGATTGCATCGGCATCGTTGGTGTCGACCACGACATGGGTTGCGTCCAGCGACAGTGCAGTGATGAGGTCCTGGTCGACGAGCGCCGATGCCAAGCGACGTGGGTCGGATGTGCCGATTCTGATGCGCAGCGGGCGATCGTCCATCAGCCCGCGCAGGTCGTGATAGTCGCCGCTTGCAATCAATCGACCCTGTGCGATGACCAGCAATCGCGAACCCAATCGGGCGACCTCATCGAGGACGTGGCTCGACACGAGCACGCATCGACCTTCGTCACCGAGGCGGTGGAACAACGCAATCATGTTGCGCCGCTGCACTGGATCGAGGCCGGTGAGGGGCTCATCGAGGATCAACACCTCAGGGTCATTGACCAGTGCGCAGGCGACTTTCACCCGCTGGCGCATGCCTTTGGAGAACTGACCAACGGGCTTGGATCCGACATCGCCGAGTTCGACGTGCGCCAACGCCGTGACGGCGGCGGCGGTTGGGTCGTTGACTCCATGGCCCCGGGCCGACACGGTCACCATTTGCAGCGCGTCGAGATGATCAAACAGTGCGTCTTGCTGTGGGACCAAGGAGAGCCGACCGCGCACGGCGCGGTCGGTGCGCGGGTCAGCACCGAGGACCTGCACCGCACCGCGTGACGGTGGCGTGAGGCCACACATCATCCGAAAGAGCGTCGACTTGCCCGCCCCGTTTGGCCCGAGCAGCGCGGTGACGCCCGCCGTGATCGCAAAGCTGACATCGCTGACAGCAACGACCGAGCCGAAGAACTTGGACACCTCGTTGACCGAAATCATGCCCCTGGGTTCCGGCCCGGGAGCGGGCGCAGGGAGGGTGGCGATCTCCGGTGGAGGCAAGCCGGTCATCGGGCGATCACCAGTCGCGAGTAGCGCCAGGCCACCACGCTGAACCCGCCGACAGTCCAAGCAAGGTTGACCCCGATCACGGCCGCGGTCGATACGGCGGGAAAGTTGCCGGGGTCGCCAAAGATCCGGAAGACGAGTTCAAACGGCATGGAGAACACGTCAATGAGTCGCCAGTTCTCCGAGAGCTCAGCTCCGTCCACCAGTGCGCCCGCGAGAATCGGCGTGGCGAGCACGACCAGCACGACACCAATCGCGGCAAACGCTCGCCGGTCGGTCAGACACGATGCGGCCATCGAAATCGCGGTGAGCGCGCCTGAGACCGCAACGCCTGAGAGGATGATCCGCATCAGCACGATCAACCAGTTGCCCAGGCCGTCTGGGCCAGAGCCGTCAAAGGTGTACCCGAGCAGCACGAGGATGGGCGGCCCGAGGGTGACGAGGCCGAGTGTGACCACGACCGCAAGCATCTTGGCCACGAGGTACGTGCCGCGGTGTAGCGGCGTCGAGAGATACATCGCCAACATCCCGTTGCGACGGTCGGGGACGAGGACCTCCGGAGCGACAAGCGCGGCGAACAACACGATGGCCGAGGTGACGAAGCCGTAGTACTCGGGGTAGGTGGGACCGTCAACGATGCCGGAGGGGATCAGTACGGCGAGGCCGATGAACACGATTGCTGGCACGTAGGCAATCGCCACCGAGATGACCGGAAAAATTTTGTTCTTCGCTGGCCGACCGAGCCCGAGAGTGGAGCGCATTGCCTGCCAGGTGACGCTGCGAATCGCCCCCGGCACGCCGGACCGTTCGCCGACGTACGGCTGGAAACCGCGTGCCGCGATCTGGGCCGTGTTGTCGGGTGAGTCGAACGAGCTCACCTGGTGGCACCGGCCTCGGCAGCGCTGACATTGTCAGCATTTGCGGTGAAGATGTCATCGAGCGATCGTCGACGTGGGGCAAGGCGCCGGAGTCGAGCCTCGGCTGATGCGACCGCATCGCCGACGAGGTCGAACAGGTCGTCGTCGGGCAACCCCGTCGCAATGATCACCGACCCGGCGCGATCGACGGTTGCACCGGCAGTTTCGAGTTGGGTCACCACGTTGCCGATCGCCGCTGGTCGATCGGAGATCTCGACGAGCTCGATTTCGACCCCGCCCGATGCGCCCGCCAATTCGTGCATCGGGCCTTGCGCCACCAGCCGGCCCTGGTCGAGTGCGACGACGTGGTCGCAAACTCGCTCGACTTCTTCGAGGACGTGCGACGACAGCATCACGTCGATTCCGAAGTCGCGGTTCACCTGAACGATGATGTTCAGCATCTCATCGCGCTGCACCGGATCGAGTCCATCGGTCGGCTCGTCGAGCACGATGAACCGCGGAGCTGCGGCGATGGCCTGTGCGAGCTTCACCCGCTGGCGCTGCCCGGTCGACATCGTGCCGAGCGCCCGGAAGCGTTCTTCGCCCAGGCCGACCAGGTACAGGGAGTCGCTGGCCCGAGTGCGGGCTTCATCGCGCGGCAGCCCCTTCACTTCGGCGAGGTGACGAACGAAGTCGTAGGCGCGAAGGTCGTCGGGGAGGACATTGCGTTCTGGTCCGTACCCGATCTGGGCGCGTAGCTCGGGTCCGTGCACAGCTGGGTCAAGTCCGAGGACCTTGATTGTGCCCGACGATGGTGCGAGGAGACCGAGCGTGAGCGAGACCAGCGTCGTCTTGCCAGCGCCATTGGCACCGACGAGCCCGGTCACGCCTGGCGGGATGTGCAGGTCGAGTCGATCGAGTGCGAGCGTCGACGGGAACTGCATCACCAGTCCCTCGGTCTCGATGATCGCAGCCATGGGATGCAGTCTTCCTGGACAGTGCGCTGAGAGCATCACCCCGCAGGATGATCGCCCCTCATCCGATCGGCGTTACCTGCTGGAAACGGCGGAGCCGCCAATGTCGAGCGCCGCGATGGCGTCTTCGCGCATCTCGACCTTGCGGATCTTGCCGGTCACGGTCATGGGGAAGTCGTCGACAATGCGGATGTGGGCCGGAACTTTAAAGTGCGCGATCTTTCCCGCGCAGAACCTCTTGACGTCATCGAGCGTCGGGGTCGAACCCGCGACAGGAATGATGCACGCCATCACTGCTTCGCCGTACCGCTCATCAGGAACACCGATGACCTGAATATCCGCGATGTCGGGATGACCGGACAGGAACTCTTCAACTTCGCGCGGGTAGACGTTCTCGCCGCCGCGAATGATCATGTCCTTGATCCGGCCGACGATGTTGACGTAGCCGTCGTCGAACATGATTGCGATGTCGCCCGTGTGCATCCATCCATCCGCATCAATCGAGTCAGCGGTCTTTTCTGGTTCGTTCCAATACCCCTGCATCACCGAGTAGCCACGTGTGCAGAACTCGCCGCGCTCGCCCCGTGGCAACGTCTCGCCGGTTGCGGGGTCGGCGATGCGCACTTCAACGTGAGGGTGGGCGATGCCGACGGTTTGCGTCTGATGAGCGAGCGTGTCGCCAATGAGGGTCTGACATGAGACAGGCGACGTCTCGGTCATGCCGTAACAGTTGGTGACGTCGACCATGTGCATCTTCTCGACACAGGCCACCATTGCGTCTTCGGGACACAACGATCCGGCCATCACGCCAGTCCGCAGCGAACTGAGATCAAAATCGGCGAAATTTGGGAGTGCGAGTTCAGCGATGAACATCGTCGGTACGCCGTACAGCGCCGTGCACCGCTCCTGCTCGACGGCGGTGAGCACGGCAGCGGGATCGAACGCATCTCCGGGAATCACCATGCACGCGCCCGTCGACGTGCAGCCGAGGTTGCCCATCACCATGCCGAAGCAGTGATAGAAGGGTACGGGGATGCAGAGTCGATCCTCGTGCGTAATGTTCTGTCCGCGAGTCACATTGTGACCGTTGTTCAAGATGTTGTGGTGGGTGAGCGTGGCGCCCTTCGGGAACCCGGTGGTGCCCGACGTGTACTGAATGTTGATCGGGTCATCCGGTCTGAGGGATGCGCTGACATCGGCGAGTTGCTGATCGCTGATCTCATCTGATCCTGCGCACAGCGCTTCCCAGTCGTCGTCCCAGAAGAAGACGGCGCGCTCAAGCGTCGGACACTCAACGCGTACCTCGTCGACCATCGTCCGATAATCGGACGTCTTGAACGTGGGCGAGGCAACGACCCACCGGCAGCCGGACTGATTGACGGCGTACGCCAACTCATGTGTGCGATACGACGGGTTGATGTTGACGAGTACAACGCCGATCTCTGCGGTGGCGAACTGGAGGAGCGTCCACTCGGCATAGTTCGGACTCCACAGGCCAACGCGGTCGCCCTTGGCCAAACCGGCACCGAGCATGCCTTTGGCCAGCACGGACACGCGGGCTGCGAACTCGTCGTAGGTCCACCGAATGTCCTGGTGAACTGAGACGAGTGCGTCACGTCCGCCGTGCGTGGCCACGGTGCGAGCAAGGTTCTGCCCGATTGTCTCGTCGAGCAGTGGTGTGTCCGCTGGCCCAGCGGCGTACGACAATTCGGTCATGGCTGACAACCCCCAAGGTGTGTGTGCAATCAGTCGCCAGTCTCGCGCGTCGGTACCCACTCCGTCTTAACGGTCGAATGAGTTCACTTCGGGAGTACCAGGCGCGTCCGAAAACCTGCGACGCCCAACCGCCTGGGGGGAGGGTGCGGTTGGGCGTCGGCTGGTTTTAGTGAACACCTCTTGTTCGGTGCCCCGGTGATCTTGGATCAGAGATTTCCGAAGTTGTCGAGCATTAATCGGTTGCGGAGGTCTCGAGGGCCGGATCAACGTCAAGGCCGGCGTTGCGGATCTCGATCTTGCGTGGCTTGGCCTGTTGCGCGACCGGAACCCGAAGCGTCAGGACACCGTCGTGATAGTCCGCTTCGATGCCGTCGGCATCGAGCCCTTCTCCCAGGTTGACCTGGCGTCGGAAGGTGCCGGGATGGCGCTCAGCGAGAGAAAAGCGGTCGCCCTCTTCGCGAGCGGTCGATGAGCGTGGGATAGAGCGACGGGCCGGAGCCGATTCGCTGCGCGATCTGCGAGGCAGTCCATCCGCCCACGGCGCCGCCGACTGCGCCACCCGTGGAAAGCAGAGCGAACTCGGTTGGCGAGGTTTCCAGAACTTCTTGGGCGAACAGGACCATGGTTGCTGTCGACATCGTGCCGAGCATGTTGAGGAGTCCGAGGATGGTGGCCATCGGTCGGAGCAGTTCGTGGTTCCACAGCCAGCGAAAACCGATGCGCAGCTCTGTGGTCCACGATGGTGGAGCGGCACCTGCCGAGGCAGGCTTCGGAACTCGCTTCGTTGCGGGAATGAGCGCAATCAGAACGGCCGATACGAAGAACGTTCCGGCGTCGACGAAGAACGGCACGGAGAACGCGGCAACGAGGAGCAGTGCTCCAAGTGGCGGGCCAGCGACTATGTTGCTCACGAGGTCAGCGCTCCACAGTCGACCGTTCGGCTTCTCGAGTCGGTCGGCGTGCACGATGGCCGGCATGAAGGTCTGCGCCGAGTTGTCGTAGAGCACCTCGGCAAACCCGAGCAGCAGCGTGGCGAAGAGGACCATCGAGTAGAGAAGCGCATCGGTGCCCAGGACGGCGCCTGCGTCGACAGCGTCCGGGTCAGGAAGTATTCCTTGCTGGCTCAAGACGACGAACGCGACGCCCAGCGTCAGGACGGACCGAATCAGGTTGGCCGCGATAATCAGAGTCCGTCGGTCATGTCGGTCGGTGATCACGCCGGCCGGAAGACTGAACAGCAGCCACGGCAGCCGCTAGACGACACCGACGAGCGCGATCAGGAGCGGATGACGGGTGACTGCTGACGCGAGCCACGGGTAGGCGATGATGCCGATGCCGTCGCCGAGATTCGAGATCGTGCTGGCGCCGAACAACTTGAAATAGTTGCGTCCGACGCGATCCGTGGGCAGTGCGGCGCGGCAGCGCGCCTCGTCGCTGACCTCAAGCGTGGTGTCAGTGCTCACGAGCTGGCCTCTTTTGTCTCGGGCAGTGTTGGATGGTCGGTGGGGTAGACCGCTGCGACGAAGCCGTAGACCGTGTCGCCGTCTCGAGGCAGCGTCACAAAGTCGTCCGCCAGGTCTGTGACCTGCTGCCAGAATTCTTCGCGGCGTTCTTTCGGGATACGGCATGTCGGATTGTCGACCGCATCTTGTCGTCGTCGGTTTCGACCGCCTCGCGTTGGGCTTTGGCCAGAAAACTCCGCATCAGAGTGCCCGTTGGCATCTCCCCGTCGCTCAGGACGATCGTGCGTGCCACGCGTCCGTACAACCGCTCATCGATCGCTCGGACCTTGCGGGTGCGGACCACCTTGAGGAAGCCGACCCCGACGAGTTGATCGACGTGGTACGCCATCGACGACTTGGGGCGATCGAGGGCTTGAGTAAGTTCGGTGACCGTTGCTGCCCGTTCCAGAACGAGGGATAGGATCTGGCTCCGCAACGGGTCAGCGATTGCTTTCAGCCGTGCCGGGGTCCGCAAGAACTCCGACACAAACGGGTGAGTGTGCGTCAGTCTTGGGAGACGCGGCCGCGCATGGCGGCGCTCGCCAGGCTGAAACTGACAACCGCGAGCGCGAGCGTGGCCGCCAAGCCCTTTGCCAATACATCCCATTCCCAACCGACGGAGATCAGGCTGCGGAGACCGTCAAGGACATATGTGACCGGGTTGTAGGTCGCCACTGTCGACAGCCATCCCGTCAGAGCTTCCTTGGGCAAGAACGACGTTGTCAGGAACGCGAACGGGAAGAAGAGGATGAAACTGGAGTTCACCGCTGCTGGGTTGCCGGTCTTCAGCGCAATGGCGTACGGGAACCCGGCGAACGCCAGGCCCCACAGCGCGCCATAGAACAGAAACGCGATCATGCCGAGAATGCCGGTGGTAAAGGTGACCCCGAGCACCAAGCCGAGCATCAGCACCGGGATGGCGAGCATGATGACCGCCATCAAGTCGGCCACCATCAAGCCGAGCAACAGCGCGGGCCGACGGATCGGCGTCAGCAACAGACGGTCGAAGTAGCCGCCTTGAATGTCGGTCACCAATGCGCTCGCGCGTGAGATTCCAGTGACGGCAAAGATGATCGAGACCGGCAATTGAAAGGCTTTGAAGTCATCGACCGTGCCCGACTGCTCGGCAAAATCCTGCAGCGCGCCGACGTTGACCACGTAAAAGAACACCGGCACGAGGAGCGCTGGGATGAAGAACTCAGGTTCGCGAAACACGCCGCGGCATGCGCGCTTCGCCACCGTTCTCAGGTCGTGGAAGACCGACGACTTCCGCGCCAGCGGGTGCGGCGTTTCGAGTGTGGCGGTCATCGCGTTGCACCCTTCTGTTCGGCATTGGCGGACTCGTCAGCGGCGACGGCATGGCTCTCGGCGAGATGCGCTCCGGTGACTTGGAGAAATACGTCATCGAGCGTCGGGGTGCGCAGGGTGAGCGAGCGAACCGTGGCGCCGCTGCTCTTCAGCGCCACGGCAACGTCGGCGATCACCGCGGCGCCGTTCGCGGTGGAGACGGTCAATTCGTTCTTGCGCACGTCGAGGTCGTCGACGCCTACGATGCCACGAAGTTGGTGTGAGGCGGCCGCGATGTCACCGTCGACTTCGGCGACAATGAGGTCTTTGCCGATCGCCTGCTTGAGCGCAACTGGGGTGCCCTCGACCTCGAGCTTGCCGCCGGCAATGATGCCGACACGGTCCGCCAACTCGTCGGCCTCCTCGAGGTACTGGGTGGTGAGAAAGATCGTCATGCCCTCCTCGCTGTTGAGCTTGCGGACCTCGTTCCACACGGCCGTCCGGCTCGCAGGATCGAGCCCAGTCGTCGGTTCATCGAGGAAGAGGATCTGCGGCTTGTGGATCAGCGCCATCGCCAGATCGAGCCGTCGCTTCATGCCACCCGAGTACGACTCGACCCGGTCGTCGATAGCTGCACCGATGTCAACCAGGCCGATGACGTCGTCCATGCGTTGAGCGATGTCGGGCTTGCTGAGGCCGTACAACTCGCCTTGGAGATGCAACATCTCCCGGCCGCTCTGCTTGCCGTCAATCGAGCTGTCCTGGAGCGCGACGCCGATCCGCAACCGGATGTCGCCTGCCTGAGTCGCCACGTCATAACCGCCAACGCTGGCCCGACCGGACGTGGGGCTGAGCAACGTACACAGCATCTTCACCATGGTCGACTTGCCAGCACCGTTCGGACCGAGGAACCCGTAGATCTCGCCGGACTTGACCGCCAGATCGACGCCGGCGACCGCCTCGTTGTCGCCGAAGACTCGTCGCAGATCGTGCGCTTCGATTGCTGCTGCCATGTATCGCCTCTCGTCGCCGTGCACCTGCCCGTTGTCAAATGCCAACGGCATCCTACGAACGCCACTGAGACAGCGGACCGCCGGATTCATTTCGGTTTGCCTGGAGGAGAATGGGCGAGTTGCTATTCGCGGCCGAGCTCGGTGGCCCCGGCCGCGTCATGGTCGATGTCCTGATCGGGCACGAGGTCAACGGTTACCTGAACGAGGTCGCCCTGGTAGGTGTTTGGGCCGAGATGTCGACCACTGCCGTCATAGTCCGCGACGGTCGTCCCGCGGTCGAGACCGATGTCGAGTCCAGACCAGGAGATCATGAGCCAGAAGATTTGATCCGTTTCCATTTCGCCGGCTGGCTCGCCGTCGATCAGCAGTGTGCCAATGCCATGTGGGAATGGCCCATCGCCCGCGCGCCGCATGCGGAAGCCGAGTGTCGCAGCGGTCGCTGGAATCGTTACATCAGATGTCACCAACTGGTGGGTGCCGCCGATATTGAGGTCGTGGACGAGGTGGCCGCCACGGACGAAGAGGGAGTACCCGCACGTCGCGTCACCGTGCGCGATCAGCACGCCGTCGCGATCGCCAGTCGAACCGGTGGGATTGATGTGCGCGGTGATGTCGTAGCTCCGGCTGCGGAGGTCGGGTGCCACCTCGGACGGCACGTGGCCCATGCCAGACCAGAAGGTGAAGTTCGTCCGAGCACCGGCGTGGCGTGCCGCGTTCTCGGCGAAGCGTTCGCCGAACCGATCGTCGAGGGGGAGTACTTGATTGTTGCGGGCTTCGTCCCACCAGCGCGTCTGCAGGTCCGCGAGACGCTCGGGCTGTTCGAACGCAAGGTCGTGGACTTCGTTGAAATCGTTCGCGAGGTCGTACAGCTCCCACATGTCGTCGTCGAATGACGTGCCGGGCGCGTGGTAGGCGACTGCCTTCCACCCGTCGTGCCAGATGCCGCGGTGACCGAACATCTCGAAGTACTGCGTGGTCTTGCCCGTCGTGACGTCGGCCTCGTTGAGCGTTGCAGCGAGGCTCACGCCATCGAAGTGAGTCGATACGTTGGCCAGGAGTCCGAGCAACTCAAGCACGGTGGGGGCGATGTCATTGACGTGACAGAACTGATGACGCAGCGAGCCCGCCTGGGATCGACGAAGAATGCGTTCAGGAGCGGCGACAACGAGCGGGTCGCGGACCCCACCGCTGTGGGTGTTCTGCTTGTACCGCTTCAATGGCGTGTTGGCCGCCATAGCCCAGCCGTGAGGAAAGTTCGAATGCGTGTCAGGTCCACCGATGTCGGCGATTCGCCCGATCTTGTCCTCGATCGATTCGCGCACCATGTTGAAAGGGCCCATCGCGTTGACGAAGCCGAGTGGGCCGCCTTCCTGGCTGGCGCCATTGTCGGACATCACCATGACAATGGTGTCATCGAGCATGCCGGTCTGCTCCAGCGTGTCGAGCAACCGTCCGAGGTGCTGGTCGAAGTGGTCGAGCATCGCGGCGTATGCGCCAGCGAGTCGCGCAAACAGGCGGCGCTCGTCGCTGGAGTGCGCCTCCCAAGGCTGCACACCGACGTTGCGGTCGGGCAGGACGGTGTCACCGGGAACGATGCCGAGCTTGACTTGCGCGGCGAGTCGATCGGCCCGTGCCTGGTCCCAGCCCTTGGCGAAGATGTCGCTGTAGTGGTCAATCAGCTCAACGGGCGCTTGGTGTGGTGCGTGACAGGCGCCAGGCGCCAGGAGCATGTACCACGGATCGTCCGGCGTGGCGGCGAGGTGACTGGTGACGTAGCCAATCGCGTTGTCGACGAGGTCTTCGGTGAGGTGGTATCCCGAAGCATGGTCGCCGGGGGCGGTGATGTGTGAGTTGTCGCGGACCAGTTCAGGCGAGTACTGATCGGTCTCGGCGTCGAGGAATCCGTAGAAGCGGTCGAACCCGCGCCCCAGCGGCCAGCCATCGAACGGTCCGGTCGGTCCGGTCTGAGTCAGCGGCGTGCAGTGCCACTTGCCGACCATGTAGTTGCGGTAGCCGTGCGGCCGGAGGAGTTCTGAGAGAAGGGGAGCGTTACGTGCAATCTTCCCGCGGTATCCGGGAAATCCGCTGTCGAAGTTGGAGAGGCACCCCATTCCGACGGCGTGATGGTTGCGCCCCGTGTGCATCGAAGCGCGCGTTGTCGAACACATCGCCGTCGTGTGGAAACCGGTGTAGCGCAGCCCGGTCTCGGCAAGACGATCGATGTTGGGAGTGGCGATCTCGGAGCCATAGCAACCGAAGTCCGCGAATCCGACATCATCGAGAAGAACGAGCAGCACGTTGGTGCGGCCAGCTGGCGGCGTTGGCGAACTCGGCCAGTGCGGCGTCGACTCTGCGACCGTGTTGCCAATGGTGCCCTCGAAGTCGCGCATTTCTTGACCGTAGTCAGCGACGTTGTCGTGAGGTTCAGCTGGTGCCGTTCGCGAGTCGCTCGGTGTACTCGGCGCCGGTGATGGTGCCGCCGGCTTCTTCCGCGAGGTCCTGCTGGGCTGTGGGGAGAAACGGCTGAATCATGTCGATGCGTTTCCATGCCGGAGTCGGCTGAGTGCCGTCGTCGTCGGGTACGTACTGCGAAGTGCTGCGGCGCTCGTGCTGATGGATGTAGCGGGCGCAGTTGGGAAAGGTCTGCGCCACGGTGGCACGCACCACGAGCTGTGCGCCTGGCCAGTGCGCCAGCGTGGCCTGGTCATCGATGATGGTTGCGGTGGCTTGCAGACGGAGTCGACGCGGAGTCTCCATGTCGATGAACAGCACGCCGATCTTTGCGTTGGCGTCGATGTTGCCCATCGAGAGGTACATGCCATTGCCGTCGTAGCTTGGGAACTCGATGGTGCGTTCGTCGACCACCCGCACGAGGCCCACTGGCCCGCCCTTGTACGACACGGTTGGCCAGCCGTCGGCGTCGACGGTCGAGAGAAAGAAAAAATCGCGTGATTCGATGAACGTGCGGTTGTCGTCGTCGATCGTCTCGCTGAAGATCGTGGCCTCGAACGCCGCCGCCAGGTTGCTGGTGTCGAATCGCTCCTGCAGCGCGCGCTGCTCGTCTCCGTAGATGGGCATCCCGTCACCCTTGCACAGCGTGCGCGCTCCACGGGTGTGGGAGGTCAGAGGGTGCGAGAGCCAGAGAGCCCAGCGGGTCGGAGAGTGCGGTAGCCCGGGTCAGGTCAGCCGCAGCAGACGCCGGCGGTGCCGACCGCGACGTGCTCCATCTGCTCGGTGTCGCCGGTCTTGACGTACCACTCCCAACGAGCATCGTCGGGCGATGCCATCCACGTCTCAGTCTTTTCGGCAAAACAGCACACAGCGTCGTCGACGCCCGTTGTTTCGATGCCGGTTGCGGTGATGCGCGCCTCTGCGGCGGTCACCTGCGCGGCCGATTCGACCTCCACGCCGAGGTGGTTGAGGTGCTCGAAGCTCTCGCCGTCAGCGGCTTCGAACAGGACCAATTTCAGCGGTGGATTCTCGATGGCGAAGTTGGCGTAGCCGGGCTTGGTCTTGGCGGGGGCGGTGTCGAACATCTTGGTGTAGAAGTCGATTGCCTCGTCAAGGTTCGTGACGTTGAGAGCGAGTTGCAGGCGCATGGCGTCCCTTTCATATTGATGATTATCGATATAATATCAAGATATCGATGAATGTCAATATGAATCGAAGGGGACCGCGCCAAAATATGTAGGAAAATCTTCGCTCCACGACGCTGAGACCCTATTTTTCGGGAACGTGGGGCCGCTGTGGTTCGCGTGACAGCAGGTTTGTGGGAGTGCAGCGGGGCGAGCCGGGACCGCTGGCTAGCGAGCGCGGAGCTCGAGGCGGTCGCGCTGGGTGATCTTGTACGTGCGGTCCTGCTGCTCGAGCCAGCCGAGGCGAATGAAGCTCGCAATCGCCTTATTGACTCGCTCGCGAGACGCGCCGACGATGCCGGCGAGTTCTTCCTGAGTCACTGGCAGCGTGAACTGATCGGCGCCGTCAGCAAGTTCGAGCAGACGCTTCGCTGTCCGACCGGTGACGTCGAGAAACACCGAGTCGGCGAGTGCTTCGTCAGTGACGCGGATGCGCTGCGCGAGCATCCGTGTGACGTTCCAGAGCAACTTCGGATTCTCATCGAACATCGCCAGGATCGGCTCAAAGGGAATGGCGAGCACGGTGGTGGGCTCGAGCGCCCGGGCCATTGCTGAACGCGGCCCGTTGTCGAGCATGCTCATCTCACCGAACAGGTCATCGGGTTCCATGAGCGCCACCACGCTCTCGCGGCGATCGATCGGATTAGCGATGGCAATTGCCATTCGGCCGCGGAGTACGAGATACAGCGCGTCCGGTGGATCGCCCTCGTTGAAGAGGACATCGCCACGAATCAACTGGCGTTCCTGTCCTGCCGAGGCGACGGCTGCCAAGGCATCCGGCGGCGCGTCAGCAAAGAAGTCGGTGCGGGAGAGAACGTCTTCGTGAGCCATGACGTGCGTCACGGTACTACCCTCCGGGCCTGTGGCGCCTCACGAGATCATCTGGACCGTCGTGGTCGGTGGTGGAAGCGGCACTCGATTCGGCCGACTCAAGCAATATGAGCACCTCGGCGACCGGCGTGTGATCGACTGGTCGCGTGCGATCGCGGAGCAGGCGAGCAATGGCGTGGTCGTCGTGGTGCCCGCGGCTGACGCTGAACGCGAGCGTGCGGTTGCCGGTAGTGACAGCCGGGCGGCATCGGTGCGTGCCGGACTCGCCTCGGTTCCTGCCGAGGCAACGATCATCTGTGTGCACGACGCTGCGCGACCATTCGCCGGAATCGAGATCTATGAGCGGGTGGTCGATGCGGTCGCCGACGGCGCGGACGCCGCGATCCCCGGTGTTGCGGTGCCCGACACGATCAAGGTGGTGCACGACGTCGACGGCGTGCGAACTGTCGTCGACACTCCCGACCGGGCATCGCTCGTCGCGGTGCAGACGCCCCAAGCGTTCCGGGCGGCAAAATTGCGCGCTGCGCATGCTGACGGAACTGATGCGACTGACGATGCTGCGTTGATCGAACGATCAGGTGGTCGCGTCGTCGTGGTCGAGGGAGACCCGGTGAATCGCAAGATCACCCTTCCCGACGACCTGGAATGGGCGCGCCGGCGCGCTGCCACGACCGGTGCAGCATTGGACGAGGTATCACCATGACCAGTTTCCCGGAGATTCGCGTTGGTCAGGGTTTCGACGTCCATCGTTTCAGCGATGTGGCTGATCGAGTGCTGGTTCTCGGTGGTGTCGTTTTTCCGGGCGAGAGAGGTCTGGTCGGGCATTCCGATGCTGATGTCATCACGCACGCGTGCGCCGATGCGCTCCTTGGTGCTGCCGGACTCGGTGACATCGGCATGCACTTCCCCGACACCGATCCGGAGTGGAAAGGCGCCGACTCGCTCGCGCTCCTTGCTCATGTCGTCGCGCTCCTCGGTGACGACGGGTGGACGACCAACAACATCGACACGGCGGTGATTTGTGAGTCGCCGAAGATCGCTCCTCGTCGGGTCGAGATTCAACAGACGTTGAGCGATGTCGTCGGCGCGCCAGTGACGTTGAAAGGCAACCGTGCCGAACGACTCGGTGCAATCGGCCGAACCGAAGGCATCGTGTGTTTCGCGACGGCGCTGATCCAGCGACGACCGAACTGGCAAGAATCGAGCATCACATCATGAGCAAAGCAGGACGAAGCAGCGGAGCGTCGGGTCCCAAACGAGGCGGTGGGTCCAGCTCGCGCTCAAGCGGACGAAGTGGGCAGCAGGGACGACCAGGTCAGCGGCGTGGTGGCTCATCAAGCGGCGGCGACCGGCGGACGGGTGGCCCGCAGGGTGGCGGCCGCGAGGCCGACCCGCGTACCCCCGGTCGCGGTCTCGGCGGAAAGCAGGTCGAAGGTCGCCAGGCGGTCCGCGAGCTGTTGATGGCCGAAAAGCGCAAGGTCTACGACATCTTCATCAGCGCTGAGCTCGAAGGCGATGCCGGCGTTTCGGACATCGTCGAGATCGCACGAGCACAGCGAGTACCCCTGAGCTATATCGCTCGGGCCAAGATCGAGCGTGAGACGCGCAGTGAGGCGCCGCAAGGTGTGATGGCGCTGGCAGCAGAACTTGAGGAAGCAGACCTGGGGGAGCTTCTGCGCACGCGCAATGGCGTCAAGCCATTCTTGGTCGCAGTGGACGGCGTGACGGACCCGGGCAATCTCGGCGCGATCATCCGCAACTGCGACGGTGCCGGCGTCACCGGAGTGCTGCTGCCCAAGCATCGGGCCGTCCATGTGACGCCCACCGTTGCGAAGGCATCGGCTGGCGCGATCGAGCACGTCCCGATCGCACTCGTTCCCGGCTTGCCAGCCACGCTGACCCAACTCAAGGATCACGGCATCTGGATTGTCGGGCTGGATGACGCCGCGGACCGTGACCTCTTTGAGTTGGAGTCCCTCGCCGACGAGCCGATATGCCTGGTGCTCGGCTCCGAAGGCGACGGTCTGTCGCGGCTGGTGCGGCAGCGCTGCGACTCGATTGTGGCCATTCCGATGCTCGGCCGGGTCAGCTCGCTGAATGTCTCGGCTGCAGCGGCGCTTGCGACCTACGAGATCACGCGAGGGCGAAGGCGTTCGTCGGATTGATGGACGCGGGCCGTCCGACCCGCGTGGCCGGCCGTTTGAGTTTGCTGCTCGACGATCAGTCGGTCGAGGGCGTCCGCCATGCGGCCTGACGTCGCTATCCTCTCCGTTCCCCGCCGGGTTAGCTCAGTTGGTAGAGCACTTGATTTGTAATCATGAGGTGGCGAGTTCGATCCTCGCACCCGGCTCCACGATCACTGCGTGGTGCGGTCTCGTTAGAGTCGCACACCGATGAGCGCCTCTCCTTCTGAAGTCCATGCGGCCCTCGCGGCAGTGACTGCTGCAAGCCGTCTTTGTTCAGCAGCGCAAGGCCGACTCGCTGCCGGTGACACGCTCACCAAGTCCGATGACAGTCCGGTCACGGTTGCCGACTTCGCGGCCCAAGCCGTGGTGTGCGCGGAACTCGGCGACGCACTCGGAGACGTGGTGATGATCGGTGAGGAAGATGCCGATGATCTGCGCGCCGATACGGCGAATGAGTTGCTCGCCGGTGTCACGGAGCTCGTGCGCGGGCAACGCGGAGGAGCATCGCATGCCGACGTGCTCGACTGGATCGCCACGGGGACTTCGGCCGATCGCGCAGCGTCGTCCGGCCGCTACTGGACGCTCGACCCAATTGACGGCACCAAAGGGTTTCTTCGCGGCGATCAGTACGCCGTTGCGCTCGGGCTGATCGACGATGGCGAGGTCATTCTCGGTGTGTTGGGCTGTCCGAACCTTCCCAACCCAGACGGCTCAAGGGGCGCAATCTTCACGGCCGTTGAGGGCTCATGCGAAGCGTTCTACGGCGCCTCGCCTGATCCGGTCGACATCGCCGTCGTGGCGCCGGCCGCAGTTGCTGAGGCGAAGTTCTGTGAGTCGGTCGAGTCGGGCCATTCCGACCAGTCGCAGTCGCAGCAGATCGCTCAATTGCTGGGCATCACATCAGAGCCGTTTCGCATTGACAGCCAATGCAAGTACGGCGCGGTCGCACGCGGCGACGCATCGATCTATCTTCGACTTCCGACCAGGGCCGACTACCGCGAGAAAATCTGGGACCACGCTGCCGGCAAGTTTGTCGTCGAGCAGGCCGGCGGCCGGGTTACTGACGTGACCGGCGCGCCGCTCGATTTCGCGCACGGAGCATGTCTCGAGACCAACAGTGGCGTCGTCGCCACTTCGGGGGAAATCCACGACGACGTGATCGCCGCCGTCCGCCAAGTCCTCGGTGTCTAGGCCCTCGTACACCCTGAGCCCTTCGTCGCTAACGCGGGCCACCGTCGATGTCGATCAGAGCGCCCGTGGTGTACGTCGATGCGTCGCTCGCGAGGTACAGCGCAGCGCCGACGACCTCGCCGGGTTCGCCGCCCCGCTCGAGAGCAAAGGCATCCGCGGCTCGGGCCTGGAACGCTTCGAGGTCCCAGGCCTTGGAGATATCGGTGAGAAACGGGCCGGGCACGATGCAGTTCACCCGCACGGTTGGACCGAACGTGCGCGACAACCCGTAGGTGAGGTTGTTGAGCCCGGCCTTGGCCGCGCCATAGACCAACTCCTGGGGGCTGGGGCGACGTGATGCGATTGAGGACACGAAGATGATCGATCCGCCGTTGCCGCTGTCGACCATTCGCGTTCCGATCAGCGCCGACAACCGAAACGGCCCTTTCAGGTTGACGTCGAGCACCTTGTCGTAGAGCTCCTCAGTGATCGAGTCGACTGACTTGTAGAGCGGCGACATTCCAGCGTTGTTGACGAGAATGTCGACCTTGCCGAACTCGCGGTACGCAAGGTCGGCCAGTCGCTCGCTGTCGTCCCAGTTGCCTGCGTGGTACGCCACGGGAATCGCCCGGCGTCCGGTTGCTCGCGTCACTTCGGTCGCCAACTGTTCGCAGTTGTCGAGCTTGCGACTGGCGATGACGACGTCGGCACCACGCTCGGCAAACGCCATCACCATCTCGCGCCCGAGACCGCGGGACCCGCCGGTGACCACTGCGACTCGGTCGGTGAGGTCGAAAAGGTCGCGTGCCTGGTTCGATTCGGTCGTGCTGTTCGTCGGGTTGTCGCTCATGGCCTGAGATGTTGGCATGCGCGCCGGCGCAATCGCTCAGTGACCTCGTCGCCGTCGTGCAGCACACGCGATGAGCGCGATTGCAGCGAGGAACACGCCGGTCGCTGTGGCCGCCCGCCGGGGTTCGAATGCGCCAGCCTGACCAAGCCCGCCGATTGAACCTGCCGATCCGATCGATGCAATGGAGCCAGAGGAGCCGACGGAGAGAATGGAGCCCGAGGACGCGATCGACAAGATGGAGCCGGCGGAGGCGATCGACAGAATTGAGCCGACTGACGCGATCGACAAGATTGACCCGGTCGATGCAGTCGAGCAGATACTGCGAACCGAGAGCAGAGATCTGACGGACCAGATCGATGTTGTTGCAGAGAGCGACATCACACCAGCATTGCGGCTGTTCGCCGTTGGTGTGCACCGTGAGTCAGCGGTCAGGCCGGTCGACCGGGCGTCAGTGCCGGTCGATAACCTTTCCGACATGAGTGATCAGATTCTCGACGTCGATCTTCTCGCCTTCGAAACGGGCAGTTCCGAGCAACGGCGCGCCGTGGTCGATGGCGTCACACGCAGCCTTGCAACGGGTTTCGTCTACACCAGCCACGACCTCTCGGAAGATCTGCTCGACACTGCCTACGGAATGCTCCGGGAATTCTTCGAAAAAGAGCCGGATGAGAAGCAACGATTCACGCCGCCTGGTGCAAACGGTCAAACGGGTTACACCGGGTTGTTGGTCGAGACTGCAGCGTCGAGTGACAAACCGGATTGGAAGGAGATGCTCAACTGGTCGACACCAATCGCCTCCGGGCATCCCCTGCGACGCAACTTCGCAACGGCCTACCCCGATCAGGTGCTGCCCGAGTCAGTGGTGCCTGGGATCACCGATGTGCTCTATCGATTCCATGATTCAATTGCGGATCTCCAGCGCCGATTCCTGCACATCATCGCTGTGGGTATTGGCTGTCATGAAACGTTCTTCGACGACATGGTCGCGGACGGGCCCACGCTCACGCGGGCGATCCGCTACCCGTCGATGGGAGAACTCCCCGACGCCGGGAAGGACGGCACCGGGCCGGCCCACGTGTGGGCAGCCGAGCACGGCGACATCAATCTGATCACCGCGCTACCGCGCGCCACGGCCCCGGGATTGCAGGTCAAGGTCGGCGATGACTGGGCCGACGCAGTGGCACCCGACAACGGTGTCATCATCAACACCGGCATCATGCTTGAACGGTTGACGAACGGCGCCATTCCAATCGGCTGGCATCGCGTCGTCGCCTCGCCGGGTTACACCGGCGAGCGATACAGCGTCGTGCAGTTCTGCCACCCGCGTCCCTGGACCGTGCTGGCACCTGTCCCATCCTGCTGCACGCCCGACAACCCGCAACGGTTCTCGGCCATGAGCGCCGCAGACGCGCTCGACGAAGTGCTCTACGAGATCAATCTCGTCGAAGATGCTCGTCGGGTCTCCGAGCACTGATGGGCTCGCGGCAAGAATCTTCGTGAAGTAGCAAACGAATTTCAATGCGGCACGGGGCGCGACCGATACGGTCGGCGTCAGATGGCCGACGGCAACCACACCGCACAGCGCGATGCGCACGACGATCAATCCGTCGAAGTCGATGACGAGATCGATGTCGCCTCGGTGCCCCCAACCAATGTCGTGCTCGGTGTCGACATCGGTGGGACAAAGTTCGCGGCCGGCCTGATCACTGCTCGGGGTGAACTCGTGGCGCGTGCTCGAGTCGAAGTGGAACGTGACGTCGGCTCCGAGTCGCATTGGACGGCACTTGCCGGGCTCGTCTCGGAAATGCAGTCGCAAGCGGTTGAGCAGCACGCTCGTATCCGCAGCGTCGGCGTCGGGTGCGCTGGTCCGGTCACCCGCCAACTTGAAACCGTCTCGCCGGTCAACATTGCCGGCTGGCGGGAATTCCCGCTGCGTCGACGGCTCCGTGAGCTCACTCAGTTGCCGGTGTACGGCGATCTCGATGCCAAGGCGCTCGCCTTGGCGGAGGGTTGGTTGGGCGCGGCTCAGGGTCATCCGAACTTCTGTGCGATGACCGTCTCGACAGGGATCGGTGGGGGGATCGTGCTCGATGGCGAACTCCTTGATGGCGAGTCGGGCAATGCCGGTCATGTTGGACACATCATCGTGGAGCCGGGCGGTCGTCGTTGCGGCTGTGGAGCACAGGGATGCTTGGAAGCAGAGGCGTCGGGTCTTGCGATCGAGCAGATCACTGGCCGTCCGCCAACGGAGCCGACGTACGAGATCATGCAACGGACCGGGACACTGGTCGGTCGAGCTGCGGCCTCGATTTGCAACTCGCTTGATCTGTCACTTGTCGTGGTCGGTGGTGCTGTCGCACTGGGATTCGCAGCCACTTTCTTCCACTCGGCGCAGATGTCACTCGACGAGCACGCGAAGCTTCCGTACAGCGCTGGAGCGAGGATCACCCCGTCGCGACTCGCTGACTCGGGGCCGCTGATCGGAGCTGGCGCAGTCGGATGGCGTGGCAGCCGTCGCGATGTTCGCAGCGGGACTCAAGGTCAGCAGTCGTCGGCGAAGTCCAGCGCTTCTGCGGACTCAGCCGCCGATGGCTCGATAGACCCGCTCGGCGGGACCACGGCCTAATCGGCGGTGCCACACGTTGGCGAGCGCGATCGCCACGATCCAGAAGCCGCCAGCAAACAGCAGTGAGGTCGACAGGTCGGTCGGGACGACCCAACCCATCCAGTCGACGACAAAGTTGAAAACCACGATGTGGAGCAAGTACAGCGTCAACGTCAGCTGGCCTGCCCGGCGCAACGGATCGACGGCGGTCGGGAAACGCTCGGCGATGACATCGATGACGACGTAGGCCAGAAGGGCCGTCCCGAGCGCGCTCGCGAAGAAGATCACACTTCGGCTCGCCGGCTGGGTCGACAGCACGAGCGATTGGAACGTGGTGTCGGCGCCATCGCGCGCGACCGAGGCACCGGCGAACAGCATCAAGCCGGTGCCGCCGACAATCGCTCGCCAATCGGGCCGCCCCAGCATGCGTCCGAGCAGGATCCCCGCGCAGAAAAAACCGAGCCACGGAAGCAACGGATGCGTGCCGTTGACGAAGACGTTGAAGACGTAGCTCTGCGGAGAACCCTCTGACGGGGAGAAGAGCCAGGCCGTGCTCTCGCCAGCTTCTTGCTGCCAAAACCTCCAGGTGCGAAGGAGCGCGCCTGCCCCGACGGCACCAGCACCGATGAGGAGAATCCATCTCGACCGCAGGGTGAACAGGCCGGCCGCGATGACGAACATCGCGCCGTAGAACGGGATAATCGTGCCTTCCCAGATCATGTCGAGATACAACCCGCCTGCGTAGAGAACCGCGCCGCGTCGAACGAGCCGCCACCGCATCTCGGTCACACGGTCCGTATCGCCGATGGCTCGACGCGTGAGCAGTGTGACGCCGACGCCTGCCACCAGTACGAACGTTGCGGCGAAGCGGGTCGCGAGCGGACCGGTCCACGGATTGAAGAGATCATCGGCCCAGCCGTCGCCGCGAGATGCACCGCGGATGATCAGGTAGCCGTGGTAGTTCATCACGACCACCCCGATGAGCGCGAGCGCCCGAATGACGTCGGGGCCGGGCTGGCGCCGCGTCGAACCGGCCGCCGGCGAGGTCAGCGTGCTCGTGTTCAGAGCCATCGATACTCGTCGACCGCCGTCATGTGCAACGGGCGTTGCACGTCGACGTGGTCACCGACCGATGGGAGCGCGTTTCCGACCGGGACGAACGCCATTGACGCATGCATGTGCGGCGGTTCGTGCAGCGCCAGCCGTGTCTGCGCGAAGTGGAACGGACTGAGGCTGCCGCGATCGCCTTCATCGATCATCGCCACGCCGTTGGCGGTGCCGGCGCCGATGATCACGAGGTGTCCGTCGGCTGCGACTGATCCGAGGCGGTAGCCGGCGGTGCCGCCGGCGGTGATCGGACGGACGTCGAGCACGTCGGCATCGAGGTGGAGCGCGGACTTGTCGCCGTGCCACAGCATCGTTCCCAGTCGCAAACGGAACTGGTGGGTGGCGGGCAGGGCGCGGTACTGATCAGGATCGAGATGACTGACCCAGACGGGGATGGAGGTGTCGATGTCGTCAAGCCGGTCGGTGATCGCTGCTGCGTGTTCTTCGGGGGACCCAGCGAGCGGTGGGTGAATGCTGACACCGACGACGTGAAGTCCTGCACGTTTGGCGAGCTCGACCATCTCGTAGTCCCCCCCAAATCGGCGCATGGGACTGACGAGCTTGACGATCACCCGGCCACCCCAGTTTGCCAGCGCATCGATGTGGGCCTGACTGCCAACGGTGAGCACGGGGCCCGACGAGCCCGATGCGGGTGCCTCGGGCGGCGACAGTGTGGGTGTCAGGACGACGACCGTGAGCTGATCGGGCAGGCCGTCAAGTTCGTGCACGGTGCCAACGGCGATGGTGTCGCAGAAGTCAGCAGCGACCGCTGCCAGCCAGTTGCGGCCGAATCCGTAGCCGTTGCCCTTGACCACGGGGACCAATCCACCGCCGGCCTCGTCGACCGCGTTGGCAATTCGAGCAACATGGCTGCGCCAGACCGCGGTCCGGATCGTCAATCGAATCGTCACCGACACGACGGTAATCGCTGGATTCGGTCGATCGGTCGTCGCCCTGCGGTGAGATGTACCCGCGAGAGTTGTTGCAGCTGCTCACCGGCCGGGCCAGGGCCGCCAGCGAGGGAGTAGCGGGTTGATGGTGCGAGTGCGGATCATGCCGGCCCACACACCCCAGCCGTAGGCGACATCGGTCGTGGTGGTCGAGGGACTGGCCGCGATCGACGCAAGCGCGGCCCACCTGAAGCGTCGTGAGCACAGACTCCCGACGACCACAATCGGCCACCACACCCGTCGGATCGCAGCAGCGAACTGTTGACCGGCGCGGAGATGGCCAGTCATTGCCAACCTGAACGAGCGAGCTGCCGGCACCCCGGGAAGTTTCGGCGCCAGGCGGAGCGCAGTGCTGACAGCAAGACCGCACGCGATTGCGGGATGTCCGCCGAGCGCTGCGACCCAGACTCCGGCAGTCCAGCCGTTGCTGTGTACCGGTGACAGCTGTCCTGGGTGACGAAGGGCCAGCGGTGCTGCTGACGATCCGTATCCGGCGTGTTGCCGAATGCGGGCGATCAGCGTGCGTCGCGGATCGTGCCAGACCGCCGATGATGGTTCATACCTGCATCGCCATCCGGCTTGATCGAGCCGCCAGACCAGGTCGACGTCCTCGCCGAACCGCAATTGTTCGTCGAATCCACCGACGGCATCGAAGGCGGCGGTTCGTACGACGAGCGCGGCGGCGGGAACATAGCTGACCCGAGTGCCGCTCCGAATTCGTGCGGGCTGATCACCGAGGTCGAGCGGCGACCCGACTTCGCCGGTCACGCGCGGAGCCACCAGGCCAACATTCGGGTCGTCAAAGTGGGGGAGCAGCGCGTCAAGCCACGAGCCGATGCCGACGTCATCGAGGAGATCGACGTCGGCATCGACGAAGGCAATGAGTTCGGTGTCGACGAGTGGTCGCGCTGCGTTGCGCGCTGCTGCCGGGCCGCGGTTCAGGTCGAGGCGGACCTGTGCCCCCGCAAGCGGCGGCTCAGAGCCGTCGTCGACCACGATTCGTCCGTCCACGGTCGCCACACCTCCGAGTTGCGGGGTGACGACTGTGACGTCGTCCATGGACAGCGTCGACGGTTGCTCCGGGACTGGATGGATCGATCCGGTCTCGAGGAGGCGATCGACGAGCGGTGATGCCGCAACGGGTTCATCGCGCTCGATGGCATCGAGGACGCGCCCGCCGGCCACGGTCGCGCGGAACACCGTCAGCGGCGAGCCGGCCAGCACGACGTTCCCAAAACGCTCCCATGACCGATCGCGAACGTAACGGCGTGTGAGCCCCCCGGCCGACGCGGTCGTGGCGGAGACCATCACAGCCTCACCCGATTGGGGTGGGATCGATCGGTCGCCAGGCTTCGATGGCATGCACCAGGTCGTTGACGAAGGTGGTGATGAACTGGTCGCCCTCGCCGCCGGATGCTCCGGTCGGATCTCCGAGCACCCCGCTCGCGCTGACCGCTTGGACCCCGACGCGTTGGAGCTCTTCGATGTCAGCGTCGATTCCAGGCTCGGCCAGTTCCAGTCGGACGAGACCGGGGTCGATAGCGAGCATGAGGGACGTTTCGATACGGCCCGCGTGGAGGTCCTTGGCGCCGCCGTCGGCGCGCTGCGGCCACTTCGGCGACCACGACAACACATGGCGACCCTCGTGACGAAGTGTGCTTACGGCAGCGGTGAGGGCACTCGCGTTTCCGCCGTGGCCATTGACGAACACGACGCCAGCGGCCCAATCAGCGCTCCGCCCAAGTTCGAGAATCACGTCGTGCATCACCGCGGTCCCGATCGAGAGCGTTCCAGGAAAGCCGGCGTGTTCGCCCGATGCGGTGACGGTCAGCGTGGGGCCGACCATGAGGCCGTCGGTGAGATGCATCGCACGCGCGACGATCTCCTCGGCAATCAACGTGTCGGTCGACATCGGGAGATGCGGGCCGTGCTGCTCGGTCGACCCGATGGGGATGAGGACCAACGGAGCTCGAGTGCCGTCTTCAGCGATCGGGTCATTGAGGAGCGTCTGCACATCACTCCACGTTGCGTCGCCCAATCGCATCGGACCATCATGCCGCCAAGGGGTCCCAACCGCGCGAACGGCGATCGGGAGTCACCTCAATCGGTTGGCTGTTCTCCGAGGTAGCCCCACTCATCGAGTTGTTCGATCACCAGCGCGGCGGCGTCGCTTGGTTCAAGCGTCACTGTCTCGGCGTGCGTCTGTTCGGCTGCTCCGATGTCCAGAATGTCGCGTACGCGGGCCAGGGTTCCACCCGCCGGAGCGGGGAGTTGGCGTGCGCGAGGACGGTAGGCCGTGATCTGAGCCATGTCCTCGGCAGCGGCGGGGCCTGGCGACACCCTGATCTCAGCAGTCTTGGCGCGTAGCGCCGCGGCGAGCGGAGCACGGCGCAGCCGGGCAACCGATCCCTCGACGGAGAGCACAGCCGGCGTTGGTACATCGAGAACCTCGCGGCGGCCACCGTCGAGTCGTCGAATGACACGCAGGGGTGAACTCGAGGGGTCGATGTGCACCAGTCCCAACGCCTGTGCTGCGCCGAGGTGCGCCGCGAGGTACGCGGGAACGGAACCGGTGCCGCGGTCGAGTGAGTAGTCGCCGCACACGACGAGGTCGGCATCGTGGGCCAACGCAGCGATGGCATGAGCAACGTCGTTGCTTGCGGCGGTGGTCGCATTGATTCGCACGGCGTGGTGCGCGCCAGCGGCGAGCGCATCGCGCAGCACGGTGTCAGCTTCTGCCGGACCGACGCACACAACGGTCACGTCGTCGGTGCCGGCAAGTTGCAGGCCGACCTCGAGCGCCGCCTCATCGGCTGGGGACACCCCGGACCAACGTGGATCGACGTCGCCACCATCGACCGAGACCCATTTCCAACAGACGGTGACGCGACTCACGACCGTTTGAACACGACGCCGTGGCCACCTTCGGGATAGCTCCACGAGATGGCGCCCTCCTTGTTGCACACCAGATAACACGTGCCACATTCGAAGCATTGTTCGTAGTTGAACAGGATGCCGCCGTCGCTCGTCGGGACGAACAACTTGGCCGGGCAGGCAACGATGCACTCGCGGCTGGGACAGTCACGACACACGGTGTCGTCGACAACGATGTGCGCCCGCTCATGGACGTCGAAGCGCGTCGATCCAATGAGGTCTTCGAACGAGCGGGTCGGCCACTGCTCGGTTTCCTTGGTTCCGGCGGCCGCAATGCTGGCCCAGCGGTCACTGATCTTGCTCATCCGAACGTCCTCAATCCCTCGAGTGTGTCTCTGACGACATGGCGCACCTTCAACCCGGCGCGCTTGCGTTCCTGATTGAGCACCCGGATCAGGCCCGGCTTCGGCGTCGGGTTGTCGACGCGGAACATACGCTCGACCGAGTTGGCGATCATCTGCGGATACAGATGCTGCACCCGGTCCGACAGCACGATCTCAGGCGCCCGGTGCAGACGTTTGTGGTCGCGCAAGACGAATGTGTCGTTGAGCCGGCGCTCATATCCGGCTAAGCCTTTGGCAGAAGCGTCGCCGGATGCGAGCGCCTCCACGGCCGCCTCGCCGGCGTAAATGCCGCTTGCCATGGCGAAGTTCACGCCCTCCAGCCACAGGCCGGCGGCCAGGCACATCGCGGCTGCATCTCCGGCGATGAGGATGCCGTCGCCAGTCATCTGCGGCATCATCGACAAGCCAGCCTCGGGGATCACGTGCGCTGAATACTCCTGCACCTCGCCACCTTCGACGAGTGGGGCGATGCCGGGGTGTTGCTTGAACCGCTCGATGATCTCTTCGGGACGCAACTCCTGGGCTGCGAGTTTGGGCAGCTTGAGGACACACCCCACGGCGAGCGTGTCGAGATTGGTATAGACGAAGCCGCCACCGTTGACCCCGGATGTGCCACCGAGCACTTCGATGTCCATCCCGTCGCGGCCACGGACGCCGAAGCGCTCGTCGATGACTTCCTTGGGAAGTGCGATGGTCTCTTTGACGCCGACGGTGTAGTTCGCCGCGTCGACCTCGCCGTACATCCCCGCCTCCTTGGCGAGGAAGCTGTTGACGCCGTCGCAGGCGATGACGACCCTGGCACGCAAGTCGCCGTCAGGACGGTCGGTGGTGACACCAACGACCTGGCCGTTCTCGCGCAGCAGACCGGTGGCGGTCGTGGAACAGACAAGGGTCGCGCCGTCGGCCTCGGCCTTGCTGGCGAGCCAATGGTCCCAATCGGGCCGGAATGCCGTGGCACCGTTGTAGGGAGCGCTGCCCCATTTTTGGCTCCGGAAGTCGACACTGACCGCCTGGTCGTCGGTCAAGACCATCGTGGAGCGGCGAGTGATCCAGCGCTGCACCGGTGCTTCTTCCCACCATTGCGGGTGCAGCTGGTCGAGGATGCGGGGATAGACCACGCCGCCATACATGTTCTTTGAACCGGGGAACGGGCCGCGTTCGAGCAGGATGACCGAGTGGCCGGCCCGTGCGAGCACCGTGGCGGCCGTGGCGCCGGCTGGGCCAGCGCCGACCACGACGACGTCGACGTCAAACTCGGTCATGCGGGGGTCTCCGCCGTGTTGGCTGAGCGTTCGGCGAGCAGACGGGTCAACGCTGCAAGCGTTGCATTCGCGTCGCTCACGATGGCGAGGTCACTCATGTGCATCATGGGGCAGTGGGGGTCGGTGTTGACGCTGATGATGTGGTCGGGGCTGCCGAGTCCGGCGGTGTGCTGAACCGCCCCGCTGACTCCAAAGGAGAGGTACAACTTCGGATCGACCACGACGCCGGTGGTGCCGATCTGCTTGTCATGATGCACCCACGATCGATCCGTGATGACCCGGGTGGCTCCCATGGTCGCACCGATGTCGGCAGCGAATGCTGCGAGCTGAGCAAACCGTTCCTCGCTGTCAAGTCCTGCGCCGCCACCGACGATGCGGTGTGCCTCGGACAGGTCCATCGTGCGGACGTCAGGAGGCAAGATTTCCACGACGGTCGCATCATGGCCGGACACCGCCTCGTGATCGACGCGTACGCGCCGGACTTCGGGGTGGCCGTCAAACGACGCTGCTCCGCGAATACCCGGCTGGAGCGTGGCGACGAAGGCGCCACTGGGCCGAAGTTCGTGGAGCTCGCGGCCGCCGGAGCGAGCCACGAATACCGAGTCATGAGCGAGCGCGGTAGCGCCGGCGTACAGCGGTCGGCTGAGGCGAAGCGCAAGTGCTGGTGCAAGGTCGCGACCATCGGGGCAGTGGGGAAGCACAACCTGGTCGGTCGAGCCGGGCAGAACGACGTCGTCGGCTGAGTTGATGAGAGCTGCAAGGTGGCGCGCCCAGCGCGCGATCTCCACATCGCCCAGGTCGACGAGTGTGACCGTTCGAGCTCGATCAGTCAGGTCGATGTCATCGACGCCTGAACCAACCAGGACGACATTGCCATCGCATTCAGCAATGGCGTCGTCGGTGCCAGCTGGCAGAACGCTCTCTCGAACCGGCACCACTGCGATCATCGATCGTCAGCGTACGGGGCGTCACGTCGTCGCTCGCAACCGTTCGCCGACTGCGTCGCAAACTCTCGGTGTTTTCAGCTCAGCATCGAGGGTTCGAGCTGATGGACCCGCTTCGCAGTGGCGACGAGGAGCTTGCGTGTGATGGCGGGACTCTGATCGAGCAGTTGCTCGAACTCGCGACGGTTGAGCACTTCGACCGTCATCGCGGTTTCGGCCTGCACCGTGGCGGTTCGTGACCGGTTGGCGAGCAGCGCCACTTCGCCCAGCACGGCACCCTTGCCGACCGATGCAATCAACTTCCCGTCGCGCCAGACCGATGCGGTCCCTTCGACGATGATGAAGGCTTCGCGACCGGCGGTGCCCTCCTTGATGACTTCCTTGCCGGCTTTGATGTCGATCGGTGTCATCAATCGATCAATCGCGGCAAGTTCCTTCTTCGAGAGCCCGGCGAAGAGTTCGATTGAGGCGAGGGCAGCAATGGTTGTGTTCGTCGTCATATCCCTAGTGTGCACCATAGAGACACGTCGCCTGGCACCGCGCCGGCTTCAGGCCGCTGCGGTCTTGCGACGGTCGCGTTGCCAGCGGACCAGTTCGACAATGCCCGTGATCGACAGCGCCGTAACGAACGCCAGGATGAAGGCAAGCGTGTGATTGTCTTCGAATTGCTTCCCGAACACGAAGCCGAGGATGGCGGCATACGACGCCCAGATCGTGACAGCGATGGCGATCCAGAACATGAACCAACGGCGTGGCTGCTGCGTGACGCCCGAAGACACGGTCAGCACGGTGCGGCCGCCAGGGATGAATCGTGCGGTAATCAAGAGCAGGCCACCGCGTTTGCGGATCTGGTGCGCGGCCCCATCCAGCCGCGCCCGTCGCTCTGGCTTTCTGTCTGCCCACCGGTTGACCAGGCCCTCAAAATTGCTCCCGATCGCATAGGCGAGATTGTCGCCCACGAACGCTCCGGTCGCACCGGCGATGATGACGAGCAAGAGACTTTGGTCGCCGGCACCGGCGGCCACGCCGCCCAGGATCACTGTGGTCTCGCCAGGAACGATCGGAAGGATCGAGTCGAGGAGCGCGACCGCAAAGATGACCAGCAGGAACCACCAGTTGCCTGAGAAGTCTTTGAGTTGATCGGTGAAATCGGTGATGACGTTCGCCAGCATGTGCGACGAAACGTTAGCGGTCAGGTGTGGAGGACAAGACGTGTCAGCTGGCGAACCACACCGTGGAGTTCGCGGGAATGACGCCGGGTGTGTGCATTTCGTTCGGCTCGCTGGAGAACACCGGTCGCGCAATCGAGAGTTCGGGGTGTTCGAGGTCGACTGCCACGGGCTGCATCGTCGCGTTGACGACGATGACGAGGCCACCTCGCCGAACGCCGACGAGGTCGTGGCCGAGGTCGAGGACCTCGGCGCGGAGCGGCTGAACAATTGCGAATTCCGCTCGAGCATCCGAAGCTGTCCGATACAACTCGAGCATCGACGTGTCGTCGTCCTCTGCCGTTGCCAGCGCGTAGGCGCCCCAACCAGCAGGTTGTGGCAGCCACGGCTCGCCGACCGAGCCGTCAGCAGCGGGCTTCGAGAACCCGAACGACGTCGACACATCGGTGTTCCACGGCAGTGGAATGCGACATCCATCGCGGCCGACCTCTGCACCGTCCGTGAGGTGGAAGATTGGGTCCTCGCGGTAGTCGGCGGGGATGTCGAGGACCTCGGGCAGGCCCAACTCTTCGCCTTGATACAGGTAGAGACTTCCGGGCAACGCAAAGATCAGGGCAGTCATCGCACGCGAGCGGCGGGCGCCGAGCTCGAGGTCGATCGCTGCGCCAGACAACGCCAGATTGTTGTTGGTCCACGACTCGGGCAGGTGGGCGTCGGCCTTACCGAGCCGAGTAACGATGCGTTGAATGTCATGGTTGTTCAGCGTCCAGGCCGGCGCGACGCCGGTGCTGTTCAGAATCTCGAACGGATCGCGCAGGGCGAGCTCGATCGAACCCTTTTCCCAGGGAGACAGCATCAGGTCGAACGAGAACATTTGGTGGAACTGGTCGGGTTGGGTGAACTCCTTGACCAATTCGGGGCGGCGCACGGCGTAGGCCTCGGCGACCATCATCAGGTCGCGCCCGGGATGGCGAAGCTCGTAACTCTCGAGTGTCGATCGAAATTCGCGCCAGACGTCGTGGCCCTCGGGCCGGAACACGGTGTACGGGTTGACCCAGGTGATGTCGAGTATTCCCACGTCTGCGCCGACCGGAGGCTGATCGGGCAAGTCCGGGTGCTTTCCGGTCGGTGCGACGGCATCGACGCGGAAGCCGGCCACGCCGCGGTCGAACCAGAACTCGAAGATGTCGGCGAAATGCTGTTTGACGTCAACGTGGGTGTGATCGAAGTCGGGCTGGTGTGGCGTGAAGGTGCCGAGATACCACTGGCCGTCATCGTCGCGGTCGTTGACGCGAGTCCAGGCCGATCCGCCGAATGCGGCGCGCCAGTTGTTCGGTGGTTCGTTGCCGTCACCTTTGCCATCGCGGAAATAGAAGCGCGCGCGTTCCGCGCTGCCGGGCTCGGCCAACAGTGCTGCCTGGAACCACTCGTGTTCGTTGCTGCAGTGGCTGGGCACCAGGTCCATCAGGATCTTGATGTTGTGCTGTTCGGCATCTGCGAGCAGCGCGTCGAAGTCGGCGAGCGTGCCATATTCGTCGTGGATGCCGAAGTAGTCGGCAACGTCGTAGCCGTGGTCCTGTTGTGGGCTCGGGTAGCACGGGTTGAGCCAGATGGCATCGATGCCCAGCGAGTCCAGATGATCGAGTCGCGATCTGATGCCCTCGATGTCGCCGATCCCATCGCCCGTTGAGTCCGCGAACGATCGGACATAGACCTGATAGATGAGCGCGTCCTGCCACCAGTGGCGCTGCAGGGGTGTGTTGCCAGCCATAGAACGCAACAATGTAAGCGCTTTCAGCGCGTTTGGGTGCGTCGAAGGAGGTGAGTTGGTTCAAGTGGTTGTTCGGTCGGGGAACACCGGTGGCAGTGTTCGATTCAGGAGATGGTGACGCGGTGCCGCTGGCGCTCGTCGTTGGCCGAAGCAGCCAACACGATGTCGTACTCGCCTGGCTCGAGTCGCCAGTCGTCGGCAGCAGTATCCCACCGTCGGAATGCCGTCGGATCAAGTTCGAGCACGGCGTTCACGGTCGTCCCCGGCTCGACTGTCAGCTTGTCCCAAGCTTTCAGTTCCAACCGGGGCCGCATGTATCCGGGCGCCACGGCCTCGACGTAGCCTTGAACAACCACCGTTGCTGCTCGGTCACTTGTGCACGTGATGGGCACCGTGACGGTGACACTGCGGTTCTCGGCGTCGAGCACGGCATCGCCCCACGTGGCATCGCCATAGCTCAGCCCGTGGCCAAACGGGAAGCGCACTGGCGTGTCGGTCGCGTCGTAGTGGCGATAGCCGACGAACAGGCCCTCTGCATAGCGTTGCGTGCCGTTTCCTTCGCCGTCATGATCGGGCCGATGGTGGAGATAGGCGGGGTGGTCGGCGAGGCGAACGGGGACCGTGATCGGCAGTCGACCGCCAGGGTCTGCATTGCCGAGGAGAATGTCGGTGAGCGCTTCGGCCTGTTCCTGGCCGGCAAAAAAGGGCGTGAGAATCGCGGCCGCTGACCCAGGGTCGCTCGGATCGGCCCAGTCCATCGTCACGGGTGAACCGGCGTTCACGATCACGACGGTACGCGGGTTCGCGGCGACGACGCGGCGAACCAATTCGTCCTGTCGGCCTGGAAGATCCATCGTGGTTCGGTCGAACCCTTCGGTCTCCCACTCGTCGTTGGTTCCGACCATGACGACAGCGACGTCGGCGGCTGCTGCGGCGGCGACGGCGCGGTCCATCAGGTCGGCAGGCTCGGGGGAGCGGATACCGACGCGCAGTGCTGCAAAGCCGTTGACCTCCGAGGTGGCCCACCGAACATCAAGTTCGACCGGGGTGCCAGCGGTGCACTCCAACGTTGCCGTGGCCTCGACGCTGCCGTAGCCAAAGAATTCCTCGCTGCGCGGCAACTCCATCAGCGGGTCTTCGACGAGCGTGGCGCCGTTGGCGGCCATCGTGAACGGTCCTGTCGAAACGATACCGACGACGTGGGGGCCGTCGGAGTCGGGGATGAACGAGCCACTGATCCGCGTGGAGAACCCGCGCGGGTCGACTCCATCGGGGGTCGACCCGAAAAAGCGGATCATCGACGTCGGTGCCGGCTGGACGACGACGATGTCGCCGTTCCAATCGCGCCCGTTGGCGTATTCGATGCGCAGACCAGGCTCGCCGTTGGGTTGGCGCAGCTGACTCTTGAGGACGACCGGCGTGAGGCGATCGATGCGAACACCTGGTTCGAAGATGACCGACGCGCCGGTCGGCGAATCCGGCCCGATGCGGTCGGTCAGCGCGTCGAGCAAGGTGCGATGGCCGAGTGGAACGAGGCTCGCAGAGCCGCCGCCCATCGAGCGGTCGATGGTGGCATTGGGGCCGAGCACGGCGACCCTCGTCAGGCTCGACGCGTCGAGTGGCAGGACGGGTGAGTTTGCGAGTGCGGCGACCGGATCGTTGCGGAGTAACACCGTGCCGGCCGTCGCTGCGCGGCGGGTGAGGGCGCGTTCGTTTGGCTCATCGACCGATTCCTCCTCGACATTGGCGTCACGCTCGTCGGCCTTCACGCGATTGGCCAGCACGAGAATGTCACGGACGAGGAGGTCCACCTGCGCCTCGGTGACATCGCCACGTTCGACTGCGTCTTCCAGCTTCTTGCCGTAGACCCGAACCGGGGCGGGCATCTCGATGTTGAGCCCGGCATTTGCCGCCGATACGGCTTCGTGGACCCCGAACCAGTCGGAGACGACGAAGCCGTCGAAACCCCACTCGGTGCGCAAGATGTCGGTCAGCAGGCCGCGGTGCTGTGCGGCGTGTTCGCCGTTCAGTTTGTTGTACGCGCTCATGATGCCCCAGGCGCCGCCCTCTTTCACGGCGCGTTCGAACGGACGGAGGTACAACTCGCGCAGCGAACGATCATCGATCTGGACGTCGACGCTCATTCGTTCGATCTCGGTGTCGTTGCACACGAAGTGCTTCACCGTGACGGCGACATCGTGGGATTGGACGCCCTGAACGTACGACGCGGCAAGTGCCCCGGACAGTTCGGGGTCTTCGCTGTAGCACTCGAACGTGCGGCCACCGATCGGTGTGCGATGCAGGTTGACGTTGGGGCCGAGAAGGACGTGGGCGCCCTTACGGCGGGCCTCGATCCCGAGAAGTGATCCGATCTCGCCGAGGAGTTCGACATCCCACGTGGCACCAAGCGTGATCCCGGCAGGCACGACGACGCCGGGGGTTCCACCGCCACCATGACCCTCGCCGCGGATGCCGTTGGGCCCGTCGCTCATCTTGATCGCGGGGATACCTGCCTCGGGAAAGGCCACGGTCCTCCACGTGTTCTTGCCGGTGACGATCCGACATTTGTCGGTGAGGGAGAGTGCGGACAATGCCGCGTCGATGTCAATCACAGTCGTGGACGTTAGAGGACGGCAGATCGCTTTGTCGGCGCTCTGGGCAACATCTGACCGGCCAGCGGTTCAGACGGCGGCGCCGGCGCGTTCGCCCTCGATCACCGCGCTGTGCGCGCGCCGGGGTGCGACGCAGTCGCCGACGCGTTCGACGCTGACGCCTGCAGCGCGCAGGTCGTGGTAGAGCCACTCGACCGGGTTGCCATGGATGGCGAGCACGATCCAGTCGGGACGGCGCTCGACGTTCTGGCCGGTGGGATGGTGCAGCAGCGTCAGCGTGTTGCCCTCGAGACCCATTGGTACGAGGTCCGTGGTCTGCGCGATGCCCTTCTCGCCAGCACGAATCCACCAGTTTTCCATGTCGAGGGTGATGCCGAGGTCTTGGCCGACGACCATGCCCGGCGTGACGATTTCGACGTTGCAGCCGCGATCGGCGAGCACTTCTGCAGTCGAGGTGGCGTGGTGGAATCCAATTTCGTCGATCAGCACAACGTCGCCAAAGGGCTCAGCGGTTCCCTCGAGGACCTCGCGAACGTCGGCGACGTTGGTGGCATCTTCCGGGACCCAGTACGGCCGTGCCGGTTCGGCCCCGGTCGCAATGATGACGTGGTCGGGGCGGCGTTCCTCGACCAGGCCGGGCCAGACGCCGACGTCGTATTCGAACTCGACGCCGAGCCGTCGACACTCGGCGAGTTGGTTGCGCACCATGTCGCCGAACTCGGCGCGGTTGGGCACCGAGGCTGCGATTCGAACCTGGCCGCCGGCCTCCGATCCCTTTTCGAACACGGTGACCGCGTGCCCGTTGCGGCGCGACGCGATAGCTGCCTGTAGTCCGGCGGGGCCGGCACCAACGACCATCACCGATTTCGGCTTGGGTGTGATCCGGATGGCACCGACCCCTTCCGCCTCACGTCCGGTGCGGGGGTTCTCGATGCAGCCCAGCCACCGATTCAGACCCATGCGACCGACACACTCCTGGTTGCACGACAGGCAGAGCCGGGTCTCATCGGTGGCGCCGGCGCGGGCTTTCGCCGCGAAGTCGGCGTCGGCAATCTGGCCGCGCACGATTCCGACCAGGTCGCAGTGGCCTTCGGCGAGTGCTCGCTCGGCCTGGAGCGGATCCTTGAATCTGCCGACTCCGACCACGGGAAGGTCGACCGCCTTGCGGATCGCCGAGGGGATGAACATCGCGTAGCCCGGCGGGATGTGCATCGACGCTTCGATCATGAACAGGCTTGCCGTGGCCACACCGATCGACGTGTTGATGTAGTCGACCTGGCCGGTCTGCTCGACGAGTTCGGCGATGCGAACGGCGTCGTCGATCGTGGTGCCGCCGTCAATGAGCTCGTCCCCGCAGATTCGGACGCCGAGCGCAAGTCGATTGCCGATCACCTTGCGGACTGCTGCGACGATCTCAACCAGCAGGCGCGCCCGGTTCTCGAGCGAGCCGCCGTAGCCGTCTGTCCGTTTGTTGGTCGCCGGAGACAGAAACCCGCGGACGATGGAGCTGTGCGAGCACTGCAGTTCAATACCGTCGAAGCCGCCTTCGGCGCAGTGTTCAGCGACCAGCGCATACCCGGCGATGATTTCGTCGATCTCGGCGTGGGTGACGGCTTTCGGCACTTCGCGGAAAAGTGGATCGGCAACCGCGGAGGGAGCCCAGACCGGCAGTCGCGAGTACATCGATGACGCCTGCCCGCCGTTGTGGTTGATCTGCGCGAAGATCGGTGTGCGGTGCCGGTGGACGGCTTCGGTCATGGCCAGGTAGCCGGGAATGACGTCGCGGTGAAAGCCGTGGATCAGCTTCTCGTACGGCCAATCGGTCGGGTGAGTCGAGTGCTCTTCAGTGATGATCAGTCCGGTGCCGCCTGCGGCTCGGGCGGCGTAATAGGCGGCGTGCTGAGCGGTCGGGAGACCGTCACGCGCGTAGTTCGTGAGGTGGGCCGAGAAGACGATTCGATTCCGTGTTTCGACCGGACCGAGTTGCAACGGGGTCCACAGGTAGCGGCTGGACATGTGCCGACGAAGCTATCTCTGCAAGTTGTTCCTGGTGAAACTGTGGTCGCAGACAGCATCGCGCCTGGTCGCGAGCCGAACTCGACTCAAGGTTGACCGCTGTCACGTCGATGCCATGACGATGGGCAATGGGATGAAACTGACTGGCGGCCAGACATTGGTCGCTGTGGAGAACACGGGAAAGCAGCAGTTCGAAGCCAACCCGTCGCTGCTGCTTGACGTCATGCCTGTGGCGATGTTCGTCATCGATACAGCAGCGAACATCGTATTCGTGAACGAACGACTGCTGGGCATGATCGGTCGAGAACGATCGACCGTGCTTGGGCGTTCCGCAATGGAATTCATTGATGATCGGGATGTGGACTTTGCCATCGATCTGCTCGCCAATGGCCCTGATTTCGACGGGACGGTGATGGGGCCGAGTCGGATTCGCTACGTCGACAGCGCCGGCGTGAGTCACTTCACGCAGTTTTGGTCCTACGAGGCGCCCGCCGAACTCGGTGTCGCTGGGTATGTCGTGACGCTGACGCCCGAATCGGTTCGTGACGTCCTGGCGACAGCGGTGACGTCTGTTGCATCGGACGAACCGTTGGACCGGACTCTGGCGGCCATTGCGATGTGCGGCCGCGCGATGCCACTTGACGGCATCGGCTGCATTCTGCTTGTCGAGCCAGGGGCGCCAACCGACCAGGATCTGTTCCGCGTGATGGGGGAGTGGCCGATCGACGCTGATCTCGTCAATGCGCACGACACGCCATGGCGCCGCTGTCTCACCCGGAACGAAACACAGGATGTCCTTGACGCGACCTCGAGTGATGTCGACGCGCGTACCGGTGCAGAGATGGCGATGGCCCAGCTCCCCGCAGCGTGGGTGCGCCCGATCGTCGACGGGTCCGGCAATGTTGCTGCCGTCTTGATTGTGTGGCGGCGTATCTCCGTCGTGGTCAGTCCCAACCAGGAGCAGCACATCACCGAGGTGATTCGGTTGGCTCGCCTTGCGCTCGAGCAGGCCGATTGCCGCAGCGAGCTTGAGCTCGCTGCACGTCGTGACGCGCTGACCGGGGTGGGCAATCGGACGTCGCTGAACGACCGCATCGAGTCGGCGCGGACGCCCTCAAGCGTCTTGTTCATCGATCTCGACCGGTTCAAGGCGGTCAATGACACCTACGGCCACGCTGCCGGTGATGAGGTGCTGGCGCAGACCGCGCGCCGCATTGCCACAGCAGTACGCGGTGGTGGCGATGTGTATCGAGCCGGTGGCGATGAGTTCATCGTCGTCTGCGACCACGGGTCAGAGTCCGACCAGGACCGCGAGCGAGGGCTGTTGGCCCTTGCGGAGCGAATTATCAAGCACCTGCGCGCGCCGTTCGACTGTCTGGATCATCGGGTCCGGATTGGTGCGACGATTGGTATCGCGAGCGGTCGACCTCATCCTGAGGTTGCGCGTTCACTGGAGGACACGATCCTCGTTGCCGACCGTGCGATGTACGCAGCGAAAGAACGTGCCCGAGGCACCATCCACCACGCGGACGTCGTGATACACGCCAACTGATGCCGATCGAGAGTGATGCCGAGTGAGGTCGTGTCGTGACGTGTCACGCGCTCTCCGCGCGTGTATCAACCACTCGTCGCGCGACGCATCGTAGATTGGCCCTTATGACAGTCGTTGGGAATGTCATCGCGCCCGGCAATGTCGCGGTGATCACCGGTGGAGCCGGTGGCATCGGTCTCGCCGTCGCCGAGCAGTTGATTGAGCGCGGCATGCGCGTCGTGCTCGCGGACATCAACGCACCCAAATTGCATGCCACTGCGGGCCGACTCACCGAGGCGGGCGCCGACATCGCCACGTTCGTGTGCGACACCGCCTCAGAAGGATCGGTCGCCGAACTCGCCGAGTACACGCTTGCCACCTACGGAGCAGCCCACCTCGTGTTCAACAATGCCGGCATCGCTGGAATGGGCGATGCCTGGAACGGCCCGATCGAACTCTGGCGCAAAGTGGTCGACATCAACCTCTTCGGAGTTGTCCACGGCATTCGTTCGTTCTTGCCGATCATGAACGAGCAGGGCCTCGGGCACATCGTGAGCACTGCATCGATGGCTGGTCTGGTCGCCATGCCGGGTGCCGCGCCGTACAACGCGACGAAACACGCGGTTGTTGCCATCAGCGAAGGGCTGCGCATCGAACTTGAGTCGACGGGGTCCCCGGTCGGTGTGAGCGTGCTATGTCCCGGCTTTGTCCAGACCGATCTCATGGATGCCGAACCCGACCACGTCGACTCGCCAATGGGCGAGCTGATGAACGAAGCCGTCGCATCCGGCATTGCTGAGGGGATGCCTGCGAACGACGTAGCAACCGAGGTCGTCGATGCGGTCGACACCAACCGCTTCTGGATTCTCACGCATGCCGACATGCGTGAACGACCGGTCGAGCGCATGCAGCGCGCCGCCACCCAAACGAACCCACCAATGCCATTTGACGAAGCGGATACCGCACCCGCTGACGGCCAGAACTGAACGAGCGAGACAGAGACACATCATGGGAACATCCACGTCATCGTTTGGCGTCAGCAAGCGCGAATCGCACGACTCGTCGGACTTCTACAGCCGGTTTGCTCCGCCGCAGATCAGCGACGACGACACCCTCGGCGCCCACGGCAAACTCGACGCGATCTATGTCGGCGACGCACGCAATATGACGAAGGTGCCCGACGGATCGGTGGCACTCGTCGTCACCTCGCCGCCGTACTTCGCAGGCAAAGAGTATGAGACCGCCCTGGGCGAAGGGCATGTACCGGCCGACTACATCGAGTACCTCACCATGCTCCGCGACGTGCTCGGCGAATGTGTCCGCACGCTTGAACCTGGCGGGCGCATCGCAGTCAATGTGGCCAACCTCGGCCGCAAGCCGTATCGCAGCCTGGCTGCCGACGTCACCACCATTCTCCAGGATGATCTTCGACTGCTCTTGCGTGGCGAAGTGGTGTGGCAGAAGCAGCGTGGCGCCAGCGGTTCGTGTGCCTGGGGGTCGTACCAATCTCCGGCCAATCCGGTGCTGCGCGACACAACGGAACGAGTCATCATCGCCAGCAAGGGCCGCTTCGATCGCGTCGGTACCGGCAACCGCGATGGAAATGGCGTCGGCGGCGTGGCGACGGTGCCCGGCGACGAGTTCATGGAAGCCACACTCGACGTGTGGGAGATTCCCGCGGAGAGCGCGACACGAGTCGGCCACCCCGCACCGTTCCCGGTCGCGCTCGTCGAGCGCTGCCTGCATTTGTTCACCTACGAAGGTGACGTCGTGCTCGACCCGTTCATGGGCTCGGGGACAACGGCTGTCGCGGCGAAGAACACGGGTCGTCACTATGTCGGATACGACACCGATCCCGGCTACGTACAGCAGGCCAAAGAGCGGGTGAAGTCGATGGCGCCGCGGGAGCTGCCTGATCGGCGCACGCTGAAAGACATGGCGCGGACACTCCTCGACGAAGCGGGATACACCGATGTCGACGAAGCCGCCCGGGTGTCGCCTGGTGTCACGGTGAACTTCCGCGGCGTTGGCCCTGATGGCGTCACACGGATCTTCGAACTCGGTGGCGTCAACACGCCGGCTCGACCAGGACTCAGCAGGGTTGAAAACGTGTGGAAGTCGATCGCGAAGGCGGCGATCTGTCGCGAGGTTGCACCCGACGTCGATGTCGTAGTGCTCACCGTCGGCACCATCCGCGGGGGGCCGTTGGCCGCTGTTTCTGGTGATAGCGGACCGATTACCGCGGTCATCGATGCGTCGCGCGAGGATGCGCTCGAGCGCATCCTCGCTCTCTGACTGCAGCGGTCCGCCGGCCTCGATGGTCGTCGGGTCGACGAAGGACAGGAGTAGTTTGCCGCAGTGACGTTGAGCGCTCGCGAGTTCACGGCGACTGATCGCCGGGCGCTGCAGGCGGTGGCCGTGCAGTTCTTCGTCAACGGTGCGGTGTTCGCCTCCTTTGTGCCGCGGCTCCCAGAGATTCGTGACCGGCTCGACCTGAGTCTCGACGAGTTGGGCGCAGTCCTCACGGCGGGCGCAGCGCTCGGCCTGCTGGCAAGCATGTGGTCGCCGCGCATCATTGATGCCGTTGGAACGCGCAGAGCACTGATTGTGTTCGTCTTGGTGTTGCTGTGCGGTCTGCAGATCGTCGGGTTTGCCGATGTCTGGTGGATGCTCTTGTTGGGTTCGGCGGTGATGCTGGCCGCTGACGGCGTCGTCGATATCGCGATGAACCTTCAGGGGTCTTGGTTGAGTTCTCGTCGGCATGCGCCTGTGATGAATCGCCTGCACGGGCTCTGGAGCCTTGGCACGGTGGCCGGGGGGCTCGCCGCCGCGCAGGCCGCGGCATCAGGGGTCTCACTGCGGATGCACCTGATCGTTGTCGGCGCCGTGCTGCTCGGCGCGCTCGTCTTTGTCGGGTCGGGGCTATTGAAGATCGACGAAGGAGCAAACACCAAGTTCCACGATCTGCCACGACCGGCCCGCAGAACGCGGCAGCGGTGGATCACGCTGATACTGCTCGCTGCAGCCGGCGGGTTTGCCCTCACCGTTGAACTCGTCTCGACCGATTGGGCCGCATTCCGGTTGAGTGAGGACTTTGGGGCGTCGGCGGGCTTCGCTGGCCTCGGATTCGTCGCGTTCACGATCGGTATGACTGTCGGCCGACTCGGTGGAGACTCGGTGCTGATTCGCGTCGGGAGCGACCGGCTGCTGCGCGGCGCCATCGTCGTGTCCGGTCTCGGTCTTGCCGTTGCCGCGTTCGCACCGAATCAGTGGTTGGTGCTCGCTGGGTACGTGGTCGCCGGTGTCGGCATCTCGACCTTCTTCCCAAAGCTGTACGACGATGCTGCGAAGTTTCCAGGTCGACGTGGCGCAGCGCTCACCTGGTTGCGAGCGGGATCCGGAGTAACGGCGCTGGTCATCCCCGTGGCGGTCGGAGTGTTGGCCGAGTCGCGGCTCTCCGTTGGTGCAGCAACCGCAATTTTGACGCTGCCATGCACGATTGGCTTCTTGCTCGTGTCGCTGGGGTCGGAACGTTCTGCTTCTCAAGCGAAGGCGTGAACAGGTCGCGCGCAGACAGCGCCACTTCCACGCGTGTGGGCGCGAAGGACGAGCCCGCATGACGCGATGCGTTGGGCCTGCGGATCGGTACGGTCTGGCCAATGGCACGGGGACCGCGCGGACTGACGCGTCGCATCAAGCAGGCCGGCGACGGTGTTGGCCGACTGATCAGTGAATCCGAGCGACGGCTGGGCGAGCGTGGCGTCGATCTGGGGCCCGGCCGCCAGAAGGCGCGCCGAAGTGTTGACGAGGTCCGAGCCGAACTCGACACGCTCGTCGGACTCGACTCCGTCAAGGAGCAGGTCTCGACACTGATCGCGTCACTGAGCATTCAGCAGCAGCGTCGCAAGCACGGTCTGGCCGAAGTGGCAGCGAGCCAGCACCTCGTGTTCTACGGCAACCCCGGCACAGGAAAGACGACTGTCGCCCGTCTCGTGGCGGAGATCTACGGCGCGCTCGGCTATCTCGAGAAAGGCCACCTGGTCGAGGTCGATCGGGCCCAGCTCGTCGGTCAATACGTTGGGCACACCGCGTTCAAGACCAATCGAGCCATCAAGCGTGCGCTCGATGGCGTGTTGTTCATCGACGAGGCGTACGCGCTGTCGCCAGCCGGACCGAAGAGCCTCGATTTCGGTTCAGAGGCGATCGAAACGTTGATCAAGCGGATGGAAGACCATCGCGGTCGGCTCGTCGTCATCGTTGCCGGATACCCCGAATTGATGGGCCAGTTCCTCGCCTCGAACCCCGGGCTGCGCTCGCGCTTCTCCCGCGAAATCGCGTTCGACGACTACACCGACATCGAGCTTGTGGCGATCATGGACAAGACAGCCGCCGATGCCGAGTACGTGATCGCGCCCGAAGCACACGATGCACTGCTCGACATCTTCCGAGCAGCCCGTCATCAGAGTGGATTCGGTAACGCGCGGTACGCGCGAAACCTGTTCGAGCAGGCTGTCAATCGCCAGGCACTCCGCCTCGACGGGGCAGGGATGATCGACCTCAATCGAGATGAGCTCCTCACACTCACTCGCACCGACATCGACGAGGCTGCTCGCCTGGTCTGATCCCGGTGGTGACGCCCCAGAGTTACTCATTGCCATCGCGAGATTCGGCCGCCTTCCCGTCCGATGGCAGAAGCAGCAGCATTGGAACACTGTTCGAGAAAGATGCCCAGGGGGCTGGTCACCGTCTGTTTCTGGGCTCTATGGTCAGGACATGCGTGTTCATCTCGATGTTGAAAAGTGCCAGGGCCACAACCGTTGCTACGCGTTGGCACCCGAATTGTTCGATGTTGACGACTACGGCCAAGCCGTGCTGATCGGCGACGGTGATGTGTCGGCCGACCTCGAGGCCAAGGCACGTCTCGCTGCGTCGAACTGCCCGGAATACGCGATCACGATCTCCGACTGACCAGCTGGATGACTGACACGATCGAACCCACCGAACCGCTGGAGATTTCCGACACTCCGGAGAACGCGCTCTCCTGGGAACGCACTCCCTACGACGCCGACGACTATGGGCCGGTCACCGACTGGGCGACCGACCTCGACCACGCCGACCCCGGCTACAACCCGAATGCGCCTGAGGTGTGGAAGGAACTGCGCGACAGCGGCTGTCCCGTCGCCCATTCCGATCGCTACGGCGGCATGTGGGCTCCGATCACGCACGAGGCGGTGCACGACGTCGCGTACGACACGGAGAACTTCACGAGTCGCAGTGTCGTGGTTACCCACCTCCGCCCAGGCGATGCTGCTATCCCTGCGCCCATCGGTGTCGTACCGCCGATCTCGAGTGATCCGCCGTTCCACGGGATGGCGCGTCGTCTGCTGTTGCCGCCGTTCGCTCCAAAGCAGATCGAGCCCTGGGAGGCCGAAGTCCAGATTCTGTGCCGCCGCCTCCTCGACGAGATGGGTGACGTCGCGCCTGGCGACACCGTCGATGCAGCGGTGCAGTACGCACAGCACATCCCGGTCAACGTCATTGGACGCATGCTCGGGTTCCCCGAAGAAGACGAGGCGTTGTTCCGCGAGTTTGTGCACAACACGCTCGAGACGATCAACGCCGAGCCGGGGACCCGTCGCGAGAACTTCCTCAAGTTGGACGAGTACCTCGACAAACAGGTGCAAGACCACATCGACAACCCGCGCGAGGACCTCACCGACTATCTCCTCAACGTCGAGCTGGGTGGCGAGAAGCTGTCGCCCGAGCACGTGCGTGGCTCGATTGTGCTGCTGCTCATCGCTGGCATCGACACCACGTGGTCGGCGATTGGTTCATCGCTGTGGCATCTGGCGCAGACTCCGTCGGACCTCGACCGTCTCGGGTCCGAACCCGAGGTGATGACCTTCGCGCTCGAGGAGTTCCTCCGTGCCTACGCGCCGGTCACGATGGCCCGTATGGTCGCCAAGGACGTGGACTTCCATGGGTGCCCAATGAAGAAGGACGACTGGGTGCTCCTGCCTTTCCCGGCGGCCAACCGCGATCCGCGGGCATTTGAGGACGCCGATGAGTTCATCATCGACCGGGAGTCGAACCGGCACGCAGCCTTCGGTCTTGGTATCCACCGATGCCTCGGTTCGAACCTCGCCCGGCTCGAACTCAAGGTGGCGATCGAGGAATTCATCACCCGGTTCCCCAAGTTTGAGCTCGCCGGTGACGTGACGTGGAGCGCCGGTCAGATTCGTGGACCGCGCGTGCTGCCGGTTCGCATCCTCGAAACCACCTGACCTCCGATTCACCGGAGACGGACCAGGGGCGTGAAGGCGGATCAGGTTGACACGAACGTCGTACCAATCGAGGCCGCACCGCACGCGCACCCGATGGTGAGCGCCGCGTAGGCCGATCCCCAACGCCATCCGAGCGATCGTGCCTCCAGCGCGAATGTCGAGTAGGTGGTGAGCGCGCCGCAGAATCCGATGCCGATGACGGTGACGACACTGTCGGAGAAGTCAGCGCTCAGGGTGTAGCCGAGCACAGCGGCGCCGATGGTGTTGGCGACCAGTAGCGCCTGCCACGAGCACACGAGGAGGCCCAGGGTGAGTCGGGCAACAGCGCCCAGCGCTGCGGCGCAGACGAAGACGATCGGCGTCATGTGTCGTCACCTCGGCTGTGGTTGGTGCGGGTGCGCTGCTGAGACAGGGCGGACGCGAGCCCGACTGCGGCGGCGCAGCTTGCGACGGTGACTCCGCCATACGCGACGGCAGTACCGGTCAGGTCGCGGTCGACGAAGTCGTTGAGTTCGACGGCAAACGACGACATCGTGGTGAAGCCGCCAAGCAGGCCGGTGACGATGGCGTCCCACCGCAGCGATCCGCGTTCGAGCCGATGGACCGCGACACCAATTGCCAGGCAGCCGAGCACATTGACGATGAGTGTCCGCCACGGCCAGGAGCCGGCTTCGACGTCGAAAAACGTTCCGACCGCCCAGCGCAGTGTTGCCCCGGTCGCGCCGCCTGCAGCAACAGCAGCGATCGCCAGAGGAAGATTGCGGCCCTCGATCTGAGCGCTCGACGGAAACAACTGCACCTGCAGTTGCTAGCAAACGGCGGAGGTCAGCCACGGGGATTCACACTCAACTCTCACCCGCGCCGGCCCCGCGAGCGGCAAGACTGACGAAGTGACTGTCTCGGCCAACGATCGTGCACCGGCTCATCTTCTGGTCGCTGAGGACGACCGCGCCGTGCGCGAGTCGCTCGTGCGAGCGCTCGAACTCGAGGGCTATCGCGTCACAGCCACGTCGAACGGTGCGGAGTGTCTTGACGCTGTTGCGCGGGACGAGCCGGCAGCGCTTCTGCTCGACGTGTCGATGCCGCTCGTCGACGGGTTGACGGTGTGCCGCGTGGTGCGCGCCGAAGGCAATCGGCTGCCAATTTTGATGCTGACCGCTCGGACGGAGACCTCCGATCGCGTCGCAGGCCTCGACGTCGGTGCGGACGATTACTTGCCAAAGCCGTATGACCTTGATGAGCTGCTCGCCCGTCTGCGAGCACTGTTACGCCGAGCGGAGTACGCCGGAGAGGATGAGGTCGCGACCCTTGATGTTGGCGACCTTCGCCTTGACCCTGCAGCCCGTCGTGTGTTTCGTGGCGAACGCGAGATCGATTTGTCGAAGACCGAGTTTGATCTGCTCGAACTGCTGGTCGAGAACCAGGGGATCGTGCTCGATCACACGACGATCTACGAGCGCATCTGGAACTACGACTTCGGGCCGGATTCGAAGAACCTTGCGGTCTACATCGGGTACCTCCGTCGCAAGACCGAGGCCGAGGGCGAGCAGCGACTCGTGCAGACGGTGCGCGGCGTCGGCTACACGGTCCGGACACCATTGTGAATTCATTGCGGCTGAAGATCGCCCTGGCGATGGCCGTCTTGGTCCTCGTGGCCACTTCAGTCGTCGGGGCGATCAGCTACCGATCGACCAGTGCTCGCCTCATCGCCGAAGTCGACGACTCGATCAGTGAGGCCACGACGCTGCTCGCCGGACGGGGCGACGACAATCGCTTTCGAATCCCGGCGCGTGGTCTGCTCGGGATCTACTCGGTGCGTGTGCTGAATGTTCGGGCCGAGACGGTCAACAGTTCGTTCGAGGTCGACCTTCCAGTCAGCGACGCCGCCCGGAGTGTGGTCGGTGTGAATCGCGGGTTCGATCAGTCAACGGTCGAATTCGGTTCCGAACGTTTCCGGGTACACACCGTTGGGCGCGATGCCGGTGCTGTTCAGGTCGCCCGCTCGCTGGGTGAGACCGATCGAGTGCTGCGCGACGTCCAGCGTCGCACCGCGTTGTTCGTCCTCGTCGTTTCGTCGCTCGCCGCAGCGGTGGGTTGGCTTCTCGCCAGCACAGTCGCTGCTCCGCTGCGCCGTCTGACCCGAGCGGCGAGCGAAGTGGAGCAGTCGGGCGACCTGAACGTTGCACTGCCGGAGCCGGGAAGGGATGAAGTCGGCCGCCTCGGCTCGGCGTTCGGCTCGATGCTCGGTGCGCTCCAACGGTCGCGAGGCGAACAGCAGCGGTTGGTGCAGGACGCGGGTCACGAACTCCGTACGCCGTTGACCAGCCTGCGGACGAACCTTGCCGTGCTCCGTCGGCATCCGGACATGGAGCCTGACATGCAGGAACGGATCCTGGAGGACCTCGACAGCGAGGTCGGCGAACTCACTGAACTCGTCAACGAACTGGTCGCTGTTGCGTCTGGCGAACTTGCCGACCAACCGCCGCAGGATCTTCTGCTCGCCGAGGTGGCTCGCCGCGTGGCCGCGCGTGTCGGCCGACGACGGGATCGATCTGTCGTCGTGGAAGTCGGGGTGCACGTCGGTGAGGAAGCCTCGGTGTTTGCGCCGCTCGCCGGAATCGAACGGGCGATCACCAATCTCGTCGAGAACGCCGCGAAGTTCGATCAGAGCGATTCCGAGATCCGCGTGGAGGTTGACGGGGGCAGGCTCACGGTCATCGACCATGGCCCGGGCATTCCAGAAGACGACCTCCCGCTGGTCTTTGACCGATTCCACCGCGCCACGGCGTCGCGGACGTTGCCCGGTTCAGGGCTGGGGTTGGCGATCGTGCGTGAGATCGTCGAGCGGCACGGTGGCACTGTGAGCGCAGTCAACCGACCTGGCGGTGGCGCATCGGTCGGCTTCGAGTTGCCAGTCCAGAACGTGCCGACCTCGGCGACCCCTGCATGACCTGACCGGCACCACTGCGGCTTCGTGCGGCTTCGTGTGCTGCTCGAGTCACACCCGACTCTTACCTTGCTCCGGTTTCCTCCTCACCGGGGACTGTCATCGTGGTCGACATCCCCCACAGCGTTCTGGAAAGGAACACGACATGAACAACACGGTCTCCACTCAGTCCCAGCAGCCCCGGTCCTCGAAGAAGGGCCTGGCCATCGGTCTCACCGCCGGGCTCGTCGGCGGCTCACTCGCCGGCTTGGTGCTCGGCGTGCCGGGCCTCTCAAGTGCGGCCGATGACGACGGCACACCTCCCGCCGCTCCCGCCGCACTCGTGCAGCAGGTCGACGACACCGTCGGCGAAGACATGCAGGCCAATTCTGGCGAACGTCTTCGCGACGCGCTGCAGCCACTGGTCGTCGACGGAACACTGACCGCAGATCAAGCTGATGCAGTCGCCACCCATCTGGTCGAGAATCGGCCGGAGCGCGGCGATCGCGGCGGTCGTGAAAATCGTGGACGTCGGGGCCCCGGCAAGTTCGCCCGTTCTGAGGTGCTGACTGAGCTGCTTGGCGTCGATGCCGACGAGTTGCGGGAGGAGCTCCGCGCCGGATCAACCCTGGCTGAACTCGCAGCTGCGAATGGTGTCGAATCCAGCGACCTGATCGCTGCATTGATCACCCAGGCCGAGGAGCGCATCAACACTGCCGTCGAGGCCGAGCGGATCACGGCAGACGAGGCCGCTGAGAAGCTCGCCAAGATCGAGACACGCATCACCGACAAGATCAACGGCGACTGATCCCCCCACACGAGCCGTCGAACGGTCCCGTCGTGCTCGGCACGGCGTGACCGTTTCGGCCGTAGCGTCGCCGGGGTGATTTGCGTCGATCTCTCCGACGTCGGACTGGCTCAGCCCGACAAGGTGCTCTTCAGTCATGTCGACGTCACCATTTCGAAGGGCGATCGTGTCGCTGTGGTCGGCGTCAATGGTTCGGGCAAGACCACGCTCCTGCGGATCATGACGGGAGCGCTCACACCGGACAGCGGCGATGTGCGGTTCGGCCGAGGTGCTCGGATTGTGTCGCTCGAGCAAGACCCTGTGTTGCCGGAGGGGCTGGTCCGCGACGTCCTCGGCGACGGATGGGAAGTGCAGGCTGCCGCAACGACGCTAGGCGTCTTGCCGTTGTTCGACCGACGCACCGACCAGTTGTCGGGTGGCCAGGCCAAGCGGGTTGCGCTTGCGAAGGTGCTGGCGGACGACCAGCAGGGTGCCTTCGACATGGTGGTCCTCGACGAGCCGACGAACCATCTCGATCTCGAGGCAATCGAGTGGCTTGAATCGCGCCTTGTTGCGATGAGCGCGGCGTTGGTGCTGGTGACTCACGACCGACATGCACTTGATCGGCTGACGACGGCCGTGGGCCCGAGCCGCGTCGTCGAACTCGACAACGGACAGTCGTACATCCATCAGGCAGCAGCCGGATCAAGTGCCTATGCGACGTACCTCGATGCTCGCGCCGAGCGAATCGAGCGTGAAGCAGCGGAAGAATCAACGCGCAAAATCTTGGCGCGCAAGGAGCTTGCTTGGCTGCGTCGTGGTGCGCCCGCGCGTTCGACGAAGCCCAAGGCGCGACTGCGGAGTGCCGCCGAGATCATCTCAGGCGGCCCCGCAGCCGCCGGCGTACGTGGCAACGACCTCGAGTTGGGTGCTGGAACGTCTCGCCTCGGCAATCAAGTCGTCGAGCTGATCGGCGTCACGCAACGGTTCGACGCGCACACGGTCTTTGAGAACATCGACCTGCTCATCGAGCCCGGCGCCCGGCTCGCAGTCGTCGGTCCGAACGGGTCGGGTAAGACCACGCTGCTCGACATCGTCGCAGGACGGGCTGCACCCGTTGCGGGCGAGGTCAAGCGAGGGCAGACCGTCGTGGTCGGCTACGCCGATCAGCACTCGTCTGCGCTCGATCCGGACGCCATTGTCCGCAAGGTGGTCGCAGGGCCGTACCGGGAGCCCGACCATGAAGACAAAGCGCTCCTCGAGAAGTTCTGGTTCGACTCCACTGCCCAATACGCGCCGACGCGGATGCTGTCGGGCGGCGAACGTCGCCGGCTGCAACTGGTGATGGTGCTGGCCACGAAGCCGAACCTGCTGATTCTGGATGAGCCCACGAACGATCTTGATCTCGACACATTGCGGTCACTCGAGTCGTTTCTTGATGATTGGCCCGGTGCACTCGTCACGTCCAGCCACGACCGAGCCTTCCTCGACCGCGTGGCAGATCACGTGCTGGCGATCGACGAGGACGGCACCATGCACCGTGTGCCCGGCGGCGTCAGCGGTTGGCTTACAGAGCGTTCGACCGGTCGGACTGGAAAGCCAGTTGGATCGGCGAAAAAGGTCAGCGCATCGAAGGCCGGACCCGCCACGGCCGATTCGTCGAGTCGCCCAGGTAAGCCGAAGGCGGCTCGGACGGGACCGAGCCCGTCGACCCTCGGCCGGCAACTTCGTGCCGCCGAACAGGCGATGGTCAAAGCACAGAAGCGCGTCGACTCCCTCACCGAGCGGTTGACCGGTCTCACTGATTCATCGGAGCTGCAAGAGGTTGGTCAGGACCTGGCGACGGCGCAATCCGAGCTCGACGAGCACGAACTCCTCTGGCTCGAACTGGCCGAACAAACACACTGAGCAAAGACCAACCTGCCGACGGCCTCGTCCGGGGGTCGCCGCTGCCGTGGCTGGAGTGCAGGGGTGCACGTCACGCGAGGAGAAGGCGGCCGAGTCCGACGATGGCGATGGTGGCGAGCAGCCAGAGGGTGACGCGCCGGAAGGCTGTCTCTGAAGTCGAACGGAACATCAACGAACCAGCGACGATGCCAGCGACGAGTAGCGGAATGCCGAGCAGGACGCGCCAGAACAATTCATCGGTCAGCTCGCCCGCAACGAACAGTCCGACGATGACGACGAGATTCGAAGCAAAGAAGTAGGCGATGAGTGTGGCTCGAGTCTCAGCTGCAGAGATCGCGGCCATGCTCATCGCGAGCACGAGCACCAGGCCCGCCATCGCCGTGGCCCCGTTCACGACGCCTGCGACGACCCCGACACTGAAGACCAACAGGGGTGTGGGATGAACTCGAGCCGAGTGGTTGACGAGCAGTCCGGCGGTCAGCGCCAGCAAGACGGCGAGGGTGACGCCGCGCAAGACGTCGCTGTCGACAGTTGTGAGAATCACCAAGCCGATCGGGTTGCCGACGATTGCGGCGGCCAACAAGAGGCGGAAATCGGGCCAGCGAATCTCGTGCCGAATCGAGGGGCCCTGCGCAAGGCTCGCCAAGACCTCAAAGGTGAGCGCGAGCGGCACAGCGGCCGCCGGTTCGATGACGAAGGTCGCCCCAGCGACGAGCACGGCGGAGAAACCGAATCCGGAATAGCCGCGGATGTATGAGGCAACGAGCAGCACAGCGGCGCAGAAGGCCAGTTCGCCGGCGCTGAGTTCGACCAGCGACGTCACGATCACCACGTTACGCACCGTGCCGACTTGACGAGCCCGTTGGGTGTGTCCGGTCGCGAATCGTGCGGCGGGTGTGATGCCCGTCGTCGCGGGACGGCTCGACCGTGACAGTGCATCCCTAGAGTGATGCCCGCATGAGTGACGAGGAGCTGTTCGGCGACATCCCCCATCCGGCGGACGCGCCGTCCGCGGAGTCGGACCAGGCCGCACCCGTCGGGCCGTTCGGTGCGGGGAGCGAGATCGTCTCGCATGGCCCGTCGCCGTTCGCCCAAGGGCTCAATCCCGATCAGCTCGATGCTGTGGTCCACCAGAGTGGGCCTTTGCTGGTGGTCGCCGGTGCCGGTTCGGGCAAGACGCGGGTGCTCACACATCGCATCGCGCACCTCATCCATGTGGGCGTGCACCCGTCGAAGATCCTGGCGATCACGTTCACCAACAAAGCCGCTGCCGAGATGCGCGAACGCGTCGCCACGCTGGTTGGGCCGGTCGTCAAGACAATGTGGGTGTCCACCTTCCATTCGGCGTGCGTGCGCATCTTGCGCGCCAATGCCGACGCGCTCGGTTACCCCCGACAGTTTTCGATCTACGACTCAGCCGACACCAATCGCCTCACCGGCTACGTCATCCGCGACCAGGGGCTTGACTCGAAGCGCTTCACTCCACGCGGCGTGCACGGCATCATCAGCAACTGGAAGAATGAGCTGGTCTCTCCGGCCGAAGCAGCCGACGGCGCTGAGAACATCTTCGATCGCAAGCACGCCGAGGTCTACGCCGAGTATCAGGCGAGGCTCCTCAAGGCCGGTGCGATGGACTTTGATGACCTGCTGACCAAGACCGTCGAGCTGTTCAAGAATCACGGCGACGTCCTCGAGCACTACCGCGAACGCTTCGCCCACATCCTTGTCGACGAATACCAGGACACCAATAACGCCCAGAACCAGATGGTGCTGATGCTCGCCGGCGGCCACAACAACGTCTGCGTCGTCGGCGACACCGACCAGTCGGTCTATCGATTCCGCGGTGCCGATTTTCGCAACATCTTGCAGTTTGAGGAGGCGTTTCCCGACGTCACCACGGTGGTGCTCGACCAGAACTATCGCAGCACGCAGACAATCCTCGATGCCGCCAACGCCGTCATTGAAAACAACACTGAGCGCCGGCCCAAGTCGCTGTGGACCGATAGTGGCAGTGGCGAACGCATCCAGCGATATCACGCTGAAGACGAAGGCGATGAGGCCAACTGGGTGGCCGGGACGGCGAAACAGTTGCAACGCGATGCCGACGCGAACTTCCGCGACATCGCCGTGCTGTACCGAACCAACGCACAGAGTCGTGTCATCGAAGAAGCGTTCATGCGCCAAGGCGTCCCCTACAAGGTGGTGGGTGGCACCCGGTTCTACGACCGGCGCGAAGTGAAAGACGCCATGGCCTACCTGCGTGCGGTGGTCAACCCCGCTGACGAGGTCAGCCTGAAACGGATTCTGAACGTTCCGAAGCGAGGCATTGGCGATACCAGCGTGGCCAAGCTCGACGCGTTTGCCGCCGCTGAGGGCATCGGGTTTGCCGACGCTCTGCGGCGATGCGACGAGGCGGGCGTGAGCGGTCCCGCGCTCCGTGGCATCGGCAAGTTCGTGGAACTGGTCGATGGTATGACCGGCATGGTCGACGATGACCAGTACGGGCCGGCGGACATCCTCCAGCTGGCACTCGACGGGTCGGGCTACCTCGCTGAGCTCGAAGCCGAAGACTCAGTCGAAGCGCATACCCGCCTCGAGAACATGGGCGAGTTGATCGGGTCCGCACGCGAGTTCACCGTGATTTCTGAGTTCATGGAACAGGTCGCGCTCGTCGCTGACACTGACGACCTGCCAGAGGACGAGGTCGAAGACATGGTGATTCTCATGACGTTGCACTCGGCAAAGGGCCTCGAGTTTCCTGTCGTGTTTCTCGCCGGCGTCGAAGAGGGCATCTTCCCGCACATCCGGTCGCTCACCGAACCAATCGAAATGGAAGAGGAGCGTCGACTCGCGTACGTCGGCATCACGCGGGCAATGAATCGGCTGTACATGAGCCACGCGTGGAGCCGGCAGTTGTTCGGGTCGACGCAGTACAACCCCCCGTCGCGGTTCTTCGACGAGATCCCCGAAGGGTTGATCGAGGCGAGCGGCAACGTGAGTGGTCGCTCCAGCTATGGGCGTCAGAGTTACCGATCGGGGTACGGCGGTGCCTCCGGCAGTGGTCGACCGGATCGCGAAGGGCGCGGGAACGACTCGTCCTCTACGCCGCCGCCGTACCGACGCGCGGTCGACGAGGAGATGCCTGGGCGCGACATCAATGCCGATGTGAACGACGATGTACAAGACGCCAAGCAGGCACAGGACGCACATCGCGATCGTGTTGTCGAAGCAGCGATGCAGTTTGCCAAGAAGCATGCCCCCGAGCCGTCGAACAGTCAGGAACTTGGGCTGCACGTCGGCGACGGCGTTGAACATCCCAGCTTCGGTGCAGGAGTGATCATCGACATCTCCGGTGAGGGCGAGAAGGCTGAGGCCACGATCAACTTCACTGGCACGGGCACCAAGCACCTCTCGCTTGCCTGGGCGCCGCTCAAGAAGATCGAGTGAACGATGTCGTCAAGAAGATCGGGTCAGATGGCGCGGTATCTGGCAGAATCAGAGACGTGAAGGCAGCAATTCTGGTTGAGAGCTTGTCCGGCAATACGTGGAAGGCGGCCGAAAACGTCGCCGAGCTGCTGCAGCAGGAGCGGTGGACCATCACGGGCCTGTCCAAGGTCAAGCATCCCGACTACCAGTCGATCCACGAAGCGGACCTCGTCCTCGTCGGGACCTGGGTGCACGGAGCGTTCCTGTTCGGCCAGGCACCATGGGCCGCCAACAACATCGCGAACCTTCCCGCAATGCGCGGGAAGAAGGCTGCCGCGTTCTGCACGTTTGCACTCGACCCGGGCCGCAGCCTCGACAAGCTCACGAATGTGCTCGGCGACACCGGCGCCTACGTCATCGGCGGACTGGCCATGAGTCGGAGCAAGCTCGACCAGCACAGCGAAGAGTTCGCTGCGCGCCTCCTCGACGCAACCGTCGATGCCTGACTCCGAGTCGGCGCTCAGCGCCCGCTGTCGTTGGTGACGCCGCTGAGATCGATCGACAGCAATCGCTGGTTTTCGACGACGGGGTTCACGCCTTGCGGGGGCGGTGACAGTTCGCTCACGTCGATGGTGTTGCCGTTGCAGTCGGTGAACTTGCGTGTCCCCTCACCCGCGTCGTTACGTACTTGCTCAACGACACAGCTTTCGTCGCCACCAGCCGGGTAGGCGTAGTACACGACCCAACCGATTGCGGGGTCGTCGCCGGTGTGATCGAGCACGATGGTGCGCTCTCCCTCGGTGGTGCCGAGGCCCGGGAAGAGAATGGGGCCTTTGTCAACGATTTCGTCGGCAACGTTGGTCACGCTGCCGACGCGCAAGTTGGACGGGGCGAGCCGATCAGATGTTGCCGCGTCGCCGCGCGAGATGTATGCCGCGAATCCCCACAGCATCAGCCCGATCAGGCCGAGGACCACGAGCCCGCCCAGGTTGGGGAGCAGCGCACGCGTCAACGGCGATCGAAGCTTGACTGGCTTGTCGTTCACCTTCGCCACCAGCTCAGTCTGCCGCCCCCAGCCCGTTTCGCGTCGTCGGGGAAACGGACTGGGCCTGGTTCCAGTCCACCTGCACGGTGTCAGAGGTGCCTCGGGTCGGTTGGTGGAACACGGCACGTGCGGCATAAGGTTCTGAACTTGTGAAGCGTCCGTACCGCATCGTTGTTGCCAAGCCTGGCCTGGATGGCCACGATCGTGGCGCCAAGACCATCACCCGTGCCCTCCGGGACCACGGTTTCGAGGTCATTTACACCGGCCTGCACCAAACGCCCGAACAGATCGCAGAAACCGTGTTGCAGGAAGATGCGGACGGCGTCGGCCTCTCGCTCCTTTCCGGCGCGCACCTCACGCTCTTCCCGCGCGTGATGGAAGAGCTTCGCAATCGCGACCTGGGCGACGTGCTCGTCTTTGGCGGCGGGGTCATCCCCGACGCTGACGCACGTGCGTTGCAGGAGCAGGGTGTCGCAAAGATTTTTGGTCCCGGATCGTCATTGAAAGCAATTGGCGAGTGGCTGGAGACGGCCCTGGACGAGACCGAAACCTGACACCAATCACATTCGCAACCCATCCGCACACATGAAAGAGAGGGGACCCCACCGTGGATCTCTTTGAATATCAGGGCAAGCAGTACTTCGCCCGCTATGACATTCCGGTCAGCCCTGGAGGGCCTGCCGACACCGTTGATGAGGCGGTGAAGGAAGCTGCGTCTGCTGGCTACCCCGTTGTCGTCAAGGCGCAGGTGCAGGTCGGCGGCCGCGGCAAGGCCGGTGGCATCAAGCTGGCCGACAATGAAGCTGAAGTGCGAGAACACGCCGGCAACATTTTGGGCATGGACATCAAGGGACACGTTGTGCGTCGTCTCTGGGTCGAGGCTGCGTCTGATATTGACGAGGAGTACTACGTCTCCTTTACCCTCGACCGCAGCGAGAAGAAGCACCTCATGATGCTGTCGCGCGAAGGCGGCGTCGAGATCGAGGTCGTGGCGGAAGAGAACCCCGATGCGATCGTCAAGCTCCACATCGACCCAGTCGACGGCCTCTCCGAGGCCGTCGCCCGCCAGGCATGCATCGAGGCCAAGCTTCCCGAGCGGGCGATCGACGGGGCGACCGACATCCTCGTGAAGCTGTACCGCTGTTACGACGAGGGCGATTGCGACCTCGCCGAGATCAACCCGCTGATTCTCAAGCCGACCGGTGAAGTGCACGCGCTCGACGCCAAGGTCACCCTCGACGGCAACGCCGAGTTCCGTCATCCCGAGTGGGACGCTTTCCGCGGTCTCACCGAGATGGACGACCGCGAGAAGATGGCTGCCGAAAAGGACCTCCAATACATCGGTCTCGACGGCACCGTCGGCATCATCGCGAACGGTGCCGGGCTGGCAATGTCGACGCTCGACGTCGTCAATCAGGTTGGCGGTTCGGCCGCGAACTTCCTCGACATCGGCGGCGGCGCCAACGCCGACGTCATGGCCGGTGCGCTCGAAGTCATCAACTTCGACGAGAACGTCAAGTCGATCTTCATCAACATCTTCGGCGGCATCACCCGCGGCGAAGAAGTTGCCAAGGGCATCGTCGAGGCGATGGGTCGCGTTGACCTCAAGGCTCCGATCGTGATCCGCCTCGATGGCACCAACGCCGAGGAGGGTCGTCAGATTCTCCTCGATGCAGGCATTCCGGAAGACAAGCTCCGCTCGGAGCCGACCATGCTCGAAGCTGCTCGCGCAGCTGTCGCGCTCGCAAGCTGAGGTACTGACATGGCAATTTTTGTTGACGAGAACACGAAGGTCATCGTCCAGGGCCTGACCGGTGGTCAGGGCAAGTACCACGGCCTCCGCAACCGTGACTATGGCACCCAGGTCGTCGGGGGCGTCACGCCCGGCAAGGGTGGCCAAGACGTCGAGGGCATTCCGATCTTCAATTCGGTCGCCGAAGCCGTCGAGGCAACCGGAGCGAACGCGTCGTTCGCCGCCGTCCCGCCGAAGTTCGCTTCTGGCGCCATCATGGAAGCGGCCGAAGCCGGCATCGGATTCGTCGTGTGCATCACCGAGGGCATTCCGGCCCAGGATGAGGCCAAGGTCTTCAACCGCCTGGTTCGCGACTTCCCCGGAACCCGTCTGCTCGGCCCCAACTGCCCCGGCATCATCAGCCCCGGCAAGTGCAACATCGGCATTACCGCTGGCGAGATCGCTCAGAACCCCACCGCTGGTGGCCCGAACGTCGGCATTGTGAGTCGCTCCGGCACGCTCACCTACCAGGCGCTCTATGAGCTCAAGCAGCGTGGCATCGGCGTGTCGACCTGTGTCGGCATCGGTGGTGACCCGGTGCCCGGGACCAACTTCATCGACTGCCTCTCGGAGTTCCAGAATGACCCCGAGACGCATGCGATCATGATGCTCGGTGAAATCGGCGGCTCGGCCGAAGAAGAAGCCGCCGAGTACATCGCGGCCAACGTCACCAAGCCGATGAGCGCATACATCGCGGGCGTCACTGCGCCGGCCGGCAAGAAGATGGGCCACGCAGGCGCCATTGTTTCGGGCAACAAGGGCACGGCTCAGGGCAAGATGGACGCGCTCGCAGCTGCTGGCGTGAAGGTCGGTCTCAATCCGACCGAAGCCGGTGAGCTCATGGCGGAAATCGTCGCCGCCCTCTAGTTTCCAGCGAAGGCATGTGGTCGTTACGCACAATGTGCGTGACGACCACATGCCTTCGGCATTTTTCGGGTCAGGTCACGGTGCCGGCGGCGGAGGGGGTGTGTCGTCGGCTGGAGGCGGAGGCGGAGGAGGCATGGCATCGCTGCTGCTCCCACCAAAGCTCTCCTTGATCTTGTTGATGTCGGTGAGATCTGACAGTTCGCCGCCCGCAGCCTGGAAGTTGAGGAATGCGCCCGTTGCAGCGACGAGGCCGGAGATGGCTGAGAGGATCATGCCGAAGCCTCGGCCAACGCTGCCGCCCGCAGCCTCGATGATGTCCTTGCCCTCGATTGGGTTGAAAATGATGCGAAGTAGAAAGAGGAACGCCGCCAGAGCGGTAGCGGCGAGAAGAATGAGCGGCCAGGGCAGTCCCTTGTTGTCCATCGTCCCGGAGGCGAGCAGGAATGCAATGACCCCGCTGGCGACGAACAGCAGCCAGGGAATCGTCCCGGTGAAGAAGAAGTCGAACGCATTGCCGCCTGAGTCGGAAAAGCCGAAGCCGGACACGTTGATCCAGTTGAACAGTCCGAAGATGGCGACGCCTGCACCGCCCCCGATCATCAACCAGTCGGATGTCTTGAAGTTACTGAAGTCCACTTCGTTCCCCTCCTGAGGCTCTGATGTGATCAAGGTGACCGTGACGGTCAACGACCGTACCTCTTCTCGACGGAGCGATTCTGAGTATTCCGAGCGGTGTTGCGGAACGGCGGACACCTGAGGCCTACGCTCGCGTCGTGCCTACCGCTCTGCTCTCCGTGTACGACAAGACCGGCGTGGTCGAATTCGCCCAGTCGCTCAGCCAGCTTGGGTGGTCGCTGATCTCCAGCGGGGGAACCGCTCGAGCCATCGCTGACGCCGGAATTCCGGTCACTGACGTTGCTGATGTCACCGGTGTCCCCGCGATTCTGGGTCACCGTGTCGTCACGCTGCACCCGAAGGTCCACGGCGGCATTCTGGCCGACCCAACTGATGCCGAGCACGTTGCCGACATGGATGAGTACGGCATCAAGCCATTCGATCTCGTCGTTGGGAACCTTTATCCGTTCGGGCAGAGTCCTGACGACTTCGAGCACGGTTCAGGCGGAGCCGTTGAGATGATCGATATCGGCGGCCCGGCAATGGTGCGTGCCGCGGCAAAGAACCACGCGCACGTCGCAGTTGTCGTCGACCCCAAGAACTACGGCCCCGTGATTGACGAACTCCGCGCAGACGGCGTCTTGAGTGAGACCACCCGACGTCGGCTAGCCCGGGCAGCGTTTGCGCACACCGCGGCGTACGACGCGGCGATCGTCACGTGGTTCGATGACACTGATCCTGATCTCGCTGACGAGTCGCTCACGGTCGAAGAGGTTGACACTTCCGGCGCGTTGCCCGCCTCGATCCATCTGGCACTGTCCAACGTGCAGTCGTTGCGTTACGGAGAGAATCCTCATCAGGAGGGCGCTCGGTACCGCCAAGCCGGTGCGACCAGCTGGTGGGACTCAATGACGCAGCACGGCGGCAAGGCGTTGAGCTACCTCAACTTGTATGACACCGAAGCAGCGTGGCGACTCGTTCATCGGTTCGATGACCCGGCCTGCGTCGTCGTGAAACATGCAAATCCCTGCGGCGTGGCGATCGCCGATGACATCACGACCGCGTACGTACGCGCCAACGCGTGCGACCCGGTCAGCGCCTTCGGTGGCATCGTCGCCGTCAACCGCACGGTCACCAACGAGATGGCCGTCGCGCTTGGCGACGTGTTCACCGAAGTTGTCGTGGCTCCCGGCTTCGACGACGACGCGCTGGCCACCCTCGCGGCGAAGAAGAACCTCCGGGTCATCGCCGCCAATGCGCCGTCTCCCTTGCCGTTCGACGTCCGCCCCATCGATGGTGGCCTGCTCGTCCAACAGCCCGACCCGGTCGATGCACGATCTGACGCGTGGCGCGTGGTCACATCGGTGCAGCCGACCGAGGGGCAGTGGGCTGATATGGAGTTTGCCTGGACGGTGTGCGCCGCAGTCACCAGCAACGCAATCGTCTACACGAAGGACCAGCAGGCTTTTGGTATCGGTGCAGGACAGCAGAATCGTCTCGACTCCGCACGAATCGCCGCCCGACGAGCCGAAGGACGCGCAACGGGCGGCGCGTGCGCCAGCGATGCGTTCTTCCCGTTTCGTGACGGGCTCGACGCAGCGGTTGAAGCCGGTGTGTCGTGCGTCATCCAGCCTGGCGGATCGATGCGTGACGACGAGGTCGTCGCTGCTGCCGATGAACACGGCCTCGCCATGGTCTTCACCGGTCAGCGCCACTTCCGCCACTGATCCGGGAATCAACCGTTCCGCATCGTGGAACAAGGTCCGCCTGGTGGGAAGTTTCTGCTGCGGCACCAAGTCGATCGTTCGGGTGCATATGTTCCAGACATGGCCCGGATCTCCGACAAGTTGGCAGCGGGGCGAACGCTGTCGTTCGAGTTCTTTCCGCCCAAGACCGCAGGCGCGCAGTTGACCCTTGGTCGCACAATGAGCGAACTCGCACCGCTCGGGCCTGACTTCGTCAGCATCACCTATGGCGCTGGCGGCTCAGACCGGCACCGCACCGGTGACGTCGTCGAATGGATCCGGCGTGAAACCGACGTCGAACCCATGGCGCACCTCACGTGCGTCGGGCACTCCCGGACCGACGTGGCCGGGCTGCTCGTCGACTACCGCCGGATCGGTGTCGAGAACATCCTCGCGCTCGGTGGCGACCTGCCCGCCGATGGCAGCGCCCCGGCTGGGGACTACTCGTACGCACTGGACCTGCTCCACGACGTTGCAACCACCGGCTGCTTCTCGATCGGTGTCGCCGCGCACCCCGAGGTGCATCCCCGCTCAGCGAGCCGTCAGGCCGACCGCCGACATCTTGCCGAGAAGCTCCGACTTGCTGACTTCGCCATCACCCAGTTCTTCTTTGATCCCGAGCACTACGTGCGCCTCGTCGACGAGCTGGCAGCGCTTGGTATCGACAAGCCGATCGTTCCCGGCATCATGCCCGTGACCAACTTGGGCCAGATCACTCGCATGGCGGAGATGAGCGGCACGGAAGTCCCCAACTGGTTGGTCGATCGGTTGAGTGCGGCCCATGATGCGGTTGACGCGAAGCGCATCGGTATCGAACTTGCCTCTGAGCTCTGCCGGGACCTCATCGAGGCCGGGGCGCCTGGCCTGCACTTGTACACACTCAACCGGTCCGAGATTGCAAAAGACATCAGGGTGAACCTGGGATCGGTCCTCGTCTGAGCGATACTGGACGCTGATGTCCGCCGTTACCTCCTCCACCTCTGCGTCGTCTGCAGTCCGCGGCACCGGTGGCGCCGGTAGCGCCGGTGGCGCCAACATCAGCAAGGTGCCATACCTCCCCGGGCTCGATGGCATGAGGGCGTTCGCCGTTGTCGCGGTGATGATCTACCACGCAAACAGCTCCTGGCTGAAGGGTGGGTTCATCGGCGTCGAGGTGTTCTTCGTGATCTCGGGCTACCTCATCACGCTGCTGCTCATCTCTGAGAACGAAAAGTCGGGCCTGGTCGACATGAAGGGCTTCTGGATCCGTCGTTTCCGACGGCTCCTTCCAGCGCTCTTCGTGATGATGACGCTGCTGTCGGTCTGGACCGCGCTCTTCGAGCGCGACGCGCTCGGCCAACTGCGCGGCGACATCCTCGCTGGCATCTTCTACATCAGTAACTGGTACCAGATCTTCATCGGCGCCGGATACAGCGCCAGCAACGACTTCGCACCGCTGAGACACCTGTGGAGCCTGGCTGTCGAAGAGCAGTTCTATCTCATCTGGCCGATCGTGATGGTGGCGCTGCTCCGCAAGGGCAGTCGCAAGATCGCCGATCTCGCTGTCTACCTGTTCGGCGCTGCGGTGGTCATCACCATCGTCGTCGCACTGCTCTATTACCCGGGGCCCATCAACGCGAACCCGGAAAATTCGCCCAACGCCTACTGGGAGATCGGCGGCCGTTTCATTTCCAAGGCGGACGCGTTGTACCTCTCGAGCATCTCCCGATCGAGCGGCCTGCTGCTCGGCGCTGCGATGGCCATGGTGTGGCGTCCCGTTGCGGTGATGCGCGGTCCGCTGCGGGACAAGGGCCGAGCGCTCGATGGACTGGCTGTTGTCGGATTCGCGATCCTCGCGTTGATGTGTTGGAAAGTTGGCTTCATCAACAGCGATGGTGACAACAGCGCCGATCCGTGGCTGTTCCGCGGGGGCTTCTTCGTGGCCGGCATTGCCACGCTGATGATCATCGCCGCGGTCACTCACCGCGGATCGTTGACTTCGAAGGCACTCAGCGGCGCCACGCTGCTGTGGATCGGGACACGCTCGTACGGTCTCTACCTCTACCACTGGCCGATCTACCAGATCGTCCGCAACACAGCGGGCACGAAGCTGAAGTTTCACGAATGGGTGTTGTGCATGGTCGCCACGGCGATCATCACCGAGATCTCTTACCGCTACATCGAGACACCGATCCGCAAGGGCCACCTCAGCGAGTGGTGGCGCAACCGAGGCCAGCGCAATCGACGCAATGAGCACCGCGGTGCCGTGCTCGGCGGCGCGTTTGTCGGTACCGCGCTTGCGGTGTTTGCCGGATACGGCCTGGCCACAGCGGAGTTGAAGCAGAACGAAGTGGCGCAGCGCCTCGAGGAGAGCGCAGGAGCAACCTGCAGCGTCATCGAGGGCAACTGCGGTGACGAAGCTGACAGCGAACCGGTGTCCGGCGACGTTGATGGTGAGAGTGTTGACGTCGGTGAGGTGCCCGAGACGACGATCGACCCTGCCGCTGAGGGCGCACAGGTTGTCGATGCGGTGACGACTACCGAGGTTGTGGCGGGTCCGAGCAAACTCGCCATCGGTGATTCGGTGATGCTCGGCGCAGCAGAAGAGCTGCAGGCTGCCGGCTTCGCTGTTGATGCCGCTGAGAGCCGCGCATTTGTGCGAGGAGTCGACATCGTGCAGTCGCTCGCGGACAACGGCCAACTCCCAGAAGAGTTGGTGGTCCACCTCGGCACGAACGGCCCAATCAACGAGTCAGAAATGACGCAGTTGCTCGACCTGGCGGCCACCGTGCCCAAGGTCGTGCTCGTGCAGAACGATGTGCCGCGGGACTACGAAGCTTCGAACAATGCCCTCATGGTCAACGAGGCAAGCGCTCGGGCCAATGTCGAGGTGTTGTATTGGGACGGTCTTGCCGCGCAGTGTCCGGGCGATTGCATCTATCAGGACGGCTTCCACCTCAAGACGCCCGGCGCGGAGTACTACACCGCGCTGATCACCACAGTGCTCGCCGACGCTGCACTCTTCGCATAACCGTCACGGACTGGCAGGTCCAGGCTGACCGGCCAAGCGTCACTGAAGCTTGATCGAAGCGTGACGCCATTTGAGCGTGCTGGACGGTGATACTGGAACGTTCATGGCTGTGTTCGACCCACCGACGACTCGGCCGCCAAGGTCCGGTTTGCCAATGGATCGAGCCGGCCTGACCGATCATTCGGGGGGTTTTGTTCGCGAACACATCAGTCGGGTGCCGTATCTGCCAGGCCTTGACGGCATGCGTGCGCTGGCTGTTGTCGCAGTGATGATCTACCACGCGAACAGCTCGTGGCTTCCCGGCGGGTTCCTCGGTGTCGAGATGTTCTTCGTGATTTCGGGTTATCTGATCACGCTGCTGCTGATTGCCGAACGAGAACGCGACTACGGCATCTCGTTGACCGACTTCTGGATTCGCCGTGCTCGACGACTGCTTCCCGCGGTCTTTGTGCTCATGACGCTCCTGACGATCTGGACTGCGATCTTCGAGCGCGATGCGCTGGGACAACTTCGCGGCGACGTGATTGCGGGTTTGTTCTACGTCTCGAACTGGTATCAGATCTGGGTTGGGCTCGGTTACACCGCCGCCGGCGATTTCGCACCGCTGCGGCACTTGTGGAGCCTCGCCGTCGAAGAGCAGTTCTATTTGATTTGGCCGGTGGTGATGGTTGCGTTCCTTGGCCGATCTGGCACCCGCCGCATCGCCAACTTCAGCCGATGGCTGTTCGCTGGCGCGATCCTGATCACGATCGGTGTGGCCCTGGTGTACCAACCTGGCCCGATCGGCGAACCGAGCCAGACTCCCGAGGCCTACTGGTTCATCGGTGATCGGCCGATTGCGAAGCTCGACACGCTCTACCTCAGCACGGTGACACGCGCCGGCGGCCTGATGCTTGGCTCGGCGTTTGCGATGATCTGGCGTCCGTACGCCATCGTGCGCGGCCCGTTGCGCAGCAAGGGTCGGGCGTTTGACGTGCTGGCCCTCGTTGGGTTCTTGGGCTTCTGCTGGATGAGCTGGAACATCTACCTCATCGATCCGGCGGGGCCGGACGCTCGGCTCTTCAAAGGCGGTCTCTTCGTCGCCGGGATCCTGACGCTGTTCATCATTGCTGCAGTGACGCACCAGGGTTCGATTGCGAATCGAGTGCTTGGTGGCAAGGTGTTGAACTGGATTGGGACGCGCTCGTACGGGCTCTACCTGTATCACTGGCCGATCTATCAGATCATCCGCAACGTCGCGGGCAACTCGTTGCGTCCGCACGAATTTGTGCTGGCGATGATCCCGACCGTGTTGCTGACCGAAGCGTCATACCGTTGGATCGAGACGCCGATCCGAAAGGGCCAGTTCGGCGCCATGGTCGGGCGTCTTCGCGCTGGCTCAGGCGGCCGTCCGAGGGGACTGCTGATCGGCGGCGTCGCTGTGGCTTGCGTGCTGTCTCTGTTCGCCGGCGTCGCGCTCGCCACCGCAGAACTGAAGCAGAACGACATCGCCGAGTCGCTTGATGACGGCGAAGATTTCACCACGGATCTTGCTGCACCGGCCGATAGTTCACCGACGGCAACGCTGCCGCCGACCGTTCCTCCTGCAACGGTGCCCGCAACGACGCTCGCGCCCTCGCCGACTGCAGCGCCGACCACCACCACCGCCCCGACGTCGACGGCTCCGGTCACGACGCTGGCTCCAGTTCCCTCAACCACAGCACCCATCGTGGTCCCGGCATCCACCGTGCCGCCGCCGACCGTTCCGCCGGCACCGGTGACGCAGCTTGGGGTCGTGACCGATCTGGAAGGCATCCAGCCACTCACGATCCCCGTGATGGACGTCGGGCTCCCCCTGGTTGCGCTCGGCGACTCGGTCATGCTCGGCGCGGCAGAAGAACTGCAAGCCACAGGTTTCGCCGTCGATGCGGTGAAGAGCCGTCAGATGGTCACGTTCCTGCCCGACATGCAGGCGATACGCGACACCGGTTCGTTCGGGCCGGTCGTGGTCGTCCACCTGGGAACCAACGGTCCGTTCAGTCAGACAACGCTCGACCAGATGATGGGCCTGGTCGCCGGGGTGCCGAGAGTGCTCGTGCTCACCGGCAAGGGCGATCGCGACTGGATAGCCGGCAACAACGCGAAGATCCGTGATCTGCCAGCGCTGTACCCCGCGGTGACCGTGATCGACTGGGAAGTGCTGTCGGCGAGCTGTACCGGCAACTGCTTCTACGACGATGGGATTCACCTCACGCAATCCGGACAGACGTTCTATGCCGACGTGATCAAGCGCGTCCTCGGTCTGGCCTAACCGACAGCTTGGCCTGGGGAGCCGTGCGGCGTAGCCTCAGCACCATGACCACTCCAGTTCGTGTTGCCGTCACCGGAGCTGCAGGCCAGATCGGCTACAGCCTCCTCTTCCGTATTGCATCGGGCACCATGCTCGGCCCCGATACTCCCATCGCGCTGCAGTTGCTCGAGATCACGCCCGCCCTCGGTGCGCTCGAAGGTGTCAAGATGGAGCTCGACGACGGCGCCTTCCCGCTGCTCGACTCGATCACCTGCACCGACGACGCCGACGTGGCATTCGGCGACGCCGACGTGGCGATTCTCGTTGGTTCGATGCCGCGCAAGGCGGGCATGGAGCGTGCCGACCTGCTCTCGGCAAACGGTGGCATCTTCAAGCCGCAGGGCGAGTCGCTGAGCCGCTCGGCCAAGAAGAACGTGAAGGTACTCGTCGTCGGCAACCCGGCCAACACCAATGCCGTCATCGCTATGAACAATGCCCCGGACCTCGATCCCGGCCGATTCACGGCGATGACCCGTCTCGACCACAACCGTGCGATCAGCCAGCTCGCGTCTCGACTCGACGCGTCGGTCAACGACATTAAGAAGATGACGATCTGGGGGAATCACTCCACGACGCAATACCCCGACCTGTTCCACTGTGAAGTCAACGGCAAGAACGCGTACGACGCGGTCGGCGATCACGATTGGTACGCCAACGAGTACATCCCCAAGGTCGCCAAGCGCGGTGCTGCGATCATCGAGGCACGCGGATCGTCGTCGGCGGCCTCGGCGGCCTCGGCAGCGGTCGACCACATTCGGGACTGGACGCTCGGCACGCCGGACGGCGATTGGGTGTCGATGTCGGTTCCGAGCGATGGCAGCTACGGCGTGCCTGAAGGCATCATCAGCTCCTTCCCGTGTGTCTGCAAGGACGGCAATTACGAGATCGTGCAGGGTCTCGACATCGACGACTTCAGCCGCGCCAAGATCGATGCCACCGCTGGCGAACTCGTTGAAGAACGCGATGCGGTCAAGGATCTCGGTCTGATCTGATCAGATCTGGCGTCAGTCGCGAGTGCTGACGCCGACGAACCGCGTGAGCGCGCCCAAACGGTCAGCTTGCGATCAGCGTGAGGCCAAGAGTCGCCCCATCGTCCATCGTCAACAACGTGAGGCGCCCGGCTTCAACGGTGTAGGTGACATCGCCGCGCAACACGCTGGTCACCGCAGCTTCGAGGCGCATTGCATCGGGTTCGCAGGCCATGGCGGTGTTGGGCATCGGTGCAAATGTGATCGTGTTGTCACGGATCTCGACCGTTGCTCTGCCTGTGTTGCAGCCTGTGCGTACGGTCGCTGTTCCGTCGGTGATGAGGATCGAGGCCTCAGTGTTCTGAGGGATGCTGGAGACCGCGTCACCGTCGATCAATCCGTCGACCACCCAGGTGGTGCCCATGAGCGCGAGATCGGGATCGGCGATTCGACGGTCAACGAGTACCACGGTTGCATCTGCTGTGGCCATGGACAGCGTGTCGACGTCGAGCGAGAGCGTTGGGCGAGCTTGTAGGAACGAGCCGAGCCACGTGTCCTGTTCCATCAGGTCCTGCTCGCAGCCCATTTCGGTCTGCATCATGTCGCCGACAACAAGGATGCCACCGTCGATCGACATCGAGCCTCGGAGCTGATTGCACCCCGCACTGGCGGTGAGCGCGTCGCGTTCAAACGACAACTGGATCTGCGTGTCATCGGCGAGCGTGTGGCCGTCGACGGATGACGAGAGAAACGTTTGGCCGGAGAGGAATGAGGAAAGCTCGGTCGCATCGTTGGTGCCATCACCGTTTGAGCTGGCCGCGTCGTCGCTACCGCACGCGCCGAGCGCGAGGAGCGCTGCACAGGTGAGAGCCGCAATCAGGGGTCGTTGCATGTTGATCAGACGCTGGGACGTGAGCTTGAGTTCCCCATGGCGGTCAGGCTGTCGTTGCCACGGGGGTGCTGAGGTGCTCCGTGGTGAGTTCGGGCGAATGCCGTCGCACGATCAAGACGGTGATCCAGGAGCCGAGGCACAGCAGCGCGATACCGATCGAGAACGGCGTCGTTGAATCGCTGACGAACGCGCTGACGATGGTGCCGAGCACGGCGCCGCCTGCCATCCGGATCGCTCCGCCGTAGGCCGACGCAGTCCCGGCAAGATGGCCGACGGGGCCGAGGGCAGCGGTGTTCAGATTTGGCATGAGGAACATGAATGAAGACAGCGTGAGGGCGAGCACTGGCATGTAGACCCAGATGCTCGGTTGCCCACCGGCAAAGATCGAGATGGCACACAGCAGCAGCGTCGTCGGGATCAGCAATGCGTAGACCGTGTTGATCAGGCGGTGGACGCCGACGCGTACGACAATTCGGCCGTTGAGGATCGCCCCGGCGGCGAAGAGCAACGCCACCAGTCCGAAGATCAATGGGAACTGGTCTTCGCGATCGAACACCTCACTGATGATCAGTTCGCTGCTCGCCAGGTACGTGGTGAACACGCCCTGCAGGAAGATTGTGGCGTTGGTGTATCCGGAGGTGACCGGAGTGCGGGCCACCTCGACGTAGCCACTGGCCGTGGAGCGGAGTTGCAGAGGGCGGCGGTTGGCCGGATCGAGCGACTCGCGCATCCGCAAGCTCCAGAGCCCGATCGCGATGGCGAAGATCGCGCAGAACCAGAAGATGGAGCGCCAGGGAAAGATGGCAATGAGGCCGGCGCCGATGCTGGGAGCGAGGATCGGCACGAGCATGAAGACGACCATCACCTGTGACATCGCCTTCGCCATCTGGCTGCCCTCGAAACGGTCGCGAATGATCGCCGTCGCGACCACTCGTGCGCCTGCCGCTCCGAGGCCCCAGACGAAGCGGCTCAGGAGCAGCAGCTCAAAGGTCGGCGCCAACGCAGAACCGGCAGCCCCAATGATGTAGATGATGCTGCCTGCGTACAGGACCGGCTTGCGTCCGAAGCGGTCCGCGATCGGCCCCCAGGCGAGCTGAGCGATGGCGAGTCCCATGAAGAAGACGGTGATGACCTGACCGGCGCGCGGCGAAGAGTCGCCGAGGTCGAATGCCTCGCGGATCTCGTCGAATGCCGGCAGCATCGTGTCGATGCCGAGCGCCATCAGCGCCATGATCGCCGACATCAATGTCAGCAGTTCCCGCTGACCCATGCGGTACTGCGGCGTCACCGGAACGGCGGCGTCAGTGTCAGAAGCGAGTTGGGTCACCTGTCGACGCTAACGAGCGGCGATGGACAAGTCCCGGCTGAGCGACGGGCGTCACGCTGCGGCGCGTCGCGGAACGAGGCTCACCTGCGGTGAGGAATCGGCTGCTGGTGCCTAACTGACTGCGACGCGGCAGCCAATCTGCATCATTCGGTCGACTCCCGCCTTGAGGTCCTCGTCGCTGATGCGGACGGCGCTGCCGTCGTCACCGAGAATGTCGCTGACCGTCATGATGGCGAGCGCTTCGATGCCTTTCACCGCGGCAATCGTGTACATCATCGCCGCTTCCATCTCGACACCGAGGTGGCCGAGGCGCTTCCATCGGCCGAACGTGTCGGGGTCGGGGTCGTAGAAAATGCCGGAGGTGACGATCGCTCCGGTATGCACTGCGCCAGCGCCCGACTCCCGGCTGAGCTGTGCGGCGGTCTCAGCGAGCGCAAACGTTGCACTTGGTGCGTAACCCGGCATCTGGGCGTAACGAAGGGGAGTGCTGTCGTCGGCCGAGGCACTGATGCCGATCACGGTGTCGCCCATCTTCATATCGGCTTGCAGGCCCCCGCAGGTACCCACACGGACCAGTCGCTTGGCGCCCAGCATGATGAGTTCTTCGAAGACGATTCCGGCACTGGGCGAGCCCATGCCCGTGGACTGGACGCTGATCGGCTTGCCGTCGAACGTGCCGGTGAAGCCCAGCATCCCGCGTTCAGCGTTGACCTGACGGAAGCCGGAATCGAAGAACGTCTCCGCGATGTACTGGGCGCGCACCGGGTCGCCGGGGCACAGCACGTTCGGCGCATAGTCGGACTCGTCAGCACGCAAGTGAATCGGCATGAGTGCAGGATACGCAGGCCTACTTGAGGAATTTACTCGTGGTGTTGTCGGCGAGGATCTTGCCGCCGGTCTGACAGGTCGGGCAGTAGTTGACCGAATAGCTGGAGTACGTGACTTCGTGGATCGTGTCGCCGCAGACGGGGCAGGCCTCACCCGTGCGCTTGTGCACGGCGCTCGGCCGGTCCTTCGAGGAGCTCATGTCTTCGCGGGTGCGCTCGGCGGCGAGGCCCTCGGCAACGCAGTGTTCGATCGCGGCCGCCACCTTCGCTGCGCCTTGCGCTCCGAGTTGCTTGGTGGTTGCGAACGGCGAGATCTGCGCGGCATGACAGACCTCGTTCGACAACCGACGACCAATGCCCGCGACCATGCCCTGATGCCGCAGGAATCCGTGCACCCGCATCGAGTTGGTTGCGAACCGCTCCGCGAGGTCGTCGGCACTGATCCCTGCTGCCTCGGGGCCGAGCTTCGTGAGCGGGGGCGAAGTTTCGAGTTCGGCAGACGGAACGCACCACACTCCGGCGCGTCGCTCCTTGCCCTGCTCGGTCAGGAGGAGCGCTGTCTCATCAATTGATCCTGGCCGGTCGTCTGTCGATGGGATGTTGACGGGCTCGAAGGTGAAACGGGCCTGTCCGCCGCGTGGCTTCGCGGAGCGCTTTTCGTCAGCGAGGAGTCGCCCCCCTTGCATCAGGTGGACGACGAAGCTGACCGGATCGAAACGCAAGATCAGGTACTTACCGCGGCGGCTCACGCCGAGCAGGGGCCAGCCGTACGCCTCATCAGGAGCGGGAACCGCTGTCTTCAACGCGGTGAAGTTGAACGGCGTGAACTTCGACAAGATGCGCCCGCCGAACTGTCGCTCCAGGCGCTCGGCGTGCGCCTCAACCTCAGGCATCTCAGGCATACGCCGAGGCTAACCACGACGAGTACTCGCCTCGATCGCTTCGCAAGCGAACTACTCGTAGGTGGTCTGTTCCTTGACCGTGGCGAACACGGCATCGAGCGCGCCGAACACCGCTTGGTTGTCGAGCAGTTTCTGCTGGTCGCCCCAGAGCCGAATGTGGCCGTTGATGAATGCATCCTGCGCGTTCATCTCACCCGTTGCCACGGCAACTGCGGTGTCCCAGGCTTGCTCCATCTTCACGTCTTCGGGATCGGCGACTCCCGCGCCGAAGGAGGCCTCACCATCGCCCACTTGGACGTGATAGGTGACATCACCTTCGGGACCATCGGAAACGACCTGAGTGACGCCAATCTTGTGCGACGCCGCGACTTCGCGCATGTGGTCGCTCGCCGCAACCTGGGCAGTGAGCTCGTTGATCCAGTCGAGACTGAGGTATCGGTACACCCCCGTAGTCTGCCTGATCGTGAGCCCGATATCCGACGACCACGACCACGGCCACAGTCACGGTGGCGATGGCGGCCTGGTGTTTCACGACGGTCGGCACCCATCAGCCGATGTCGAAGAGTGGGTGTTTGCGGCGTGGACCGACGACGCCGCGCTGGGCGTGATCTCGGGCCACCGTCTCGTGGGCCGCAACGCGTGGTACTGGGCGGCCCTGGCTCGGCACGGACGCCCGTTGTTGCACATCACCGACTTCGACGTGCCGGTCCGACTCGCCGACCCGTTTATCGTGAAGGGCGAGGCGATGTGGGCCGAGCACACTCGCGAGGCGCCGATGGAGCAGTGGACCGTGGGCAACGAAACATATGCCGCAGCACTCGACGACCCAGAAGAAGCACTCGGCCGCGGGTACGGCAATCCGACGCCGATCGCCTTCGACCTGGAGTGGTACGCCACAGGAGCGGCTGTGGCCCTCGAGCTCGCGCCTGACATGAGCATCGGATACCAGCAGCGGGGTGTGGTCCACGGTGCGATCGAGATCCTGGGCGAACCGAAGGTGGAACTTTCTGAGGTGCGTGCGCAGCGGTGGCATCGTTGGACCAGTGGTCCCGCACCGGATGGGTCACTGGCGGGTCTCGGGCCGTTGCCGCTTCCAGATGTGGTGGCACACACCGGAGTTCGTGCGCCGTTCCGGTTCCCCGACGGGAGCACCAGCGACCTCGTGCTGACGTCGACGGGCTGGTGCCAGCGAGCGTCTCGGCCGTCTGCACCGTCACGGTGATCAGCGACTGGGTGCCCTGGTCGTCGAAGCCGGTCGCCGACGTGCCGCGACCATCGGGGGTTCCCATGCCACACTCGAAACTGCGATCGACGCCAGGCTGCGGTCGCCCTCTCTGGCACGAACTCAACGAGCGAACGACACCATGACCTACAACAACGACATCCTCGACGACTTCACCCACGGCGGGATGGGCAGCGCGAAGCGGCCGGCCTATCCCGACGTGGTCGTTGAGATGGGCATGGTCGTCGAGGATCGCTCGAGCCACTTCACTGGTGACATCGCCCGCTGGAACGCGGAGGGGGTGACTTTGCGCGATGCCAAGCAGTATCTCCGTCACTTCAGCTGGAAGCCCGGGGGCTTTCTTATCTTGGGCGAGCCGGTCACCCTCGTTCGTCCGAAGCAGGCGAAGTCCGCAACGCAGCGGGTCACGGCTTCAGGCGCAGTCGCGGGCGACGGCCGAGCGCGTGTCGCTCGTGCCAGCCGCATCTGGGTGGAGGGTCAGCATGATGCCGAACTGCTCGAACATGTGTGGGGCGACGACCTCCGTGACCTTGGCATCGTTGTCGAACCGCTGCACGGCGCCGATGACCTGGCGGCGATGGTCGCTGACTTTCAGCCCGGTACCCAACGCAAGCTCGGCGTGCTGCTCGATCACCTCGTTCCTGGTTCGAAGGAGACGCGTATCGCCCAGACGGTGCGCGACCCGAACGTCTTGATCACTGGCCATCCATTCGTCGACGTGTGGGCGGGTATCCGACCCAAGGTGATCGGCCTGGAGGCGTGGCCGGAGATCCCATACGACCCGGACGTCACGTGGAAGGAAGGGCTCTGCGCGGCGCTCGGAGCACCGTTTGAGGGGTTCTGGCCGCGTCTCCGCAATCAGGTCAACACGTTCGCCGACCTCACTCCCGAACTCGTTGGTGCTGTCGAACAACTCATCGACTTCGTCGCCGACCTCCCGGAGGAGTGAACGCGCAGCCCGGCCTCGCATGCCGGTCTGACGGTCAACGCGCCTGAATCAGCGCCGTCTGGATCAGCGCCGTCTGGATCAGCGCCACCGATCCCGTCAAGGACTCTTGCTGACAACGACGAAGGGCGGGCCCGCAGGCCCGCCCTCACGTTCAGTTGTTCAGGTGTTGATCAGACGAAGGCGCTGGCGAAGACCAAGCTGACGATCGTCATGACCTTCAACAGGATGTTCATCGACGGACCCGAGGTGTCCTTGAACGGGTCACCAACGGTGTCACCAACGACGGCTGCCTTGTGGGCATCAGAGCCCTTGCCGCCGTGGGCTCCGGCTTCGATGTACTTCTTTGCGTTGTCCCAAGCGCCACCGGCATTGGCCATGAAGATGGCGAGGGCAAAGCCGGTCACGAGCGCACCGGCGAGCAAGCCGCCGAGCGCGTCGACGCTGATGAATCCGACGACGAGCGGCACGACCACGGCGAGGGCGCCCGGAAGGATCATTTCCTTGAGCGAAGCTTCGGTCGAGATGGCGACACAACGAGCCGAGTCCGGAATGACGCCCGGCAGCCCTTCGCGCAGGCCAGGAATCTCGCGGAATTGGCGACGCACTTCTTCGATCATCTTCGCTGCGGCACGGCCGACGGCGTCGATCGTGAGAGCGGCAAACAGGAACGGCAGTGCCGCGCCAATGAAGAGTCCGGAGAACACGTCAACCTCGCCGATGTCGAGGTTGAGCACCGTCGCACCGTCCGAGGCCGTCGCGATGGCGAACTCGAAGCTCTTGAACAGAGCGAGGGCGGTCAGCGCTGCGGAACCGACAGCGAAGCCCTTGGCGATGGCGGCTGTGGTGTTACCGAGCGAATCGAGCGCGTCAGTGACTTCACGCACGGACGGGTCCAGTTCGGCCATCTCGGCGATGCCGCCGGCATTGTCTGCGATCGGGCCGTATGCATCGACGGAGACGACGATGCCGGTGGTTGCGAGCATGCCGATGGCGGCAACGGCGATGCCGTAGAGGCCGCCGATCTCGCCGTCGAATGCTTGCTGTCCGCCCCAGTAGGCGATACCGACGCCGGCCAGGATCAGAGCGACCGAAGCAGCGACGGACTGCATGCCGATGCTGATGCCCTTGAGCACGGTGGTCGCCGGTCCGGTTTCGGTCTGCTGACTGATTTCCTTCACCGGCTTGTAGTGATCCGAGGTGTAGTACTCGGCGGTCTTGCCGAGCGCCCAACCGATGATCAAACCGCCGATGACCGAGACGGCAAGGCCCCACGGGTTGTCGGAGGCGTCGCCGAAGATCCAGTACGCACCGGCGAACACACCCACGGTGGTGATCGCCATGGCCACATTCGTACCGAGATGCAGCGCCTTGCTGAGGGACTTCGAGTCTGTCGATGTCCCGCCCTTGATGAGGAAGGATCCGATGATCGAAGCGATCATGCCGATGAACGCAACGAACATCGGGAAGACGAAGAATTCAATGTTGCCGACATCGCCGGCTTGCTCGGCGCCGATCGCTCCAGCGAATGCAACGAGCGAGATGGGAGCGATGATCGAGCCGGCGTACGACTCGAACAGGTCGGCACCCATGCCAGCGACGTCGCCGACGTTGTCGCCGACGTTGTCGGCGATGGTGGCCGGGTTGCGAGGATCATCCTCGGGGATACCGGCTTCGACCTTGCCGACGAGGTCAGCGCCGACGTCGGCGGCCTTGGTGAAGATGCCGCCGCCAACGCGGGAGAACAGTGCGATCGTCGATGCACCGAGGCCGTAGGCCGTCACGATTTCGAAGGCGTCGTCGACTTCCAGCATCGTGACGAACACGATGTAGGTGCCCATCAGGCCGAGCAGTGCGAGACCGGCGACGGAGAAGCCCATCACGGCGCCGCCGCGGAATGCGACAGGAAGCGCCTTGCCCGGACCTTGCTTGGCCGCCTCGGTGGTGCGAGCGTTGGCCATGGTGGCCACGGTCATACCTGCGTAGCCGGCGGCGGATGACAGGATTGCGCCGAGTAGATACGTGACTGCAGCGAGCGGCGCGATAACGGCCGCCAACAAGATGGCCATGGCGACAGCGAAGATGCTGACCCACTTGTACTCGGCCTGGAGGAACGCCTTGGCGCCCTTCTGGATCTCGGTCATCAAGAAGACCATGCGCTCGTTGCCGGGCGACTCCTTCTCGACAGACTTGTAAAAGAAGAACGCAAGACCGAGGGCTGCGAGAGCCGACAGTGCTGCGAGATATGGAATGGATCCCACGGGGTAGTGCCTCCTGGGGCAAATGGATGATGAGCGAGGCTCGCGTTGAGCGCGAACGTCCGGACCATGATGGCCGCTGCGCAAGGCTAAATCCCAACTCATCACTTTCCACAGGTGCGTGACAGTCAGTGAGTGTCGAGATGACGTTGTCCCTCGCCGGTGGTGGGCAACGTCATCGCGGCGCCTGGGGCCCTGGGTGGCACGGAGCTGGTGTGTGACGAGGCCCACACAATTTTGGTTGGTGGCGGATTGGGCTCGCGACGATGCATGGCGAGTACCGTGGCCGTCATGTCACAAACGTTGAGCCGTGGCCCGGTTTCGGGCACCGCCGTCAAGGCGAACACGGCAAAGAGAAAACCGTTCCTCCTCGACCTCTACGGCACGGCAGTCGGCAAGAAGTACGTGATGGCAATCACGGGACTGATCGGCATCGGCTTTGTGCTTACGCACATGATCGGCAACCTCAAGATGTACCTCGGTGTCATCACCGAGGGCGACGAGCAGGTCTACGACATCGATATCTACGGCGAGTTCCTGCGTGAACTGCTCGTGCCGATCCTGCCTCGCACATATCTGTTGTGGGGTCTGCGCCTTGTTCTCATCGGCGCACTCATTCTGCATCTCCATGCGGCGTGGTCGTTGACTCAACTCAACCGCAAGGCTCGGTCGGTCAAGTATCAGTCGGCGCGTGATTATCAGATTGCCAGCTTCGCCAGTCGCTCGATGCGCTGGACCGGCATCATCGTGCTCGCCTTCCTGGCATGGCATCTCGCTGACCTCACCTGGGGGTGGGCCAATCCCGACTTCGTTCGTGGCGCGGCCTATCGCAACATCGACGCATCGTTGAGCCGCATTCCGGTCGCCGTGCTGTACATCGTGGCGAACATTGCGTTGGGCATCCACCTCTTCCATGGCACCTGGTCGCTCTTTCAGAGCCTCGGAGCCAACAATCCACGATTCAACACGTGGCGCAAGGGTCTTGCGGCAGGCGTCGCCACGCTGATCGTCGCTGGGAACGTGTCGTTCCCCATCGCCGTTCTTGCCGGTGTCGTCGAGTTCGACCCCGACGCCGTCACCCATTCCGTCGAAGCCGAGGAGACAGGCGAATGACCATCAATCTCGATTCCAAGATCCCTGACGGCCCAATGGCCGACAAGTGGAGCAACTACGTCGCTGGCCAGAAGTTGGTCAACCCGTCCAACAAGCGCAAGTTCAAGATCATCGTGGTCGGTACCGGCCTCGCCGGTGCCTCGGCTGCCGCGACGCTCGGCGAACTCGGTTATCAGGTCGAGGCGTTCACGTTCCACGACTCGCCCCGTCGCGCACACTCGATTGCGGCGCAGGGCGGCATCAACGCCGCGAAGAACTATCAGGGCGACGGCGACAGCGTTCACCGCCTGTTCTACGACACGGTCAAGGGCGGCGACTTCCGCGCTCGCGAAGCAAACGTGCATCGTCTTGCCGAAGTGTCGGTCAACATCATTGACCAGATGGTTGCCCAGGGTGTGCCGTTTGCACGCGAGTACGGCGGCCTGCTCGACAATCGCAGCTTCGGCGGCGCCCAAGTGAGCCGCACCTTCTATGCGCGAGGCCAGACCGGCCAGCAGCTGCTGATCGGTGCCTACCAACAGTTGGCACGCCAGATCGGCCTCGGCAACGTCAAGCTCTGGAACCGGACCGAGATGGTCGACGTTGTCAACGTCGACGGTCGCTGCGCCGGCATCGTCACCCGCGACTTGATGAACGGCGAGCTCCGCTCGCACTCGGCGCACGCCGTCGTGCTCGCCACCGGCGGTTACGGCAACGCCTTCTACTTGTCGACCAACGCAATGGCCTGCAACGTCACTGCGGCTTGGCGGGCTCATCGGCGTGGCGCGGCCTTCGCCAACCCGAGCTACACCCAGATTCACCCGACGTGTATCCCGCAGGCCGACGACTTCCAGTCGAAGCTGACGCTGATGTCGGAGTCACTCCGCAACGACGGCCGCATCTGGGTGCCGAACAACCCGGACGAGACGCGGCCGGCTGCACAGATTCCCGAGGACGATCGCGACTACTACCTCGAACGGATCTACCCCAGCTTCGGCAACCTTGCGCCACGCGATGTGTCGTCGCGAGCCGCCAAGCGTGCCGTCGACAACGGTCAAGGTGTCGGACCGCTCAAGAACGGCGTCTACCTCGACTTTGCAGAATCGATCGAGCGTCTCGGTGCTGAAGTCATCAAGGAGCGCTACGGCAACTTGTTCGACATGTACGAACGCATTACCGGCGAGTCGCCCTACGAGATGCCGATGCGGATCTATCCGGCCAGCCACTACACGATGGGTGGTCTCTGGGTCGACTACGAGTTGCAGACCACAGTCCCCGGTCTGTTCTGTGCCGGCGAAGCCAACTTCTCCGATCATGGCGCGAACCGCCTGGGGGCCTCAGCGTTGATGCAGGGGCTGTCCGATGGCTACTTCGTGCTGCCGTACACGATTGCCCCGTACCTCGCCGATCTGCTCAACAAGCCGATTCCTGACGAGACCCACGACGCGTTCAAAGCTGCCGAGGTTGAAGCTCAGGCCCGGTTCCAGGGGTATCTCGACATCGGAGGCACAAAGGGTCCCGACCACTTCCACCGTGAACTCGGGCGCATCATCTGGGACTACTGCGGCATGGATCGCAACGAGCAGGGCCTGCAGAAGGCACTGTCTGAGATTCCGGCCTTGCACGAGGAGTTCAAGAAGGACCTCCGCGTCACAGGCACGGGCACGAGCACCAACCAAACCCTCGAGAAGGCAGCGCGAGTCGACGACTTCTTCGAGCTTGGGCAACTGATGTGCCAGGACGCTCTCACCCGCGAAGAGTCGTGCGGCGGCCACTTCCGCTCCGAGTACCAGACCGACGATGGCGAGGCGGTCCGCAACGACGAGGACTTCGCTCACGTCACGGCGTGGGAGTGGAGCGGTGACGCCACCAAGCCGATCGAGCATCGCGAGAAGCTCGAATATGAAGTCGTCAAGTTCGCCACCCGGTCGTACAAGTAAGGGCCCAGACGTGTCACACAATCTCTCCAACATCAATCTGAAGATCTGGCGCCAGGATGGTCCCGACGCGCAGGGTCGCTTCGAAACTCACCAGATCCCCGAGATCAGCGACGAGGCGTCGTTCCTCGAGATGCTCGACATCTTGAACGAACGGCTCATCGAAGAAGGCAAAGAAGCGGTGGTCTTCGACCATGACTGCCGCGAAGGCATCTGCGGTACCTGCTCGTTGATGATCGACGGCCAGGCACATGGCCCGCAGAGGGGCACGGCAACGTGTCAGCTGCACATGCGTCAGTTCGAATCCGGTGACGAGATCGTGATCGAGCCGTGGCGCGCCACCGCGTTTCCGATCATCAAAGACCTCATGGTCGACCGTTCCCCGTTCGATCGGATCATCGAGTCGGGTGGCTTCATCACCGCACCGACCGGTGGTGCGCCAGACGCGAACCTCATTCCCATTCCGAAGCCGGTTGCCGATGCGTCGATGGACGCAGCGGAGTGCATTGGTTGCGGAGCCTGCGTGGCGGCATGCCCGAACAGCGCGGCGAACCTGTTCACCGGTGCGAAGATCGCTCACCTCAACCTGCTCCCGCAGGGCCAGGCCGAGCGATACAAGCGCACTGAGGCAATGGTCGAGACGATGGACGAGCACTTTGGTTCGTGCACGAACCATGGCGAGTGCGAGGCGGCATGCCCGAAAGAAATTTCGATCGACAACATCGCCACGATGAACGTTGACTACGCCAAGTCGAAGTTCAAGAACCGCAAAGCCCTGGCCCGTTGATTGAGCGTTGCATCTGGTGCCTGGCACCAGATGCAACGGCGATCGTCAGGCTTCCGGGGGAAGCGTGACTGCGGTGGCGTAGCGGTTACGGCTGGTGATGTCGCCGGCCGTCATCGTCAACGTGAAGGACAGTTCGCCCAATGTCTCGGGCACGGTCATGTCAATCTGGCCCACTTTGACCACGTCGTCGGCGGGCACCGGCCCACCGAATCTCCACCGCTGCTCGCCACCTGCCCACGACGCAACAGCGTCGACCACGGCGAAGTCGATCTCTTCGCGCAGGTCATTGATGAGGTGGACGTCGAGCCGCAATCGGTCGCCTTCGTTGACCCACTCGGGCAGGGTGCCAGCGACGACCAACACCTGTGTGCACGCCGCCTTGACGACGGCGTAGGCATCCTTCGGGACCCGCTCGTGATCGAGGACGCTGGCGGAGATGACGGGCCCGGGGTCGGCGAGCGCGTAAAAGCAGAACCCCCCGCTGGGGCGATACTTCAGCCGTCGCAACGTCTCGATGTGTGTCTTCAGTACATGGGACTGATATCGCTGAGCTGCGTTGCGCCACGACTCGTATGACTCGTACTGATCAGGCGGGAACAGTCGCTCGAACTGATCGCGTTGATACCCAAACTCGTTGTGCAAGCGGTCCCAGTCGAGATGGGGCCATTCGTGGGCAGCCAACTCGTCATCGATGAACGGGGCGGTGTTCGGCGGCGCGTGGGCTCCGAACTCGGACACAAACCGCACCAACCGCGGGACGCGTGCAGCCAGGCCGGCCAGGTCCTCGGCATCGCCGCGGTGCCAGCCGTACCAGAGGTGTGTGTCGGTGCCGCTGAGCTGTGGGAAATGAGGCAGCACGCCCGAGTGCGCCACCGTCTCGCGGCTCGCGTCAGCTTTCTCGAACGATCGCTTCACCCATCGGTCGAGCACCGACTTGTTCCACGACGGGAGTTGGTGTGCCATCACCTGCCGCGTCCGCTTCTTCCAATCGGAACGATCGACCGCCGTGGTGGCTGATGGGTCGTTGTGGGCGGTCCACTGGACGATTGACGGGTGGTGACCGAGTGTGTCGACGGCGGCGCGCGCTTGGTCAACGGCCTGGCCGCGCACGCTGCGGGCATGACCCCACTGCAGCGGAAAGTCTTGCATGATCAACATGCCGAGTTCGTCAGCGGCGCGGTAGACCTCGCGGTCGGCAATGTGACCGTGGACCCGGACGACGTCGAGGCCAAGGTCCACCGCATGCTCAAGGTCGCGGCGGACCGCGCCTTTGTCAGCATCAGCCAGCCCAGCGCGTGTCGGCAGCAAGTTTGCGCCCTTCAGAAAGAGACGTTCACCGTTGACCGAGCAGATCCAGTTGTCCCACGTGACCTGACGGAGCCCGGTTCGTCGCTCACGCCGGTCACTGAGTTCTCCATCGACGATCAATTCGACCGCCACATTGGTCAGGAGTTGGTCGCCCAAATTCCGTGGCCACCAGAGGCGTGGGTCGACAATGTCGAGACTCCACTCGATCTGGTTTTCGCCAGAGGCAACGAGGTGCACGTGTTCATCGTGGAGTTCGTTGTCGACAAAGGTGCGGACGGTGACGCTGCGCTGTGCATCGCTGTCGAGTCGTGCGGCCAGCTGTACGTGCGCTCGCCGCGTGTCGGCGTCGCGGCACAGCACGCGGAACCGATCGACGCGTACCGGTCCGGTGTCGTACAGATGAACACTGCGCCAGATTCCGCCCGGATTCCACTGGCGATCGATGCCGTCCCAATGTTGGAACACGCCGGTGATGTTCCGGCGGTTGTTCGGACCGCCCTGGGGCGCACACGTGGCCTCGATCGCCAGCACGTGTTCGTCGTCGAGTTCGGAGAGTGCTGTGACATCGAAGGTGTGTGGAAAGAAATAGCCCTCGGGATCGCCGAGGTACGCGCCATCGAGCCAGACATCGGCTTGATAGAAGATGCCGTCCAGGGTGATCCATCGACGCGCGCCGTCGCCCGGGGGGTCGGCACTGAAGCGATGTCGGTACATCACCGGACCATCGCTGGCGGCAAACTTCGGAGTGTCGCGCCAGTGCCCTGGCACGATGACCGGTTCCCAGGTCGTGTCGTCGGTGTCGAGCTCGATGCCGTACCGACGGACGTCGTCGTTCGCCTCGACCGCGACCCAGCGACCGTCTAGTTTGCGGCGACTCAACTCCATCGTCGAAGCGTACGCGTTACAGCCGAGTTGGCCATGAGCAGGTGACTGTGCGCCCGGATGAACATGGGCGACACAGCTGGGTTAGGTTCACCGCATGGCAGACGCAGGCGCTCCCAGCGCATCCACGCTCGGTGAATTGAAAGCATCTGGATGGGTCTCTCGGCCCGTCAAGCAGGAGGTTCGCGAGCACGCAATCGCGAAGGTGGCGGCCGGCGAGCCGCTGTTCGCCGGCGTGCAGGGCTACGAAGAGACGGTGATGCCGCAGCTTGAGAATGCGTTGCTGGCTGGCCACGACGTGGTGTTTCTCGGCGAACGTGGTCAGGCCAAGACGCGCATGATCCGCTCGCTGACCGGCCTGCTCGACGAGTGGATGCCGATCATTGCGGGCAGTGAGATCAATGACGATCCGTATCACCCTGTCTCCAAGCACTCCCGGGACTTGGTTGCTGAATTGGGCGACGATGCGCCGATCGACTGGGTCCACCGCGACACGCGGTACGGCGAGAAGCTCGCCACGCCCGATACGTCGATCGCCGACCTGATTGGCGAGGTCGACCCCATCAAGGTTGCCGAAGGCCGGTACCTCTCTGACGAGCTCACGCTGCACTATGGGATGGTCCCGCGCACCAACCGCGGGATCTTTGCAATGAATGAACTTCCGGACCTCGCGGAGCGGATTCAGGTCGGCCTGTTGAACGTTCTCGAAGAGCGCGACGTCCAGATCCGCGGCTACAAGATCCGTTTGCCGCTCGACGTGATGCTGATGGCATCGGCGAACCCGGAGGACTACACCAACCGCGGCCGCATCATCACGCCGCTCAAGGATCGTTTCGGCAGCCAGATTCGCACGCACTACCCACTCGACGTGCGGACCGAGATCGACATCATGCTGCAGGAGGCCGCGTCGCTCGACGTCGACACGCCCAACGGCGCGATCAAGGTCACGGTGCCCGACTACTTGACCGAGGTCGTTGCGACCTTCTCGCACTTGGCGCGATCGAGCAACCAAGTCAATCAGCGCAGCGGCGTCAGTGTCCGGCTCAGTGTGAGTAACTACGAAGCGATGGCGGCCAACGCGCTGCGGCGTGGGTTGCGGTCTGGTGAGACCAGCCCTGTTGCCCGCGTGGACGACCTCGGTGCGCTGGCCGCGAGCTCGATGGGCAAGATTGAGATTGAATCGATCGAGGAAGGTCGCGACGGCGTGATCATGGAAAGCCTCATCAAGGGCGCGGTCCTCACGGTTTTCAAAGACACCGTTCCGCCTGAGCACACACGGGCTGTTGTCGATGCATTCGAAGAAGGCGCGGTGGCACACACCGGAGAGTCGATGACCAGTGCCGAGCTCGCTGCAGTCGTCGAGCAAGTTGATGCGCTGCGCGCTCCTGTTGCTGTGCTGACCGGCGGCGATGAGTCTCCGGCGTCGGTTGCTGCCGCTGTCGAGTTCATCCTCGAGGGTTTGCACCTGTCGAAGCGCCTGAACAAAGACGCCAGCGGCGAGTCGGCCACCTATCGCGGCCGTACCTGATGCTGTTGCCCGTTTCGCCGGGTTCGACGGAGTCGAGTCTGAGACACTGACCCTGTGACTGCTGCGATCCTGCCGTTCTCGGCCCAGCCGCCGGGCTTTGACTGGTTGGATGATGAACCCGGATTCGACCCTGCGGTTCATCTGCAACTCGAGATGCCCGCTGTGGTGCGGACACTCGATGAGTTCGGTTACTCCGACGACGAAATTGCCAGCACCGCGACTCGTGTCGCGGCGACGTCAGCGTTTCGGGTGCTTTCAGCAGAGGGGGCCGCAGTGATGCTCGACATCGCGCGTCGGCTTGAGCGCTTTGCGCAGGCCAACCCGCGGATCGAACGATCGGTGCGCAGCGGCTGCCATCAGTCTCGTTGGCTCCGGGACCTGTGTATCTCGCCGGATGTGACCGAGCATCTCTGCTCGATCTACTCGGTCGATGTTGCGCCGCATCCGATCTCGTCGCAGCTGGGGCACCTCAACTTCGCACCGGCTGAGATCGGCTCGGCCGTCGACAAGTGGCACCACGACACCCTTGCGCTGGACTACGTGATGATGGTCGCTGATCCGCAGGTGCTCGATGGTGGTGATTTCGAGTACTTCGTCGGGACGAAGGCCGAGGTTGCGGTGATGGCTGACCGCGGTGAACGTCCACCCGCCGACCGCTGTGTGAGCGTCGAATGGCCCGGACCAGGTTTCGCCGTTGCGCTGCACGGCAATATGGTGGTTCATCGTGGCGGCCCGCTGCACCAGTTGGGCGAGCGCATTTCGATGGTCAACGGATATGTCGCTACCGATGTTCGTGTCGATGATCAGACTCGCAATATTGATCTCTTCCACGTCGATGAGCCCGTGACTCTGACGCGGGAGTGGGCGCGATATGCCGCGTGGCGTTCACGTCGTCGGCTCGACCTGCTGATCGCCGACATGGACCATGCCGACTCGGTCGCTGAGCCGTTTGACGTGGTGCAGCGGCTGGTTCACGCCACACACGACGTCGGCGTCGCGATCACGGATCTGCAGCGCACAGACCGTCCCGAGATCCATCACTATGAGCATTGACCCTGAGCATCGACCAGGAAGACTGGCCTGTGCCCACTCGGGCGATTTCTCAGATGGCGGCGGGAAGGTAGGCCTCGGCTGCCGGCTGCGGGGCACGCTCGGCGCTGAGGAGACCGTTGGGTGAATCGGGGCCGGCGATTGCTGGATCGAGAAAGACCACGCCAAGGTCGACGCCATCGTCGATCGCACCCGTGACTGCGTTGACAAAGGAGGCAACGAGCTGCCCGGCGACATCGGCATCGTGGTGATGTGGCGTGAACTGGCTGATGATCAGTTGATGGTCTGCTGCGGCGTCGGCAGCTGCGCCGATGGTGTCGTGCAGCCGGACGCGAATCTGATCGAGGCGCCCGTCGTCCGGTTCGGAATCGGCGAGTTCGCCGTGTGCCAGGGTGATCCCGATGATGTCGGAAGTGTCGAGGTAATCGCCGACGGAGTCGAGCCGTTCGGCATCAAGCGCCGCGACGACTGGCGTGGAGCCGCCGCTCAGTGTCGTCCACGTGTTGCGCCAGGCCGATGCAGAGAATTGGCTGTCGATGCCGGTGAACGGAATCCACCCGGCGATGTCTTCGCCGAAGCGGTCGGCGACTCGCTCGGCGAAGCGTGGCCACCATTTCTCAGCGACGGTGTCATCGTGAATTCCGCCCTCGTTGGTGACCCAGCGTGGCTCTGCCCCGTCGTGCAGGGTTGCCCAGACGCGCAGCCCGATGGCGTCCGATGCAGCGATCATCTGCTCGAAGCGGTCTGACCAGTCACCGTCGAAGTCGCCTGGCTTCGGCTGGAGCCGCGCCCAATCGAACGTGAGCCGAATGTCGGTGATACCGAGTTCCTGGAGGAGCGCGAGGTCGTCGGGCCAGCGCTTGTAAAACCCGTTGCCGGCTGTCGGGCCGAGATTTGACGTGTCAGCGTGACCGAACGTCGTCGCCGTCGTCAGCGTCGCGCCGCGGGTGAAGGTCATGAGGGAAACGGTGATCGAGAATCAGATGAACGGCGTGCGCGTCCAGAGATCTTCGGTGTCAGCGTCGATCGGCAACGGAACGCCGGTCAACGCCACCACGTCGATCGGGCCGGGAAACCCGCGCAGCTCAACTTCGCCGACCGAGGTGGCGTTGACGCCCTCGGGCAGCCGCTCGATGTGCATCGTGGGCATCAATGCGTTGATGCCTTTCGCGTGATCACAGAGGCGCGATGCCATGTTGACCGCAGAGCCGATGTAGTCATCGCCTTCGAACAACAACGCATGGCCAGTAGCGAGCCCGGAACGTACCGTGAGCGGTGCGCAGACTTCGTTGGACCGCCGGTCGAGGTCGAGCACGAACGCGATGGCGTCAGCCTGGTCGACGGCGACGACCATGCAGCCGTCGCCGAGCCACTTGGCGATGCGGACGCCTCGCTCGGACGCAACCGCACGAACGATGGTGCGGAACGCGCCGAGAATCCGCCCGGCGGCGTCGTCGCCAAAGGCAGCGGTGTAGTTCGTGAATCCGGAGAGATCGACGAAGACAAAGGTGCGCGGTACCCGCATAAAGCCCATGCTATTGCATCCTCACATCAATGTGGTTTGAACTGCAGATGAACAAGTTGTGCCGTTGACACCTCTCCGCCGCGTCCCTCTCTCGTTTGCGTACCTGTCATGTGTCGCCAACGACAGGTGTCAGGTACGCAAACGCTGGGTTGGCCAGCAGGACGTGTGTAGCCGGAAGCAAGTAGGTTCGGCACATGACGTCACGGTTCCAGTACTCCCGGTGGGATGGCACGCAGACCGGTTTCGAATTCGATGCTGACGCTGCTTTCGACGAGTTGACCGACGAGCTGCTGTACCACGGCGACGTCAACGCGGCATTGCGCAAGATGATGCAGGACGGGATGCGTGACCGCGACGGCAACCAGTTGCAAGGCCTGCGGGAATTGCTTGAACAGCTGCGCGAGGAGCGACAGAACCGTCTCGACCAGCATGATCTGGGTGGCGTGTACGACGAGATCAACGACGAACTCAATGACCTGATTGACGAAGAACGTCATGCCATCGAAAACGCCCTGAACGATGCGCAGCGCTCGGGTGACGAACGACGCGCCGAGAACGCGCAGAACGCCGCGATGGAACGCAATATGCGGCTCGATCTGATGCCTGATGATCTCGCCGGAAAGGTCCGCGAACTCGACACGTACAACTTCGAGTCGAAAGAGGCCAAGCAACGCTTCGATCAGCTGATGGAGAAGCTCAAAGAGCAGCTGATGCAACAGATGGTCGACCAGATGTCGGGTGCGATGGAGCAGATGGGGCCCGAAGACATGGCCCGCATGAAAGACATGATGCAAGCGCTCAATGAGATGCTCGAGAAGCATCAGCGCGGTGAGGACCCGGGCTTCGAGGACTTCATGGAGAAGTTCGGCGACTTCTTCCCTGAGCAGCCCGAGTCAGTGGAAGAACTGCTCGAGCAGATGGCCCAACGGATGGCCGCGATGCAGGCGATGATGAACTCGATGTCGCCCGAGCAGCGGGCGCAGATGCAGCAGCTCAGCGATCAGCTCATGGACGACATGGATCTGCAATGGCAAATGCAACAGCTGTCCGGGAATCTGCAGCAGATGTTTCCGCAGATGCAGTGGAACCAGAGTTACGACTTCGATGGCCAGGATCCGATGGGCATGGGGCAAGCCATGCAGCAGATGCAAGAGCTCGGTGATTTGGACCAGCTCGAGAACCTCCTGCGCAACGCGTCGAGCCCGAGCGCCCTGGCCGAAGCCGACATGGACAAAGTCCGCGACTTAATGGGCGACGATGCCGCGAAGTCGCTCGGGCGGCTGGCTGAGCTGACCAAACAGCTCGAGGAAGCTGGTCTCATCGAGCAGAAAGAAGGGCGCTTGGAGATGACCCCGAAGGGTCTCCGCAAGATTGGTTCCAATGCGCTGCGTGAACTGTTCTCGAAGCTTGCCAAGGATCAGATTGGCCAGCACGAGACCAGCAACATCGGCCAAGGCCACGAGCGCACGTATGACACCAAGGCGTACGAGTACGGCGACCCGTTCCAGCTCGACCTCAATCGCACGATCCGCAATGCCGTGCGGCGAACGGGCGGTGGGTCACCGGTCGATCTGCACCCCGACGACTTCGAGATTGAGAAGACCGAGCATTTCACGCGTTCGTCGACGGTGCTGATGCTCGACCTGTCGCTCTCGATGCCGATGCGCGACAACTTCCTGCCGGCGAAGAAGGTTGCCATGGCGTTGCACAGCCTCATTTCGTCGCAGTTCCCGCGCGACTACCTCGGCCTGGTCGGGTTCTCTGAGACCGCCCGAGTCCTCACTCCGGAGCAACTGCCCGAGGTGTCGTGGGACTTCGTCTACGGCACCAACATGCACCATGGCTTCACGCTCGCTCGCCAGCTGCTCGCTCGGGAGTCCGGGACGAAGCAGATCATCATGATCACCGACGGTGAGCCAACGGCGCACATCACGCCTGACGGCTATCCCTTCTTCAACTATCCGCCGGCGCGTGAAACCATTGAAGCAACGCTGCGCGAAGTCGTGCGCTGCACGAAAGAGCAGATCCGCATCAACACCTTCGGCCTCGGCGCCGACGGATCGTTGCGGGCATTCATCGAGCAGATGACCTCGATCAACCGGGGTCGTGCGTTTTTTACGACTCCGGAAAACCTCGGGGATTACGTGCTTGTCGACTTCATGGAGGGCAAACGCGCCCTTGCGAGAAGCGCCCGCCGCGCTGGCTGAGCTCCGCGCTGGTCGAGGGCCCAGCTGCCGAAGGGCGAAGGGTGTCATTGGTTCGTCATGTCCGCGCGAACAGCGCGAACGATTCGCGCGTTGCGCGCGATTCTTTTGAACGCGCACTTGCAAACCGGGGAACCGCTCTGGCAGAATGACATTACTGTAGTTACAAGGTTGTTGCGATGGCGTCAAGCATTCACGCTGCACCGGGGACCGACGCGCACTGCATGTCAAAAAAACCTTGCAAAAAGCCAGAGCAACTCATCGTTATCCGGACCCGTCAGGAGGTCCTCTCATGCAGTTCATTACGACATCGAGTATCACCGTCAGTGCCACGCCCGTCGAACCCGAACAGGACTGGCACGACCACGCCAACTGTCTCGGCGTCGACCCCGACTTGTTCTTCCCCGAGCGCGGGGCGTCCACGCGTGAGGCCAAGGAAGTCTGTCGGGGTTGCGAAGTGCAACACGATTGCCTTGAGTTCGCACTGCAGAACGGCGAGAAGTTCGGAATTTGGGGCGGTCTGTCTGAACGCGAGCGTCGACGCATCCGCCGACAACGTGCTCAGGTTGCTCGCTCGATCATCGGGGCCTGACGTCGCGCTGCGAACCGCAGCGATGTGAGGTAACCTCATCAGATGATCGGTTTCACGCTTGGTGGCCCAGAGGGCATCATTCTTCTCGTTCTTGTCCTCGTGCTTTTTGGTGGCTCGCAGCTACCCAAGCTCGCCAAGAACCTCGGCAAGGCGCAGAAAGAGTTCAAGGACGGGCTCGACGAGGCGAACAAGCCACGCGAGGACGCCAAGACCGAAGCGGACTGAGCTTGAGCCGGTCGTCCCGGCCGACTCGACAAAGTCAACTCGACAAACAACGAACGCCCGGCCAGCACGGCCGGGCGTTCGTTATTTTCGAGTCAAGTGAGTGGGGCGATGTTCACGCCACGCGACGTCCGGCAGGGGCGCGACGTCAGACCGAGACGTCAACGGAGACGGACGATGTCGCCGTCAGAGCGTCCTCGCGACGCCGCTTCGAGATGCGTCGCCGCTCACGCTCGCTGCAGCCGCCCCAGACCCCGTGGTCGATTCGTGCATCGAGTGCGTACTCAAGGCAGGCTGCGGCGACGGGACAGTCGCGACAGATCTTGCGGGCGCGATCGACGCCGACGCCGTCGCTGGGGAAGAAGGTCGCCGGCGGGTGGAGACGGCAGTTGCCGTCGGCCATCCATGCTGTTTCGGAGTCTGGGTCGTGGGGAGCGGTGTTCAGCTCCTCGGGCCGCTCATTGAGCGCGGCCCGGTCTGCGCGGCTCAGGCCCGATGGCCGATCGGTGTGGCGGGCTGAGTTTCTGTTGCGCTTCATCATGTCTCGTCCTCTCGACGTTGTGTTCGTTTGCGGGATCAGTCGGTGCTGATGGGCATCGACTGAATCGCTGCTTGACATTTTGACGTCTGGAAACAGTGCTTGGTTCCCAATTTCTTGTTCGTTTCGAGATGTTCGTGCCGACGACCGTCTGCGGATGTCGCGACCTCGTCAACTCGGTTGCTGGAGCGATGCTCGCATCGCTCTGTTGCGTTGTTGACAGGAAACTGTAACACGTTCGTAACGATCGGTGGGATCTCTCGACAGAAAGTTTCTTGGCATGATTGCGCCGGGCGACCCAACGATCAGCGAGCCTGCTGCCCTCCGAGGCGGTATCGTCGTCGCAATGAGTGACGTCGCCGTCGAGCCCCAAGAACCCCGAGCACATGCCCGGATCGTGTATCACGGCCCGGTCGCGCCGCACTGGGAGGTCTACGGAGACTGGGGCGACCGACAGACGCTTGACGAATTCCGCGCCCGCGTGCTCGCTCGCCTGGTCCTCGTCCCGCGTGATGATCCGCAGTTCCGCCGCAACCGCGAGCGCATCGTGCGCGATGCCGAGCGCGAATTGATCTCGATCGAGTGGGATCTGGGTCGCCCTGAAGACGCCTGAGCTCCCTGGGTCTGTGAGAAGCACGGAAATCGACGAGCGGTTCCTGAACCGCGAGCTCAGTTGGCTCGCGTTCAATGAACGGGTACTGCAGCTCGCGTCCGAGCCCGGGATCCCGCTGCTCGAACGTGCAAAGTTCTGTGCCATTGCGTCGACCAACCTCGACGAGTTCTTCCAGGTCCGAGTTGCAGCGCTCAAAGACCAACTGATCGCCGGCATCGACCAACCGACCTGGGACGGCCGTACCCCAGCCCAGCAGCTTGCTGCGATCGCGGTCTGGGTGCCCGAGATGATCGAGCGTCTCGACGACGCGTTCGTTGACCACCTCGTGCCCGAACTCCGTGCCGCCGGTGTCGAGATCATCGGCTGGGAGGACACAACGCCCGCCGAGCGCGTCGAGCTTGATGACTTCTACGAGGAGCGGATGTTTCCGGTTCTCACGCCGTTGGCTGTCGATCCTGGCCACCCGTTCCCGTACATCTCTGACCTTGCGCTGTCGCTCGCCGTCAACGTGGCCGATCCTGAGACGGGTGACCGCCGATTTGCTCGGCTCAAAGTTCCGGACGTGTTCCCGCGACTCATCGAGTGTTCGCCCGGTCGGTTCTTACCCGCCGAATTGGTGATCGGTGCCAAGCTCGACCGACTCTTTGTCGGCATGGTCGTTGAGAACTGGGCAACGTTCCGCGTGAGCCGCAATGGCGACTTGACGGTTGAAGACGAAGAAGCCGATGACCTGCTCGAGGCCGTTGAAATGGAGCTCCGTCGACGGCGGTTCAACCAGGCAGTACGTCTCGAGGTTGCCGCCGACATCGGCGACGAGATCCTCGATCTTCTGGTTCGGGAACTCGACCTGTCGCGAGAAGACGTCACGCTCCATCGCTCCCCGCTCGATCTCAGCTGCCTCTCCCAATTGATGTCACTCGATCGACCGGACTTGAAGGACACGCCCTGGCCGCCTGCGACCGCTGGCCGGATCGCAGCGGCTGACGAGGGCGATCGGCCGATCTTCGACGTGGTCCGCCATCGCGCAGCGATGCTGCATCACCCGTACGAGAGTTTCTCAAGCAGCATCGAGGAGTTCATCTCTCAGGCTGCGGACGACTCGAAGGTGCAGTCGATCAAGATGACGCTGTACCGGGCGGGCGGCGACAGCGCAATCATCCGGAGCCTCATGAAGGCGGCCGATCGCGGCAAGCAGGTCGCCGTGCTCGTCGAGATCAAGGCGCGCTTCGATGAGGCGACCAACGTGCAGTGGGCCAAACAGCTCGAACGCGCCGGTGTCCACGTGGTGTACGGCATGGTCGGTCTGAAGACGCACAGCAAGGTGGTGCTCGTCGTGCGGGATGATGGCGATCAGCTGCGGCGCTACGTCCACATCGGCACGGGGAACTACAACAGCAAGACCGCGCGCATCTACGAAGACATCGGAGTCATCACGTGCGACCCCGATATCGGCGCTGACGCAGCACAACTGTTCAATCACCTCACTGGCTATAGCCGCGCACACGACTACTCGACGTTGCTCGTTGCGCCGCGCGACCTGCGTCGCCAACTCCTCGACCTGATCGAGCACGAAGCCAGCTTCGGCGCCGAGGGCGAAATCGTCATGAAGTGCAACTCGATTGCCGACGATGAGATGGTCGAAGCGCTCTATGCCGCGAGTGAGGCCGGTGTCCGCATCGAACTCCTCGTGCGTGGCATCTGCTGTCTGCGTGCCGGCGTGCCCGGTATGAGCGAGAACATCCGCGTCCGCAGCATTCTTGGGCGCTATCTCGAGCACAGTCGCATCTACCGCTTCAAGCACGGCAACGTGGTCGTGAACGGTCGGCTGCCTGGCGCGCAGAGCGACGAGGTCTATCTCATTGGTTCAGCGGACCTCATGCCGCGCAACCTCAACCGCCGCGTTGAGGTGTTGGTGCCAATCGAACACGCTCGACACCGTGCATGGCTCGACCAGGCCATCAACTTCCAACTCGCCGATGGCATCGTGTGCTGGGAGCTCCAGCCCGATGACACGTGGCAACGGATGGGTCCGACTGACGTGTTCGCGCCACATCCGCAAGAGCAGATGTACCGATGGGCCGTCGAACAGCAGACGCCGCCGCGCGGCTGACGCGCTCCACGTCGGCGACCGACCGCAGATTGTGGTCTCGTTGAACACATCGCGACTTCGCGGGCCGCTGTTCGCACGCGCGTCGAGAACAGTTCACCTCTCGTTCACCTGACGCTGCGGCCGGATTCACCTCGGGTCCGTAGCTTGCCTCTCGCTGGTCGCCATCGCCATCTTCGGCGTGACGCGGCAGCGTGAAGCCATTCTTATCCGATACCCCTCAGGAGTGAAACGTGAACTCACCCAAGCGCCGGCTCTTCGCCGGAGCACTTGCACTGACCCTCGTTGCCGCCGCGTGCGGCAGCGACGACGACTCGTCCGAGGAGACCGGCGATACGTCGGCCCCCACCGAGGAGACCGGCTCGGCCAGCGGCACCCTCATCGGCGCAGGCGCCTCGTCGCAGGCCGCGGGCATGCAGGGCTGGCAGGCCGGATTCCAAGCTGCCAACCCGGATGCCACGGTCGAGTACGACCCCATCGGATCGGGCGGCGGCCGCGAAACCTTCCTCTCGGGAGGCTCCGACTTCGCCGGCTCCGACGCCGCGCTGAAGGACGACGAGTTCGAGCAGTCCAAGGACCGCTGCGCTGGTGACCAGGGCGCGATCAACCTGCCGCACTACATCTCGCCGATCGCCATCCCGTACAACCTCCCGTCGATCGAGGGCAGCACGGTCAATCTGACTCCGGAGCTCGTTGCTGGCATCTTCGCCAATGAGATCACGAACTGGACTGACCCAGCAATCGCCGAGATCAACCCCGACATCGAGTTCCCCGACCTCGCGGTCAACCCGGTGCACCGCTCGGACGACTCGGGAACCACCGAGAACTTCACCGACTACATGGCGCAGACGGCTCCCGACATCTGGACCTACGGCCCCATCGAGCCATGGGACGTCTACGGCCCGGGCGGTGGCGAAGGCGCCCCGCAGACCAGTGGTGTCGTCGCCGCAGTCGCAGCCGGCGAGGGATCGATCGGGTATGCCGATGCCAGCCAGATCGGTGACCTTCCGGCCGCCGCAGTCGGTGTCGCTGGCGAGTTCGTCGAGTTCAGCCCCGAGGCTGCGGGACGAATCGTCGATGCTTCCGAGCGCACGGGCGGACGCAGCGAATACGACTTCGCCATCGAAGTGAACCGCAACCCTGACACGGCCGACTCATACCCGATCGCGCTGGTCTCGTACCACATCGTCTGCCTCGAATACGAGGACCAGGAGACGGTCGACCTCGTCAAGGCGTTCATGACCTATGTCGGCTCCGAGCAGGGACAGGCCGACGGCGCAGCCGCGGCAGGTTCGGCACCGATCTCGGCAGAGGTCCGTGCCGAGATCCTCGAGTCGATCGATCAGATCAGCGTCGCCGGCTGACTCATCCGACCAATGTGCACTGAACCGACGCCGGTTGGCACCGCAGCAGGCTGCGGCGCCACCGGCGTCGGTGCAGTCACCGGCCGCTCATTCCGCCACCTCTCCGCCGGAGTCCTGACCACGTGACGATCACCGAGAACCCACCTCCGCAGGCTGCCGAAGCCGATTCCTCGTTCACCCAACCGATCAGCCGTCTCGGTGATCGGGTGTTCGGCGGTCTGTCCTTCGGCGCGGCCGCCTTGATTCTGGTGACGCTCGCCGCGGTCGCGATCTTCCTGATCACCGAAGGCCTGCCGACGTTCACCGCGGACGAGGGCGAGTTCGACCGCTCGTTCCTCGCCTACGTCGGCCCACTCGTGTTCGGGACGACCTACGCAGCGGCGATCGCCCTGTTGCTCGCCACGCCGGTCGCCGTCGCCGTCGCGCTGTACATCTCCCACTACGCGCCAAGGCGACTCGCGAAAACGCTCGGCTACTTCGTCGACCTGCTCGCTGCGATTCCCAGCGTCGTCTACGGCATCTGGGGCATTGCGGTGCTGGCACCGATTCTCTCCGATTCGCTCTATCCGTGGCTCGAGGACAACGCGGCCTTCCTGCCGTTCTTCGGGCCGACGGCATCGACGAGCGGCCGAACGATGATGACCGCCGGCATCGTTCTCGCGGTGATGGTGTTGCCGATCATCACGGCGATCTCCCGAGAAGTGTTCCTCCAAACGCCCCGACTACACGAGGAAGCATCACTCGCGCTCGGCGCGACTCGCTGGGAGATGATCCGCCAGGCCGTTCTGCCCTTTGGCCGGTCCGGCGTGATCTCGGGTGCGATGCTCGGTCTCGGGCGAGCGCTCGGCGAGACGATGGCCGTCGCGATCATCCTCGCCCCTGCCAACGGCTACTTCTGGAACGTGATCACCAACCAGAACTCGAACACGATCGCCTCGAACATCGCGCTCTCGTTTCCCGAGTCGTCGGGCCTCGAGGTCAACCGGCTGATCGCCACCGGCCTCGTGCTGTTCGCCATCACGTTCGGCGTCAATGCGATGGCTCGCAAGATCTCGAGTACCGGTTTCTCAGGAGCAGACTGATGACGCTCATGACCGACGCCCTCGAGCCGACCCGGTTCGATTCCGATGACGACGACGCGATGCGCGGTGGGGTGTACACGCGTGCCGTCAGCGTCGCAGTCCGGCTCGGAGCAATCGGGCTGGGTGCTCTCACGTGGTTGCCTGGCGGCAGCGTGAACTGGGCACGCTGGATCGTTGTTTCGCTGTTGGCGTACATGCTCTTGACCTACGTGGTGGCGCGCCGCGTCGAGTCGAAACGACAAGCGACCGACCGGCTCGCGACCGCCATGGTCACGAGCGCGTTTCTGGTCGTCCTGCTCCCACTGGTGTCCGTCGTCTGGACCGTCGTCGAGCGCGGGTCGAACCGCTTCGACTCGACGTTCTACACCGAGACGATGCGTGGCGTGTTCGGTGAGATCGAGGGCGGCGGCTACCACGCAGTGGTCGGCACGCTCGTCGTGACAGCGCTCACCGCGCTGATGTCGGTACCGTTCGGGTTGTTCACGGCGATCTATCTCGTCGAATACAGCTCGAAGTCGAGCCGGTTCTCGCGCGCCGTCCAGGCACTGGTCGACGTGATGACCGGAATTCCCTCTATCGTCGCTGGTCTCTTTGCCTACGCATTCTTCGTCTTCCTCGACGGCATCCCCGTGCTCACGGCCCTGTCGACCGGCGTCGGACACCGGTCCGGCCTCGCCGGCGCAGTCGCGCTCACACTGTTGATGACCCCCGTCGTGATCCGGGCGAGCGAGGAGATGCTCAGACTGGTACCAAACGAACTCCGCGAAGCTTCCTATGCGCTCGGCGTACCGAAGTGGAAGACGATCGTGAAGGTCGTGCTACCGACCGCAATCGCCGGCATCTTGACCGGCGTCGTGCTTGCCGTCGCCCGCGTCATCGGCGAAACGGCACCATTGCTGGTCACGGTCGGGCTCGCACAGGACACCAACTGGAACCCGTTCGAAGGGCGCATGACCACACTGTCGGTCTACACCTACTACCAATACGTGCAGCCAGGCGTCCCTCCGCAGGTCGGCCAGGACAGAGCGTGGGCCGCAGCGCTGTCGCTGGTGATCATCGTCGGCATTCTCTTCACGATCGCCCGTGTCCTCTCGACCATCCTGAAACCGAAGGGTCTCAAGTGAGCTCCAACAACCATCTGGCCGCAACGGCCTCTACGCTGGAAGAGTCCACCGCACCCCGTACTGAGGCGTCCATGACCGAGTCCGTCGACATCCCTGCTCCGGCACCGACCGAGACCGCTGCCGGCGGCGTCGCCGTCGACACTCGCAACGGAATCGAGGTCACTGACCTCGACATCTACTACAGCGACTTTCTCGCCGTGGAAGGCGTGAGCATGACGATCAACCCGCGATCGATCACCGCGCTCATTGGCCCGTCAGGGTGTGGCAAGTCGACGTTCCTGCGTTCGCTCAACCGCATGCACGAAGTGATCGAGGGTGCATACGTTCGCGGCAGCGTCGTGATCAACGGCAACGACCTCTACGGTCCCGGTGTCGATCCGGTCGCTGTGCGCCGCAAGATCGGCATGGTCTTCCAACGACCCAATCCATTCCCGACGATGTCGATCTTTGACAACGTGATCGCAGGACACAAGCTGAACTCGAAGCGGATGAAGCGCGCCGAGAGTGAAGACCTCGTCGAGAAGTCACTCAAGGGCGCGAACCTGTGGGAAGAGGTGAAGGATCGGCTCGACAAGCCGGGATCGGGCCTGTCTGGCGGTCAGCAGCAGCGGTTGTGCATCGCTCGCGCGATCGCGACGTCGCCCGACGTGCTGTTGATGGACGAGCCGTGCTCGGCGCTCGATCCGATCTCCACCCTGGCGATCGAGGAACTGATGCTCGAACTGAAGAACGATTACACGATCGTCATCGTCACGCACAACATGCAGCAGGCGGCCCGCGTCTCAAACCGCACCGGCTTCTTCTCGATCGCGGGAACGGGAAAGCCGGGCAACTTGATCGAGATGGATTCGACCGAGAAGATCTTCTCGAATCCCGCGCAACAGGAGACCCAGGACTACGTCACCGGGAGGTTCGGCTGATGAACGAGCTGCGGTCGAACTTCCACGATCAACTCGCCGAGATCAGGCAAGGCATCGCGCAGATGAGTGCAGGTGTCACCGAGTTGGTGCCCCGGGCCACGCAGATCCTGCTCGATGGTGACCTCGAGGCGGCCGAATACATCATCCTCGGCGACGACGAGTACGACGCGAAGTCAGTGGAACTCGAAGAGCGCTGTTTTACGAGCATCGCACTCCAGGCCCCCGTCGCGTCCGATCTCCGATCGCTCGTGTCGGCCATCAAGATCATCGCGGACGTGGAACGCTCCGCAGACCTGTGCGTCAACATCTGCAAAGCAGCTCGCCGGATCTACGGCCACGAGCTCGATCCCAACCTGCGGGGCGTCATTCAGAAGATGGGCGATCAGGCCACCGTGCTGTTCAAAGAGGCGACCGAGACGTACCTCAACCTCGACGGTCCGCGGGCTGGGGCCTTGCACGACATGGACTCCTACCTCGATGACCTGCAGCGTCAGTTCATCCAGGTGATCTTCGAGAGTCACGCCGCAGGCAACATCGACCTGCAGGTGGCCGTGCAGCTCGCCGTGGTCGCACGGTTCTTCGAGCGGATCGGTGACCATGCGGTCAATGTCGGCGACCGCGTTCGGTACATCGTCGACGGCTGGGTGCCGGAACACCCGTATCCCGAGAGTGACAATGATCCGCCGGAGATGGTCGACGGCGTCGTCGTGGCCGACGGTGGCTGAGACGCTGACGTGTCGCCCCTGCTCGCGTTGTTGCTCGGTGTTGTGGTCGGGGTGGTGGCAGGGATCATCGTCGCGCAACGTGCCGTTCGCGAAGCGCGCGATGGTCGCCGACGGACCGGCTCGATTGCGCACTCGATCACGGGGCCGATCGACGCCGAACGTGAAACCGATGCGGAACTCGCGCAGGGCTTGCGCAGCGCGGTGGATCGATTGCAGATGGGCGTCGTCATGTGCGACACAACACTGAAACCCACATATCGCAACGCCTCGGCTGATGCCCTCACCGGTACCCACGGCGGCGTAATCGTCGATGCACATCTGCAACAGCTCTTCGCCCAAACACAGTCCGGTGAGCCCGCCGGTGCCATCGTCGAACTACAGGGCCCGCCGAAGACGACGTTCAGCATCGAGGCCATGCCGATTCCTGAGGGTGGAGCCGTCGCAACGATTGAAGACATCAGCGAACGCGTGCGAATCGACTCGATGCGCACCGACTTCGTCGCCAACATCTCGCACGAACTCAAAACACCCGTCGGTGCCATTGCCGTGCTCGCCGAGATGCTCGCCGACGAGTCTGACCCGACCGTCATCAACACGTTGTCGAGTCGCGTCGTCGACGAGTCGCACCGTGCAGCACGGACCATCGATGACCTTCTCGAGCTCTCGCAGATCGAATCGAGTCACCGTCTTGATGACGCTGTCGATCTGGCCGCCGTCGTTGCAGAATCTGTGTCTCGTGGCCGAATGGTTGCTGACGGACGCGGTGTCGAGGTTGAGTCGATGGAAGCTCCGGACAAGGTGTGGATCCGGGCGGACCGGGCGCAGCTCAGTACCGCGATCGGCAATCTGGTCGAGAACGGGGTCAAGTACAGCGACTTTGGCGGGCTGGTCCAGATTTGTGTTCGCCAGAACGAACGCTGGGTCGAAGTCATGGTTGTCGACCAGGGCGTCGGGATCCCTGCCGCCGACCTCGACCGCGTGTTCGAACGTTTCTATCGAGTGGATAAAGCTCGGGCGCGACAGACCGGCGGAACTGGTTTGGGGCTGGCAATTGTGCGCCACGTTGCGAACAATCACGGCGGGGTGGTGTCGGTCCAGTCCCAAGAAGGGGAAGGCACCACATTTGCGTTCCGTCTTCCCTCGCGCTTGATCGTTGCGCCACCGGCGCAGCCAGCGGCCTTCGTGACGAGCGACGACGTGCCGACCGGCTCGGGCGGTGAGCCACCGTCGGCGCCGATCTCAAAGAAAGTGAGCATGCCCGATGAGTGAGGCTGTGATCCTGGTTGTCGAGGACGAGCCTTCGTTCGTCGAAGCGCTCAATATCGGCCTCGTGCGCGAGGGATTCACGGTGCACGTCGCCGTCGACGGCGTCGAGGCGCTCGAACAGTTTGACGCGGTCGGGCCCGATCTGGTGCTGCTCGATGTGATGCTGCCGAGGCTCTCGGGGATCGAGGTGTGCCGGCAGATCCGCAAGAAGAGCCGGGTCCCCATCATCATGGTCACTGCCAAGAGCGCCGAGATTGACACCGTCGTCGGGCTCGAGGTGGGTGCCGACGACTACGTCACCAAGCCATATCGCATCCGAGAGTTGGCTGCGCGGATGCGAGCGGTGCTGCGGCGATCGCCCGCGACGCCTGACTCGACTGTCGGGCTGGGCAACCAAAGCATCGAAGTTGGCTCCGTGGTCCTCGACCCCGACGCACACCGTGTCACCGTCGATGGCGCCGATCTGTCGCTTCCACTGAAGGAGTTCGAGCTGCTCCACCTGCTCTTGGTCAATGCCGGCCGGGTCTTGCCACGCGAAACACTCATCGACCGGATTTGGGGCCATGATTACGTTGGTGACACCAAGACCCTCGACGTGCACATTAAGCGGCTCCGCAGCAAGCTCGAAGCCGACCCGAGCCAGCCTGTCCTGATCACCACCATCCGTGGCCTCGGCTACAAATTCGCTCGCTGACGGTCAGGTCGGGGACCTCTGCGTCAGCCCGGATCGCTTGATGTCGGTGAGTAACTCGGGCCGATGTTTGCTCGACCTTCGGCAGTCTGATCCTCAGCGAGTTCGAGAGTGTCTGAGAGTTGCCGGGCGGGCGGTCAGTCTTCCTTGTCGTCGGTTTCGCTGAAGGCGGGGAGCGGGTCGGCGGCCGTTTTGACGATGCCCAGCAGATTGGCGACGATGCGCTTCAAGTACCGGTAATAGATGGCACGTGGCACGACTTCGCGGCCTGGTCGATCTGAATGGAGGTAGCCATCGATCTTTGCCTGGTGTTCAGCGACCAGCGCGAGCACGCGCGTCGCGAAATCTTCGGTGCGTTCCGCATTGGGTTCGCCGAGCAAGTCGGCCGCCTCGCCGAACATGGTCGAGATGAGGCCGCGCTCTGCCAACATTGCCTCAGTGTCAGGCTCGCCGGACAGCCGGACACCGCTCTCGGCCAGGTCGAGCACGTTGGTCGCCTGGTCCCCGATGCGTTCAATCTTCTTGAGCAAGAGGATCATGCCGAGGACGGAACCGATGTCTGACGAGCCCTGCACGGTGACGTGCACGACCAATTCGGCACGCAGCTGTTGCTCCATGTGATTGATGCGTTCGTCGGTCTCGCGAATGTCGGCATCGACCGCCGAAGTATCGGTGTTGGTGAGCAATGCGAGCGTCGCGAGGTCAAACGAGTGGCGCGCGTCACCCAGCATGCCGACCGATTGAGAAACGATGTGGTCGAGACCACTCTCACGCTTGCTGAAAAATGACATCACCATGATCGAAAGACTCCTTCGCGATTGTTGGAACGAATGGTTTGAAGATCGCGACTCATCCGAATATGCCCACGCCGATGAGGGGGAGGACGATGAAGGCCGTCATGACGTACACGACGGCCCACGCGGGACGTCGGAACGCCACTTCGGCGAGGCCCTCCGCGAGCTGGACGGGGACGTAGCGAATGAACCGCGGAACGTAGAGCAAGGCGATGCCCATGACATTGAACGTCGTATGCGCCAACCCGACCGTGAGCGCCTCCGGTACCGATGCTGCCAGCGCGGCGAGTAAGGCCGTGATGGTGGTGCCGACGTTGGCTCCCAGCGTGACCGGGTACGCGTTTCGCAGCGAAAGGACCCCTGCGGCGGCGAGTGGAATCAGAATTGATGTCGTGATGCTGGATGACTGGACGGCGACGGTGATGGCGAGACCGAGCAACATTGCAATCGAACCGGAGCCCTTGCCGAGCACATTGTTGACCGATCTCTCGACACGATCCGCGACGAGTTCGCGCATGTTCTTGGTGATGAACGTGAGCGAGAGAAGGACAATGACGAGGCCCGTCAGGACGACCGTGGTTCCTAGGACGTTGCCATTCAGACCGACCGCCTCCCAGATGTCGACGATCCACTCGACGGGTTTCTTGACCCATGTCTTGACTGGACTCTTCCACTCCGAGCCGGCGGTACCGACGAGCCGGTCGCTCATCCACGTCGCCGTCTTCGATACGACGCCGGTCAGCAACTCAAGCGGGAGAAGTAATGCGACCGCCATGACGTTGAAGAAGTCGTGCACCGTGGCTGCAGCGAAGGCCCGCTTGAACTCACTCGACTGCCGGACGTGACCGAGCGACACCAACGTGTTGGTCACGGTGGTGCCGATGTTGGCGCCCATGATCATGGGAATCGCAGCCTCGACACTGATGCCTCCGGTTGCGACCAGACCGACGATGATCGATGTCGATGCCGATGAAGACTGCACCAGGACGGTTCCAAGGATGCCGACGCAGAGGCCAGCGATCGGGTTGTCGACACTTGAGAAGAGCTTCTCCTGGGTGTCCTCGCCCATGATCTTGATGCCCTTTTCCAGGGCGGACACGCCGACAAGAAAGGTGTAAATCAGACCAAAGACCAACGCTGAGCGCAGCCATGTCGGCATGTCGAAGCGAGTCGGCTGTTCTTGAGCGGCAATGGCCATACGAATCGAGGAACCTAGCCGATGTTGCGACTCATCCCGTAAAGAACACAAGTCGGTCGCCGCCTGCGTCGTCGCCAGGGGCGGCCACTGGACGCGTACTATGTGTCCAGTGGAACGAAGGACACCTGCCGCTGCGCCGGCGACGTCGAAGTTCCGACGCCTCGCGATCACTCACGCGTTGATGATGGGCGGCGACGCGGCGATGGTCATCGCTCTCGCTGACTCCCTGTTCTTCGATATTGATCTCACCGCAGCGCGCACCCGCGTGATGCTGTTCCTTGCAATCGGTTTTGCCCCGTTCCTGTTCGTCGCACCGTTGATCGGCCCACTGATCGACCGGGCTGCAGGCGGGCGACGGCTCGTGATCCAGATCATCGCAGTGATTCGTGTCGTCCTGCTGCTCCTGATGGCGAAGTACATCGATGCGCTCGCCCTCTTCCCGCTCGTGTTCGCCAGCCTGGTACTCCAGAAGGGCTATGTGATCTCGAAGTCTGCACTGGTGCCGTCGACGGTGCGGTCAGAAGACGAACTCGTTGAGGCCAACTCGAAACTCGGTCTCATCGCCGGGCTCACCGGCATGGTCGCAGTGGTCCCAGCGGCGGTGTTTCTCAAGGCGATCGGTGCGCCAGCGACGCTGGTCTACGGTGCACTCATCTTCGTCGGCGCGTTCCTCAGCGCCACCCGCTTGCCACGAGAGGTGATTGCTGCCCACGCCGTCGACAGTGAGGAGTCGGTGCAACTGAGGTCAGGCAGCCTCCACAATGGCGCGATCACGATGACGGTGTTGCGCGCCTGTGTGGGCTTCACCTTCTTCCACCTGGCGTTCTGGCTGCGAGAGCAGGATCAAGGCGCCCTGTGGTTTGCCGCTGTTGTCGGCGTCTCGGCGCTCGTCGCGATGGTCGGCAATGCCATCGCACCCCGCCTGCGGAACCGGATGCGCGAAGAAACGATGTTGGTGAGCGCGTTGGCCATTGTGGGCACGGCTGGCATCGGCGCCGCGCTGCTCGGGGGCCCGATGGGTGGCGTCATGCTTGCCGGGGCGTTGAATCTTGTCGCAGCAATCGGACGGCTCAGCTTTGAGAGCATCGTGCAGCGCGATGCCCCTGGAGCCAACCAGGGACGGGCCTTTGCGAAGTTCGAAACACAATTCCAGTTCGCCTGGGCGGCTGCAGCGTTCGTCGCTGTGGCGATTCAGGTGTCCGGCCCGATCGGTTTCCTCATCGTCGGCATCGTGGCGCTGGGAACACTGGTCAACTTGGTTGTGGGCACGAATCGGGTCGATGCCCGACGTCGCCAGCGCCTTAACCGAGGTCGGTCTCGGCGACGCGGGCCAGCCAGAGGCCAGGCGCCTCGATCTCGTTCGGGGTCGGCATCGCGTCGACCGAAGTGAACAACGGCGCGAGCCCGTTCTCGCCGGCCCGGTCGACCACGCCTTGCACGAACGCCTTGCCTCGAGCCGTTTGATCCGCTCCAAGTCGGATGCCGAGCAATCGCTCGACAAAGAGATCGTCAGGTGACGCGTCGGCGCGACGACGGCGAACTGCCTCGGCGATCTGGAGTGCATTGCCACCAATGATCCGGACGGCCACGGCATCGACAACCCAGTCGATCACGCCGATGGTCACAGCGACTGCGGCATCGAGTTGTGGCTCCATTGCCAACTGCTCGTCGGACCGGACAGCGCCAAGGAGTACCTCGGGGTCGCCGAAGGCGGCTTGCATGGCGGCCATTGGGTCGGATTGATCCATGTCGAGACCGGTGAGTTTGTCGGAGATTGCCGACGCGTCAGGTTGGAATGCGCCGACGTGGCGCTGGACGAGCGAGCGCAGGTGTTCAGCGATGTGCGGGATTGACAACAGGGTGTGTCCGGCCAGTTCGTGTGCGATGACCCACAACCGCATCTCGTCGAGCGGAATCTCCCATTCGGCCGCGAAGGCGTCGATCGTCGGTGGTACGACGACGAGCGCGGGCGTCGCACGCGGGATCGGGAGGTCATACACGCCGAACGCCCGGCGCGCGAGTCCGCCGACCATGGATCCGACGCTCATGCCCATCATGGCCGGCGCCATCATCTTGCTGAGCCCGGCCATCATCTGCGCCATCGGGTCAGCGGAGGCATCGGTGGCAACATCGTCGGTCTGTCCGAGCGACGTTGCGAGGTCATTGAACAACGGGCGATAGGCATCGAGGGTCTGTGCGGCCCACTGCTCAGCAGTCGCAACCTCGGGGTCGGCGTTTGCGACCGGGAGTTGCATCACATCGGCAACGTGCAGGCGCGCAATGTTCGCGAGTTCCGCATACTTGATCCGGACGGACGGGTCGATGTTGGCCGTGGCGGTCGGAGCACCCCCGCCGGTCATCATTCCGGCCATGTCGCCACCGCTGGCCGCGAGCAGCGCGAACTGGCGGGCAGCGTCCCAGTTGAGGGGGCCCTGCCCAGACAGGGCTCTCGACAAGTCGCCGAAGAGCGGCATGCCTGCAAAGGGATTGAAGTCACCCTCACCGCTGCCATCGCTCGGAGTGATGGAGTCGTCGTTGCCGTCGTCCATGCGACGAGGATACGGCCGCCCGGGTGGTTCGCCGCCGCGGCCGTCAGTCGCCACACCACAACCGCCACCCGAGGCGCGCACTATCGTCATCGACGTGAGTGCACTGATCGACGCTGAAGCTGCCGCGGCTGGTGCTGGAGCCGCGCACAGGAGCCCACGCGCCACCAAGCCGTTTTCGGGCTCGCTGACCGTTGTCCTGACCGGCACGACTGGCCCACTCCAGCGGCGCGTCGTTGCCGGCCTCGAGTCGCTGGGCGATGTCACGGTGTTCGAGACAACCGGCGATATCACTGGGCTGGAGGGCGACACTGCCGACGTCGTGCTTGACATGGCGAGCAGTGATCACGACTGGCTGGCCATCAATCGCGCAAGTGCAACACAGTTCGCAACAACCACCCTGTCGATTGCCGACGAATTGGTGGCCGACCAAGTGGTGTTTGTCTCGTCGGCCATGGTGTACGGGGCAAACGCCAACAATTCGTTTCCACTCACCGAAGAGACGGTGCTTCGGCCCGACAATGAGTTTGTGTTCGCACGGCAACTCGCATCGGCTGAGGAACTCGTTGAACAGTGGCGACGCAGCCGAAGCGGCCGTCGCACCTGCGTGCTTCGTCCCGCGATCTCCCTCGCAGGCGACGGCAACTCGCGCCTTGCCGGCGCGCTGGTCTCGGGACTCGGTAAGCGGTTCGCCGAAGACGACCCGCCATCGCAGTACGTGCACCTTGATGACCTCGCGGCGGCAATCGTCATTGCGGTCCAGCAGCGACTCGACGGCGTCTTCAATGTGGCGCCTGACGGCTGGATTGCGGGCGAGCGCGTGCGTGCGTTGTCCGGCGAAGGTCCGCGGTTGCCGCTCCCAGAGCGAGCCTCTGAGGTGCTTGGCAGCCTGCGCTGGCGATTTCAGCGGGGCCCAATTCCTCCGGGTCTGCGCTCGTATACGCATGAGGCGTGGGTCGTGTCGAACGGTCGTTTGGTCGCCGAAGGTTGGCGTCCGACGGTGACGAACGAGCAGGCCTACGTCGAGGGCACAGAAGCGCGCTGGTGGACGATGATTTCGCCGAAGCGTCGTCAAGAGCTCGCGCTTGGTGCCGGGGTGGGGCTCCTGTCGCTCATTGCCATCATCGGCATTGTTGTCGGCCGGCGCTGGTGGCGACGCCGCCAGCGGTGAGGTCGTGGTTTGTGCTCTGGTGGGTTAGTCGAGGCTGATCGACGCGCCGACGAGCAGGTCGTGGCTGACGATCAGTCGCCCGGCGTCGAGGTGACCGACGATCGTGCCCTCATGATCGACAACGATGGCGGTCTCGGTCAGGTTGAGCCGGCTGACGTCGCGCCAGGCAACTGAGTACGCGAACTGCTCGGTCAACACGATGACTCGGTCGTGAAGGTCCGGGAGGACGGCCTGAACCTCAGTGTTCCCGTCGCCGGGCGTCGAGCGAAACGCTGCCGACGGAACGTCGGCAATGGCATTCGGAACCGCCATCGCGCCGGAGAGCATGATCGTCCGAATCGTTTCCGCCGTCGGAACTGCCGTGCCGGCCGCATCGCGCAGCGCTGACGCCGCGGGCACCGTCGTTGCTGAGATGGCGGTGGTGGTTGTGGTCTGCCGAGGGGTCAACGTGATGGCCAAGGCAGCGACCAGGGCAACGGCAACCGTGGCGCCCATGGCTGCCATCGCTCGCGTGCTGCGAGTGGCCTCGGGCACGGCGACGGGCGCGCCCATTTCTGAGGGATGTCGCCACGTACGTTCGTGTGGGGGAAGCGGTGCACTGTCCACGGGAATGAGACTGTAGTGCCCAGTTTTCGCTGGCTGATCGCGGGCACTGGTGGGGGCAGCCGGTCGCAAGGTTGACCCAGGCGTGCGGCGTCGGCTCGCTGACCAGGTAACGAAGTGGCGTCAAATGTGTTGCAGCGACCTGACGGTCCGAGCACGACGACTACGATGATCGCCGTGAAGGCCCCGGCAAACGGTGACAACTGGTACGGCCTGACTGATCAGGAACTGCCGATTGGCGACGCGTATTCGTGGTCTGTTCGACCGGATTGCGGCGCCGTTGTGTTGTTCAGCGGCACGATCCGCAACCATGCCGAGGGGCGAGACGGCGTTGAGTACCTCACGTATGAGGCCTACGAAGAGCAGGCGGCACAGCGGTTTGCGGCAATCGGCGACGAGTTGCGCACGCGCTGGCCTGACGTCGGTCGCGTCGTGTTGATCCACCGGACGGGTCAATTGCAGATCGGGGAGTCGTCGGTGATTGCGGTTGTCTCGGCGCCCCATCGCCCGAACGCGTTCGAAGCAGCCCGCTTTGCGATCGACGCGCTGAAAGAGACGGCGCCGATCTGGAAACACGAAGTCTGGGCCGACGGCTCCGACTGGGGTACCGGCGCACACGACATCATCGACCCTGCGTCGGTCGGAGCAACCACATGAGCACGGGCATCATCATTCTGATCGTCGCGATCATTGTGGTCGTTGCGGTGGCGCTTGGTCTCAGACTCCGCAGTCGCGCCGCCAACGACGGCGTTGACTCCTTTCGTCGGCAGATCAATGCCCTGTCACCCGAGGCACGCAAACCCACCGTTGATCAGGTGAAGTCGGCCGAACGCTCGGACGGCGACGAGCGCGCCGACGACGGCGACGTCGCGTGACGGCGTTTGTTGCAACAGCCTGGCGCAGGGTGCTCGTTCGGGTGACCGATCTGCGCCAGACTGTCGCTGAAATGAACAGTCATTCGATTGTCAACGTGAGCAACTGATGGCACGCGACCTCGCCATTGACCTTGGCACCGCCAACACGCTGGTCTACATGAAGGGCCGCGGCATTGTCTTGAACGAGCCGTCGGTCATCGCGCTCAACCGGCAAACCGGTGAAGTGCTCGCCACGGGTCGCGAAGCCTGGCAGATGATCGGGAGAACTCCCGGCTACATCGTGGCGGTTCGGCCCCTGAGGGGCGGTGCCATCACCGACTTTGAGATCACCGAACGGATGATTCGACTCTTGTTGCAGCGTGTCGGAGTCAGCCGCTTCACCCGCCCCAAAGTGGTCATCTGTGTCCCCTCGGCCATTACCGAGGTCGAGCGACGCGCCGTGACCGACGCCGCTCGCCGAGCAGGTGCTGCAGATGCCAACTTGATCGAGCAGCCGATGGCCGCCGCGATCGGTGCCGATCTGCCCATCGACGAACCGGTCGGCAACATGGTCATCGACATCGGCGGGGGGACGAGTGAGACCGCAGTCATCAGCCTGGGCGGCATCGTGGCCCTCGAAGCTGTTCGCGTCGGCTCGTTCGACATCGACGCGGCGATCCAGAACTACGTGCGACGCGAGCACGGCATCGCGATCGGTGAACGGACAGCGGAAGAAATCAAGGTCGCGATCGGCTCGGCCCATCCGACGCTCGATGAGAATCAGGCCGAGGTGCGCGGTCGCGACCTGATGACCGGGCTACCGAAGACCGTCCTACTCACTCCTGAAGAGGTGCGTTTCGCGATCGAAGACGTCATCTCTTCGATCGTGGCGTCGGTCATCCGGTGTCTGTCGAAGGCGCCGCCCGAGCTGTCGCAAGACTTCCTGGTGCGCGGCATGTATCTCGTGGGTGGCGGTGGGCTGCTGCGCGGCCTCGCCGAGCGCATTGAGCGCGAGACGAAGGTGCCCGTGAAGATGTCAAACGTGCCGCTGGAGGCAGTTGTGCTCGGCGCTGGACATGTCATCGAGCACTACGAAGCGCTCAAGGGCATGTTCATGGGCGCTCGGCGCTGACGCGAGGCAGCTTCGCTGCTCGCGGTGTGGCGTGAACTCCTCGCCGAGCAATGGCAGAGGCTCCAGGCGCGCGCCATGTCGCCCACGTGAACATGGGCGTATGGTCTGGCGATGCGGTTGGCTTCGGAGATGCTCGATGATTATCGCGACGGGTTTGCGCAGCTCATCGATGAGTTCGACGTACCGAAGAGCTTCCCACCCGAGGTGTTGGATGCTGCGGAAGTCGCAGCGCGGCGACCGCTCGGTGGGTCGGACTCGCCGCACGTCGATCGGACCGGCGTCGAGTTCCTGACGCTCGACCCGGCAAGCAGCACTGACCTTGATCAGGCCTTCGCGATCGAACTGGCGGGGAGCCACAGCGATGCCGACGTCATCCTCCGCTATGCCATCGCCGATGTCGGTTGGTTTGTTCGACACGGCGACCTGATCGACCGTGAGGCATGGAAGCGTGGAGTCACCGTGTACATGCCGCATGATCGAGTCGGACTGCATCCTCCGCGCCTTGCCGAAGACGCTGGGTCGCTGCTCCCCGGTGCACCCAAGCCGGCAGTCGTGTTCGTTGTTCGCATTGCGCCAGACGGGTCGGTCACCCTTGACGGCGTCGAACGAGCGATGATCCGCAACCGTGCAAAGCTCGCGTACTCGACGGTTTCTCCCGGAGACCTTCCTCCTGCCTTTCCCGAACTGGCGCGCCGCTTCGAGATTGGCGAGCGAAATCGCGGGGCCGATCGGATCCAGATGCCCGAACAAGAGGTCGTTCGACGCGACGACGGGGGATTCGACTTGAGATTTCGGCCGCGCAACGATGCCGAGAATCAGAACGCCGCCATGTCGCTTGCCACCAACATGGCGGTCGCCGACGCTCTGCATGCGGCTGGTACCGGCCTCTTTCGGACGATGCCAGCGGTCGACGAACGCAGGGTTGGTCGGCTCCGCCACACCGCTCGGGCATTCGGACTCGAGTGGCCGAAAGCCCAGGCGCTATCCGACTTCGAGCAGTCGCTTCCTGCGGGCGACCCGAAGACCTCGGCCTTCCAGTTGGCGGTTCGGCGAGCAAGCGGTGGTGCCGCGTACGAGCCGTTCGATCCCAACGTGAAGCCCTGGCATGCCGCTGTTGCTGCGACCTACAGTCACGTGACGGCGCCTCTGCGTCGACTGGCTGACCGGTACGTCATCGATGCGGCACTTGCCGTCGCGAACGGCGACCGAGTGTCAGCGGAGACCGAGCAGGCGTTCATCGACTTGCCGCAGGCGATGCGCCAAGGCGACAGTCGCGCGAATCGCGTTGACCGCGCTGCGATCGATCTTGCCGAGGCCGTTGTGCTCCACGGGCGCGAAGGCGAAGTGTTCGAAGCTGTCGTCACCGACGAAGATGATCGCGGTGCTCGGATCCAAGTCCGCGACCCCGCAATCGTGACGCGGGTCGCTGCCCGCCGCGTCGACCCCGGCGACGACATCAAGGTGAAGTTGGTCAGCGCCGACCCCGCCGAGCGCCGCGTCGACTTCGAACGCGTCGGCTGAAGCTCCCTTCCCTCGCACTCCCTTTTCCCTTTCTCATTTTCCCGTTTGCGTGGGGATTTTTGCGGACCGTTCCGCGAAAATTCGCACACAAACGGCTGGGAGCGGGCTGGAAATGGGATCAGGCCGGGGAGAAGCGGCTGACGGTGCCGGTATTGCTCACGGCGAACAGGTCACCTTCGCCGCCAACGGCAATGGCTGTGAGGTTGGCGAGTTCAGCGAGGTCAACAACGATCGGTGCGCCCGGTTCAGACGTGGGGTCGTACCCCCAAATTCGTCCCGAGCAGAAGTCGCCATAGACGTACCAGCCGAAGAGATCCTCGATGACGTCGCCGCGGTAGACCGCGCCGCCGCTGACGGAACAGTTGCCATCGTCGTGGCGGTATTCAACGACCGGCCCAGTGTGTCCAGCATCGTCCTGGTCGGTGTTGAATCGTTCTGACCCCTCGAAGGCGCTCCATCCGAACGACAGTCCCTTGCCAGCTCCCTGGCCGCTGATTGCCGGCGCGAGGTTGATCTCTTCGATGTCGCCTTGGCCAACATCAGCAATCCACAAGTCGCCGGTGAGCGAGTCAAAGGAGAACTTCCACGGATTGCGGAGGCCAAGCGACCAGATCGTGGGGTCGGCGCCCTCGACGTCGACGAACGGATTGTCGGGCGGCGTGGCAAATGGCGCGTCGGCCGTCGGCTGCGGATCGATGCGGAGGATCTTGCCGAGACGGCTCGACAGCGCCAACGAGTTGCGCTCCGGGTCGTCGGCAGACCCGCCGTCGCCCAGTGCGAGGTAGAGATAGCCGTCAGGTCCGAACGCCAACTCGCCACCGTTGTGATTGCCGAATGGCTGCTCGACGGTCAAGACCTCCCGGCGGGACTCGACATCGAAGATGGCAGTGACCGGGTCGATTGCGTACTCGGCCACCACGGTGTTGCCGGATTCGTTGCTGTAGTGGACGTAGGCGCGATCTGCAGCAGGATCGAATGCCGCACCGAGCAACCCTCGTTCTCCGTTCGCAGCCGTCCGGTCGGTGATGTCGAGTACGACCTCGGTCGACAGATCGTCAAAGGCCAACACCCGGCCTCCCTGTTCGACAACAAAACTCCGGACATCGCCGGGACGAGTCGTGAGTTCAACGGGCGTGTCGAATTCGGCGACCTCGACGAGCTCGACGGATGGAACCGGCAGTGGCCCGGTCGCCACCGTGGTCGAGGGACCGTTTGCTAATTCCTCGGGTGACGCGGTGGGAAGGTCGACGTTCGCTGCGGGCTCGAGCGGAATCGTCGTGGTCGGCACCGGCCCAGCGTCGGTCGAGGCTGTCTGGGTCGTCGTGTCAAGCACAGTGTCGGGCACCGTGGCAAAGGTTGCCGCCGGGTCGTTCGGAGGGTTCGCTCCGGAGTTTTCGCCATCGCCATCGCCACTGCCGTCTCCGCATCCAGCGAGGAGCAGCGCGACGCCGAGTGCGGCGCCGGCGACAGTCCGTCGGCTCACGATCGACCTACTCGCGTGAGTCCCTCCTGGACGACACTGATGGCGAGTTGACCGTCGGAGGTGAAGATCGAGCCGCGCGCCAAGCCGCGCGCTGAGGTGGTGCTCTGTGCGACCTGGTCGTACAGCATCCACTCGTCGGCGCGGAACGGCCGGTGGAACCACATCGCGTGGTCGAGGCTCGCCATCTGCATCCCGGGGCTGTCCCACGCCAATCCGAATGGCAGCACCGTGGTGTCGAGCAACGTCATGTCGCTCGCGTAGGTCACGATGCAGGCATGCAGCACCGGGTCGTTGGGAAGCTCACCGTTGGCGCGGAGCCAGACTTGCTGCGTCGAGGAAGGATTCCCTTTTCGCGACATCGGGTCGCCGTTGACGTAACGGACATCGATTGGACGCGGCTGGTCGTACCAGTCGCCGATTTGGTCGGCGTACGGAGCCATGCGTGTCCTGAAGTCGGGGAGCGAATCAGGACTGGCGAGGCCCGTCGGCATGTCGACCTGGTGGTCGGGCCCGGGCTCTTCGTTGTGGAAGCTGGCCTGCAGGTTGAAGATCGCCTTGCCATGTTGGATCGCCACGACGCGGCGTGTGGTGAAGCTGCGCCCGTCCCGAATGCGATCAACCTCGTACAGAATCGGCGTCTTCGGATCGCCGGGACGCAAAAAGTAGGCGTGGAGCGAGTGCACCATCCGCCCCGGTTCCTCGATCGTGCGAGCAGCGGCAACCAGGGCTTGGCCAGCGACCTGGCCGCCGAAGACGCGCTGCCGATTCTCATCGGTTGACACCCCGCGGAACATGTTGACCTCAATCACTTCGAGATCAAGCAACCTCACCAGGTCGTCAAGCGCTGCCTGGTGGTCGTCAGGATGTGGGTCAGTCGCCGCGTCGTCGCTCATTGCGCTCCCAGGTTGCCATGCCGCGGCCCAGAAGCGGACGTTGTTCCTACAGTCGGTTCGCTCGCCCACCCGTTGGCCATTCGCGGGATCAAATGGCCGACCAAGCTGGAGGGGGAGTGGCGGGCCTACATTTGGTCAATGGAGCAACTCGATCTCACTTCCGACCAACTGCTGTCGACCACGCGTGCCGTCCGCAAGCGGCTCGACATGGATCGGCCCGTGCCCGATGACGCCATCCGTGAATGTGTCGCGATGGCGATGCAGAGCCCGTCGGGTTCGAACAACATGACCATGCAGTTCGTCGTGGTGCGCGATGAAGCGAAGCGGCAGGCGATCGGCGACATCTACCGGCAGTGTTTCGACGTCTACCGATCGATGGATGGCGTGTACGCCGGCTCGATCAAGAAAGAGACGGAGGAGGCACAGGCGCAGCAGATGCGCGTCACCGACTCAGCGGAGTACCTCGCTGAACACATGGGTGATGCGCCGGTGCTGGTGATTGCGTGCTCGAAAGCTGGCCGACTCGACAACGTGCCCGCGATGCGGGCAGCTTCGTCGATGGGCAATGTGCTGCCCGCCATGTGGAGCTTCATGCTCGCAGCGCGGGCCCGTGGCCTCGGGACGTGTTGGACGACGGTCGGTCTGATGATGGAGCAACAGATTGCTGACGTGGTCGGCATTCCGTACGACGAAGTGCAGCAGGCATGCCTGACGCCGATCGCCTACACGAAGGGCACCGATTTCAAGCCCGCTGGCCGCGCTGACCCTGACACGATCATTCATTGGGACACTTGGTGAAGTTGACCGAGCCACGTCGTTCGCTTGCGCTGTCGACCAAAGGATTCATGCCGGAAGATGAGGGTGACGCGTTGTGGGTTGCCGCGATGGAGGCCGTAACGGCTGTCCCCGATCTGGCAATGCTCGAACTCGGTTCGTATTGCGGGCGCTCAACCGTGTGGCTGGGCGACGTCGCCGAGCGGGCGGGAACGGTGCTGTACGCCCTCGATCATCACCGTGGGTCAGAAGAGAACCAGTCCGGATGGGAACATCACGATGCCGAAGTGGTGGACGAGCGCGTCGGCAAGATGGACACCCTGCCCTTCTTTCGCGCAACGATCCACGACGCTGGTCTCGAAGACGCGGTGATCGGCCTCATTGGCCGGGCGCCGCGCATCGGCGCATCGTGGGCCACGCCGCTGTGTTTTCTTTTCATCGATGGCGGTCACGGTGAAGAACCGGCTCGCCGCGATTACGAACGATGGACTCCGCATGTCGCTGTCGGCGGCACGCTGGCCATTCATGACGTGTTCCCCGACCCTGCCGATGGTGGGCGGCCGCCGTACGAGCAGATCTACCTACCGGCTCTTGAGTCCGGTCGATTTGTCGAGCGCGCCGCGACCGGCTCGCTCCGCATCCTCACCCGCGTCAACTGACAGGGATTTTCAGGTGGCGTCGATGCGCATCTGCAGCGCCGTGGCACCGTTGCGAAAACCGGCCCGGATCATGTCGGCGATGGCGCCGGCGAGTTGATCGACGTCGCCATCGATTGTCGTTGCGAACGGCCCCATGTCGGCGGTGAGACCGGCTGCGGCCGCAGCGTCGAGGACTGCAGCGACGTGCGGGCCCGGGTCGTTCTCGCGGAACGGCTCCACCAGGATTTCGAGATGTGCGTCGGCCATGGACGCAGGGTACCCACGGTGTCCGAGCGGGTGTGACACCGCCGTACATGGCAGCGCCCGAGAGTCCGGTGCTTGACGTTTTGTAAAGCTCGTTTGGTACTGTCGGCACCGTGATCGATGCTGACCCCGAACCCAGTGCGGCTGGCGCGACCACCGGTCTGCGGATTGACAGTGACCGGCTGGTCTCGCGATTGATGGCGCTCGGCGAGATCGGAGCGATCGACGGCACGACCGGCTGTGCTCGGCTCGCGCTCACGGACGAAGATCGTGCGGGTCGCGATCTCGTTGTTACCTGGATGCGCGACCTAGGCCTCGAGATCTCGATCGACGGCATCGGCAACGTCATTGCCACCATGCCGGGCTTCGATGGGGTCGCGCCGGTCATGACCGGTTCGCACATCGACACGGTCGGTACCGGCGGCCGATATGACGGAAATCTGGGTGTGCTCGGCGGGCTTGAAGTGATCGAGACCGTCATTGCTGCCCGTGAACGCGGCGAACTTGAGCTCACCCGGCCACTCGCTGTTGGCTTCTTCAGTGATGAAGAAGGGGCTCGTTTTCCGCCCGACATGCTCGGCAGCTTGGTCTACGTCGGCGGTATGGCCGTCGAGGACGCACTCCTGATCGAAGATGCCAACGGCGCTGTGTTCGGCACCGAGCTCGAACGGATTGGCTACGCCGGCCCGGCACCCCTGCCGGGTCCCGCACCGCACGCTTTCGTTGAGCTGCATATCGAGCAGGGTCCGGTGTTGGAAGATGAAGACGTCACGATCGGGGTCGTTGAAGGTGTCCAGGGCATCTCATGGACTGAACTGACGCTCAACGGAGAGTCATGCCACGCGGGGACCACTCCGATGCGTCTCCGTCATGACCCCGGGTACGTCGCGGCCCGCATCTCAGCTCAGGTGCGCGAGCTCACCAGCGAGTTCGGTGAACCTCAGGTCGGCACCGTGGGTGCCATCACGTTGGTGCCGAACCTGGTCAACGTGGTGCCGTCCATTGCCACGCTGACCGTGGACTTGCGCAATACCGATGAAGACACGCTGCAGCGAGCTGAAACCAAGTTTCGAGGTTTCGTCGCCACGACGGCTGAAGCCGAAGGTGTTGGCGTCGAGACGCGAATGCTGGCGCGATTCGAGCCGGTCGAATTCGACGAGCAGGTCATCGACATCGTCGAGCGTTCGGCGGGGGCACTCGGCATGTCTTCGCGTCGTATGCCATCGGGGGCTGGTCACGACGCTCAGATGTTCGCTCGTGTCTGCCCAACGGCAATGATTTTCACCAAGAGCGTCAACGGCATCAGCCACAACGTGACCGAGTACACCGAGCCGGAAGATCTTGAGGCAGGCACCAACGTGCTGCTCCAGACCATGCTCACACTTGCAGAAACAGAGTTCGGATGACCCGAGAAATTGTCGTTGGTGCGGCCCAACTGGGCCCCATCTCTCGCGATGACACGCGCGCCGAAGTTGTGGAGCGACTGTTGACGTTGCTCCGTCGAGGTGCGGAGCATGGCTGCGAACTCGTCGTGTTTCCCGAACTCGCACTCACCACATTCTTCCCCCGTTGGTTCCTCGACGAGGGCGATGAGGCGGGCATTGCTGGCGACACCACCGAACTCGACAGCTACTACGAAACGGCGATGCCCAACCCTGTGGTGCAACCGCTCTTCGATGAGGCGAAGCGCCTGAAGGTCGGTTTCCATCTCGGGTACGCCGAGCTCACTGACCCGAACGACCCGCAGGGCGATGGCACGCAGCACCGCTACAACACGGCCATCCTCGTCGACCGGGAGGGCGAGATCGTCGGCCGGTATCGCAAGGTCCACATCCCGGGCCACGAGAACCACGAGCCGTGGCGGAATTTCCAGCACCTCGAGCGGCGCTACTTCGAAGAGTCACCGGAGGGCTTCCACGTGCATGAGGCGTTCGGCGGCGTCTTCGGCATGGCGATCTGCAACGACCGTCGCTGGCCCGAGACGTATCGCGTCATGGGGCTGCAAGGCGTCGAGATGGTGTTGATCGGATACAACACGCCGCTCAACTACGCGCCGGACCCGTCGCAGAATCCATTGCAGGCGTTCCACAACCACCTCGTCATGCAGGCGGGTGCATACCAGAACGGCACATGGGTCGTCGGCGTCGCCAAAGGCGGGATCGAAGAAGGCGTCGAGTCCTTGGCCCAGACCGCGATCATCGCGCCATCCGGCCAAGTTGTGGCGCAGGCGACGACGATCGGCGACGAGTTGGTCACGGCGCGCTGCGACCTTGACATGTGCGAGCGCTACAAGAAGACCTTGTTTGACTTCGACCGTTATCGGCGGCCCGAGACGTACAGCCTGATCACCAACTTGAACCCCACTCCGGGAGCAACATGAGCGAATTCATTCTGAACGGCGAGACGGTCACGGCTCGCGACGATCATCCGCATCTACTCGCCGCGCTACGCGAGGAGCTTGGCATCACGTCGGCCAAAGATGGCTGTTCACCGACGGGTCAGTGCGGTTGTTGCACCGTGCTCATTGACGGCAAGGCACGTGTGTCGTGCCAGACATCGATGGAGAAGGTCGCCGGTTCCGAGGTCGTCAGCCTCGAGGGAATGGATCCAGCCGAGGTCGACCGTATGGCCGACGCATTCGCGGCGTGCGGTGCGTTGCAGTGCGGGTTCTGCACGCCCGGCATTGTCGTGCGGACCAAGGCATTGATCGACAAGAACGGGACCAACCTGACCCGCGAACAGGCGTCGCGCCACCTCGGTGCACACCTGTGTCGTTGCACCGGCTACATCAAGGTGCTCGATGCCGTCGAGGCGCTCGCTCAGGACAACGTGCCCGTCGTCGTGCAGCCGAAGGGCGTCGGCACGCGCGGCGCAAAGTACGAGGGTCGCGAACTGTCGATCGGTATCCGGGACTTCATCGATGACATGAACCCCGAGGGCTGCCTGCATGGCGCCCTGCGGTTGACTGATCATGCGCGTGCTGACATTCGGTCGATCGATGCGACAGCTGCCAACGCTGTCGATGGTGTGCGCGGTGTGTTCACTGCTGCTGATATTCCAGCGGCGCGCCGCGTCGGGATCATCCACAAGGACTGGCCCGTCATGATCCCCGAGGGTGGACGTACCTCGTATCTCGGTGACGTGCTCGCCGTGGTCGTTGCCGAGACGCGCCAAATCGCGCGGGCTGCCGCCGAACTCGTTGTGATCGAGTACGAGATTCACGAGCCGATGGTTGATCCGGTGCGCGTGATTCACTCCGACGAGCCGGCCGTGTGGGAACTCGATGGCAACGTGCTGTCCACGTCCGCGTACAGCCGTGGCGACGTCGATGCAGCGCTCGCCGAGTCCGCATTCACGGTGACCGAGACGTTCCAGACCCAACGCATCGAGCACGCGTTCCTGGAGCCCGAATCGACGCTCGCCGTCCCGTCGGGCGACGGTGACGACCGGTCGTTGTACGTGTATTCCGGCGGCCAGGGCATCTGGGATGACCGCAACGACATCGCGGCGATGCTGGGGATCTCCGAACAACGCATCACGACTGAACTGGTGTCGAACGGAGGGGCGTTCGGCGGTAAAGAGGACATGTCGAATCAGGCCCACACTGCTCTGGCGGCATGGCACACCGGGAGTCCGGTGAAGATCACGCTGTCACGCGAAGAATCGCTGCTGATGCATCCGAAGCGTCATCCGATTCGGATGGAGTACCAAGCCGGCTGTGACGCTGATGGCAAGCTCACGGCAATCAAGGCGCGGATGATCGGTGACTCGGGACCGTACGCATCGGTCGGCATGAAGGTGCTCGAACGGGCGGCCGGCCACGCGACGGGGCCCTACGTCGTGGGCAACGTGGCCGTCGAGGCCATTGCTGCACGGACGAACAACTCCGTGTGCGGTGCCTTTCGGGGCTTCGGAGCCAACCAGGCGCAGTTCGCTATGGAAGGCGTGCTCGATCGGCTCGCCGAGCAACTCGGGATCACTGGTTGGGAGATCCGCGACCGCAACGTGGTCACGCCCGGCGTCACGTGGGGCCCCGGACAGGTCATGGACGACGGTTGCAAGGGCGCCCGCGAATGCCTTGATGCCGTCAAGCCGGCCTACGACGCTGCGATGGCGGCAGGCAAGTCCGTGGGTCTCGGTCTCGGATTGAAGAACTCGGGCTTGGGCAATGGCTTCAAGGAGATTGCCAAGGCGGTCGTGCACTTCCGTGCGCCCGTTGACGGCGAGCCGGGCAAGGTTGAGGTGCGGCACTGCTGGACCGAAATGGGCCAGGGGGTGCATACCGTGGCGCTCCAAGTTGCAGTCGAAGAGCTCGGTATCGACGCTGAGCGGATCGAAGTCATCGTTGACTCGACGCGTGAACTCGGGGCCGGGCAGACCACCGGAAGTCGCGGCACCCTGATGGGTGCCGGATCGGTGAAGGCCGCCTGTGAGGCGGCCATTGCGGGAGGTCGCGAAATCGGCATCGATTACGAAGGTGAATATCGCGTCGACTGGACCAATTCGCTTGGCGAAATCGAGGCTGCGAAGGCGGCCGGCGAAGCCATCGAGAACCCGATCATTCACTCGACGTTCGGCTACGCGGCGCAGGTGGTCGTGCTCGCTGAGGACGGCACTGTGGAGAACGTGGTTGCTGCGCACGACGTCGGTAGAGCGGTCAACCCGATGTTGTGCGAAGGCCAGATCGAAGGGGCGGTGCACATGGGGTTGGGCTATGCGTTGAGCGAAGGGTTCCCGTGCGACGAGAGCGGACGACCGACGAATGCCACGCTGAAGAGTCTCGACATCATCCGACCGAAGGACATGCCGTCGGTGGACGTGATCTTGGTCGAGTCGCCTCAGCCTGACTCGCCGTACGGCATCAAGGGCGTCGGCGAAATCGGCCTGGTGCCCACGGCCGGTGCCGTTGCTGCGGCTCTTCGCCAGCACTCCGGCGATTGGCACAACGAACTCCCCATGATCAACGAGAGCAACCGTGAACGCGCTACTGCTTGGACCTGAGAGCCATCGCTCTGCGGCCGAACCGGTCCGTCTTCATCCCGTGGTGAAATGGACGAAGACGTGACCGCGGTGACCGCGGGATTGGTGTGTGCACATCACCACCTGTACTCGTCGCTCGCTCGTGGCATGCCGCCGCCGCCGAAGGTTCCGGCCAACTTTCTTGAGATCCTCGAGAACGTGTGGTGGCGGCTCGACACAGCGCTCGACCTCGACATGATCGAGTGGTCGGCAAAGCTTGGTGCGCTCGACGCGCTCGAAGCGGGAACGACCGCGATCATCGATCACCACGAGTCGCCCCGTGCGATCGAGGGGTCGCTGTCGGTCATCGCCGACGCGGTCAACGAGGTCGGCGTGAGAATCAACACGAACTATGGGATCACCGACCGTCATGGCGTCGATGGCGCGGCGCGGGGACTGGCCGAGAACGATCGATACCTGACTGAGCTCGCCGCCGCCGGTGCCTCTCAATCGGGACTGCGCACCGGCATGGTCGGTGTGCATGCGGCGTTCACGTGCAGCGATGACTCGCTTGCAGCTGCCGCTGACCTCGCTGCACGGCACGGGGTCGGCGTGCACATCCACGTGGCCGAGGGACCGGACGACATCGGTGTCGAAGATCGGATCCGCGATCTCACTCGCGATGAGTGGCTCCTGATCCATGGCGTCCACCTGCCGACCGATCACGGTCTGCGCGGGACCATCGTGCACAACCCGCGGTCGAACATGAACAACTCGGTCGGGTACGCCGATCCCGCGCGCTTTTCGAATCGCGTTGCGCTCGGCACCGATGGCATTGGCGCTGACATGCTCGCTGAGTTCCAGCTCGCCTACGTCAAACAGCGTGACCAGGATGTGAGTGCGACGCCCGACGCTGCTTGGTCGTGGATGGCAAGCGGGTGGGAACTGTTTCCCGAGGCATTGGCGGACAGCGTCACCTGGTCGTATTCCACAATTGAGCCGTGGCACGTCGCGTTCACGCCCACGATTCGTGCGATTGATGTCGATATCAACGGCGAGCCGGCGTTGCGTGACGGAGTTGCGACGCGTGTTGACGCTGACGAAGTTCGCGCCAAGGCGGCCGAGCAAGCCGTCCGCCTCCACCGTGCACTCGAGTCGTAGCGACTCACTCGTGCCTGGCACCAAGTGACTGCATCGCGCCTACGATTCGAGCGTGTCCGAAATGCATCCGCTCGCTGTGGCGTTGCGGCCACTGGTTGACGCTGCCGGCGCAGAGACCGTCGGGGCCTCGGACGTGACCGGATCAGACGTGGCCCTGATCTGGAACGGTGACATCGTGGCAGGTGTCCGACTGCCTCCGATCCACGGTTCGCTCGACCGCATCATCGCCGTGGTGGAAACCGAGCTTGGAGCGCCGCTTCCGACGCTCTCGCGACCCGGCAAGCAACAGGCGATCCGCCGACTCGACGAGCTGGGCGCGTTCGTGCTGCGTCGCGCCGTCGAAGACGTCGCCGAGGCAATGGGCATGAGCCGGATCACCGTGTACAGCTACTTGAACGCACTCCATCGCTGAGAATGCGGGCGCTGGTGAGGTGGTTGTTGCCGGAATTCACCGTCTGAGATCATTGCGCTCGCTGTTTTACAGTTTGTAAAGTGCGGGGATGACGCACGAGGCTCCGCCGCTCACTCCGATGTCGTTGAGCACGTTGCTCGGACGGATCGGACACGAGTGGGAGACCCGCAAGCGGATCTTCGACTTGCCGACGGCGCGGTTCTGGAAGCCTGACGACAACATCGATCTCTCTTTCGAGTTCCTCGGTCGGCGCGCAGCGTCACCGCTCGGTCCCGCTGCAGGACCACATAGTCAGATGGCCCAAAACATCGTGTTGGCGTGGCTCGGTGGGTCGCGCCTTTTTGAACTGAAGACGGTGCAGGTGCTGGATGATCTCGAGATCGCCCGTCCGTGCATCGACATGGAAACCATTGGCTACAACATCGAGTGGAGCCAGGAATTGCTGGTGGCGCAAAGTGTCGAGGAGTACACCAAGGCCTGGATGATCATCGAGATCCTCCGGCAATGGGAACCGCTGCGTGAGTACGTCGGCCGGGACTCCGACGGCGACCCTGGGCCGCACGTGTTCGACATGTCGGTCGGCTACGACCTCGCGGGGATCCAGACGCCGAAGGTGGCGGGCTTCATCGACGCGATGCGCAACGCGAGCGCGGAGATCGAACGATTGCGACCCGAGATTGCCGCAGACCCGAGCGGCGTGTTCGCCGAGTTTGCCGACATCGAGTTCTCGCCGGTCATCTCCGACACCGTCACACTGTCCACGTTCCACGGATGCCCACCTGACGAAATTGAGCAGATCACCAAGCATCTGATCGACGCGCACGACCTTGACATGATCGTCAAGCTCAACCCGACGCTGCTTGGCCCGGCAGGCGTGGCCGGAATCGTGCACGGTCACCTCGGCTACAACGACGTGCGACTCGTCCCGAAAGCCTTCGAGGACGACCTGCATCTCGAACGCGCGATCTCGCTCATTCAAGAACTCAATCAATACGCCAAGGATCGCGGCCATCGTTTCGGTATCAAGCTGACCAACACGTTGGTTGTCGACAACCACAAGCAGTGGATGCCGGATCAGACGATGTACCTGTCCGGTCCGCCGTTGCATGTCCTTGCCACTGCGGTGCTCGACTTGCTCGCCGACGCATTGCCGGGCCAGTTGCAGATTCCCGGCCACGATGACGGGGCACATGGGGGCGCCGGTGACATCATGGTCAGCTTCTCGGCGGGCATCGACAAGGAGAACCTGGCTGCGGCAATTGCGATGGGGGTGCGCCCGGCCAGTGTGTGCTCCGATCTGCTCAAGCCTGGCGGCTACGGCAGGCTCGCACCGATGCTCAAGGCGCTCACCGCAGCGGTCAGCGACGCCGGAGCAACCGACCTCGACGGGTTCCGCGCCGAGCGCCTCGTCGCCGCTCGGGCGGCGGGCCATCGTGACACTGCTGCCGAACACTTTGCCTTCGTTCTCGGTGAGGGGAAAGCAAAGTACGAACTCGCCGGAAACGAAAAGTTGCCGCGCTCGGTCGACCACGACCTTGAGATGTGGGGGTGTGTGGCCTGCAACTTTTGTGTCACGGTGTGTCCCAACGACGCATTCTTCAAGCTGCCGACGCCGAAACCGGAGGCGGATCCCGCTGGCCTGTTCGCCGAGGTCGAGGGCCGACAGCAGTACCTCGTGTTCAGTGAGCTGTGCAACGAATGCGGCAACTGCCTGACGTTCTGCCCTGAAAACGGAGATCCAGCAGTCATCAAACCACGGCTGTACCTCGACGCCGAACGCTTTGACGCGGCGAGCGGGGAACGCTTCTTACTGACGTCGTCCGGGCAGGTTGAAGCCACCGCGGGAGGTGGCGCGGAGGCAGCAGTGCCGACGTTGGTCGCGTTGCTGAACGCTGCCGAGGGGCTGCCGCTTCGGCTCGACTAGCCGACTATTTCAGTGCACCCTTTACGAATCGTTAACCTCACCGAAACGATTTGAGCCGTTCACTGGGGGACGTTTGATAGCCAAGCCGAAGATGCGCGCAGATGTCGGGAGCATCAGGTCCTCCGCGCTCGTCCGTCCGTTCGTTGCGCTTGCTGTTCCGCTCGCGGCGGTGGCGGTTGCGTTCACCATCGGAGCGATCATGCTGTTGGCCCTTGGGGCCAACCCGATCACGGGCTACGCAGCGTTGCTCGACGGTGCCTTCGGTGGATGGAATGAGCTGGCAGACACCGCGATCAAGTCTGCGCCGTTGCTGCTCGTCGGCGTGGGCATCTGTATTGCCTTCAGAGCCGGGGTCATCAACATCGGCGGTGAAGGACAGATCATTGTCGGCGCGATCTTCTCCACGGTGGTGGCACTCGCATTGCCTGAACTGCCGCGGGTTTTCCTGGTCCCGTTGGTCTTGATCGGTGGCGCCATCGGCGGTGGCATCTGGGGTGCGATTCCCGGCGCACTGAAGGCCTACGCGGGGGTCAACGAGATTCTCAGCACCATCATGATGAACATCATCGCCGCGCAGTTCCTCAGCTTTCTGCTGCAAGACCTGCTGACCGACAAGGCGTCGGGGGCGATCAAGATTCAGCAGACCGAACGGCTGTCCGAGAATGCGGATCTTCCGCTGCTGCCCGGGGACACCCGGCTGCATCTCGGTGTGGTCATCGCCGTCCTCGTCGCCGTGCTCGGGTACGTGCTGCTCTTCCGCAGTGCGCTCGGGGTGCGTCTTCGAGCGGTCGGACACAACGCCAATGCGTCGCGGTACGCCGGCATGCCCGTGAAGCGGAGCATCGTCCAAGCGCTTGCCTTCTCGGGTGCGTGTGCTGGCATTGCCGGCGCGGTGCTCGTCTTCGGATCGGAATCGCATCGACTCATCGCCGAAGGCGGGGCGTCCGGCTTCACGCAAAGCGCAGGCTTCAACGGCATCGTCGCAGCACTGTTCGGCAGCCTGCATCCGCTGGCGACGATTCCGGCCTCGTTCTTCTTCGGAGGCATGCTCACCGGCGGCATCGCACTCCAGCAGGAACTGCAAGTTCCTGCTGCGCTCATCGTGGCGCTGAACGGCATCGTCGTGCTGTTCGTTGTCAGCAGCCTGAAGCTGCGCTCACGGCTGACTGCGTGGGCCGAATCGCCGGGCACGGGGTTCACGCAGGTCGAAACCGACCACGACCCAACGGTGCCGCGCACCGAGGACTCCTTGCTGGCATCAACGGCTCGGCCGCCCGGCTCCTCCGCCCCGTCGGCTCCCCACGAGGGTGATGCCTGATGGGCGACTTCTTCACCGTGTCGGTCCTCGTGGCCACGCTCGCATCTGGTATCAGATTGGCCACGCCCTTTCTCCTGGCGGGCCTCGGGGAGACCATTGGCCAACGCAGTGGCGTGCTCAACCTTGGCGTCGAAGGCGTCATGCTGCTTGGCGCTTTCACCGCCTACTACGTGACGCTCGAGACCGATAGCCCGACGCTCGGGATTCTCGCCGCCATCATGGTGGGACTGATGATGGGGCTGGTCTATGCGTTCATCACGCTGGTGATGCAGGCGGAGCAAGGCATCAGCGGTATTGGCATCTACCTTTTCGGGCTCGGGTTCACCGACCTGCTGTTCCAGAAGAACGTCGGGACGCCGATCCCAATTTCCGGACTTGGCGACATCCACATCCCGCTGCTCAGTGATATCCCGAAGATCGGTGAGATCTTTTTCCAACACAGCCTGCCGGTCTACGTTGCGTTCGCTCTGGTGCCGGTCGTCTGGTTCATGATCAACAAGACGACGTTCGGTCTGAATATTCGCGCTGTCGGCGAAACGCCCGAGGCTGCTGACACCCTCGGTGTGAGCGTCAACGGCACGCGCCTCATCACGATCCTCATCGCCAACACGATGGCGTGCCTCGCAGGCGCGGCACTGGCCCTCGAAGTCGGCATCTTCCAGCAGAACCTCACAGCGGGCCAGGGATTCATCGCGATCGCCCTCGTCTACTTCGGAGCCTGGCGCTCCTATGGCGTGATGCTCGGCGCACTGCTCTTCGGCATCGTCCAGGCAACGGTGCTGCAATGGAAGACCCTCGGCATTGTCGAAGGGGCCACCGCAAGTCTCACGGCCATGGCGCCGGCGCTGCTCACCATCGTGGTGCTCGTCATCGTCAGCCGCCGTGTCGCCGCACCGTCCGCCCTCACGCGTCCGTTCGACCGTTCGGGCTGAACAAACAGATCACTGCAACACACCACACCACACCAATAAGGGGAGCAACATGAAAGCCAGCAAGACCAGAGCCATCGCATCAGCGGCAGCCGCCTTTGCACTTGTCACCTCAGCCTGCGGCAGCGATGACGCAGCTGATGAGCCTGCCGCCGAACCGCCGGCAGAAACTGAAGCAGCCGCCGACGAACCTGCTGCCGAGCCTGCTGCGGAGCCGATGAAGATCGGCATCGTCGCACCGAGCGCCGAGAACGACCTCGCATGGTCCCAGTCGATGTTCGATTCGGTCAATCGTGTTGGCGAGGGCCGTGACATCGAAGTCGCCATTTCTGGTGGCCTCTTCGTCGTCGAAGATGCCGCCGCAGCCCTTCGTGGGTACGCAGAGGACGGCTTCGACCTCGTCATCGCGCACGGCACTCAGTTCGGTGGTCCTCTGCAGGAGATCGCTGACGATTTCCCTGAGGTTGCCTTCGCGCTGGGCACGTCAACCGACTTCTTCGGCAAGGACAACATCTTCGCCTACTCCGTCGATGCCGGCCAGGGTGGCTACGTGAACGGCGTGATGGCCGCTCAGCTCACAGCGTCGAACGTCATCGGCGTGGTCGGTCCGGTACCGGCAGGCGACGCCAAGCTCTACATCGACGGCTTTGTCGCTGGCGCGGAAGCACAGAATCCCGACGCTGAAGTCAACGTCAACTACATCGATTCCTTCGGTGATGTGCAGCTCGCCTCGGAGGCGGCCAAGGCCCACGTGGCCAACGGTGCCGACGTGCTGACCGGTACAGCTCAGATGGTCGTCGGTGCCACCGGCGTCGCCGCCGAAGAGGGCATCCCGTGGTTTGGCACGCAGTCCAACCAGACCGACCTCGGTGCTGACATTGTCGTGTCGTCGCAGGTGTACCACTGGGAGATCGTGCTTGAGCAGATGCTCGACAAGATCACTGCTGGCACGCTCGGTGGCGAGGCCTTCGTGATCTCGTTCGAGAACATGGGACTCGAGATGGAGTACAACGACGGCTTCGGTCTCGACGCGAGTGTTCGTGCGAGCGCCGACGCCACCGTCGCCGGGATTTCAGAGGGAACCATCGAGGTCCCCGCAGGCGAGTGACCGACTGGGTGTGACACCTGGTGCCATGCACCAGGTGTCACACCACGGTTTCCATCCAGGGAGCATGACGATGAGTACGACACCGATGTTGAAGATGACGGGGATCACCAAACGATTCCCTGGCGTTGTCGCGAACGACAGCGTGGATCTCACGGTGCTGCCTGGGCAGGTGCACACCCTTCTCGGCGAGAATGGGGCGGGCAAGAGCACGCTGATGAAGATCCTCTACGGGCTGTACCTGCCCGATGAGGGAACGATCGAACTGAACGGCGAGCGAGTCGATATCACCTCGCCGACCGATGCGATTCGCCAGGGCATCGGCATGATTCACCAGCACTTCATGTTGGTGCCCACGCTCACCGTCGCCGAGAACGTGGCGCTCGGACTTGGAGGGCGCCGTGGCCTGGCGGACATGCGCCCCATCAAGGCGCGGATCCTGGAAGTGTCTGAGCACTACGGGCTACATGTCGACCCTGATGCCTACATCTGGCAGCTTGCTGTTGGCGAGCGACAGCGCGCCGAAATCCTCAAAGCGCTGTATCGCGATGCCGAACTGCTCGTGCTCGATGAGCCGACTGCGGTGCTCACGCCACCCGAAGTGGACGATCTGTTTGTCACGCTGCGCCAGATGCAGGCCGACGGCAAGGGCTTGATCTTTATCTCGCACAAGCTGCACGAAGTGATGGACTTGTCCGACGAGATCACGGTGTTGCGGAACGGCAAGGTGTCGGGCCATACCCGGCCAAGCGAGTCGTCGCGCGAGCACCTGGCTGAGCTGATGGTCGGGCGCCCTGTCGAGCTCACCCGAACAGTCCTGCCCCAAGATGCTGGGGACATACAACTTGCTGTCGACGATCTTGATGTCGTCGGCGACCGTGGGAATCTTGCGGTCAAAGACCTTTCGATCCAGGTTCGTTCGGGCGAAATTGTCGGCGTCGCCGGCGTTTCCGGCAACGGACAGCGCGAGCTTGCAGAAGCGATCTTTGGACTGCGTCCCGTCGCCCGAGGTGAAGTCACCATCGCCGGCGCCCCGGTTGCATCACCCGCACCTGATGCGGTGCGCTCCATGGGTTTGTCCTATGTGCCCGAGGAACGCATGCGCGACGGTGCGATCGGCGAGTTCACGGTCGCCGAAAACCTGATGCTCGTCGACTACAAGACCGATCCGTACACCAAGAACGGACTCCTCAATCAGTCGGCCATCGACGAGCGCTGCGAGCGGCTCACGGCTGAGTACCGGGTCAAGACGCCCACGATCGACACGCCGACCAAGAACCTCTCAGGCGGCAACATCCAGAAGGTTGTCATCGCCCGCGAGTTCAGCTGCGGAGCAACAGCGCTCGTGGTCGCCCAGCCGACTCGCGGTGTCGACATCGGCGCGGCGGAGTACATCCACGAGCGGCTGCTTGAGCAACGAGCCGACGGTGCCGCCATCCTGCTGATCTCCGAAGATCTCGACGAAGTGATGGAACTGTCCGACCGCATCATCGTCCTGCTCGAAGGCGAGATCATGGGCGAGGTGGCTCGTGCCGACTTCAACGTGAACGACATCGGCCTGCTGATGTCTGGGGTGACGTCGACGGCGTCGGCCTGACGGCCGACCAGCGACTCCGTCGCTGCCTCAGAGTCCTCGGCCTCTCGGCCGAGCTCGCTCACGCTCGGGGGACCACACCGGCGAGACGGCTGGCCCTGGCCTCACCGCCTCGTCTTGCCTCGCCCCACATCTGCGAGACTTTGGAATGGATGCTTCGCACCTGGTGCCGACGATCGATATTGCTCAGCCTGACGATGCGATGCTCGCTGCGCTCGACCTCGCTTGTCGTGACCACGGGTTCTTCCTACTGAGCGGTCACGGGCTCGACGACTTGATCGGGGCGACATGGGACCGAGCACGAGCGTTCTTCGAATCGCCCCGGGATCGCAAGGTGGCGGTGATGCGCGACGCTGACAATCCGCTTGGGTATTACGACCGGGAGTTGACCAAGCGCAAGCGCGACAGCAAGGAAGTGTTCGACTTCGTCGATCCGGTCGCTGAACGTTCGGCGGTGCACAATCGCTGGCCGGCTGAAGTCGACGCGACAGCGGGATTTCAGCGCGGGATGGTCGAGTTCTTCGATGCATTCAGCGAACTTGCCGAGCGGACCACGGCGCTCGTGCACGCGGCGCTCGGTCTTGGCGCCGATGACGTTGCTGAGTTTCGCGGCGACCGAACCAACAGTTCTGTGCGATTGAACCACTATCCGGTGGGCGATCCGGTCCCTGTCGACGAGCGTGATGGACTTCGCGAACTGGGCGAAACAGCACTTGGCTACCACACCGACCCCGGCGTGCTCACGCTGCTGCTGCAAGACGGGACCGGCGGGTTGCAGGCCCAAGCAGCGGACGGCACATGGGTTGACATCGTGCCGACGCCCGGCACGATCGTGGTCAACCTCGCTGATGCGATGCAGGTCTGGAGCAACGATCGGTATCGCGCTGCAGTCCACCGCGTGATTCCGATGACTGCGACGGATCGCTTGAGCATTCCGTACTTCCTCAACCCGCAGCGCGATGCCCTGATCAAGCCGATCGCCGCGCTGGCGTCGACGCCGCGCTACCGGCCCTTCACGTGGCGCTCGTACATGCAGGCTCGCACGGACGACAACTACGCCGACCTGGGCGCCGACGACACGCAGATCACGGATTATCGCCTCGTCGATTCGTGACCGCTCGGTGATTCAGGCGCACGGTGATGCCGGCGCACGGTCAATTCGTGCAGAGGTGGCAGCGGGTGGTCATCGTCAGACGATGTTGAACTCGGGCTGATCGGTACAACTCCGGATGTCAGGGTCGAGATCGACGGGGAGTGATCCGAACCGATTGATCCACTCATCGACGTCGCCCGGCGTCAGGCCGTTGATCACTTCTTCGGTCTCGGCCAGGGAGATGTCGCGGGCGCTGACCCGAATCGCAGTCGTGCCGACTGTTGCGAGGAGCGTGAAGGCAGCGGGATCTTCTGGATCACGATTGACCCACGCCTGTTGCCCGTTGAATGTGGCGGGCTCGTATTGCCGTTGATCGTTGCCCGCGACGGCGAGGCTCCCATCCGGGTACTGCGCGACCATGATGGTGACCTGTTGGTTGCCGATCTCGACCGGGAGCCCGAAGACGAACTCGTCGGTACTGCGCCCGCCACTGATGGCGGCCCAGCCATCCGGCAGGTCGATGTTGATCACACCATCGGTGATCCGCATCGAGTTGAACAGCGCGTCGATCTCCGGGCGGAACGCCGGGCGGCCCGCCGTGTCGAGCACGGAGACGGAGCCGCATGCGACTTCGACGCTGTACTGGCCGGGGGTGTCTTCGTCGGGAGGGATCACCGACACCGCTGCATACTGCCGGGGCGGAACGGTGGTGGTCGTGCTTGACGCACTGGGATCCGGCTCGGGTTCCTCGGCCGGAGCAAGGCCGTCGACTTCGATGAGCGAGATCGTGCTCAGATCCGGGGCACGGAGCAAGAGTGCTGAGCCGCCGAGTGGTGCTCGAACGACCGCCAATTCATCGAGGCGATTGCGCTCCGGTGGCAGGAGCAAGGGCGTGTCGCCGGACCCGGGAATTGGGGGTGTGGTCGTCGTGGTGGCGGTCGTGAGGAGTGGCGCCTGGGCGACGGTGTTGACCGTCGGCTCAAGCGTCGGCGAGGGTGCGACGTCCGTCGCTGACGGCGCCGTGGCTCGAGAACCCGGTGTCTCGCGCGACGCGGAGTAGGCAAGCCCACCGACCGCGGCAAGACCGAGCAGGGCCAACGCTGCCAACCGCGCCGCATTTGACGCTCGGGTGTTCGGGCTGGCCAAGTCCACGGGCGAGAGCTCGGATTGTGCCCGCATCGCCGCATCGAAGATCCGCTCACGGAGGTGCCGTCGGTCGATGGGTGGCATCGTTCCGACTTCGGGGCGAGCAGCCTCGACGATCTGCACCGGGTTCACGAGGATGCTCCATCTCTCGGCGTGCCAGCGTCGGGAGCGTCGTCGCGGGAGGAGTCGGTGATCTGGTTGTCGTTGGCCGCGACGCGACGACGGATCTCCTTGCGAATGGCGTTCAGGCGGGACCGGACTTCGCTTTGTGGGATACCGGTCGCGACGGCGGCGAGCGACGATGAGCAGCCCTCCCAAGCAATGAGGAAGAGCAAGTCGCGTTCGGGGGGTTCGAGTTCGGCAACGGCGGCCATCACGCGGGCCGTCGTGATCGTGCCGCCATCCTCGACCGTTTCGGCCAGCAGCGGATCGGTGACTCGCGGGATCGCCCGTGAGGTGGATCGTGTCGGCGGTTGCCAGTCACGGAGACGTCGGCATTCGGTTTCGCTGTGACGACGCAGAAAAGCGGTCGCCATTGCGAGGAGCCAGCCCAGGTCCGTGCCGGTGTGAGCTGGTCGTTGTGCGTCTTGGCGCAATGCGTGCTCGAAGACGTTCTCGACGACCTCGACGCCAGCTTGTGGGCCGACACGCCGAGCCGCATACGCGTAGATCGCATCGACATGCTCGTCGTAGAGGCGCGCGGCCGCCGGCCCGTTCAAACTCACAACCCAATCATGCCAACGACTCGGGCGGTTGCACCGTCATGCGCCCGTCAGCCCAGCGCTGGCGTGCGTGATGGTGTGTTGGTTCAGCCGGATACCGGGTTGTGCGGCGTCCGTCCGGCAAGGACCTCGACCACGTTGGATGCTGCGGCGGTGGCCATTGCGGCACGCGTTTCCACCGTTGCTGACCCCAGGTGCGGCACCAGCACGACGTTGTCAAGACTGAGCAGCCCCGGATGCACGGTCGGCTCGTTTTCGAACACGTCAAGCGCGGCGCCGGCAATCACGCCATTGACGAGTGCTTCGACCAGTGCTGCCTCGTCGACGATTGGTCCACGCGCCGTGTTGACGAGGAATGCTGTGGACTTCATGGCAGCGAGTGCGCTGGCATCGATCAGATGGTGGGTGGCCTCGCTGTACGGGCAGTTGAGAGACACGATGTCGCTGGTTGCAAGCAGTTCGTCGAAGTCGACTCGCTGTGCGTCGAGACGCTGCTCGACCTCGGTGTCGACGTTGCGACGGTTGTGGTACACGATGCGCATCCCAAACGCCCTCGCCCGCGTTGCGAGGGCTTCTCCAATGCCGCCCATCCCGACGATCCCGAGTGTTCGGCCCTGGAGCCCCGTGCCGAGCATCATGAACATGCTCCACTGCCAGGCGGTGCCCGACCGGATGAGCCGTTCTCCCTCACCGAGTCGGCGCGTGGACATGAGAACGAGCCCCATCGCCAGATCGGCGGTGGCGTCGATCAACACGCCCGGCGTGTTGGTGACGATGACACCGCGCCGGGTGCAGGCGTCGACATCGATGTTGTTGTAGCCAACGGCGACGTTGGCCACGATTTGCAGCTTTGGTGCAGCGGCCAGGAAATCATCGTCGACCCGATCGGTGAGGAGGGTGACGGCAGCGTCGGCATCGGCGAGCTGCTCGTTGCGTACCTCGGTCGGGATCACGGCGTCGTCCATCCATGCCCAGACGTCGGAGCCGTCGATCGATCGCAAGAGATCAAGGCCAGCATCGGGGATGCGTCCGGTGACCGTGATCTTCGGCTGCGGGATCTTGGGGTTGTTGAGGCCGCTCATGCCGCGCCTCCCGTGGTCGTCCAAGCAGCGAGTCTGTCGAGGCCTTCGGCGATGTCGTCGACCGAGATTCCGGAGTACGCCAGTCTGATGTACTGCTCAGTTTCGTCGGCTTGCGGGCGGCCGAAGTGTTGACGGGTGCAGAATGACACGCCCGTGTTCTGCAAGGCAGCCGTGGCAAAGTCACCCACAGCAGCGAAGCCCATTCGAGACATCACGGCAGTGACATTGGGGAAGAGATAGAAGGTCGCATCGGGCGTCGCGCAGGTGATGCCGTCAATGGCGGCGAGTCCGTCGACCGCAGCGTCTCGGCGGCGCTGGAGTTCGGCGAGCATTGGCGCGGCACCCTCTGGATGGGCAATGGCCTCAACTCCGGCGGCCTGGACGAAGTGCGTTGTGCAGCTCTCGTCGTTGGTATTCAACTTGGCGATCATCTCTGCCACGGGGACCGGTGCGACGGCACAGCCGAGTCGCCATCCGGTCATCGCGAACTTCTTCGAGAACGTGTACAGAATGACCGTGCGCTCGGCCATGCCGGGCAACGAGGCGATCGACGTCGATGTGCCCGAGTACCGCATTTCGAAGTAGGCCTCATCGGATAGGACCCAGAGGTCGTGCTCAATGGCGATGTCAGCGATTGCTTGCATCTCCGCGAGCGAACTCTCACAACCCAGCGGGTTCTGCAGGTTGTTGTAGATGATGGCGGTGGCGCCTGACGCTGCCAGCGCACGGAGTTGATCGAGGTCGATGCCGAATCCTGTAGCGGTCTCGTGATATCGGTAGGGGAGCGGACGTCCGCCGAAGTACTCGACCTGGCTCTCGTAGATGGGGTAGCCCGGGTTGGGGTACAACACGCCGTCGCCGGGGTTCATCAGCGTTTGGATGAACTTGGTGATCACCGGCTTGCCGCCTGGTTGGACGACAATGTTTGCCGCGGTCAGTTCCATCTCGCGATCGGCGCCGATGTTTGCGGCCAACGCCTCGCGGAGCGGAGCGATTCCGGCGGCCGGGCAGTAGCCGGTTTTGCCATCGCTGATCGCGGCGTTCATCGCCTCGACGATGTTCGCTGGCGTCGGCAGATTGATATCGCCGAGGTGGAACGGATAGATCCGGTTGCCCTGCGCTCCCCACTCCGCCGCTGCCTGGGAAACGGCAAACGCCGTTTCCGTGCCGAGGTTGTCCAAACGTGCTGCCAGCGCCATTGCCGATCCCCATTGTTTCGTTGTCGGACAAGGTGTTCGACGGGCCCACGCCCGATGTCCGGCGGCCAAGTTAACAAAAATTCAACCTCGCCGATTCCACTCTGTGGGACGGTTCCACAATGTGGACCGGCAGGGGACCAGCCGGAGTCGAGTCGGGGTTGCGTCGGGGTTGCGTCGGGCCAGGTTTGGGTCAGACGACCCGGGTTTCTCTGAACGGATTCGGCGATACTGATGGTGATGAAACGTTTGCCGCTCCGTCATGTGTCGATCCACGGCCACGACGTGAGGTACCGACGGCTGGGTCCGGCCGCGCAGGGCACATCATCTGCGCAGCCGATCGAGACCGTGCTGCTGATCCATGGGCTGGCGGGCAGCTCGAAGACCTGGGATGCGGTCATGCCGCTGCTTGCTGAGCGATACGACGTCATCGCCCCCGATCTGCTCGGTCATGGCGAATCGGCAAAGCCGAGTGGCGACTATTCGCTCGGTGCCTTCGCCAGTGGACTCCGCGACTTTCTGGCGGTGCTCGACGTACCGCGGGTGACGATCGTCGGGCACTCGTTCGGCGGGGGTGTGGCGATGCAGCTGGCGTACCAACACCCCGAGTTGCTCGATCGGCTTGTGCTCGTCGGCAGTGGCGGGCTGGGTCGAGAAGTGAGCTGGCTGCTGCGCCTGTTGACGCTGCCAGGCTTCGAGTACGTGATGCCGTTGGGCTTTCCGAGGCCGGCGGTCGAAGTCGGCACCAACGTTGGTCGTGTGCTCGGCCGGAGAGGGATCCGGAGCGAGCGCCTCGGCGAGATGTGGCGCGCCTATGCGTCGTTGGCAGGTGCGCCGAACCGCACCGCCTTCGTGCGCACGATGCGTGGCGTTATTGAACCCGGCGGTCAAACCGTCAACGCCAGCGATCGGCTCTACCTCGCCGCCCGCGTCCCGACGATGCTCGTCTGGGGCGACCATGACGCGATCATTCCGGTGTCTCACGCTCATGCTGCGCACGATGCCATCGAGGGGAGCCGGCTTGAAATCATGGAGGGCATGGGGCACTTCCCGCATGTCGAAGATCCCGAGCGGTTCACGAGAGTGCTTGCGGACTTCCTCGACACGACCACGGCGGGGCCCATCGGTCCCGAGCCGTTGCGCGATGTGATTCTCGGTAACGTCGACTGAAACGCCGCTCTGACGACGTCGCGTTCAGTCGTGAGTGCGACGCACGACGATTGACGCCTGCCCGTCGCCCTCTTCGTCGACGAGCACGTCGATCATTCCTGCCGTAGCCGCTGAACGATACGCGTCGCTCAACTCGCCGGGAGGAGCGTGGAATGGTCCAGCTGTCCCGTCGAGACCGACGGCGGAGAGCACCGTGAGAACCAACACGCCATCGGGCCGCAGTCGCTGCACGAAGTCGAGGTACAGGTCACTCGCTCGGTACCGCTGGCAGACGATCATCGCAAGTCCACGGAGATCGGGCGGGAGTCCCTCGTCGGTGTCCCACACTGAAGCCTTGACGGTCAATCCGTGTTGTGCAGCAGACCGAGCCGTGAGATCGACAGCGACCGGCGAGACATCGAGGGCTCTGACGGTGAGGCCCCGAGTGGCCATCCACAGTGACTGCGCGCCGATGCCACACGCAAGGTCGAGAGCGGTCCCGTCGGTTGGCAGCTGCTCGAGGAGCTCAGGATGGGCATCGACGATGTCGGGTGCGGCGGGCACCGCCCGGTCGGGTTCGACACCCGCCGCACTCCAACGTTCATCCCAACGGTCTCGGTCGGCTTCCATCGGCCCATCGTGGCACGGTTGCGCTGCGCGGAGCAGCGACGACCGGGTTGGGGCCAGGTGTCACTCGAATGACTCGGGAGTGACCTGGGGGTCGGGGCCGGGAGTCACTCGGACCGTCAAACAGCGACGGTCACGGACATTGGGGCGATGGTCCTCCGGTGCGCGCGCGTGGCGTGGGATCATCATGGGTGTGAGTGAGATCGAGACCCAGACCGACGACAAATGGTTGACCGACGACGAACTCGAACTCGTTCGCGGGCGAATGCCGATTGTGTACGTCGATGCCGTCCCAGTCCGCGTCGACGGCCACGGCAATGTCGAAGAAGTCGGCATGTTGCTGCGTCAGAACGCCAACGGGTCGATCAGTCGGATGGTCGTCACCGGCCGCGTCCTCTACGGCGAACGCGTCCGCGAGGCGCTCATGCGGCACTGTGAGAAGGACCTCGGCCCGATGGCATTCCCGCGCGTGCCGGCAAACCCCACGCCCTTCACGGTCGCGGAATACTTCCCCGACCCGTCGAAGTCAGGGTTCCACGATCCGCGCCACCATGCGGTCAGTCTCGCCTATGTTGTCCCGGTCGAGGGTGAGTGCGAACCCACCCAGGAGGCGCTTGACCTGCGGTGGTTCACTCCCGAAGAGGCCGTCAGTGATGACGTCGTCCTCGAGATGATGAGCGGTCACGACCGCCTCATTCGGCTCGCACTCGCGCACACCGGCAAACTGCCGTGAGCGCAACTCGGGCGATTTCCGCAATTTCTGCACGAATCAAGTGACGCGCAAGTCACACTGACGTAATCTGCAACTTGGTATGTCGGATGGAGATGGAGTCCACCGGGCTGCCAGCGCGCTGCGTACTGCGCTCGCTGGAAAGCCCATGGTGCGATTCGATGCTTCCTGCCTCGTGGGCCCGACACCGCGCGCGGGCCGCGTCGTCGAGCGGGTCGAAAACCACGGCAAGCACATCGAGATCGTGTGGGACGACAACATGGTCTTGCACACCAACCTTCGACTGAACGGCTCATGGCACGTGTATCGCCAGGCCGAGCCCTGGCGCAAGCCGTATCAGCAGATGCGCGTGGCGATCGAAGTGGCCGACTGGGTGGCGGTGTGCTTCAACGCTGCGGTCACCGAGACCTATCGCATTCCCGACAAGCGTCGCCATCCCGGCATGGGCCGACTCGGACCCGACCTGTGTGAATCCAACACCGATCCGAGCGTGGTCGTGAACCTCCTGCTGTCGCACAAGGACGGGGCGGCTCGGCTGGGTGAAGTCTTGCTCGATCAGCGGGTCGTCCGTGGTCTTGGCAATCTGTACCGATGTGAAGTGCTCTGGGCGACCGAGTTGAGTCCGTTCGCTCGCATTGACTCCCTCACGGAACACGATGCGATTCGTCTGGTCAACGCTGCCGCCACGATGCTCCGGGCCAACATGCAGCAGGCAGAACGCGCGGCCAGCGTCGCTGAGAAAGGCGGACTCGCCGTGTACGGCCGCAATGGCCAGCGTTGTCGGCGGTGTGGCGAAACGATCGACTGTCGGCCGCTCGGCCAGCACGGCCGAATGCTCTATTGGTGCCGCGGCTGCCAGCAGCATCTTGATCCGCATCAGGAAGTGCAGACCGATGACACGCCCATGGATCCGCATCCCGCGGCGCAGGCGTACCTCGCCGGCCTGCCATGGAATCGCGACGCCAGCTGACTCTTCACACGAAGATGGAGGCCAGGGTCAACCTCGGCCGAGGATCCGGTCGACGTCGATCTCGATGACGGTGCGATCGTCACGGTCCTTGGGCTGCTGATATCGGGCGGCGTACCCGTCGATGCCGGGCTGGATACCTGCCGGATCAGCGACGAGTCGAACCGGGCCTTCGAGGCTGAGCCACCGTCCGCCGTCGACCTGGCACACTGCGCCACGCTGCCCGGCCGCCTGCATCCGCTTCGCATTCAGTGACTTTTGGGATGCGCCCCACGTGATGACCCTGGCGACCTTGGCCTCGACGTCGTAGCTGAAGCCCACGGCAACCACGTGTGGCGACCCATCGGTCCGCAACGTCGTCAACGTTGCAAGGTGTCGCTCGCGGAGGAAGGTGAGGACCGAATCGTCGAGATGGTGAACGTCGAGAGCCATGGGAGCAATTGTGCCCGCTCGTCGGCGTCATTCGGGGGAGATGACGCCCACGCTCCGGTTCACTCCGTGGCGATTGCTTTCAGCACGTCCATGTTGCTTGCCTTGAACGACGGGTACAGGGCGGCAACGAGCCCAGCGAGGACTGCGAACACCATGACGACGACGATGATCATCGGGCTGAAGGCCAGCTTGCTGACGATGTCGTCGGGGACTGCCAACGAGGCGATGATGCCGAGGAACGTACCGAGCACGATCCCGACGAGCGCGCCGAATGTCGACACGATGACCGCTTCCCAGCGCACCGATCGACGGAGTTGGCGGCGGTTCATGCCGACGGCCCGGAGCAGCCCGATCTCCCGTGTGCGCTCGAAGACGCCCAACGCCAGCGTGATCGCGATGCCGAGGACGGCGATCACGATCGACAGCATCAGCAAGATCGTGATCGTGAGCAAGAGCTGGTTGATCTGATCCTCCTGGCTCTTGCGGAACTCGGCGTTGGTCTGCACGTCGGCCTGCGGGAAGTCTGCGGTGGCGGCGGCGACCGCGAGATCGCCTGCTTCAGCCGTGACGCCCTCAGCGAGCTTGCCGATGATGAAGAAGTCGCGTGCGGGTGCATCGCTGACCGACTCGAGTGTGTCGAGGCTGATCAGCCAGTTGCCGAATGTGGCATCGCCATAGACACCCGCAACGGTGAGGGTTCCCTCGATGCCGTTCTGCCAGAGCACCTCGATGGTGTCACCGACACCCTTGTCGAGGTCGCCGGCCGGGTCAGTATGAATGAGGACCTCGTTCGGTCCGAGCCCGGCGATCTCACCGGACTGCAGATCGGGATTGACCAGTATCTCGAAGGCGTCCGGGTTGATGGCCCCGAAGCCTTTTGTATCGCCCTCGACTTGGGCCCCGATACCGCGCACGGGAGTGACCGCTTCGAGCTCAGGAAGCGCTGCCAGGCTCTCGGCAACCGCCGGAGAGAGTCCGAAAAAGTTCGGGTCAGTGACGATGTAGTCGGCGGTGATGGCATTGTCGAGGATGTCGGTGAACGTCGCCCGCAGCGACGATGCAAACACTGCTGCCGCGCTGACGAGGGCGACCCCAATCATCAGCGCCGAGGCGCTCGAAGATGTGCGACGCGGCGCACGAGCGACGTTGTCGCGAGCCAGTACACCGGGCACCTTGAACAGCTTGGCGATCGGCCAGCCGATCGCTTTCGTCACCGGTGCAGCGATGGTCGACGACACGCTGGCGACACCGAGGAAGAGTGCCAGTGCGCCGATGCCTGCCAGCGCTGCCCACGAGAGGGCTGGGCCCGGCTGAACGAAGAGTCCGATGATGAGCATCACGACTCCGACGGCCGTGACGATGGCGCCGATGATCAGCTGCTTCTTCTTGAGCGCTTCGAATCCGAGTTCCGGGCGCATTGCTGCGACCGGTGGAATCGTGGACGCCCGACGGGCCGGGACGAAGACCGAGAGCAGCGTGACACCGAGGCCGACCACCGCGGCAGCGATGAACGTGCGCGGCTTGAGAATCGTCTCGGTGTCCGGGAAGCCGGCGCCCGCTTGGTTGAAGAGGAAGAGAATGAGCCGGGACACACCGATGCCGCCGAAAATTCCGAGCACGGTCGCCACGAGGCCGAGGACGAATGCCTCGGAAACGATCATTCGACGGACCTGCTTGCCGGAAGCGCCGACGGCACGCAACAGTGCGAGCTCGCGGAGGCGCTGACCGATGGTGATCTGGAAGATGTTGTTGATGATGAAGGCACTGATGAAGGCGGTGATGAAGGCGAAGATCAGCAGTCCGGTGCCGAACACGCTGATGAAGCCATCGACATCGCTCTGACTTTCCTCGGCGAGCTGTTCGCCGGTGATGACTTCGGTGCGCTCAGGAAGGATGTCTTCGATCGCGGCCTGGACAGCGACGGCGTCGGCGCCGTCGGCCAACCCAATGTCGATGGCGTCGACTTTGCCGTCTGAGCCGAACTTCTCGATCGCGGTCGGGATGTCGAGTGCCACAACTGAGGCACCGAGAAACCCGTCGGAGTCGACCGCACCGATGGTGCCGACCAACTCGCCCTCATGGGTGCCGGCGTCGGTCAAGTAGGAGACGATGTCGCCGACCTCGTATCCGACACGGTCGGCGGTTGCCTTGTCCACGACAAGTTCGTCTTCGCCCATCGGGGCGCGCCCGTCCTTGAGCGTGACACCTTGGAGGCCGGCGTCGCCGATGTAGGAGTAGCCGAGCGCGGGGCCACCAGTGGTGGCAACGAGCTCGCCGTCCTCGTCAAGGATCTGGGCGAATCGAATCAACGAGGGCTCGACCACCGCGACGCCCTCGATGTCGGCCAGCTCGTCGGCGATCGACGCGTCGATCGGGTCGCGTTCACTGTCTCCTTCGAACGCCTCGGCGCTGCGCACCTCGAGGTCGACGTCGCTGACGAGCTCGTTGAAGAGTCCGCCGAACGTGGCCCGCATGCTGTCGGCGAGCACGAATGAGCCAACGACGAATGACACGCCCGCGGTGACAGTGAAGGCGATGGCGATGGTGCGCCCGATTCGGGCCCTGATGCTCTTGCGCGCGAGCAGCGCTGTGGATCGGAAGCTCATGTCAGCTGTCTGCGTGCTTCATGTGATCGATGATCTGGTCTGCGGTCGGATCCGGGAGGTCCCCGACGATCTTGCCGTCGCCGACGAACACCACCCGGTCGGCGTATGACGCAGCGCCAGGGTCATGCGTGACCATGACGATGGTCTGGCCGAATTCCCGTACTGCGCGGCGCATAAAGTCAAGAATCTCTGCGCCAGTCTCGGAGTCGAGGTTGCCGGTCGGCTCGTCGGCAAAGATGATCTTCGGGCGCGAGGCAAGCGCGCGAGCAACCGCGACGCGCTGCTGTTGGCCACCGGACAGCTCGCTGGGGCGATGCTTGAGTCGGCCATCAAGCTTCACCGCTGACACCACCTGATCGATCCAGGCCGCATCCCCGGTCTCGCCACCGAGCATCATCGGGAGCTTGATGTTCTCCTCTGCGGTGAGCGTCGGGATGAGGTTGAACGCCTGGAAGATGAACCCGACGTCGGTGCGACGAAGTTCGGTGAGTTCCTTGTCATTGAGTGACGCGAGGTAGGTGCCGCCGATGAAAGTGGCACCGGATGTCAGTGTGTCGAGACCTGCGAGGCAGTGGAGCAGGGTCGATTTGCCCGATCCAGAGGGCCCCATGATTGCGGTGAACTGACCCGCCTCGAACGACACGGTCACGTTGTCGAGCGCTTTGACCTGGGCATCGCCGATTCCGTAGATCTTGCTGGCGTCGACGGCACCGGACGCAGCAGTGGGGGAATCCACGCCGGTGGGCGCGGGGGAAGGCAGAGGCGTATTCATGGGTTCCAGTCTGCTCGCTCCGGTCCGCCAACGGGTCCACCACAAGTCGGTTCTCCTCTCCACCTTTCGGATGACCCGGCGCTGTCCGTTTCGCCGCAGACGGTGCGTCAGTGGTCGCCGGGGGAGACGAGGCCGGACTCGTAGGCAGCGACGACGGCTTGGACGCGGTCGCGTGCGCCGAGCTTGGCAAGGATCCGGCCGACGTGCGTCTTGATCGTTGCCTCCCCGAGGTAGAGCTCGGCCGCGATTTCGCTGTTGCTCATCCCGCGGGTCATCAGCTTGACGACGTCGAGTTCGCGTTCGGTCAACTCGTCGATGCCTGGGAACGCATCTGGCTGGCCGACCGGTCGCCGAGTGATCTCATCGATCAGGGCTTGGGTGACCGATGGCGCGAGCAATGCGTCGCCGTTGGCAATCACCCTGATGCCCTCAATGAGTTGTTCGGCCGGTGAATCTTTCAGCATGAACCCACTCGCCCCTGCACGCAGCGCGGCGTGGACGTAGTCGTCGAGATCGAAAGTGGTGAGCATCATCACGCGTGCCGTGACCTCGTCGGACGCACAGATGCGCGCGCATGCTTCGATGCCGTCCATGCGTGGCATGCGCACGTCCATGAGCACGACATCGGGACGGGCACGATCAATCATCTCAACGGCCTCGATGCCGTCCGCGGCTTCGCCGACGACGGTGATCCCTGGTTCGGCGTCGAGGATCATGCGGAACCCGGCGCGGACCATCCCTTGATCATCGACCAGCATCACGCGGATCACGATGCGACTCCGGCCGAGCTTGGCTCGCTGCCTGCTGCTGAGTCATCGCTTGGCGATGCAGGGAGAACAGAGTTGGTCGGCAACGTCATGTGGACGCGCCAGCCGCCGCCGCCGCGGGGGCCGACAGTGAGCGACCCGTTGACGGCAGCCACGCGCTCGCGCATGCCGACCACGCCGTAGCCCGGACCGATGTCGTCAGCAGCTGCACCTCGACCGTCGTCGGCAATGGTGATCCTCAACGAGTCAGCGTCGCGTGTGACGTCGATGGTGACTGCGCTGACTGGGCCGGCGTGTCGCCGGACGTTGGTAATGGCCTCCTGCACGATGCGATAGCCGTGCAGGTTGATCGAAGGCGAGAGTCCATCCAGCGGTCCCATCACAGTGAGCTGGATCGGTAGGTCGTCGCTTGCGTGAACCAGCGCGTCGAGGTCGGTCATCGACGGCTGCGGGGCAAGTGGCGACCCGCCACGTCGGGAACTGTCGCCGCCGTTGGGGGCAGCGTCGGTGTCGCTCCGAAGCACGCCGAGAATTCCGCGCAGCTCATTCATCGTCTGCCGGCCGGTGTCTTCGATGTTGGTGAGTGCGGTGCGTGCCACGTCGGGGGCGTCATCCAGGTTGCGTCGCGCCGCCGCGGCCTGGATGACCATCACGCTGACCGAGTGAGCAACCACATCGTGCAGCTCTCGTGCGATGCGACTTCGTTCGGCGTGGACCTGCTGCTGCGCGATGAGCGCCTGCTCGCGTTCGGTCCGTTCAGCTCGCTCGGCCAAACTTTCGGCCTTGTCGCGCCGGCGCCGCAGGTTGTCGCCGACGACGTAGGCGGTCACGAGCATGACGGTGCTGCTGATGAAGTCGCCGATGTACACCTCGCCCACCGAGAGTCCCGCGATGAACAGCAACAGGATCCCGACGCCGATGACCCACACCGCGTTGGTCCGGCGGGGACCCGAACTGTGTGCGCCGAGGGAATAGACCGCAATCAGAACGCCAACGAAACCGGTGCCGTCGATGTCGAGGAGTGCGGTGATGACCTGGGCCGCGGCAACGAAGAGTCCCGAACGGATGGGGAATGATCGGCGCCACGCGATGGGAAAGACCGACGCAACGATGAAGGGGACGGTCCACCATGATGGCTCGCGGAAGTCCTCGGTCTGGTCGAGTTCGAGCAGATGAACAGTCACAGCGGCAGCGGTGATGCAGGCCGCGAGAATCATGTCCGCCGACCGTGGATTGGCGCGCAGCCAGACGATGGGATGCGGACGGGTCACGGCGTCGACGCTAGCGATACGTGCCGCTCCGCTCATCCCCCTCGCGGTTGATTGCCGTACGATCAGATGTTGATGGCCTGCATCTCTTGCTCACGGCCGCTTCCTGACGGCGCTCGTTTCTGTCCATTCTGCGGGCATGAAGTGCTTGGAGCGTCAACGGAAGAGCGGCGGGTGGTGACGGTGCTTTTCGCCGACCTTGTCGGCTACGCCGCCCTCACCGAGCGGCTCGACCCCGAGCAGGTCAAACGCATGATCGACGGTGCGTTCGAGGCGCTGCAGGCTGACATCAACGCGTTCGGTGGCCGCGTCGACAAGATTCTCGGCGATGGCATCCTGGCGATGTTCGGTGCTCCGGTCGCTCACGAGGACGATCCCGACCGAGCAATCCGCACGGCCCTGCAGATGCACCATTCCCTCGAGCGATTCTCACGGACCCATGCGGACCTCGACGGTGCATTGCACCTGCGTATCGGTGTCAACACCGGCGAAGTGCTCGTCGGCTCGATCGTCGGTACCGACGGCTACACGGCGATGGGCGACGTCGTCAATGTGGCCTCGCGGTTGCAGTCGCTTGCGCCGCCCGGCGGCATCTACATCGGCGATGCGACCGCAATGCTGGCCTCGGACGACATCGTGCGCGAGGCGATCGAAGGCGTGGTCGTGCGCGGGCGCGAGCAGACCGAGCGAGTGTGGAACGTCCTCGGTCGGCGCCGTCCGGCGATTCGTTCGGGTAACCGGCATCAGGTGCCGTTCGTCGGCCGTGCGACGCAGCGCGAGCTGCTGCAGTCGGTGATGACGATGGTGGCCAATGGCCGCTCAGCAACGGTGTCGGTCACCGGTGAGGCAGGTGCTGGCAAGACGCGCTTGGTCAGCGAACTCCTCGACGACTTCCCGAGCCGCGAGGTCACGATCTTCGCTGGGGTGTGTGCCCCGTATGGCGAAAGCAACGTGTGGACGCCGATTGCCTCGGCGTTGTTCCGCCGCCTCGACCTCGACGCCACCATGTCACAGGCGCGGCTACGCGAAGTGACGCGCGAACGAGCGGTCAGCAGGTACGGCTTCTTCACCGATGACCCATCCCTCGATCACTTTGTCGAGGCGGTGTTGCATCTCTCTGGCTATCCGTCAGTGCTGGACGACATGAGCCCGATCGAGTCGCGCGAAACGCTCTTTCGGCTGATCGTCGAAGGTCTCCGTCGACGATCGCGGCAGGGCCCGGTCGTGCTGTGGCTCGACGACCTGCAGTGGGCTGACCCGCTGCTGATCGAACTGTTGCACCGGTTGACGCGATCGCTCGTCGACCGGCCGTTCTTGTTGATCACCGCGCAGCGCGACGACGCCTCGGCCGATTGGCCACCAACCTCGGACCACCCGATCACGATTCGGATGCCGATCGATCCGCTGACCCGCGCTGAGGCCGATGAACTGTTGGCAGAGGTCTTCGATGGTGAGCTCGGACTGGGTTTGGGCGAGCAGTTGTACGAACGAAGTGGCGGCAACGCGCTGTTCCTGACGGAGCTCGCGGTGCTTTCGCGTGAGCAGCCGGACAGCACCGAACTACCGGGCTCGTTGCGTGCGTTGATTGCTGCACGCCTCGACCGTCTCGACCACGGTCCGCGCGCCGTGCTCGATAACGCTGCGGTGTTGGGTGCGAGCGGACCGATCGCGTCGCTGCATGAATTCGCCGACGCACTCGGCCAGAGCTACGACCCGGCATTTCTTCACGGACTCGAGGATGACGGACTGCTCGAACTCGATGACGATCGCTGGCATTTTCGCAGCGATGTGGTCCGCGAGGTCGCGTACGGGATGCTGACCAAACTGGTGCGGGCCCGGCGGCACGCCGGGGTTGCGTCAGTGATGATTGGCCAACCCATGGCGCCGATCGAACTCGTGGCACATCACGCCGCGACGTCAGCGGAACTTGTGGGTGAAATCGGTCCCGTCGAAGGCGTGATGCCGAACATCAAGGATCACGCCGTGCAGTTGCTGCTGAAAGCAGTCCGGAGGTCACTCGATGTCGGAGCGTTCAGCCAGGCGAGCCGACATGCCACGCGTGCTCTTGAGCTCGGCCCCGACAGTGATGCGGTCGGACGCGAGCTGCTGTTGTTCCGTGCTGAGTCAGCAGTCGGTCGACGCGAGCCCAACGCCGGGCGCGCCGACGCGGAACAATCGCTCGAAGCGTCGGTGGCCGCCGGCGATGAACACCACGAAGGCAAAGCGCGCCGCTTCCTTGGACAGATCGCTCAGATGTCGGGCAACCTCACCGAGGCGCGTCGGGAGCTGAGCCGCAGCGTCGATATCTTCCGCGAACTCGGCGATGACATCGAACTTGCAGCGTCTTTACGCGAACGTGGCTTCTCCGAAGTGTTTGGCGGTTCGCTCGCGGATGCGGACTGGTTGCTTGGCGAGGCCGAAGCCCTCAGCGAACAACTCAACGATCGGCGTGGGCGCGCGTGGGTCCGTCAGCATCAGGCATGGGTCGCGTTCCTGTCCGGCGATCTCGAGCTCGCCGAGAAGCGCTTGCTGCTCGCCTCGGGCGAGTTCTCCGAGCTCGGTGATCGCTCAGGGAGCAACTGGGCCACGGGCCTCCTCGCGTACATCCGATTCTTCACGATGCACTTCGACGAAGCCGAGGCGCTGGCGCACGCCGTGCGAGGTGAGGGACTTGAGCTGGGCGAGCGCTGGAGCCCGGCGATGATGGACTCATTGCTCGCTTCGATTCGCCTGTGGACCGGGAACTTCGTCGAAGCCGAGCGGTTGTCACGTCGAGCGTTGGTCGAGTTTCGCTCACTCGATGACAAGTTCGGCCTCGTTCAAGCACTCGCCCCCCGCAACCGAGCCCTGGTTGCGCTCGGTCGTGACGAGGAAGCCGAGCGGGGCATCGAAGAAGTGTTGTCGCTTGGTGATGCGTTTGGGGACCTGGCCTTCTCGGTCAGCGCCGCTGCCGGTGCAGCGGTACACCTGGGCCTTGCCGACCGAGCCGTGGTGATGAGCGAACTCGCAGTTGAGCGGATGTCGGTGATGGGTGCCAACGCAGCCGAGATCAGCACGACCTATGCGTTGGCACTGTGTCAGGTCGGCCGAGAGGAAGAAGCGCTGGCACTGTTCGAAACGATCGAAGTCGATTTCCCGTACGCCCACGCCGTCCGGGCGTTGGCGGCGGCGATCTCTGGAGACGACGTATCGCCGTTGATCGACGCGGCTGAGGTCTGGTCGATCACAGGCTCGTCTTATCTTGATCGAGCGATCGCTGATGTGGCCGCGGCCGCGGTCGAAGTGCGCACCGGCGATGTGCTGGGGGCAGATCACCGCCTCTCGCGCACGGCGACGCTGGTCACTGAGGTGGGCGATCAGGTGGCGATGAATTTGGTCGCGCAAGTCCGTGCCGCCCTGTTGTCGTCGGATGACGGGAGCGATCGATTTCCCGAGAGTGAATTGCGAGTCGGTTGGCGCCGGGTCGTCACTGGCCTGGCCGGTCGCACTGCTCACCCGGTGAGTTGACTGAAGGGCCGGCGATGAGTGATTCGAACGCGGTGTCGACGTCGAATGCGGGCGGTCATGCAACGGGCTTGATCGTGGGCCGATTTGACCCGCCCCACCTGGGCCACTCGTTCATGATCGATTGGGCGTCACAACGTTGTGAGCAGCTGGTGGTGTTCGTGAACAGCTCGACATCTGCTGACACTGCCCCGGGTGAACTTCGCGCCGGCTGGCTCGCCGAATTGCATCCTGCCGTGCACGTCCGTGAGGTTCGTCATCAGCTCTGGAACGACTGGGACGATGAGGAACTCTGGGCTCGATGGATGGCCCTCTTCCGCGCGGAGTGGCCACTTGCAGCTGGGCCCCACGTCGTGTTCTCCTCTGATGCGTATGTCAGTGAGATCGCTCGCCGGTTCGACGCTCAGTCCGTCGTCGTTGATGCCGACCGCGTCACGGTGCCGATCAGCGCGACACAAATTCGAGAGTCGCCGGCGGATCATCTCGACCGACTCGCTCCACCGGTTCGCGCCTGGGTCGAGGCGAACTGGGTCTGATCAGCGGTTCGGCTGTTTGGTCACGCGAAGGTAGGGCTTCACGGGTTCCCATCCAGCGGGGAAAAGTTCTCTGGCCTCGTCGTCAGACAATGCGGGGACGATGATGACGTCGTCGCCGTCGTTCCAGTTGGCGGGTGTGGCGACCTTGTGGTCAGCCGTGAGCTGCAGGCTGTCGATCACGCGCAGGATCTCGTTGAAGTTGCGGCCGGTCGATGCCGGGTAGGTGAGAGTGAGCTTGACCTTCTTGTCGGGTCCAATGATGAACACGGACCGAACCGTGAGTGTGTCGTTCGCGTTTTCGTGGATCATGTCGTAGGCATCTGCCACGGCGCGGTCAGGGTCACCGATCATCGGGAAGTTCACGGCGGTGCCAACGACTTCCTCAATGTCTTTCTCCCACTCGACGTGGCTGTCGACGGGGTCGACGGACAGTCCGATCACTTTGGTATTGCGCTTGTCGAACTCTGGTTTGAGGGCAGCGACAGTTCCGAGTTCGGTGGTGCAGACGGGCGTGAAGTCTTTCGGGTGGCTGAACAGCACGCCCCACGAGTTACCGAGCCACTCGTGGAAACTGATGTCGCCGTGAGTGGTTGCGGCGGTGAAGTCGGGTGCAGTGTCGCCGAGGCGGATGGCCATGATGAGCTCTCTTTCGTGGGTGTTCGCGGGTGTGTGAACGAATTGCTCGTCGTTGTGAAGCAACGATAGCCGATAAACCCGACTAGATAAGTCGGAATTAGTGGGTGGCGTGCTTGTCTGGTGCGCGCAACCTCGCTCAGAACGTGATGGGAAGGATGCGCGGACCGCGCACTTGGCCGCTGGCCCATGACACTTCGATTGGTGTCTGCACGCTGAAATCGCCGATTCGATCGACGAACGTACGCAACGCAACATCCATCTCGAGGCGGGCCAGATTTGATCCGGCGCACCGGTGGATTCCGGCCCCGAACGCGACATGACGGTTCTCGGCTCGGTCGATGATGAAGGTGTCCGGATCTTCGAAGACGTCCGGGTCGTGGTTGGCGCCGGGGAAATTCATCAGCACTTTGTCGCCGGGCACGAAGTCGATGCCGCCGTACGTCACAGGAGAGTCGACCACGCGAGCCATGGTCACGGGTGAATAGAAACGGAGGAACTCTTCGATCGCGCCGGGCCATAGTTCGGGTTCGGCCCGCAGCCGTTCGAGGTCCTCAGGGTTGGTGCCGAGATGGAACAGCGCGGAACCGATCGAACTCCAGGTGGTGTCGATGCCGGCCACCAGCTGAAGGTTTGCCATGCCGACCACAATCTCGGGGTCGACCGGGTTGCCATCGGGATCTGTGGCGGTGAGCAGCGCGGAAATGAGGTCGTCGCCACCGGGATTGGCGCGGCGATCAGCGACCGTCGCGCGGAAGAAGTTGCGGATCACGTCGCGGTACTTCACGCGCAACTCGGGCTCTTGGAGGCCGAGTTCGAGGACGGCACGCACCCAGTACGTGAAGTCGTCGACACGGTCCTCATCGACGCCGAGGAGGTGAGCGATGATCCGCGGTGGAATCTGTTGTGCGTAGCCGGTGGCGCCGTCGACGTGGCCGCTGTCGATGAAGCCATCGATCAGTCGGTGGCAGACATCTTCGGTGTAGGCCCGATGCTTCTCGACCGCTGGTGGAGAGAAGTGCGGCAGCAGCAGTCGTCGTGTCCACGCGTGTTCTGCCCCATCGGAGCTGATCGGTGGAGCGTTGGCGCCGTACTTCTCGAAGTTCTTGTCGTTGCGCACGCCTTCGGGCAGGGGCACGACGAGCGGATCACGTGACGAGAAATGCTCGGGCATCTTCGCGATTGCCTGCACATCGGCGTACTTGGTCGGCAGGTACGACCCCTCATGCCGATCGCTGTGTGCGATGGGACACCGATCCCGTAGGTCCTTCCAGATCGGCACCGGATCGGTCGCGTACTGCGGATCGAAGATCTCGTACGTAGTCGGTCGACCAGTCGTCGACAGATGTCTGCTCGGTCATGTTTGTTGCTCTTCCCCAAGTGTTTCAGCGACGGCAGCCGTCGTGGTGTTCTTCGCCGCAAGTCTGGCACGGCGTGCCGACCACTCAGTGATTCCGAGTGGCTGAGGGGTCCGAATGACCTTGGGGTCGGGAGCAGCCGACACCCGCGAACGCGTCGAGTTGAGCGTGGGCGGAACGGTTCAGCGCAGCGGGGGTGTTCCGGCCGGAGCGACGTCCGCGGCGAGTTGGAACCACTCGTCAATGTTGCTCGTTGTCGGTAGCGCGGCACCGAGGCGGAGCGTCGCAGACTTCAACAACTGGGCGGCGCCGGCGGGGTACGACGCCAACTCAACACCGAGTTCGGTCGCACGCGTTCTGACGCGATCGTCGTCGACGACCTCATGAGCAATGTTGAGCCGCAGCAGGTCGTCGCCGGTGAAGCGGTTGCCGCTGAGCGCGATCTGTAACACGGTGGCCAGCGGATAACGCGCGGTCAGCCATGCCAGGTTCATCGGCGCAGCCATTCCGATCCGCACTTCAGCGACCTGCAGCCAGGCCTCGCGGCCAGTCACAATCAGATCGCCCGCGAGGGCAAAGGCAGCGCCTCCGTTGATCGCATAGCGCTCGAGTGCCACGACCACGGGGTGCGGGCACCGGGCGAGCGCGAGGTGGGCCTGGCGAACCGACGAACTGGCCGTCGCTCGCCAGGCCGGCGGTGGGTCGGCGTTGTACTCGGTCAAGTCGAGCCCCGAGCAGAACGCGCCGCCGGCGCCACACAGCACGACAGCGCGCACGTCGGGATCTCCACTGGCGGCGGTGACATGTGCGGTGAGCTCATCGAGCATCGGCGGGATGATTGCGTTCTTCCGATGAGGGCGATGCAGTTCGATGATGGCCGCGCCATCTTGATCAGTGCGCCGCACGAGCGGCGACGGCATCTGGTTGCCCGTGGCGACTGTCGCGGCGTCCGTTGTCATGGGTGTCAGCGTTGCAGACCGATCAGCTCGGACTCGCACGTCGCGCGCCCAGTACGCAACTCATTACGGTTCGGTCATGAGTGAACCGGGGAGTGAGACGGGGAGTGAGACCGGAATGACCGCTGCAGCAGTGGCCGGGCTTCAACCCGAATGGATGCTGACACCGGTTGACCGAGACTCGCCGGCGGTGACGTTCGGCGACGTGTCGATGTCGTGGCGTGACGTTGAGCTCCGTGGGCGTCGCGTGGCGCGGGCCCTCGATGGCGCGGGAGTCACGACGGGCGCCGTGTGGGGCGTGCTTGCCCACAATGGACTCGAGTGGGTGGAACTCACGCTCGGCAACGTGCGTGCAGGTGCTCGGATTGTTCCGCTGAACTGGCACCTCACGGCAATCGAGGTGGCGGCCCTCCTTACCGACAGCGGCTGTCAGTTGATCATCACTGACGCGAGGTTGAGCGATGTCGCCAGAGAGGCTGCATCGATCGCAGGAGTCGACCGAGTCATCGAACTGGGGCCCGAGTACGAGGCATGGCTCGACGGCGCGGGCGACGCGCTGCTCACCGATCGACAAGCGGGCTCGCCGATGCTGTTCACCGGCGGGACCACCGGCCGGTCGAAGGGTGTCACCCGCTCTGAAGTCGCTGCTGACATCGCGATGTGGCCCGAATTGTGGAGCCGGTGGGGGACCTTTGTCCGCATGCCGGATGAGGGCACGGCGTTGGTCACGACGCCGCTGTACCACGCCCTCGGAACGGCCGTGATGGGCGCAGCGTTGGCGAAAGGGCTGCCGGTGGTGATCGCCGGCCGATTCGACCCGGAGGGAACGCTGGCGCTCATCGAGGAGCACCGGATCACGTCCGGTCCGATGGTGCCGACCCAGTTCATCCGGATGCTCAAGCTGCCCGACGAGGTTCGCGCTCGATACGACCTGTCGAGCCTTCGGTGGATCTTGCACACCGCTGCTCCGTGTCCGGCCTGGGCAAAGGTCGCGATGATCGACTGGTTCGGACCGGTGATCTACGAGATGTATGGCTCATCGGAAGGGACGGGCCCGGCCATCTGCGACAGCCATGAGTGGCTTGCGCATCCCGGCACGGTCGGCAAGGCGTCGCCGCGCATCGAGTACTCGATTGTCGACGATGGCGGCAACGATCTGCCAGCGGGTGAGGTGGGCACGATCTACTGCAAGCGAGCCGACGGCGCTCCGGAATACCACGGCGACCCAGACAAGACAGCGGCGATGCAGTTGCCCGACGGGCGCTTCACCGTGGGCGATCTCGGCTGGCTCGACGAGGACGGCTTCCTCTACCTCGCCGACCGACGGGTCGACCTGATTCTCGTCGCCGGTTCCAACGTGTACCCGGCGGAGATCGAGGCGGTACTCATCGAGCATCCGAGCGTGGCTGATGCGGCGGCCTTCGGAATCCCGGACCCAGATATGGGCGAGCAGGTCAAGGCCGTGCTGGAGCCGGCTGTTGGCGTCGAGATTGATGTCGATGCGATTGCTGGGTTCGCCGCCGAGCGGCTCGCGAAGTACAAGTTGCCGAAGTCGTACGACATCGTCGACGCCCTTCCACGAGAGGCGCACGGCAAGTTGAAGAAGCGTCTGCTGCGCGACCCGTACTGGACCTGATCTGCGCGGAAGAGTCACCAAGGGGCCCAAGCCCACTGGTGAAGTGTTAGTTGGCGGGAAGGTCGCGAAATGGCGTGTTGCGGTCGGGCCCGGGTTCCCGCGGGAGTCCGAGTACCCGTTCGCCGAGAGTCTTGCGTTGGATCTCGTCGGTGCCGCCGCCGAGCGACATGCCGCGACAGTTGAGCACGTGGTACGCCCAGTAGTCGGCGTCGGTGTCGCTCGCTTCCCACGCAGCCGCCGTTGCTCCGCCGAGTTCGTGGGCGAGTTGGGCAGCATGGCGGCCTTGGAGCGTTCGCCACAGTTTGCCAATTGAGGGGTGCAGCCCGCGCTGTGTCCCCCATGGGACAAGTTGCTCACCGGTGTACGCGACGGCGAGCTGTTGACGGACGACCGGGTCGTTCAGCCGTCCCATCGCGGTGGCGCGGGCGACGAGGCCGTCAAACGGGAGCGGCGATCGGCCGGCTTTCGACTTTGCGGCGTCGTCGGTCGTGACGCCACGGCCCAGGCTGGTTCGTTCGTGTCCGAGGAGCGCGACCGCGAGGGCCCAGCCGCCGTTGACGTCGCCGATCACCCAATCGGCGGGGACCCGTGCTTCGTCGAGAAATACTTCGTTGAACTCTGCGACGCCGGTCATCTGGACGAGTGGCCGCACGGTGACGCCCGGCTGATTCATCGGCAGCGCGAACATCGTGATGCCGCGGTGTTTTGGTAGGTCGGCGTCAGTACGGGCCAGCAAGATTGCCATGTCGCTGTGTTGGGCCTGCGACGTCCACACCTTTTGGCCGGTGATGATCCACTCGTCGCCATCGCGTTCGGCGCGCGTCGTCAGACCTGCCAGATCTGAGCCGGCTCCGGGCTCGGAGTAGAGCTGACACCAGACCTCATCGCCGCGCAGCGCGGCGGGAATGAACCGTTGTTGGAGTGCGGGTGTGCCGTACTCGCGAAGCGTCGGCACGGCCATGCCGACGCCCAGGGTGAACATCGAGTCCTCGCCGGGCAGCAGGTCAAGGGCCGCTTCTCGTCCGGCGGCTTCGTACTCTGCCGGGAGGTCGGCGCCGCCCAGCTCGATCGGGTACGACACGGCGGCGAGTCGAGCGTCGCACAGTGCGCGGCGGTAGGTCTTGCCGCGTTCGAGTGGGTCGTCGATGCCCGTCAAGAGGTCGGGGACTGACTTGTGGAATGCAATGACGCGCGCTCGGAATTCGTCGATGGTCTCGCGTGTTGAGGTGTCGACGGAGTTGCTGGTTGAGTTCGTCATGTCGTTCCGATTCGTGTCGCGGGGGTGCCGACGGTCACACTACGGTTGGGGAAACGACAGGTCATCACCGATCGGTCGCGCCGCCAGGATCATCGAAGTGTCATCGGCCCCATGGCAACACGGGGTCAACACGGGGTCAACAAGGGGTAACGGGGAAACTGCATGACCAATACTGCTGACGTTCTCTTAGGGAGCGAGTCGACTGACACCGAACCGCTGCTCGTCGTCAAAGACTTGCGGACCCACTTCATGGTGCCTGCGGGCGCGGTGAAGGCGGTTGACGGCGTGTCGCTCACACTTGAGCGGGGCAAGACGCTCGGTGTTGTGGGCGAGTCCGGTTCGGGCAAGACCATCCTGTCCCGTTCGATCATGGGGCTCAACGTGGTGGCCAACGCCGTCACCACAGGTTCGGTCAGGTACGCCGGCATGGAGTTGGTCGGTCAGAGTCCAAAGCAGATGAAACATCTGTGGGGTGTCGAGATGGCGATGGTCTTCCAAGACCCGATGACCTCGCTCAATCCGGTCGTCAAGGTCGGGCGCCAGCTCACCGAGCACGTCCGTCAGCACCTCGGCATGAACAAGGCCGACGCGCGTGAGGTGGCCGTCGAACTGCTGCGATCGGTTCGTATCCCCGAGCCCGAGGCGCGTTTCGACAACTACCCGCATCAGATGTCGGGCGGCATGCGCCAGCGTGTCTGCATCGCGATTGCGTTGGCCTGCGGTCCGAAAATGTTGTTTGCTGATGAGCCGACCACTGCACTCGACGTCACTGTTCAACACCAGATTCTCAACCTGTTGGCCGCCCAGCAGCGCGACCGGTTCATGACGATGATCATGGTCACCCATGACCTTGGCGTGGTCGCTGGGCGAACCGATGACATCGCTGTGATGTATGCCGGCAAGATCGTTGAGAAGGCACCGACACCGCTGCTGTTCGCCGAGATGCGTCACCCGTACACCCAGGCGTTGCTCTTCTCGATTCCGAAGACTGACCAACCGAAACACACCCGGCTCACCGCGATTGCCGGTCGTCCGCCGGACTTGATCTCACCGCCAGACGGCTGCAAGTTTGCGCCGCGTTGCCCGTACGCGCAGGATCGATGTCGCGAGGAAGAGCCGGTGCTGCAAAAAGCTGACGAGTCCGGTCATGAGTTCGCGTGCCACTTCCCGATCGGGACACCGGAGAACGAGGCGGCGTTCCAACGCAACCTTGAGGCGGGCGTCCCGCAAACGCTCGCCGCAGCAGGCCGGGTGCAAGCCACTGATGATTTGGCCGCACTTGAACACCTCGCACAAGCCGCCAAAGAGGGAGAACACTGATGGCCGGAACCGGCACTGCCCACCTTCGCCAGTCCGGCGAGGCACTTCTGCAGGTCACGAACATGCATGTCGAGTTTCCCGCCGCCCGGGGTCGCACGGTGTACGCCGTGAGCGGCATCAGTTTCGACATCGCCCGGGGTGAGACGTTGGGCCTGGTTGGTGAATCGGGCTGCGGCAAGTCGACCACCGGCAGAGCAATCTTGCAGCTGCCCACGCCAACTCGTGGTGAGGTGTCGCTCAATGGTGAGGATCTCGCTGGCGTCTCTGACTCGGTGATGCGCTCGCGTCGCACTGACGTGCAGATGATCTTCCAGGACCCGATTTCGTCACTCAACCCGCGTCGCACGGTTGGTGAAATTGTTGCTGAGCCGCTCAACGTCTGGGGTCCAAAGAACAAAGATGAGCAGTGGGCAAAGGTTGCCAAGATGCTCGACGCCGTCGGCATCGACCCCGATGTGGCGCGCTACAAGCGGCCGCACGAGTTTTCCGGCGGTCAATGTCAGCGCATCTCGATTGCCCGTGCGCTCGTGCTCGAACCCGAGTTGATCATCTGTGACGAGCCGGTCTCGGCGCTTGACGTTTCGGTCCAGGCGCAGATTCTCAATCTGCTCGAGGACTTGAAGGCCGAGTACGGCCTGACGCTCGTGTTCATCGCGCACGACCTTGCGGTGGTCAAGAACATCTCTGACCGTGTCGCGGTGATGTATCTCGGCAAGATGTGTGAGATTTCCGAGTCCGACGAGTTGTATGCCAATCCGGCGCACCCGTACACCCGGTTGCTCCTCGAGTCGCTGCCTGTTCCGGATCCGACCGTCCAGATCGATGAGGACGTGGCTGCGGAGGGAGAACTTCCCTCGCCGCTGTCGCCGCCGTCGGGTTGTCGTTTCCGCACTCGCTGTCCGCTCGCTGATGAGATCTGTGCCGAGCAGGAGCCGATCATGCGGCGTGTGTCTGGTGATCATTTCGTGGCCTGCCATCATCCCCTCGTTGAGGCGGATGACGTACCGGTATCGCTCACCGCGTGAGCCAGACAACAGGGAAGTCGATGACGGCCTGGTGCCAATCTCGTGACGATGCGTGCCTTCCGACACATGTGATGGCCGTCACGTCTGATAAACAGTCGTTCAAGCGCTCAGGGGGAGTGCTTGAAATCAACCGGGGCCTCGGCTCCACACACAAGGGGGACATCCAATGACACGACGACGCACGAGTCGTCTTCTCGCACTTCCACTCGTATTCGGTCTGCTTGCAGCCGCGTGTGGGAGCGACGATGGAGACAGTGACGGCGGTGGCGACACCACTCCCGTCGCGACCGAAGCCAGCGGCGGCGATGAGCCTGCCGAGGAGCCTGCGGAGAACGAAGATGTCGCTGAAGCCGGCACCGAGGCCGAAGGCGATGTTGACACCGAAGCGGCCGAGGCAACCAGCGCAGTGAGCTACGGCGGCGACATCGCCGTCGGTCTTGAATCCGAAGCGGTCGGCCTGCGTCCGTGGGAAGACACATGCTCCTCGCCTTGCTACAACATCATCGGGACCATCTACGACAAGCTGATGGAAAAGGACTCAAACGGTCAGCTCCAGCCGTGGCTCGCTGAGTCGATCTCCTCGAACGAGGACTTCACCGTCTGGACAATGACGCTGCGACCCGGTGTCACATTCCACAACGGTGTTGAACTCACCGCTCAGACCATCGCCGACATGTTCCCAGTCCAGCAGGGTGGCACCGTTTCCGCTGGCGTGGTCGGCGCATCCAATCTTGTCGGAGTCGAAGCCACCGGCGATCTTGAAGTGACGTACACCTTGGGTGCTTCGAACTCCGCGTTCCCGGCGTACCTCGAACGTGCTGCGCTCGGCATGGTCTTTGACCCAGCAGCAGCGGTAGCTGACCCTGACAGTTACAGCACCGCACCGATCGGCACGGGCCCGTTCGTCATCGATTCCCGCGACCTCGACAACGAGACCAAGGTCGTGCGTAACGAGAACTACTGGAACTCTGATGCCGAAGGCAATCAGCTCCCGTATCTCGACTCCATTGCGTTCCGCCCGATTCCGGACGAAGGCACCCGCCTTGACGCTGTGCTCTCGGGCACCGTTGATGCAATGCAGTCGTTGCGTCAGGGCACCATCCGTGATGCCCGCGCTGACGGCAGCCTGGCGCTCTACGAGTTCCAGGGCAACAACGTTGGTGGCGGCATGTTCAACGTGCTGAAGGCACCGTTCGACGATGTTCGAGTCCGTAAGGGCCTCACACATCTGAACAGCCAGGAGAACGTCATTGAGGCACTCGGCGGTACCGGTATTTCGTTGCCGGGTTCGCAGTGGTTCTCGCCGGACAGCGTCTGGTACTCGGAGAAGGTTGCAGCCGCTTGGCCGCAGTTTGACTTCGAAGGTGGCGTGGCATTGGTCAGCGAGTACGTCAACGATCCCGAGCGCTCTGACGGCAAGGCCGTCGGCGAGAAGATCGACGTCGAGCTGTCTTGCCCGCCAGATCCCACACTCATCGCTGCCATGCAGGTCATCGAGCAGGTGTGGTCACAGACCGAGTTGGTCAACGTGACGCTGACCCAGTTCGATCAGCAGACGCACATCAACAAGGCGGTCACCGATGAGCACAACGCTCATTGCTGGCGCTTCAGCGATGACAACGACCCTGCGACGTACACGTCTGCATTCGCACCGCCCACTCCTGAGATTGCTGCGGAGAACGGACTCGACGGCATTGTGTCGCCGGTCAACTTCCCCAACTACTTCTCGGCGGCGAACTTCGGCGCAGCAGTCGGCGCAGTGGCGACCGACGATTTCGACGAGCGCTTCGCAGCGTACGAGTCCATCATGTTGGACTTCGCCGAAAACGTGCCGCTCTGGTACTCGGGTCACACAGCGACGATGATCGCTGCGGATCCGAAGTTGGACGGCATCCTTGGGTGGCACCTCCCGCAGGGTGGCGACCTCGGTATCGGTCAGCAAGCTGCTGAGGGCCGCTGGCTCGAAGTGTTCATCACTTCCTGAATTTCATGGTGATGGTTCCGGCCGGGTCGCTCTGACCCGGCCGGAATGGTCGGACCCCGTTCAATCCACGATGTCGACCTGATAGGGAGCACTTCTTCGATGGCACTCATGTTGTTCACGCGACTCGCCCGCCTTGTGGCGACGCTGTTCGCGGTGACCTTGATCACGTTCAGCATGGTCTCGTTGCTCCCAGGCGACCCCGTCGATGCAATCCTCGGTCAGACCGAACGAACACCTGAGATCGAAGAGGAGCTTCGGACCGAGCTGAAGCTCGACGAGCCGTTTGTTCAGCGCTACCTCAACTGGCTCGGCGACGCGGTGCAAGGCGATCTCGGTGAGTCATACATCAACCGCGGTCAGACTGTCACCGGTGAGATCAAGAACCGTATCCCGGTCACCGGTCAGCTTGCACTCATGGCGATCATGATGGCGGTTGCGGTTGCCGTGCCCGTCGGCATTCTCGGCGCATACCGTCAGGGCAAGTGGCAGGACACCACGACGTCGGCAGCAGCGCAGGTTGCGCTGTCGGTGCCGAACTTCATCACCGGCATCTTTCTGATCTATGTCTTCTCTGTTCGTCTCGGCTGGTTACCGGCGTCCAACTGGAATCGAATCACCGATAAGGGCCTTGTCGAGAACCTCAAGACGGCGATCATGCCGGCAACCGCCCTGGCGCTCACGCAGATGGCGATTTTCTCACGCCTCGTGCGTTCCGACATGATCGGCACGTTGCAGCAGGACTTCATCCTCGCCGCACGCGCCAAAGGCCTGAGTAACCGCTTCATTCTTTTCCGTCATGCGCTGCGACCGAGTTCGCTCAGCCTGGCGACGATCATCGGCATCAACTTCGGTGCCCTCCTCGGCGGAACGGTCGTCATCGAGACGCTGTTCGCCGTTCCCGGACTGGGGTTCCGTTTGATCAACGCGATCAACTCCCGTGACATCTTGATGATCCAAGGCATCACCGTGTTCGTCGCGGCGGCCTACGTCATCATCAATGCCTTGGTCGACATCCTGTACACCTTCATCGATCCGCGGATCAGGAAGAGCTGACGATGAGCGATGATTTCGAACTCCCTCCGACCGAATCGGCAGTCGGTGGCCGCATAGCGACGGGTGTCGTCCACGGGGAAGCGCCCGACACGGCAGCATCGCGGTCGATCGAATCGATGACGGCGGGCTCGACGCCGCCGGGCAAGCCGAAGCGTGCATCGTTGCGGCAGGTGTTTCGCTCGATGCCGATCCTCGTCAAGTTCGCGGCGATCTGGCTCGTTGGCGTCGTGGGTCTGGCGATCTACGCCAAACTCGACACCTCGGTGTTCAACGGATCGTTGCCGCTGCAGGACCCGAACCTCCAGCTCAACAACTTCAACGCGGCAACGGGTGAGTTTGGTACCGGCGAGCCGATCGAAGGTCCGTCGGCCAGCAACTGGCTTGGGACCGATGCGTTGGCGCGCGACACGTTTGCACGAATTGCCCACGGCGCGTGGGTCAGCCTGACCGTCGCCATCGTTTCCGTGCTGTTCGGCATCGTGGTCGGCGGATTTCTCGGCACACTCGTCGGATTCGTGCGGGGGCGCACCGAGACCATGATCATGTCGGTGATCGATGTCATCCTTGCCTTCCCGGCGCTGGTGCTGCTGTTGGCGCTGGTCGCGATCTTCGAGGTGCGCGATCTTCTCGTGATCAGCGGAGTGATTGGCTTTCTGTCGATTCCCGCGTACACCCGAGTCGCCCGAGCGAACAGCTTGGCCATCTCGAACCGTGAGTTCGTGCTTGCTGCGCGATCGATTGGTACCAAGCAGAGAAAGATCCTGTTCCGCGAGATCTTTCCGAACGTGCTGCCGACGCTCGTGGCGTACGCAATGGTCGCATCGGCATTTGTCATCGTGGTTGAGGGTGCGCTGTCGTTCCTCGGTCTCAGCGTGCAACTCCCCACGTCCACGTGGGGCAACATGATCAATCAGTCGCGGCGTGACATCAAAATTGATGTGTGGCAGGTCATCTGGCCGTCCTTGGCGTTGACGCTCACTGTCCTGTCGCTGAATCAGGTCGGCGACTTCTTCCAGAAGCGCAACGCGATTCGCGCCAGTTCGCTCTGACCCCTCGTTGACAAGCGGACCACATGGTGCCAGGCACCAAGTCGTCGGCACCAAGTCGTCGTTCGCATCTAGTCTTTGCTCATGAGCATTCCCGTTGAGTTGCCCGATTTGCAGGCCAAGACGGGGGAGTACACCTGGGCATTCCTGCTCACGGTGCGCCCCGATGCCACGCCGCACCTGGTGAGTCTGTCGACGTTGTGGCACGACGACGGAGCGGAACCCGCCTTGCTGATGTCGGTGAGCGCAGGCACGGCGCGCAATGCAACGGCTGGGTCAGTCGTCACGCTCTGCTATCCGCCGCTCGACCATGACGGCTACAGCCTGATTGTGGATGGCACGGCTTCGGTGCACGACGGTGATCCGCCGGCGGGAGTTGACCCGATTCCGGAGGGCAAGGCGCTCCTTCGCTTCGCGCCCACCGGCGCAGTACTCCATCGCTCCGCAGCCCCCGGCTTCGCCAACTCGGCAACCGGCTGTGCCAACGACTGTCTGCCTGTCGACGCATCGACAACCTGAGCTGAGCCGCAACCGAAGGACGGAGTCCGGAGCGCTCGACGGTGGTCAGGCGTGATGCCCGACCCGTAGACCTGGGTCCAGAATGGGGCGGATTGCTGGTCTGAGCGGGCAGCGATTGGCGCGCTCGCGAGAGGACGGGCCGTCAGGCGAGACTGATGGCGACGACGTTCAGCGTTCCGCGCGTAACTTCTGCGGTGGCGGCTCGGCGCTTGCCATAGAGGTGAACGACGACATTCGGGTCGGCTTCGATGTTGCGCAACCACTGCGAGTCGCTGCGGACTGTGCTGACCATCAGTTTGTCGCCGAGCCGGGTGGCCAGAAGCGGCACTTGCCGCGGCTCGCCCGACACGCGTCCCGTCACCTCGAGCACGATGGCGCCGCCACCCACGGGAAATGGGTTGCCAACGCCGGCGATCACGGCGGGCTTCACGACCGAGTTGAGCGTGCGAAATGCCGTTCGTGTGAGCTCTGCCTGGGCTGCGGGGATCGACGTCATTCCATCACGCTACCGAGCAGCTGCCCGTCACCTCCGAGGCGCCCGCGGACTCCTACGATGCGGCTATGGATGCAACTGAAGCCGACGTTCGACGCATCGTCGCCCAGCTCGGGTCGAACGATCCGTCCCTCGATGTCGAGGTCATCGACTGTGACCCAGAACTCGCCGACACCGCACAGTTCGTCGAAGCCTATGGCTACACGCTCGACCAATCAGCCAACACCTTGGTCGTGATCGGCAAGAGCGATCCGCCGGTCTACGTGGCCTGTGTCGTGTTGGCGAGCACCCGACTTGACGTCAACAAGGTGGTGCGCAAGAAGCTTGGCGTAAAGAAGTGCTCGTTCGCTGGGTCAGACGTCACCGAGGAACTCACCGGCATGAGGGTTGGCGGCGTCACGCCCATCGGATTGAGCGAGCACATGCCGTTATGGGTCGATAGTCGAGTGATGGAGTGCGAACGCATCGTGCTTGGCGGTGGGAGTCGGAGCTGCAAGGTTATTGGTGCGCCGCAGATCCTGACGTCGCTCCCCCATGTTGAAGTTGTCGAAGACCTCGCCAAGGATCCCCCGGAAGCACCACCGGCATGAACCTCATTGCCCAGGCGAGCACGTTCAGTGGACTTGAGCCCACACTTGAACGGACATTGGATTTGATTGGGGTCTTCGCGTTTGCCATCTCGGGTGGTTTGCTCGCAGTTCGCAAGGGCTTCGAGCTGGTGGGCGTGATTTCGCTGGCACTCGTGACGGCGTTGGGCGGCGGTGTCTTGCGCGACCTGCTGCTCGGTGCGACGCCGCCGACGGCGTTCAGCGACGTGCTGTATCTGGTCGTGCCGCTCGGCGCTGCGGCTTTGGTTTTTGTCGGCCATTGGCTGATCAATCAGCGCGTCAACCGTGCGGTGCTGATTTTCGACGCGGCAGGCCTGGGGTTGTTCTGCGTGACTGGTGCCGTGAAGGCCTTTTCGTTCGGAACAAGTGCGGTTGGCGCCGTGCTGATCGGTGTGATCTCGGCGGCCGGTGGCGGCATCATCCGCGACGTCCTCGCCAACGAACACCCAAGTATTTTTCATCGTGACAGCACGCTTTACGCGATCCCCGCAGCGCTCGGTGCGACGGCGGTGGTCGTGTCGCTGCGCAATGATTTCTACAGCGGTGGCGTTGCCATCGGGGTGGCGATCATGGTCTTCGTGTTCAGAATTGCTGCCATGCATTTCCGCTGGCGTGCACCGATGCCGTTCCGATCGGCCACGGAATCCTGAGGTTCGGGCCGGCAGCGCGGCCTGCGAACACGGCCGGATTCAGCCCATCTGGCTGGTGCGCGATGGCTGCACGACCATGACAACGCGATGGTCACCTTCCTGGTGGTGCGGGTACGCGTCGGCGTTGATGTACTTCTTGGCCATCGAGTCGATGAACGTGTTTGATGAATCGTCATCGATACGCACGACCGTGCCACGGATTTCGAGGTAGCGGTACGGGCTGTCTGGATCCGTGCCGGACACGGCGATCGTTGGATTACGGACGAGGTTCTCGTACTTCTGTCGGCCTCTGGTCAGAGAGAACATGAAGTGTTCGCCGTCCCAGCCGCCCCAGACCGGGCTCGACTGGATTTCGTCGTGCGGGCCCATGGTGGCGATGTGCCAGAAGGTCTTTTTGGTCAGCAGGTCAGCGTGCGATTCTGGAATGACGGCCATGTTCACTACAACGTTTGACGAGGCGTGGGCATTCCCCAAGCGCGTGGATCTGCGGGCGATCAGGACGAAGCGGTCCGGAGGGTGTCGAGGCGCTCGGCGAGTGCTGGGTCAGTCAGGCGTGTTCGGGCCGAGGCGAGAGCGGTTTCGGTCGTTGCCTCGCGTCGAGTCGCGTCCATGGAGTTGCGGCCCATGGCCGCAACGTCAGCTGGTGTCGGTTGGAAGGTGACAACATTGGTGCCGGCGTCGCGAAGCCGTTTCACTTCGGTTGCCAGCTGTCGGGCTTGCACGCCACGGAGTCCCGGCATCGACGGGCCGCGCCCGCCTCGCGTCTCTGACATCGGCGAAACGATGACGACGAGATCGAGCCCGGCGTCGGCGAGGAGGTCGGCGTTGGTGGGGGAATGCACGGCACCATCGACATATCGCCGCCCCGCGTGTTCGACGGGCCGGAAGACGCCGGGAATCGACGACGATGCCTGGACGGCGACGCCGACCGGCGCGTCGGTGCCCTCGCGACCGAACACGACTCGATCGCCACTGTCGAGGTCGACGGCGCAGATCCACAATGGTTGCGCGGGCCACGAGAGATTGCCGTACAGCATCTTGATTCGTTCACCGATGACGTTGGTCGAGATCGTTCCGGTTGGTGTCAGCGCGGCGAACACTTTGCCGGGGCGCCCGCCCGATCGCAGCACCATGTTCGGTGAAGCAGGACGCGGTAGACGCGAGAGTGGTCGCGGCCGCATGTCGATGGTTGGCGGCCCTCCCGTGCGCCCAACGATCGCAGCCGCTTCGGTGGAAATCGGCTGAGCCAGCGTGCGCGGTGCGAGGTCGATGGGCGGAAACCCGGCGCGCAATGTGGCCGCCACGCCGGCACCGGCGGAGGTTCCGACAAGCACTTCTGCGTCTCGGGCGTCGAAGCCGGCCTCGGCCAAAGCTGTCAACACTCCGGCGTGGTAGGCGGCTCCGACGATGCCGCCGGCGCCAAGCACGACTCCGATCTGCCCCATGGGGCCACCCTACGCGCCCATCCGGTCCGACAGATCAGTCGTTTGCGCACCCAGGAACCGCCGCCGGCGACACGTGGCGGGTGCGCAAACGGTCGGTTGTGGGGATCGGTCAGCGAAGTGAGAACGGGGGGGGTACTGGTCGGTCGTGAGGAGGAACGCGTAGGCGTTGACGCGCATGCCCCATCGTCCGACACCGACGACGAAGTTGAACAGGCCTCGCGGGTATCGGCCAGTGAACAGGATCGCGAACCAAGCGGCGATCACTGCGAAGAACGCGCCGATCGCCAAGAAGAACAACACGATGTAGTGGGGAATGGCCAGGAACCACTTGACCAGCGGGAGTCCGCGACGCAGATCGTGCTCCGCGTCTGGATAGTCGATATCCAGTGCCACGCTCTGGGCGTCGACAGTCGACGGGTACTCGTCGGTCAACAGTGCCATGTACACACCGACGCGGGCAGTGAATCGAGTGAGCTCCAAGTTGAAGTCAAACCACCAGCGCGGGTAGCGCTTCCGGAACAGAATCATCAACAACGTTGCTCCGAAGAGAGCGCTCGCAACACTCGCCGTGCTGGTCATGACCCATTCCCCGCCAGCAGTCTGCGTGACTTGGGTTCCACTGCCGCTGAGCACGCTCAGCAAGATCGCGATGGGGATGACCAGGATCAGGCGAAACGCAGTGGTCACGCGGCTGAGCTGCTCGGGGTACCGGACGTCAAATCGTGCCGGGTACGCCGGCCCTGGTGGCACTGCGCCTGGCCCACCGGCCTGAGGCGGTGGGGGCGGAGGTGGCGGTGCCGGAGGACTGAATGGGGTGCTGCCGTCGTTCGTCATCGCGTTCCATGTTTCCATGGTTCTGTGTGCCGTCGCGCCAGTTCCGCGTGCCGTCGCGTCTTCAGCGGGCTGCGAATCGAAGTAGCCGCACCTCATCCGACAAGATCGGAGGAATCGGAGGGAACATGCAGCACGCAACGACGGCCAAGATGGTGTTCACATGGTGATCGGACGGTCGCGCGGTTCCCAGCCGCAGGAGCACGATCAGGAGCTCGATGTTCTCGTCGTCGGCGCCGGCTTCAACGGGCTGTATCAACTCCACCGCCTGCGTCAGGAAGGCTTCGATGCTCAGGTCGTCGAAGCAAGTTCAGGCGTCGGTGGTGTGTGGAACACGAACCGCTACCCGGGCGCCCGCGTCGACTCCCACGTGCCGAACTACGAGTTCTCGATCGAGGCCGTGTGGCGCGACTGGAACTGGACCGAGCGGTTCCCGGGTCAAGAAGAGCTGCGCCGCTACTTCGATCACGTCGTTGACACGCTCGACTTGCGGCGTCACATTCGTCTCGACACACAAGTTACGGCTGCTCGTTTCGACGAAGAACGCTGCCGGTGGGTTGTCGAGACGACTGCAGGTCAGATCGTCGCGCGGTACTTCGTGCTGTGCACCGGTTTTGCGTCCAAGCCGTACATTCCTGACATCGCTGGCCTCGACGACTTCGACGGCCCGTGTCAGCACACGGCGCAGTGGCCCGACGGGGGTGTCGCCTTCGATGGCAAACGGGTCGGCGTGATCGGCACCGGAGCCAGTGCGGTCCAGATCGTGCAAGAAGCAAGCCGCACCGCTGCTGAGTTGACTGTGTTCCAGCGAACTCCGGTGACGGCATTACCGATGCAGCAGCGCAGCCTCACTGTTGATGAACAGGACCGGGCCAAGCTCGACTATCCGGAGATCTTTCGACGACGCAATGAACCACCGGGCAGTTTCTTTGACATTGTTCGCCACGAAGTCGGCGCGTTGGAGGTGTCGCCCGAGGAGCGGCGTGCGGTCTTTGAAGAGGCATGGCAGGCCGGCGGGTTCCACTTCTGGGCCGGGACCTTCAAAGACATCGGTCTTGATCTCGCCGCCAATCGCACCGCGTACGACTTCTGGCGCGATAAGACACGTGCCCGGATCACGGACACGGCGATCGCGGACGTCCTCGCACCGCTCGAGCCGCCCTACCCGTTCGGCACCAAACGCCCCTCGCTCGAGCAGGGCTACTACGAGTGTTTCAACCAACCGAACGTGCACCTCGTTGATCTGCAGGGTGCCCCGATCGAGCGCGTCACAGCGACTGGCGTGCGCACCGCCGACGGACGGCACCATGATTTCGATGTGCTCGTGTTGGCAACAGGATTTGACGCGAACACCGGTGGCCTCACGCAGATCAACATCGCCGGTCCGTCCGGCGACACGCTGACGCAGCGGTGGTCCGATGGTGTTGAGACACAGTTCGGGATGGCCGTCAACGGATTCCCCAACCTGTTGTTCCTCTATGGCCCGCAGAGCCCGACAGCGTTCTGCAATGGCCCGACCTGCGCAGAGCTGCAGGGGGACTGGGTCGTGAGAATGCTGAGTCACATGCGTCGAACGGGATCCAGACGTGTGGAGTCGACCGCGAGTGCTGACCGCCGATGGGCGGAGCACCTCGACGAGGTCGCTGCGATGGCCCTGCTGTCTCAGGCTGACAGTTGGTACATGGGGGCCAACATTCCCGGGAAGCGTCGCCAACTGCTGAATTATCCCAGCACCGACGGCTACCTGATGTTCATTGCCGCCTGTGAAGCGAACGGCTACGAGGGGTTTTCGTTCGAATGACCCGACGCCTACTCGCGGTGATGGACCGTGGGCGTTTGGCGCTGGGGTCTGGCTGCGGGCCCTCGGGGCAGAGGTGCTAGCCGAGCAGCGATGATTCGGCTTCCATGAGCCGAGTGATTGTGGACTTGAGCACTTTGCGCGTGACTGCAATGTTGGCATCAAGGAAGGCGGAGAACTCACGGCTGCCGAGGACTTCGACCATGAGGTCGCTCTCTGCCTTCACGGTTGCATTGCGCGGTGTTCCCTAAAGCAGTGCCATTTCGCCGATCACGGAGCCCGGTCCAACTGAAGCAACGAGCTTGTCGTCTTTCCAGACTGACGCATTGCCGCTCACGATGATGAAGGCCTCCCGACCGACCGTGCCTTGCTTGATGAACTCCGAGCCGGCATCGATGGGGATCTTGGACATCATCCGCTGGATCGACGCGAGCTCCTTCTTCGACAGCCCTGAGAACATGGGAATGCTGCTCAGGATGGATGCACGTGGTGTCAGCTTGGCCATGTCGGATTCTCCGTGAGGTGTGGTCGCTGAGGTGTGAAGAGGGGCCTTTGTAGTTAATCAGATCTGGTGATGGCGAGGCGCCGTCGTGAGCCTGAGCGAACCCACGCTTGCGCCCCCACAGGGGAGACGTGGAACTCCATGAGGAGGAACCAACCCGAGGTTCTCCCGCTGGAGCAACGCCGACTGAGATGCCGTGCCCCACAAATCTTTACGGCAGGTTGCGCGAACCTCTCGATGGCCGTAGCGTAGCTCTTCGCTCCACGGAGGCATTTGCTTCTGGAAGAGTGTGGCACCAACGGTCTGGTTTGGGTGAATGTCCTGGTCAGGGTGCGTGCCGTAGCCTTTTTGGCTCCTTGAAAACAGAAGAGAAGACAGA
>Ga0209251_1000016_pt1 | contig 146119 bp, 133 predicted proteins | sample SaaInlV_100m_DNA_6_FD_184665 | JGI IMG/M metagenome (GOLD analysis project Ga0209251, IMG submission 184665) | Marine microbial communities from expanding oxygen minimum zones in the Saanich Inlet - Saanich Inlet SI073_LV_10m_DNA (SPAdes) (version 2) | ecosystem: Environmental > Aquatic >...
GACCCTGTCCTTGACCTTGTCCTTGACCTTGTCCTTGACCTTGTCCTTGACCTTGTCCTTGACCCTGTCCTTGACCTTGGTCGTCGGATTCGCCGCCACCTTCAGTGCCGCCATCGCCAGATCCGGCCTGAGACTCCTGGAAGTCTGGGTCGTATGCATCTGGGATACCGTCACCGTCAGAGTCGGAGTATTCTCCGTCGTTAGGGTCGGTCGGGAACGAATCGACGTTGTCGGCCTTTCCGTCACCGTCAGTATCGGCATTGTTTGGGTTTGTACCCATTTGGTACTCTTGTGTGTTGGTTAGACCATCATTGTCAGAGTCCGCATTGCCGTCACCGCCGTTGGTTGGGTTAAGGCCATTGCTGACCTCCCATCCATCAGGTAGTCCGTCGCCATCGCTGTCCGCGTTGTTCATGTTTGTACCTTCAGCTTGTTCCTCAGCGTTGGTTAAACCATCGCCATCCCAGTCTGCACCACCATCATTGGGGTCCAGAGGGTCGGATCCATCACCGCTTACAGCAGATGCTGCTGATAGAGCGAGAAGGAAAGCCAAAAGCATGCTCATTGTCTTTGTCTTCGTTTTCGTGTTCATAATTTTTCACTTCCATTTTTTGTTGTGTTTTACACAGAGAACCCGCTGTTCTCTCTTTCTGAGTAGATCAAATCACTTGGGAGCTGATTAACTTCAGGAGAGATGCAAGGCTTTCGCATTTCTTGTAGGCGTGGGGAGGTGAGAGAAGCATGGCTCTTTGCCCAACGAAACGTATTATGTTCGTCGCAGTGTGTCACTTGTGCTTCTCTTTGATTGTTCGGTTTGTCCTCCAAATTCATCGCTTTTCACGGGTATTTCTTAGGGAACCCAACGTTCCCTCTGCCAATCCTTCAACGCCGAGACTATATGAAACCAGCGTCTAATGGTTCAGTCGCGTGATGGCGGTAAAAGTAACGACGCAGGATGAGATAGAACATACCGTTCAATGCTCTCAGCTAATTTTGCGTTTTCAATACGATGAACACGTTCTACGCCGTTGCCTGTCGCTTTTGCAAAGAGATCGGCTTTGTTGTCCTTTGCCAGACGTGCGAGAGCGATTTTTGCTGCACGGATTACATTCGATCCTTTCAATCTCACTTCGCCAGAGCCGAGGCCTAAACGGTTGACTAGCCGCCCTTGGTACTCTCCTTTCTCCCCCCCCATTGCGATCATTCCCAATATTATGAACTGGTTTCGAATCGTTGCGTCCCACTGATTATAATCGGTTGGAAATCGTTCTTCGAGTGCTTGAAGGAGAGATTTAATTGCTCCGCTGTACATTTTTATGTCAAATGCATTATCTTCTATGCGTTTTGTAATATGGGCATCTTTTGGAATAATATCTGTAAACGGAGTCCACATCATATCGAGGTTCAGCCATTCATTCAATGAATTCGCAAAGAAAGGATCTGACCCCCTCCAATTTAGAGTGCTGCGTTGTATAAGTTCGGGGGCAATTTCTGCGAAGGAGTCGGGGTCCTGTTGGCTAACAGCCTTCAGGGCCTCTAAATAGCGTTCTATGCGTTTCTTAACTTCAGTTTTACTGGCGGAATTACTTTGCATTGTATCAACCTCGTGAATCAAATATAATAAGAATCGTTCTTGTTTCTTTCGCAGAGTGGATTCAATATATAACCTCAAACAATTCCTTTCTCAGTCAACCGTTTGTAAAGATTCAATTGCTCATTGGGAAGGGTTTTACAATCAAAGAACTTTCATCATAGAGCGATGGGGACCTACATTTGGAATCGAATATGATTGATCGATAATGGTCCAACCAGCCGATTCATAGAATTGAATTGCTTCTTCCCTAGCTTGTAGCAAACCAATTTTGGCTGAAAAAACCTCTTTTGCTTTTTCTTCAAGAGTATGCAAAACCTTTGCAGCGAGTCCCATTCGGCGAGAAGATTGGAGCGTTCCCATTTGCCGAATTTGAATTGCGGGTCTGTTTTTATCTTCTGATAACGGACTGAAAGCGGGAGTCTTTGGCCCGCTTGCCCCTGGAAAGTCTGATTGTGAACCATCGCTTTCATCGCCAATAAGATGGGCTCTTCCAACGCATACAATAGTCTCATGTTCATCTTCTACATATGCATGAAGCGCATCAACGTCATCTGCGAGTATTTCCGCCCCTCGAGCGAAACCAAGCGGCTGACGTAAGACCGCAAACCTACATTGATAGTACGCCTCATTCGGCAACCACCCGGGACCTTTGGCTTGCACCATGCCAACTGGAAATCCTGATTCAACATAAGTGTGTTTAGTAGGACGCGTTGAAATACAACTTCTTGCTGGAACGGTTGCTGCACGGATGTCGGAGCGGTTACGTCGGGGATTGCAAATCCTCTTACCTGGGTTCAAATCCCAGTCCGTGCTCCTTCTGTAAAAGAGCACTCTCTACCTAAAATTACGCGCAGTCTTGATATTCGATGGCTGATTCGTTAGAGTGTTGAATACCCCTATTCATCAAGTGAGGAGTCATTTTGCCAAATCTAAATTCTGCATTTACTCAGATTGGAAGGGGTTTTGCTGCATTCTTAGCGCCGCCTTCTCCAGACGTAATTCGATTTACTGTTGGGCAACCAGATTTCGACACGCCATTACCAGTGGTTAATGCTGCTATTGAATCCCTCAAGAGAGGTGAAACAACCTACACGAGATCCCAAGGGAGCGAAACTCTTTGTCAAGCTGTCTCAGAACACTTATCAAAATTTGACATAGATGTTGACGGAAATGATGTCGTCATTGCCCCAGGTTGTAAGCAAGCACTGCTTTATTCGATGATGGCAGTCATAGAGCCTGGGGATGAAGTGCTCCTCTTAGCGCCCGCATGGCCGTCCTATGATGGAATGATCAAACTTCTTGGTGGCGTGCCTATTCATGTTCCAGTTCATCGACCGAACTACCACCCTGATATTGAAGCGTTGAGAAATGCTGTTACATCCAAAACGAAGGCCATTGTTATCAATTCTCCAAATAATCCAACAGGAGCAGTATATACGTCTGATGAAATCCAACAACTGGTAAATTTAGCCATAGATTCTGATCTATGGATTTTGGATGATATGATTTACTCGACACTTGTTTGGGGAGATAACAAGTACACATCACCGAATTCATTTGAAGGCGGACCTGAACGAACTCTTACTATTGGAGGTTGGTCAAAAGGTTGGGCAATGACGGGATGGAGACTTGGATGGGTCGCAGGCCCAACTGAAGCAATAGAAGCTGTGAAGACTTGTCAGGCGTCGTCTGCAACACACGTCGCGACGTTCCTCATGCCTGCTGCAGAGGTGGCGCTTACGCTTGAAAAGGAGATTGATGCAATGGCTGATTCGTTTGCTAATCGGCGATTGATGTTCCATGAAGGAATCAATTCCCTCCCTGGGGTTTCTGCACCAATGCCGGAAGGTGCATTCTACATACTTGCAGATGTAAGTGGCACTGGAATGACCGATATTGAATTCGCAACAAGGGCATTAGATGAAGCGAAAGTTCAGGTCATTCCGGGCTCTCTGATGCTCGGAGGGGACAATTTGATTCGAATGTCTTATGCGACTTCTTTGGAAGATCTAAAAGAAGGAATTCGTCGATTAAAGACATGGTTGATCCAGATAAATTAATCTGCATATACTATTATGCGTAGTGCATTATTAGGTTTGTGAAATTTTATACAGTTTACCATTTGAACCAAAAACTGCGAAATATAAATCACCATTTGGATGAAAATCTATTGGAAGGGGCGTTCCTACATCTGTGGCAAATACACTGGTTGAACTCTTTACTTCCCCTGTGGATTGATCGAGATCGATTTGAACAATCTCATGTCCTTGCGGCAATATTGTATTCCAAGAACCATACACAGTTGCGTAGACCGTGGCATTTCCACCCGGGAGGGAAGAAGAGGCGGGACGTAATGCTAAGCCATTCATCGAGGTGTGAGGTGTCCATCGAGCGATAGGAGCGATACTTCCGTCTGGAATAGGATTCGAAGGTGAATCATCGGGCCAACCATAGAACCCTCCCTCTTCGAGCAAATTCAATTCCTCGTCGGGATGGTCTCCTTCCCAATCTCGGCCGTTATCGGTGAATACATATCCAATTGTGGGCACCCACACCCCATCAAATGAATTGCGTACTCCGCTTGCGATTATTCCGTGATCTCCAGAAGATCCATTGACCCAAAGGAGTGCCCCGTTTCTCGAATCATCTTCATCACAAACATTGCATGTTGAACCACTATGCCAAATTAAGGTTCCATTTGGTAGGATATTGACGGCATTTGTTTGATGGTTCCCCGTTGGGATGCCTGAAATCAATGTTGTTTTATTCTCGATGTTTTCGAGCCCAATGTGATCAAAACGCACCAATTCTCCAGCTTCGCTCACAAAAATATGATCCGATGTTATGCCTATGTCATGAGGTTTATTCAGTCCAGAAAGCAGAACTGTACGATTCATCCCCGCATCCAGGGAGAGTATTCTTCCTTCATCCCGATCGCAAACAATCAACGTGTCTTCATCGTACCATTCGAGACAGGTTGGCCCGCCTAGGTCTGTTGCGACCACTTCGATAGAAAATCCGTCAGGAACTTCTGGTTGCATAAATGAGGTATAGGGATAGATCTGCCTCGCAATGAGAAGTGTTAGTATCATTAGGACAAACGGCAAAGCGTTTCGAAACATCGATTCACCTCACACTATTGTATCGATATTATCGATTTTTACTTCTGTTGTTTCAAACAGCATAACAACCTCAAACGAACATGTTCTTGAACAAATGTCAATTCCGTTTTCGAGGAGAGTAATTGTTTCTGTTGCATTCCAATGAGAAAGCGTTTCATCATCAGATTCAATTAAACAAGGAGACGGGATTACTAACGAGGGATCACTGAGTGCAGGGTATTCGGTTTTGTTGAGTGATGAGATTAACATCGTTGGGAATCGGCTTTCATCGGCTTCGTTGTAATACGACAAGAATTGCAATTTGTAGATAATCTCGTCCTGCATGAGCAGGTATGTTCCTCTGTTTGGATCAACTCGGTGGACTGCTATGTCGTAGGTATACCACTCGAGGCGATTGTCAGTGTCATTTGACCATGTAGAGGAATTAGCCGATGCTATTTCCCCAATGTCTTGGTTTTCAACGAAAGTCCATTGAACCCCTTCTGAGAAGAAAATATCGGTCTTAGAAAACTTCATCGTATGTTCAGATTCATTCGACTCTTGTTGATTAGGAAGATCAAAATACGTGAAGGTATCTAATGTTGCGTCAATTATTGTTGTGAATGTCGCTCCGTCAGCCCCTAGTGTAGAGGTGATTTTTCCTTCGCTCGAACCTTCGGCAGACTGGCTTCCAAACGAACACGTGTATTGTTGCTCATCCGCAATAACTTCGATCTGGACGGACGACCAAGCAAGGTCTTCGCCCCCCTCGGCAAATGCTAGGGTAACAAGCTCATCCGCAGACCCATTGGATAAATTTCCACTGGGATTGGAGACAATTACCCTGTTATTTGTACCGAGGGGGGACTCATACGAGACCACGAGAAAGGTCCACGCTACGCCTACAAAAAGCAGCACTACGGCTGTTACTGAGGCCCAACGCTTCCACTTCAACGTACCACTTCATCACAGGCTACGACGGCGGCCCATGAAAAGGATTGCACCTAACGCCGCTAGGATCATGGTTGAAGCCATGAATCCTGGCGTGTTTTCATCATCATCATCGTCTGAAGTTGGTTCTACACCACCGTCACCGACAACTACTTCTCCAAACATGTTCATCGAGATATGAGGTTCACATGCGTAGTAGAACGTCTGGTTTCCAGTGAATGTGTGATGGAAAGCGACTGTTGTTGCCGCAGCACCAGATGTTACACCGTTAGCAACAAATGTTGAAGACTGAGCTCCGTCAATTTCCTTTACATTGTGTCCCATGGCTGCATCGGTCCATGACCAACAAACTGTTTGTCCGTTCTCAATGTTTACAATTGCTGGAGAGAATCCGTACCCATCTGCTGTTAGGCCAATGGTTACTGCACAGGTAACACCGTCGAATGGATCTGGCGTTGCATCAGCAGGAGGCATGAGAACTTGATCAATGACGTGGATGACACCATTTGATGCTGGTACATCTGCAAGTGTTACGTTAGCCATTGCGGTTCCGACCATAACTGCCCCATTGGCAACATGGATTGTTAAATCATCACTGTTTGCTGCACTAACTGTCGTCATACCTTCTGCAAGGTCTGTAGACAGTGTTGTTCCAGCAACAACGTGGTAGAGCAGGATGTCAGTAAGTACTGCAATTTCTTCGGGTGTATCGAATGAATCGAGATCAATACCTGCTGCTGCAAACGCATCATCACTTGGTGCGAATACTGTGTATTCTGTTTCACCGCTTAGGGTTGTTACCAAGTCAGCAGCAGTTAGGGCTGCGACAAGAGAGGTGTGAATTGTTGTTGCTCCTGCAGTCATTGCGAGGTTTACAGCAGGCGTCCACATGTATGCACCACAAATTGCAGCACTTACATCAGAAACTGCATGGGTTACTGTGTTGTAACAACCAGTGATTGTTTGACCACCCACAGTGTAGTCCTCTACGTACATGTAGGAGTTGCAGATGAGGTTGGTAGCACCAGGAACGATTGTGTGAGAGACCATGGTGTAGCAAATATCACCTGCTGGGGGCATCAATACTTTGTCGATAACGTGAATGATTCCGTTGGATGTCTGTACATCCGCTCCGGTTACAGTTGCGTCTCCGATGGTAACGGTGCCGTCGGTACCGACTGCGAATGAGGCTTTGTCGCCATTGAACATTGTTACTGCAAGTCCATCAGTTACCGCAGAGGAAGGCACTGCTCCAGAGTACACGTGGTATGTGAGAATGTCAACGAGTGTTGCAATTTCCTCATCGGTATCGAAGGTTGTTAGATCGATTCCTGCGTCAGTGAATGCTTGGTCTGTTGGAGCAAAGACAGTGAACGGACCTTCGCTTTGGAGTGCGGTAACCAGATTTGCTTGGCTTAGTGCTGCAACCAATGCGGTGTGGATTCCTGTTGATTGTGCTGTTGCAGGAATGTCAACGTAAACTGGGTCAGCAGGTGGCATCAATACTTTGTCGATGACGTGGATGACACCGTTTGAAGATTCAACATCTGCGAGTGTGACCACTGCGTCGTTGACCTTGACTTCTGAACTACTTACCGAGAATGTAAGAGTGTCTTGGTTGAGAGCTGCTGCTTCCATTCCGTCAGTCAAATCGGTGGACATGACCTTTCCAGAAACGACGTGATATGTGAGAATGTCAACGAGTGTAGCATTTTCTTCATCTGTATCGAATGTTGTCAAATCGATTCCTGCATCAGCAAATGCTTGGTCAGTCGGGGCGAAGACCGTAAATGGTCCGGTTCCTTGCAGAGTTGTTACCAAATCTGCTTGAGTCAGGGCAGCCACTAACGAGTCGTGGATGCCGGTTCCAGCAGCGTTGGTTGGTATGTCGTCGTTTGCATCCGCAGTCACAGAAAACGGTAGACTAGATACAAGTAGGCAGGCTATTAGGGTGTACACGATTGATTTACGCATTGACTAACAACGCCATTGAAGAGTTTATAATAGCCTGTATTTCGATAGAAAACTCATTCGATTCAGAACGGTGAACGATAATCTTCAACGTCTTGGGAAATTCTCAACAATTGGTTGTATTTTGCAACCCTGTCGGAACGAGCAGGAGCTCCAGTCTTGATTTGTCCGGCTCTTGTACCAACTGCAAGATCTGCAATCGTTGTATCTTCTGTCTCCCCGCTTCGATGAGATACAACATTACGATATCCGTTTGTTGTCGCAAGTTCCATGGCCTCGAGGGTTTCGGTTACTGTGCCGACTTGATTGACCTTGACAAGCATGGCATTTGCAGCACCGATTTCAATACCCTGAGCGAGTCGCTCAGATTGTGTAACGAACAGATCATCTCCAACAATTTGGACTCTATGACCTTCTTGCTTCGTCAAAGCTGTCCATCCTGCCCAATCATTTTCACCCAAGCCGTCCTCTATGGAAAGAATAGGGTATGCATCAAGCCATTCGCCATACATATCAGCCATTTGATGAGCTGAAAGTACCTTTCCATCCATGTGATATCCATCATCTTTCAAGAATTCTGTTGCAGCAACATCGAGCGCAATTCCAACATCTTCTGTTGTGTACCCAGCTCCTTCAATGGCTCGAACCATGTACTTCAGACCATCTTCGTTTGTCGGGAGGTTTGGGGCAAAGCCGCCCTCATCGCCAACACCACCAAGCAATCCATCCGCTTTGAGTTCACTCTTGAGTTGATGATAAATTTCAACACCAGCTCGAAGGCCTTCCCCAAACGTGTCGAATCCATGAGGCATAACCATGAATTCTTGAACGTCGACATTGGATGCAGCATGAGCGCCTCCATTGAGAATGTTAAGCATTGGAACGGGCATTAGACCACCCGCAACACCACCAATGTACTTCCACAGAGGGAGTTCATGGCAGGCTGCTCCGGCATGTAGGCACGCCAAAGATGCTCCAAGCATTGAGTTTGCCCCAAGCGTAGATTTGTTTTGTGTTCCATCGAGTTCAATCATCGTTTCATCGATGATTCTTTGCTCATCAACAGGCATTCCAACGAGCGCCTCTGCAATTTGTTGCCGAACGTTTTCTACCGCAATATCAACGCCTTTTCCAAGCCATTTCTTTGGATCATTGTCTCGCATTTCAAGAGATTCATGTTGTCCAGTGGAGGCTCCAGAAGGAACCATTGCTCTGCCCATGAGACGTCCATCAACATAGCAGTCAACTTCGACTGTAGGGTTTCCTCGGCTATCGAGGACCATTCGCGCATCTAATCCAGAGATATAGTCGGACATTGCTCTCAAACCTCCCAGTGCTCCGCGCTCTTTGAATCAAACGGGTCTCCTATTTCCATCTAAGAGCAGGGTGGTGATGTTGTAAAATGTTGGTTTTTGACAAATATCATGTTGTTTTTTACTTTTTCAGGCGTGAAAAGGTTTGATATACCGATATGCGGAGGGGGTGGCATGCCCAGAGTTGCAGAAATAGACCGCGCCATCCTCGCCCAACTACGAAAAAACGGAAGAATGTCGTTTGTCGATCTTGCAAGAGAAGTTGGTGCGAGTGAGCGAACAGTACGTACGCACATCCGAGCAATGGAAGAAAACGGCACCATTCGTGGCTACACTGTACGTGAAAGTGGCATTGGATTGACTGCACTTGTTCGAATCAAAGTCTCACCAGGAGCTGAAATCGGTTCGTTCGCCTCAGAAGTTACTGGGTGGGAAGGAATTGAAATCATCTACGAAGTTTCGGGAGAGGCTGACTTAGTCGCTCTCGTTCACGTTGACGATACTGTTGCTCTTCGACAATTGCTTGACAAAATGTGGATGGCTGCGCCAAATGAAATTGCTTCAACCACAACTGAACTTGTGCTTGAACAATACTGAAGAACGATTCAACGGTTTAATCACCCATGTGACGGGGGAACGTTAATCTCCTTTGATGGAGAAGGGGCTCTCGATGATACCTGCTCAACAGCCAGTGATGTACCAACAAGCCACCCAGTCAATGCCGATGCCTCAGGCCAATATTGGCCAACCATTGTATCAAATTACCTCTGGTAAATCCAATCGTGGCTGGATGGTCGCGGGAGGGGTTCATTTCGTATTCATGTTGGGCCTGTTCTTCTACGCTCTCGTCAGAGCATTCTTTGAGCCTGCTCCAGATTACTACGACGAAACATCCGAATTCGCTAACCAGTTGTTTTACTCAATGCAAATGTCGAACTATTTCTTCTTCTTCCCTACCTTCGCAATAACTCTTGTAGCGGTATTGTCGGCCATGAATGTTGGTTGTAACAAATTGGCTGCAATAGTATTGCCTCCGCTATCCCAAGTGGGTGCGTTACTGCTCTGGTCTCTTATCGCTGCAGCTGTTTCACCTGAAGATTCCTTTTTAGAGGCCTGGGAAATGGTCTTTGGAGAGGATTTCTTTGAGGAAGTTATTCCATTGGTTGTATCCCAGATTATCTTGTGTGCTGGAATCGTTGGTTTAATCTCACTTAATTCCGATGAATAATTAGAGTTCATTCGGAACTGGAGTTTGATCCATATGCAGGAATGCATAGACTGCCCACCATGTGACTATGTCCCATGAGTGGACGAGGTTTGCCTCTCCGGTTGCGTTATCTGTAGTCATATATTCTTCCATTTCAGATAATTTATCGCATGTTTTGTGGTAACATGGGTATCCATCGACTACACCGTTCCATCCGAGTGTTGCTACACCTATTTGTTGGAATGAATCGTGATCACTTCTTGCGGTTGGACTTTCGTAAATTGCAACCGTATCTTCATAGTTATTTTGCCAGAGTGGATTCTCTCCAGAAGCTGCCCATTCTGCACGTCCGCGTTCGATTTGATAACCTAAATCGAAAGCATCGGCTCCAATCCATTCTGCTAAATGATACATGCCTGGTTGATCGATAACATCGCCTGTTCCATCAGGACCAAGATAAACAGAAAGAGCGTAATCGCCAGGATAGTTTATTCCAGCCATGTCAAGGTTGAGATAATTACTAACTGTTACGCCAGCAGGGAGATCGTTCGCAAATGCAGATGAACCCCACAAGCCCTCTTCTTCGGAAGACCATAAGCAGAATACCATTGTTCTGCGTGCATCAAAATCAGCGAGTACTTTGGCAGTAGAGAGAACCATCGAGGAACCTGCTGCATTGTCATAGGCTCCTGTACGAGTGCCGTACCCTTGTTGTTCCGTTCCAGGAATTATGGCAGTTGGAGGGGTGGCATATGGGGCAATATCGAAGTGCGCTCCGAATACTAACCATTCATCCGGATAGACTGTACCTGTCTTGTAAGCGCATATATTGACGGCCCACAGAGTGCCTGACTGGAATCGGTGGACTTCAACATCGAGGCCGTATCCAACCATAACGCCCTCAAAATAAGTGATTGCGTCTTCATAACCGGGATTTCCATTCCCGATCCATCTATCCAAAAACCCAACAGCCCCATCGGCTAAATCGAGCGGATCAGCGGTTTCGTCGGTGATGAAATCAACCCATTCGTAAACGTCTCGACCATTTAGCCAACCGTCGCTTGCACCGACACCGTTTTGTTCAGTTAGGTCTGAGCGCATTGGGCGCTCTGTGAGAAGTTGTTTAATCGAAACTTCTCCGCCATCATCATCGCTGGAAATAACCCAAGGCCATTCGCCTCCAGCGTCTTCGTTTGGAACGACTTGAACTGCTCCACCGGTTTGACCTGATTCAAGCCATGTCATCCAAGACTCATCTGCCTCCCGGATTGGCCAGTTCGTTCGACCATAGTCGCCAAGAAGGAACACAACATCGGGATTTCGTGGTGGGAGGAGGATGGTCACCTCGACTATTTCGCCAGCGGAAATGTTCAGTACTGTTCCGTTTTGAGCCCTCATTGAGCCAGGATCTTGAATGAAGTAGGGCATAAAGACGGATATGTCGTTTGTTGCCTCAAGTTGAATCGTTTGCCATGAACCACCTTGAAGAGTTTCTCCATCTGAGACGATTAGGTCACCCTCGGTAACAGGGGTTGATTTGCTTTCTCCGAAACAACCCGACAAAGTTGAAAGGAGCATGATAGAGACCAGCAGCATTGCTTGCATTGTCATTCGCATGGTTCGGGCCATACGCTTGGCGGGTTTGAATACAACGGTGGAATGAGCAAATTTATTCATCGCCAAGAGTTAAATGACGAAGGGGAGCCGATTGAACATGGCTACAGTCCGTACGGACCAAAAGAAACGTGCCCTGATGCGCGCTGTTCCGGAGTCCTTTTCCAAAGCCCTTGCCAACTATTTTGGCTCCGGGCCAACGGATATTGCCCTCGCTAAAAGCCAACATGCGGCTTATGCTCAAGCATTGCTTGACTGTGGATTAGAAGTTACAATCCTGCCTGCTGATGAAAACCATCCTGATTGTATTTTTGTCGAAGACCAAGCAATTGTCGTAGATGGTCATGTGCTTCTGCCACTGCCAGGGCATCCCTCGAGAGTTGCTGAACAACCTCCAATCGCAGATTTCCTCTCCAGGCAACTCAATGGCTTCCAAGTTTGTGGTATGTTTGGTGAGGCTCGGATGGATGGGGGCGACCTTCTTCGACTGGGCAACCTCTTTTTTGTGGCTCGTTCAAAGAGAACAAATGATGCTGGAATTGAAACGCTCCGAAACCTACTCACTCATCTTGGACACGAACTACGAATCATCGATATCCCCACTGAGAAGGCACTTCACCTCACCTCGATCTCATCAACTCCAACTGACCAAGTTATCCTCACTGCTGAGGGATTCCTCACTGCTGAAGATTTTGGTGAACTGCCCGAGGGAAGTCAAGTCATTTTCGTTCCTGAAGAAGAAGTCTATGGATGCAACACTATCGGGCTTGAAAATGGAAAAGTTCTCGTTGCAGAAGGCTATCCTACTGTACTAAAAACTGTCCAAGAATTAGGTTTGGAACCGATTGTTCTCGATATGAGTCAAATCAGAGAAGCAGATGGTTCGATTACATGCTGCACACTCTTCTTCTGAAGAAACAATGAGTGCGTTGATATACGCGAGTGTAGCCGTTTAGATTACTGCAGGGGTCGCCCAGCTTGGTCAAAGGCGCTGGGATGAGGTCCCAGTCCGTATCGGTTCGCAGGTTCGAATCCTGCCCTCTGCACCATTTTTACCAACAAACTTGACATTCTTTCGTGTACAGGGACTATCGATAGCCATGACAGATGGACCAGCAGCAGATGAAATCCGAGACACTGTCATTACGCAGATTGTTGAAGGTGGGTATGTTACTGCTGTACCAATTATGGTTCTGTCACTGTATCTTTTTGTGCAAGGTTATCGCAGATTAGTCATTATCACTGCAATCGCTGGTTGTGCGATTGGTTATCTCTCAGCAAGTACCCTATATCCATACATGCTCGACCTCGGGCTAGACCTAACTCTTGAAAAATTTCAGTTGTTTTCTGCGATGGGCTTTGCCATGATTGCTGTAATGATTACATCGATTTCAATTCGGTTTTTAGCAACTGGATTCGTGTTCATTATCATTTCAAATGGAATTCAAATGCTCAAAAACTACGGCATTAATCCAGAGAAAGGAGAGTTGCTTCCAGGAATTACTGCGATTATCGCTTTCTTTGTTGGTATGTCGTTTCGACATGTGTTACCCGCATTCGTAGCTGCTCTTCTATCTGCGATTGGCCTGTTTGTTGGCGGTTGTATCGTTCTCGACCTTCCCCTCTCCTATCTGGATCTTAGTCAATCAAATGCACCCCTTGCTTGTATTCCTGTTGCCGTCATCAGTCTCTTTGTTCAACGATGGCATAAGAAGAGAAACAGTCCCGATGATGGCGAAGTTACCGTTCGTGAACAGCAGCAAGCAGTCCGAAGAGCAAGATATCATCCCGAACTTGAAGTTGATACGCAATGGGCTCGTGGTGGATTAAGAAAGTAAACGAAGAGTTAACAACTCTTATTGAATAAAAACAGAAATTTCATCGAGTTTCTTCCGTTCAATATCTGGAACCATTGCATGCTCACTTGGATAGCCCACTGGAAGAACTAACATTGCATGCTCGTGTTCAGGGCGGTCGAGTATTTCTCGCAAGAATCCCATGGGAGAAGGAGTATGTGTAAGCGTTACAAGACCCATGTTATGGATTGCATGGATAAAAAATCCTGCTGCAATTCCGCAACTTTCTGTGCTGTAATATGTTGGCCCCCATTCTCCATTTTCACGCAATCTCTTCGATTGTCGAAACAAGACAATGACCCAGGGAGCATCGGTAAGGTGTTCTTTGATGGCATCCGTTCCCAGAGGATCAAGGACTTCTTTCCAAGCATCAGGCATCCGTTGGGAGTAGGTTTTCCTTTCTTCTTCTTCGGCTGCAATACGTATCTTTTGTTTGAGTGATTGGGAAGAAATAGCAACAAATGTCCATGGCTGAAGATGAGCGCCACTGGGAGCGGTTCCTGCGCACATGATTGCATGTTCAATCAATGATTTTGGCACATCTTTTGGGGAGAAATGACGCGTTGTGCGCCGTTCCTGCATTAGATGTAGTAATTCTTTAGAACGATGTTGCATCACTTCAAGAGAAGTCTCTTCCCATCCAAGTTCAATGAATCCCTGCTCGGTCATGAACTTTGCAAAGCGTGAACAGTTATGGTATTGTATCTCAATCGTTTGAAAATGCGTCTGGCTTGAAGACCCACCGCCACTCATCTTCTCGATCATAATATGCCTTGATATCTGGGTGGTTCGCCATCTTCTGATGATATTGTAAAAGAAGAGGATATGGTTGAATCATTGTTTTATCGATTCCATCGAATTGTCCTGAGAACATCATGAACGTGTTGAGAAAAGCCTTCACGTCTGCTAAAGACATCTCTTCTGTTCCTGCAATCCATCCTGTTGATGAGTTCTCGAAAAGTGTCTCAAGATCCTTGAGTCCCGCGTCAATTTTTGCACCTGATTCGAACAGAGCCTTTCGAGCTGCAATCTTCTCTTCCAGATCATCGATGTAAAAGGTAGGTGAAAAAGAAGTTCTCCAGCCGTTAATGACTTCAATGATTTCGTTTACCTTTCCTTGTGTATACATATCGTCTGAATCCAGTCCAGCCAATGAAGCAGCATATCGCATAATAGCTCCTGATTCAGCAATGGTTCCTTGAGGAGTTTTGAGGACTGGTAGGAAGCCCCATGGTAATTCTCCCGCTTCTTTTAGTTCCTGATAGCCTTCCCAATCGACAACTGTATTCTTCCACGGTTGACCTGATAGCTCAAGGCAAAGACGTGTTGGTTCAGCGTATCCTGGGGATTCGAAATAAATGACTTCATGCATAACCTACGCTTCCGAAAGCAGTTCATCAAGACTTCGTATCGAAAAGGTTACTCAAATAAAACAAGATTGCCAATTGCTTTTGGCCTAATGAATTGAATGACTGCTAATGCAGTAAGCAAAACTATGCTGAAGATGGTGATGTAAAATGCTGGACCAAATGATGTTCCGTCGCTCTCTGGTTTCAAAATTAACCAAGAAATAAAACCTAACAATGCAAATATTGCTGAACCGAGAATTCCGTATTTTTCTACCTCGTCAGAATAAGGGATTGTTTGATACAGAGATATGATTACGATAATCCCTGTAACAAGCGCTCCAATAAATGAAAACCAAAAGAAAACAATTGCTGTGGTGCCAGCGGTTGAACGGTCCTCGCATTTACCAATGTCTTCAGATGCTTCTGGGTCTTTGATGATGTCATTTAACTCAGACATCGAGGCACATAATGTATCCAAATCGCCCGACATTTCATCGGGTAAATCTTCTACGAGTTCTTCCACAGATTCTGCAATTAAAATTTGTGAAACGGGTATTTCTCCAGTTCCAATTCCACCGCCAAATTTACAAATTTCTTTGTTGCTATCGCCATCAGAATCTGTTCCAGTCGAATCACTACAGTCATACGTTACTCCTGTGAGGCCAATTCCGCCTTTCTGACCCCGGTCACTGCCGTCCTCATCTACCCCAGTCCATGAATCATGATACATTCCAATGAGTAGTAAGATCAGAGCCAAGGCGATTGCTCCAGAGAAAATATATTTCATGACCTCACTGCTTTGCATTCGTTTACCCTCGACAGAATAATTCGTAATAACTGTCTGCTGTGGGAGTGAAGCATTGTGTGGAATTGCTCCTTGATTCAGGGCCATTAATTGCTTTTCAGAGGGTTGCCATCCTTCAGTGGTGAGGACCCAAAATCCATCCTCAGAAACATCGCCAAGTTGTGGGTTCATGGCATTGAATGATTATTGTTCTATGTTATCTTTATGGCTTCGTTATACTTCATCATCCTCAGTATACCTGTTTCGGACTCGAAGCCATCCTTCACTAAAGAACATCAAGGCGTAAAGAGAAGCAAGCCACAGATGGATGTGATAGGATATGTCCAACCAGTTTGCTGCGTCTTCCAATGGATTTGCAAAGGCGATGAGAAGTGAAAGCCAAACAACAGTGCATCCATGGAGTATCCATCGAAATACACCTAAAATTTGCTTTGAGTTTGCTCTCATTTCTGACATTTGAGAATCGGTTAATATTGCCGTGATGCCAACCACTTTGTCAAGCGCACTTCCACCATTCCAACGGATTTTTCCGAGTCTAAACCTGTTGATGATATCGATAAGTGTGAACAACGTGACCCAAACAACAACCACTTCAAGCAGTGGATCAAGTCCCATCAGATTCAAACTGCCCCACGTTGACCAACTGAATATTGTCCATATCCAAGCGACGAGGAATAATTGGGCGAAGCGTGCAAATTTCGAGAGTTTCCGTAAGAGAATAAGATCGTGAGAGAGAACTAGTTCAAGCGTAATGAATAGAGCAACTGTAAGTGTAATTATTCCACTGAAAGCAAGACCCGTCCAGCCAATATCACCTGTCCGCCACGCCTCGAGTAAAGCCACAAATGCCCAACAAAGTGCTACTACAGATGCTCCATTTACAGCGGCTTGCATCGTGTAGAGAGGGTCTTTTCCATCCTTGAGGACAGATAATCCGCCCATCAAACGGACCTCGAATCCTGATTCATCGACCATCCCTTTACCGGCTGCAGTCATTCCACCAATCGCCTTGATTCTCGCTGATTCAACAAGACTTTCAGCATCTGTATCTTCTTGTTTAGAGGACCATTTTGATCCTCTGCTTGCTGCATGGGCCGCTCCGGAACCTCTACCTTTTCTTCCTGCTGAGCGGGCTTTTGCCCAAGCACGGATTTCTGGCGAAATAAGATCTTCAACTTGATCTTCATTCAAAGGTGAGCCGTGATCGGTATACAACCAGCGACATTGGATTGGAACAGGAGCTGGGTCCACGTCGGGTGCAACCATCTGGAATTGACCGGGTCCAAGCGTTGGTAATTGCGCTACAAGGTCTTGGTCACCCCCACTTTCTTTGAGAAGGTGGCGAACTTTCTCGACATCTTGTGGTTGGGTAAATCGTCCAATGAACGTGGTATTTGCTTGAGCGAGAATTTTGTAATCAACGTCAGATACATTTTGCGTTGCAAGAACACAAGCAACACCATACTTTCTTGCTTGTTTGAAAATCAATTTGATGAGGTCTTTGGCAGGAGGATTTCGAGGGTGAGGTGGAAGATATGGAGCAACTTCATCCATGAAAAAGAGAAGTTTCAATTCTCCCTCAGCCGGTTGTTGTGTCAACATCCAATCATACAGTTCCCTCGACAGTTCTTGGACAAAATATTGCTTCTGTGCCTCGTCTTGAATTGTATTAAGATACACAATATTGAGTGGAATTTTACCTGGAATTGTCGGCTCTGCAAAGGCATCAATATCAATAGCAACTCCGTTTGAGAAAAGGAGTTGATTAACGCCTGAAGAAAAGGCCGCGAGTCGTCGAGCTAAATCATTTCGCGTTGTTTTCGGTAGACGTTCTTCGAAATTGGCTAGGCGGTGGTCAAACATGACTTCGTCCCATGGTGGAACTTCTGGTTTTTCTCCATCTTCATCTTCAATAAAACAGAGCGGATACAGGTGCTTTGTGAATTCATGATGTGGTTCTCGAACAACGCGTGCAAGCGACTGGAAGTCACCCACATCAAGGCCGCATCGAGTTCCTTCGACGAGGATTTCGTAAAGGAACGGTTTGACAACTTTACCTTGTGCCTTTTCTACATCGTAACCTGCTAGACTCGTGAAACCCGCTGCTACCATATCCCACGCCGTAATCGCTTCTTCAGCATCAAGGTCAGCAGGTGGGGCGCGAAACGGATCAATACAAAGGGGCAATCCTTTGCTTCGTAAAGGGGTCCATATTCGAACCTCACAATCTTCCATCAATTTCCGCTTGCGTTCGACGTCACCGTCTCTCTCGTGAAGTTCGCCCTCATCAATACCTAAAGCAAGACGCGCAAGATCTCCTTGCGGGTCAATAATGAGTGCAGGGATTCCTGCCAAAGCTGCTTCCTCGATCAAGGCTTTCGCCATAACCGTCTTTCCCGAACCTGTAGAACCGAGCATTGCGGCGTGGCGGGCGAGTACTTGGGATGGAATATCAATCGGATCATTGTTGTCTCTGCGATGACCGAGAAACATGCCCTTGGGCTTGAATTTCTTTTTCGATTTAGTAGGCATTTCCGGATTGAGGATGTCGCCGACGAGTGAAGCAAGGTCTGAATCTGAGACGGGCTCATCTTCGGACACCATAACCGAGCAGAGACGGTTGGGGTCTTGAATTCAACGACGCGCTGATGGGTCAAGGCGTATGCTCTTGAAGGGCGCAAGCGTCGCCGAACCATGAGTGGACGCATTCCTCTTGCCAGGCCGTCCTGGACAGAAGAGATGCGAGTTGCTGCAATGGCCACACTTGACTCAGGACAATGGGTCAAAGGCCCACAGGGAAGAGCGTTTGCAGAGGAGTTCGCCCAATACTGTGGCGTTTCGTATGCCGCTCCTTGTAACAGTGGCTCTGGCGCACTGATTGCAGCATTGAGATTACTGAATATTGGGATTGGTGACGAGGTGATTGTACCTTCATTGACCTTCATTGCAACAGCAACATCCGTTTCAATGGTCGGTGCAACACCTGTTTTTGCAGATATTGATGCAGACTATTGGTGTCTCGATGTCGAAGATGTTCGCAAGCGCATCACAAGTAAAACTAAGGCAATTATCGGCGTTCATCTCTTTGGCCAAACCTACGACCCTGCGTTGATTACCCTTTGTGAAAAGATGGACATCGCATTGATTGAAGATGCAGCGCAAGCACATGGTACTTCTGCGACTATAGACGGGACAAAGCGTGTGGCTGGTTCGCTTGGAGATGTCGCTTGTTTCTCATTTTTCCCTTCAAAAAATATGGCTGTGGGCGGCGAAGGGGGAATGATTACAACCAACGATGAGACGTTAGGAGGTCGAATGAGATCGATCATTAATCATGGTAGAGACGGGACGTTGCAGTCACAGGAAGTCGGCACGAATATGCGTATGTCTGAGGTGTTTGCAGCAATCGGAAGAAAGCAACTTGAACGCCTTGACGAATGGTTGAATATTCGTAGAGACTCTGCAAAAGAATACAATTCTTCTCTCGAAAAAAACCACTTAATCACAGCACCATCGGTTTTCCCTGATTCAGGACATGGATGGCATCAATACTGTGTCAAGGTTGAAGATTCTGAGCGTTTTATCCATTATATGGATCAACAGAATATCGATGCTCGAGTGTTCTATTCTACACCCTGTCACAAACATCCAGTCTATGCAACACATCCGCAGCGCAACCAAACGCTCGATGTTACTGAATCAATCTGCAACCAATTGGTTGCAATACCGATTCACCACGGATTGACTGATGATGAGCGTTCAAGAATTGCATCTGCCCTTGAGCATTATTGCTGACCAATCATCTCAGCAAGGGCAGCATTTGACCAACCTTTGAGATGTGTTAGCTCAAGACCCACCCACGAAGGAATGGAGACTTCTTGATCTTCACTTTCCAATTCAACCTCTGCAATAATGATGCCTGAAAGGCTTCCTTCGAATTCATCAACTTCCCAAAGCAATCCATCATCCCCATTCCAGAGATATCGTGTTTTGATGACTGTGGGCAATCCTTCGAGGTTTAATTGTTCAAAGAATTTGGGAGAGAGTTCCCATTCATACTCTGTCGCACTCGCCCCAATTCGCTTTCCTTTTGCAGTAAGAACTGCCTTGAACCCTGTCCCATCAACCAAGGAACGAATTCGCCAAGTAGTGATTTCAGTAAAGTCATGTTGGGCTTCAACTAAGGTCTTGCCGCACCATGTTACTCTTCCATTCTCATGCGTTACTTCGGAGAGATAATATTGTTGGATTTTGATGTAGGTACCATCTTGCCATGGTTTTGCTTTTCGCCCATCGATGAGAAAACGTCGTTCAATCTCAACGTTTTCGTTCATGTTTCCTCCAAGCGAGCGTAGCACATAATGGTCACCAAGCATTGTCAAATCAATTTACCACGTCATTGATATGTATCCGGCTGAGATTTACTTATGATGAGAGGCGTGTTTGTTGTTCGCTTTCTCGCGTTCTTGGCCCTTCTATCAATTGTTGGAGGCATTGTTTTCCTCGAAGAAGAAAATAGTTCGTTAGTATCTGACGAGGAAGAGACGCCTGCGAGCGAACCGCTCACTGATCAACAAGAAAAGACAGAAGATGATGATGCTCAAGAAGCTGATGCGAGTTTTATGCAGCCCGAAGAATCTCAACAAGATGATACTGAGCCTGTTGATAATACGCTGCCATATGTTTTCTTTGGAATCGGCGGAGGGATGTTGTCTTCACTCTTTTTTAGTTCCTTCTTGTTTGAATTCATTCGGATATTGTTCTTCTTGGCATTCCTTACCCCGCTAATAGCAACCAAAGACAAGAAAGATGAGCGAACTCGCGGGCGTATTTTGGGGTTTGTTGAAGCGAATGCCGGCATCCATTTCTCTGCATTACGCGATGGTCTTGGCTTAGCCAATGGGGTTACTGCATATCATCTTCGACAACTGGAGTTAGAAGAATCTGTTATCTCATGGAGAGACGGTCGGTTGAGAAGATACGCTATCTCAGCGATTTCCTCGCATGATATTGCCTCAATACGTCACCCAATTGTTGGAACTCGATTGGCTATTTTAGAAATTCTTCACCAGTCTGAATCCTTAGGATTGACAGGAAAGGAGATCCAAGATAGGCTGGCCATATCTCGCCAATTGCTCTCTCATCATATGAGTTCATTACGGAATATGAAATGCGTTGAAAGGAAGGGTACTTCTCGAAAATCTCCTTGGAAACTTTCCGCAGATGGTCAGCAAAAATTGGCTTATATCCAAAATAATGTTGAAGTTTTGTAAAGTCAGTTTACCAACTCTTTCATATTGCTATGATATATCGAAGTATCATGAACGCAAAGAAATTTGTCGCACTTGGCGTCCTTACCATGATGGTCATGTCAGGATGTTTGGGGGCGGTCGATGAAGAATTTGTTCTTTCTAAACTACCAGAAGACTGGACTGTAAAAACGGAACGTATCATTGCAACCCCTCAATTGGTTGAATATGATTCATGTGATTTGATGGAAATGGATCTCAAAGCAAGCATTGCTGAAGAATACCGAACCCAACTCTTGCAAGCAGTTGATGAAGTGTACAACTACAGAGGCTGGGGTGATGGTATGGTCGCTGAATCTGCCATGGATGATGGGGCAGCAAGCGATACAGCAGGAACAACGACAAAACGTGTCGAAGGAGAGGATTTCAGTGGAACGAACAATCAAGAACAAGGGGTCGATGAAGCCGATTTCATCAAAACTGATGGATACTACATCTATGTCCTACAGGGAAGTACGCTCTCAATACTCACCATTCCTGAATTTGGAGAAATTGAATTTACATCAAATGTGACGATTGAGGGCAATCCAATCTCCATGATGCTCGATGGCGATCGTTTGATTGTTCTATCGAGTTATTCTCCTTGGAATACTGATCAGGATGATGAATTGTACAAACTATTGCAATGGGGAGACGGGTACAGTTCCTGGCGTTCATCATCAATGACCAAATTTACGACTTACGATATTTCAAATCGTTCTGAGCCTGAAGTTGTTCAGGAGTTGTATCTTGAAGGCTACAATGTTGATGCAAGAGAGATTGATGGCTCAATCAGAGCGGTTACTCACTCTTGGCTTGACGTCCCCGGATTAACAAATTGGCTCAACATGCCAAGCGAATATTGGGAACTGGATTATCTGGACGAAGATAACAGAAGGGCTTATCGTGAAGTTATCGCATACGAAACAATTCTTGAGAATACTAAGATTCTAAATTCCCTCGAACTCGAAGATTTGATTCCAAAAATCTATCAGCGAACCGGGGACAATATCGTTGAACACGATATGCGTTCAGAGAGTTGTCAAAATTTCGCAAAGCCTCTCGATGGATTTAGTCGTGGATTTACCAACATCTTATCGTTAGATCTCTTTTCTGATTCGTTTTCATTTGAATCTGATCACATTCTAAGCAATCATCCGCTGGTTTATGCTTCGAAAGATGTTCTTGTTCTGACTGAGAGTTCATGGGACTGGTGGTGGTTCTGGGGTCAAGATGAGGTCATGGAACAAACCAACATCCATACATTCGATATTTCTGTACCAGGCACCACAACATACACCGGCTCAGGAAGGATTGATGGAACAATTCTTGACCAGTTCAGTATCTCTGAATATGAAGGTGTTCTAAGAGTCGCTTCAACTGTGGGGCAATGGAACCGTTGGTGGATGGATGACCCAGAACCAATGTCTTCCTCCATCATTACCCTTGTTCGAGGAGTAGATCCTGCATTAGATCAGCCAATACTGCAAGAGTATGGACGGCTCGATGGTATTGCAGAAACAGAACGAATCTGGTCAGCACGGTTTGTCGAGGACCGTGCTTACCTCGTCACGTTTAGGAATATCGACCCTCTTTGGACAATCGACTTATCCAACCCAATGAGCCCTGAAATTCTTGGAGAGTTGAAAGTGCCTGGTGTATCCACATACATTCACCCAATCAATGAGGACATGTTGCTCACAATTGGGATGGGGCCTGCTGGAGAAGATGGGCTCGGGCTCGATTGGTCGAATACCCGCCTTTCAACCTTTGATATCAGCAACATTACTGATCCAAAGGAAGCGGCTGTTCTCTCTCTTTCGCCTGTCGAAAACCCTGAAGAAGGCCGATGGACTTGGGCTTATTCAGAAGCAATGTATGAACACAAAGCGTTCCAGTATTGGGGGCCAAAGGAGATGCTTGCCGTACCTCTCTCAACATACCGATGGGTTGATGATTCAACCAATGAGGGGTATTCGTGGCACTACGAATACGTCTCAAAGGCAATCATAGTAAATGTCAACGAAAGTTCAGGAGACATGTTCATCCATGGAGAAATTAATCACTCTTCCTTAGTGAATTCTGAGGAAAGCAACTACTGGTGGGGCGGTGAGCAAAATATCCGCCGAACAATTTTCATGGGTGATTTCATCTATGCAATCTCGGGTGCCGGAATTACTGTCCACAATCTCGATAGCATGGAGCAAACAGATATCGTAGCCTTTGCTATCGAAATGCCTGATTATTACATCGCTTATTGACGAGTGTGGCAATAAGCCAAACCTCAATTGCTGAATGGCTCAGCAAGCAACGTGTCACTACGAGTTGCTGTCGTTGGTTGTGGTCGATGGGGTTCTCACCATCTTGCTGCACTAACCCGGCTTCAAGCCCAGCTCGATATTCAGCAGATTGTAGCCTGCGATAATGATGCAACGATTACTCGTTCTCTACAACAAGTAGGATACGTCGTTCATGATGATGCTGCTTCGCTTGTTCAAGAACATGAAATCGATGCCGTGATTGTTGCGACTCCGAACAAAACCCACTACGCTCTGGGAAAGATGTTTCTGGAACAAGGCGTTCACGCACTGGTGGAAAAGCCGCTTTCCATCGAGCATGATGCTGCTTCATCGCTAGTTTCGATCTCTGTCGAAAAAGGAAAGATTCTGAAAACTGGATTTTTATTGAGGTTCCATCCTTGTGTTCAAGACCTTCATGCTCGAATTCGTTTAGGTGATTTAGGCGCAATTGAACGTATCGAATACAAGCGATTGTCGATCAGAGAAGGTGATTCAGATTCAAACTGCCTTGATTCGTTGGCCATTCATGGCCTCGATATTGCAACCTTGTTGCTCAGTGAACAATCTCCAATGGCCATATCAAGTGTTATTGGGGACGATCGATATTCCAAACTGAGCCTTGAATTTCCATATCAAGTTGAAGTTGAGATCGAAGTCGGTTGGGGGTGTAAACAAAACTTGGGGGAATTCCGAGTCTATGGATCGAATGGTGTTGCCGTGGTTCATCTCAATCAACACGATGCGTATACTATTCTCCTCGGAAAAGATGAAACTCACGTATGTGTTGATGCTGCAGTAACGCCTCTCGAAGGACAACTGGTCGACTTCTTGAATTTCGGTTCAAAAGCCACATGTGCTGCTTCAACTGGATCGATTCTTCGGACCATCCGTTGCATTGAACAAGCGCGTTTCCAATTGGCTTCTCTAGGAGTCAAGACTGCACGAGAATTGAAGAGATGATGCGGTTTGGAGTGGAACATGAGCCCAGAAAGAGTCATGCTTTGGCTTCTTGCCGGAGTTACCATTACTTCGATTGCAACATGGATCCTCCAAGATTCTCTTTTTGATGGAGCCACCGCTTTTGCAATCCTATCGTGCCTAGTCGCAATGATATGGGGTATTACGCGATATGATACCTCTGTAAAATTCAGTGGAATGGGTAATGGAGGCATACTCAACATCCTTAGCTTTGCTGTTGTTACAGCAGGACTTACTTACTGGTGCATCGCAATGTACGATTTCCCATTAGTCGGTTCAATCATCGGAAGCATCGGCACCAATGCCTACATTTGGTGGACATTTGGAATGCTCGAACCTGGTAATCCTACTGCATAATCAGGCGAAGGGTCAAATGCCTCCATGAGGGGTTTCTAATCATGGCGAAGCATGGCGAGCATCCTGAACTCCCTGGGCATCTTGAGAATCTACTCGATACGGATGTTCACACTATTTTTCTCAAGGCGGATTGTCCGCCGCGTGTAAAAAGAGGAACGATAGGTCAATTAGAACTTGTAGAGATTGAAACAGAAGACGAATGGGATAACCTTCGAATCGAATCATTACAAGAAGAACTTGGATCAATTGTTGAGATGAATCAACATCGTAGTGATTGTTTCCTTGAAATTGATCGTAAGGGTTGCCGTGTTCTTCAACTCGGTGATTTGCGAATTACATGTGCTAGCCCTCCGTTCTCTGATGCAAGAGAAATTACGCTCGTACGCCCTGTAGCAAAATTATCTCTCTCAGACTACGACCTCGATTCGAAAATTATTGAACGGCTTTCAGACCATCATCGCGGTGTATTCATCTGTGGACGACCTGGTTCAGGAAAAACAACTCTTGCCCAAGCTATAGCAGAATATCTTGACGAAGATATTGGTGCGATGGTCAAAACAATGGAGGCTCCTCGAGACCTACAACTTGCTGATCGAATCACCCAATACGCCCCGTTGGAAGGAGATTTAGAGAAGACTGCCGAGATTATTTTCCTAGTCCGACCAGATTTCGTAATTTTTGATGAGGTACGAAGAGCCCGTGATTTCGAAATATTTGCTGATGTGCGGCTTGCTGGAGTTGGCCTACTTGGAGTCACTCACGCAAACTCTGCTCTTGAAGCGATTCAGAGATTGATTGGAAAGGTAGAACTTGGACTCGTTTCTCAAGTTCTTGATACTGTCCTACACGTAGAAGCTGGAAAGATACAACAGGTGCTTGAATTACGAATGACTGTAAAGCCTCCTTCGGGTATGCAAGAAGAATTGGCTCGACCTGTTATCGAAGTTGTTGAATACCCTAGCGGTAACGTTACACATGAAATGTTTGCATTCGGTTCTGAACTTGCTGTCGTTCCAGTAACAGAGAGAAATCAGCAACGACCTGTTCAACAACTTGCCCAGAAGCAACTTGTCCATACTATTCGACAATGGGCGGGTGTCAATGTTCGTGTCCAATTCACAAGCGATGCTTCTGCAACAGTTTATGCTCCAAAGAATATGATTTCGACCTTAGTTGGTCGTGGCGGAGATAATGTTCGGGCTCTTCAAGATCAACTTGGAGGACTTCGTCTTTCGATTGAATCGTTGGATGAGATGCCTGGCTCTGTAGACGTTTCAGATCATGCTATTTGGGATGATGATCAGGATCGTAGAGCACACCAAAGCAAGGCATACGAGCAACATGGTCGTTCCAAAAAGTCCCGAAAAGGTCGTCGCCGTTGAGAAGGAGACTTCTTGAAGAACGGTGCAACGCATAATACATGGCGCAGCAAGATGATGGTTCAGGTCGCGCTCCTGTGGTCATTGTTCGTCCGACCACCTCAGTCACAAGTGGAATTGCAGTAACGCAGAAACTCGTCGGCGCAGCGGTTGCTTTTGGAGACATCTTGCGCCGAACATACGGTCCGAATGGTCTTGACAAAATGATGTACAAGACAAATGGTGAAAATGCAATCACAAATGATGGTGCAAAAATCGTTTCGGAATTACTCGTGAAACATCCGGCTGCAAAGGCCTTTGTTCAGCTTGCTGAATCTCAAGAAAACGCATGCGGAGACGGTGTCACTGGATGCCTCTTGTTTGCTAGCGAGCTTATGCGAGAAGCTGGAAGATTGCTTGAAAGAGGGATTCATCCCTTAGTTCTCGTAGAGGCTTTTCAGCATTCCTTGGATGAAGTACTTGGTATTCTTGATGCACGCACAATGCATGTTTCCGATGTGAAGAGCCTCTCCCTTGTTGCTCAGACCTCAATGATTGGGAAATCTGCAGAATCTGGTGGCCTCGAACTTGCAAAATTGCTTGTCGAGGCCATGCAAACTGTGCGGGAAGCTGGAAAACCAGTTCGCGCTGAGCACATCAGAATGGTAAAAAGGGGACAGGATAGTTTGCAAGATACCGTCTTGATCAAGGGCATGGTTATCGAGCAGAAGTTTGATTCTGAACGTGTTCCAGAAATCAAACAACAATCCGGCGTTCTTGCCCTTACCTGCTCTCTGACAGTTGAACAGTCGAAACGAGATGCTGAGATTGAAATCGAACGTCCTGAACAGATGATTGCTTTCCTCGATGCTGAAGAAGCCATTCTATCAAAGAAGATTCAAACTCTTGTTTCGTCTGGTGCAAAGGCTATTTTTACATCAAAATCAATTGATGACAGAATCAAACATGCGTGTTTTGATGAAGGAATTCTGCTTGTCGGAATGATGGAGGATGCTGGAATTGAGGATCTAGCTTCTGCAACCAATGCAACTCTCATCAACCACTTGGATGATGTTGATGCGTCTTCACTTGGTTTGCTTTCTGAAGCTAAAATTGACGTGTCTGAGCGCGAAGATGGGCGGCGTACCCGCCTCATTGTCAACGTTGGAGATGCTGCTGGACTGGTTACTCTTGATGTTGGAGGTGGTCAAGGTGTTGCTACTGAAGAATACATTCGAGCAATGTACGATGGTCTTCGTTCACTTGAGATGGTTATCGGAGATGGCGGTGTTCTTCTTGGAGGAGGGGCATTCCATATCGCTGCTGCGCTCCATCTGCGAGAAAAGGCTGAAGCAACCGCTGGCCGTCATCGTCTTGCAATAGAAGCCTTTTCTCGTGCCCTTGAATCAATACCTGTTGCACTAGCAAGCAATGCTGGCGAGGATCAGATTGACACCCTCCTAAAGTTGAGAGCTGCTCATCGAAACGAGTCTGTAGATTTCGGAGTATCTAAGGACGGTTCGATTGGTGAAATCGATGGTGTATTAATTCCTGCAACAACGCTTTCCCATGCATTACAAGCAGCAGTAGAGACTGCTTGTGGCCTGCTTCGAGTAGATCAGGTCATTTCTTCACGTGGCGATTAAGCAAATGCCCTCATCACATGCTTGATAACGTGGATGCAATAGAGTCTGATAACGGGTGCTATCATGGACTCGGAAAAACCTCGCGCATTGTTGAGCGTATGGGACAAAACTGGAATTGTTGAATTTGCCACAGGCCTGTCTGAATTAGGATTTGAGATTATTTCAACTGGAGGGACTGCTCGCACCCTGAAGGCTGCGGGTCTTGAAGTCAAGAGCGTTACAGATGTAACGAACCACCCCGAAATTTTCGATGGACGAGTCAAAACATTGCACCCCGCAATTCATGGCCCCCTTCTCGCACGCATGCAGCAAGAAGCTGATCGTGAGGGAATGAAGAATTTAGGATATACGCCGATTACCTTGGTTGCATGCAACCTTTACCCATTCACAATGGCTGCATCACAAGACCCGCCTCTTGCTGATGATTCATTGTTGGAGATGATCGATATTGGTGGACCAACAATGGTTCGTGCTTCTGCTAAGAATCATGCCAATGTCATTGTCTGTTGTAACCCGAATGAATACGATTCCATTCTTGCTGATTTGGGCGAAGCAAATGGAAAGCCAGATGGCGTTCCAATGGAGCGAAGAAAGGCGCTTGCTTTGCAAGCCTACGAGCATACTGCTTCCTATGATGTTGCTATTGCCAATACACTGCATTCACGTTGGAATGGCCTACCTGAATCGTATGTTGATGTAGCAGAGCAAGCAAAACGACATCACACTACACTTCTTGCATCTGCAAACAAAATGTCAGCGTTACGATACGGTGAAAACGCTCACCAAAGCGCATCCCTCTATGTTTCAAATGAGGCTCTTGGCAGCCATTCAACACTGGTTACCGCCCATGTTGAAGGAGGGAAGGCGATGTCCTACAACAATTACTCTGATGCTGATGCAACCCTTCGATTATGCCGTTCTTTATCGACAAATGAATGGCCAGAAACCCCACATGCCTGTGTCATTGTAAAGCATAACAACCCTTGTGGCGTAGCTTTATCTGACACACAAGTTCAATCCTTCAAGGATGCATTAGCAAGCGATCCTGAATCTGCATTTGGTTCCATCATATGCTTTAATGAGATTGTCACCCTTGAAACCGCACAAGCAATGTCAAACCTATTCATCGAAGTTCTCATTGCTCCTGGTTATGCTGATGACGCGAAGGAATACATCATGCAAAAAGCGAATCGTCGCCTTCTTACAATCGAATCCCCTCAAAATCGTCTCGCCCCTTTAGCGCGAGAACGTGTCCTAAAGCCAATTGAAGGAGGTTGGATTGTTCAAACTGAAGAGCCACCAATCATCGATTGGGCTTCTGCCAAGACCGTTACTAAGAAGCAAGTGACTCAAGCAGAAATTGACTCGATGAAATTCGCTGTTCGAGTATGTGAACAAGTCAAATCAAATGCTATTGTTATGGTACAGGGGCTGGCAACTGTTGGCATCGGACCTGGACAAACAAGTCGAGTTGAAGCGGTTCGAATTGCTGCTCGACGTGCCGGAGAAAAAGCGAAAGATTGTGTCCTTGCTAGTGATGCTTTCTTCCCGTTTGCTGATGGCTTGGAACAAGCCGCAATGGCAGGAGCATCTGCTATTGTTCAACCCGGTGGTTCGATTCGTGATCAAGAAGTTATCAAAGCTGCGGATATGTTGGGAATCTCGATGCTTTTTACCGGACACCGCTTATTCAGACATTGACTCAAATCACCCCTCATTAAACACAGGGCGTTTTATTCATGTACTATTGGTACTTCGAAGGTTCATGAGCGACCACGTGATTGCAGTCCTTCCGGGAGATGGAACTGGAAAGGAAGTTGCCATAGAAGCCCAACGCATTCTTGACACCATACAAGAACACACAAATCACGGCTTTGAGCAAACTGTAATCCAATGTGGTGGACAGCATTATCAAGAAACTGGAGAAGAATGGGCTGAAGGTTCATTTGACTTTTGCCGAGATGATGCTGATGCTATCTTCATGGGCGCAATTGGCCAGCCTGGGGCACGTTTACCAAACGGTGATCTTGCCGGGGGTTCCGTTATTCTTGGTATGAGAAGTGGGCTCGATTTGTATGCCAATGTTCGACCTATTCGATTGTATGAAGGTGTACCACACAAAGTTCACGGTCGTTTCACGAACATTTGGGATCCTGAGCTCGTAGATATGGTTATTCTACGAGAAAACACCGAAGGATTGTACCATTCCCTTCTTCACCGAAGTGCACAGCGTGCAATGGGTTTGGAAGGATATGAGCCTCCATCGATTGAATTCCCTGGCCTACATGGCGAAATTGCTTACGACCCACGGCCAATCTCATCGCATGGTTCTGAGCGTTTGATTCAGATGGGTTTTGACATTGCTCAAACCAGAAAAGGCGCACCTGGTGATGGTGTGAACAGAGTTTCGTGCATCGACAAGAGCAATGTAACTCGTGGATGCCAATTGTTCCGTAGATCATACGACAAAATTGCAGATAAGTATCCTGAAATGACTCGGGATTATGGATATATTGACGCTTTTACACAATGGCTTACTCGAACACCAGAACATTACAATGTCGTTGTTACATCAAACATGTTTGGTGATATTGCAACCGATCTTGCTTCAGTCCTACAAGGTGGAATGGGCATGGCTGCATCTGGAAATATTGGAGACAATCACGCATTCTTCGAACCTGTTCATGGATCTGCACCAAAGCATGCTGGACAGAACAAAGTCAATCCAATAGCGAGTATTAATTCGATTCAGATGATGTTAGACTGGCTTGCTCGCCGATCAAATGATGATGATTTGCTTCACGTTTCGAAACTCATCGACCAAAGTGTTGCTGAGCATCTTAAGGATGGGAAATCACTGACATACGATCTTGGTGGAACAACTTCGTGCAGTGGTGTCGGGATTGCTGTCGCAGATCGACTTGCAGCTCATCTGAAAGAACTCTAATTCGGTTGAGGAACAAGTTCGATGGTTGGAACTTTCCAACCTACAAACCAAATTCCGATTAATGCAACTAGAGCAATGGTTGTCTGGCCAAATCCAGGATCTCCTAATTTAGTAACGGTCCAAATTGATAATGCTGAAACGACTGAGATGATCCCTATAATGACGATTTTCGAATGAAGGGGAAGGGCTTTTCCTGCTTTGTAGTACTCTAACAAAGCATTTCCAAAAACTCGGTTTGTTAAGAGCCAGCGGAACATCTTACGAGAAGAACGTCCAAAACAAAACCCTGCGGCTACAAGCCATGAGGTTGTAGGCCATCCTGGAATTACGGTTCCAATGGCTGCAAAAATTACAAAAATTCCACCGAGAACATTCCATATCCAACGAACTAAAATGTTACGAGAGGGTTTGTGTAAATCGAGAATATAATCCAATATTTCCTCGTCAGATTTACCCTCAATATCCAAAGAAATGGAAGATGTGGAGTTCGCTTTCGAAGAACTCATGTGACCACTTGCTCATTTTGTCCCGCGCGCTGGCTACTCATAAGTAATAGGGCGAACCCGTACGTAAGACGAAGGTCTCAAATCAGACATCGTTTAGCAAGAACATGGCAGGCGAACCACTTATTCCGCGTATCGGAACGCCTGAAAACCCGATTCGAATTGCCGTCCTGTTTTCAGGCTCGGGAACCGGTATGAATGCCCTATTTCAACATCAAGGAAACCAGTCATGTACTCATAAGACCGTCCTCAGCATAACCAACAAGAGCGATGCAGGAGGGATTATGTTTGCAAATGAACGTGGTATTCCTGTTGAAATCGAAACTGTCGACCCCATACTTGCCAAACAAGAAAGAAGAATTGAACAAGAACGGCGAATTATGAAGCATCTCGAACAATACAATGTTGAAGTTATTATCCTGTCAGGCTACATGCGAATCCTATCTGAAGAATTTGTATCGGCGTATTATCCCAAAATTATCAACATTCATCCATCTCTTTTACCAGCGTTTCCAGGTGCTGATGCTCATTCCGATGTTCTCTCAAGCCAAGTTCGTGTGAGTGGATGTACGGTTCATGTTGTAGACTCTGGAATGGATTCTGGGACAATACTCGGACAATCCAGAGTCCCTGTTTTTACTGGAGACTCGCGTGCAAGTCTTGCTAAGAGAGTGCAAATAGAAGAACATCGGCTTTACCCAGAAATTATTGATTTGATTTGTTCAGGGCATGAAGTTGTTCTGGAAGATTAAAATTCGTTAATTCAATTCCATGTTCACTCATATCGTTTCGTGAAAATGATGCAAAGAGATCTCTTAGAGTTGGATGTGCCGCCGGAGTCCAACCTGAATGTGTACGGGCAAGAGTATATTGTTCCCTTCCATTATGATCAACAGGGATCCCCGGTTGTTGGTTGAGAATGGATTGGAGGGAGTCTGTTGAGAGTAGATACATGTCGCATGGGAAAAATTGTATTTCTCCCTCAATCAATTCAACAAACGATTTGATTGCGTCTGGAAGTGAATTGACATCGGCGGAATCGGGGATGCAAGTTCCATCGAACAAATCGATTCGCTCTTCACTTCCACAAGCAATGATTGTTGTATATCCTAATTCAGTTAACTGGCGGTAAAGTTCCTTAACATTGTCAAAAAGAAGTGCTTTGTCCTCGTTCATTCGTGCGCTTTTCCCACCTGCAAGAATGATGCATGTGCAGGACATTTCACTCACACTAGTTCGTCAAGGGCAGACATTGCCTGTTCAAGTTCATCAAGAAGGTCTCGAACACGATCGAGGAGGGCTTGTCGTTCACGACTTGATCGTGCTTGTGGGAGCCACTCTAGAAGCCGGCGTACGTCACGGGCATCACGTTCGACAGTCCACGTAAGAACCTGTTCAAGGACAGGGTCTTCTGTGGGCAGGAACCTCTCGGCCATGATGTTCCATAGTCATCAAGGTCATCAAGATATACGCTCGAGAAGGCGGCTGCGAATTCTTTCAAACAGTTCACCTCCTTGAGGTGCTGTTTTGATTAATTCAAGATGATCCAGGCATCGTGATTCATCGATTGATAAAATTAGAATCATGAGTTGACACCATGTATTACTCTGTTTAGATGCATCAATAATCCATGAATCGGTTGGTATGGAGCGCCCTCCTCGACCTAATTCTTCTGCAATCTCAAGAAAAGCTTCAACTGCTATTTTATCTTGAATTAATTGAAGAAGTATTGTCCAACAATCTTCTCCTAATTCTTCATCTGACATGTTCGCTAACAACAATCCTACTAACTTCAGATCTTCGCGACCATGCCGTTTCCAAATTTTTGGAATGAGTCTTGCAATGCGTTTCCGATTTGGTTCAACCGTAAGCATCCAGGAAGCGATACGTCTCATCTCTGGGTCTGGCGTGCCTATATGAAAAGCATATTGTCCTGAGAAGGCTAATCGATCTGTCATTGATTTGGTTATGATTCCTGGAACACCATACGTGTACGCTTCTCGTAACAAGTTTAACGCTGATTTCTTTCGCTTAGGAAGCGTTGTAAAGTCGCTTAAATACGCATCAAGCGAAGGTGTTTCCATCAACTTTCACCATGGTTCTTCTTTCGAACATTGTCGAATAATGTTGTAACGAGTCGTACAGAATCACGCAGTGTACTCAGTGTCTTTTCAACAACATTTGGATCTTCAAATCGTTGTTTAACCATGTCACGAAGTTCGTCTTCAACTTGTTGATGCTCATCATCATCAATCGAAAAAATATTGCGTAAATGAGCCATAACCCTGAACTCGTCTTTTGACAAGGAAGCGTTAATAATCGCAATCTCAAAGATTGTTTTGTACACCTCCCTCTGTTCGCTCTCTGATAATTTGTCACCGTCCTCTGTTTTCTTACCATCGATAATGGCTTGATAAATCTCGGCGGGTTGATGTGATTCCAGATTCAAACAAGAGGAGAGGCGAATAATGAGTCGCTTTTCTTCTCGGGTTAAGACGCCGTCTGCAAGCATCACCTCTATCGTACTGCGAAAGGCAGCAAGACGGTGTATATTTGAGTCCGACACAGTTTTGCTAGGCACACCTTCTTCTTGAAACCATGTGGTGAAATTTGACGATTAATGCATTAAATTGTAGTTGATTTGATTAAATTACAAAGAAAATCTAACCTCTTCGTTTTGTCAAAAAGAAAATATTCAATCTTCGGTCATCTTTTGATCGGGAAAGGGTTCTTTGTTTAACAATCGCATTTTGAACAACCAAAGATTGTGCATGAGATTCTGCTTATGGAATGTCAGGAGTAGCCAGATTGATTTACCCAACTTATGATTTGGTGAAGGTGGCATTTTTGCTAACTTTGGTTCGGGTGAAATACGAAATGTTGCAATTTCCTTTTTTCCCATTTTGTGAAATTGTAAATCATGCATCTCAAACATCTCGCCCCATCGCTCAATGGTTGATTTTTCAATTGCTCGTTCAGCATCGTCGACTATGATTTGCGTATTTTCGCTTATGTGATCAATCGCTTGCAATATAGTGGCTTCTCTGGAATAAAGAAACCCTGGTGGCCCGTCAATTAATACCAAATCAAAGGATTTGGGTGCGTTTTTTTTAAGATACGACCCTATTTTGTATGAGATATAACGGCGACCGAAGAGCTTCATTATTCTCAACGGCCCAAAACGAACATGGATGTTTTTCGCATTTTTGTTGACTCTTGATGCTGTAATTTTTCGATATCTTCTACTGTTTTCAAATGAGATGACATGAGCTTTTGACAATTGTTCGGACCAAAATTCGGTCGAAACCCCGCTACCAAATTCAAGTATGGTTCCAACCTCGTTATTGTCGATATAGTCTTTGAAAAATTCTAAGGTTGCTAAGTTAATTGAAACTGGGTTAATTCGGTGCTTGAAATTATCTCCGATATCTGTCATTTAAGCGCCCCCAGTTGTTATGTTGATTTGCAGATATTGACATCGATTTCAGTGAAGGAAATGAATCCTCCATATTGTAGGGTTTCACTAATAGAACTTCAACATTGTTGCGTTACTTTTACTCCGAATCGTATCGAGGGGATTCCTACTCTGATTCTAGTGAAAATTAAGTTCGACGTTCGCAATGGTTGATATTGGCCAAATAAAGGCTTATTTTTTAAGCCAAAGAAGCGGTGAAACAATATAATGTTCGGTATTCGTCAAACCATGAAGAAATTAATCATGCGTCAATATTGGCGGATACAGCAATCCCAAGCTGTTGTCTCAATGGCGTTCTGGACAACGACTCTTACCTTGATTATATGGCCTTATGTAAAGTGGAGATTCGATGATAGTTGTAATGGTTCCCTCTGTTTTTCCGATGAGATTTTAGGAATCTCCTCTACTTATTTCGGACTCATGATCATTGGTATTATCGTTCTTCTCACTGTGTTTTTGATTGGGTATGTTTACGACGTTGGTTTTGGTTTATGGAAGGAACATTTGACCATTTCAACAGAGCGGAATCCGTTTGGCGTATATCTAATATCGCCTCCAACGGGGTTGATTCTAGCACAAACAAATCTATTGCTAAAGCATTTAGTTCCAGAAGATGAAGATGTTCAGCGACATGTTGCTTTCGTAGAGAGATGGCTCGAATGGAACGCTGATGAAGAAATATGGGCTCGTGCAATGGATGCATGGAAGAATAACATGGGCGATGAAGATCCACACATGCCATTCCTAAGTAAGGAAATGAGAGAAGACTTAGAATCTCGTTCTTCCACACTTCCTAAAGAATGAGAAATCCACAAGAATTCTCTTTTTCTAGCCGCAGCCTTGAAAAGGTGGAGAGTCTAGGACATATTGCCGAATCACATTCACTTGGTTGGCCGCTTTGCGGAAAACCGTTGTACTGTATCGCCTAATTGGGGCGGAAAAGTACTGTCTTTGAGGAAGCCGAAAGGAGGAATTAATCTGGCTCGTAAAAATCATTCAGGAAATAAACAAGGAAACGCGATGAAATATCTCATCAAAGCTGATATCAAAGTAAACGGAACTGTTCAACGCAAGGACATCATTGGCGCTATTATGGGCCAAACAGAAGGTCTTCTCGGCGATGAACTTGAACTTAGAAAATTGCAACGAACTGCTCGTGTCGGGCACGTCGATGTTGAAACGGAAACAAAGGGCGGCAAAGTGCATGGCCTCATTCTCATACCAAGTAGTATGGATAACGTTGAAACTGCAATTATTGGATCTGCACTCGAAACAATCGATCGTATTGGTCCATGTCAAGCAAAAATCACTGTCGTAGAAATCTCCGACGTTCGTGCAACAAAGCGTACTGCTGTTGTTGACCGTGCAAAGGAACTCTTGCTCCAACTCGTCAATTCTGGCGAGGCTGCTAGCAAGACTGTTGTCGAAGAAGTTCGCTCGGTCCTAACCGTAGGAACTGCAACAAATTTCCATGGCTTAACATGTGGACCAAATGTTCAGAGTTCCGATTCGCTCATTATTGTCGAAGGACGTAATGATGTCATCAATCTACTCAACTGTGGTGTGAAGAATGCAATCAGTGCCGATGGCGCTGGAAATATTAAGCAAGAACTCATTGATCTCGCAAATGGGAAGCAATCCGTTACGCTAGCAATCGATGGAGACCGTGGTGGAGAAATGCTCTTCCGACAACTCCACGCTATCTTGCGTGTTGACTTTGTCGCGCAAGCACCAACCGGTCAAGAATGGGAACTTCTTCCACAGAAGACCATTACTAAGTCTCTCTCTATGAAAGTCGAAGCTGCCAAGTTTGCAAAGATTATGGCGAAGGAAGATAAAGAAGACAAAAAGAAGCACGGCGGCTCAGACAAAGGTGAATGGGCTGAAGAAATGCCTGAAGTCTTCGAGACTGAAGTTGCGCCAGCTGAAATCCAAGAAATGTTTGACCACCTCGATGGGCTTGGTAAGAACAAGGCCTTGTTTGTCCTATCTGACGGAAGTGTCGGTGAAGAAATGGGTGCTGCTGGTATTGCTAAGACCGCTTCTGCTACAGAAGGCGTCAAGGTACTCATCATCAACGGACCAGTCAATGAACGCATCCAAGAGATCGCTTCTGAGGCTTCCATTGAAACTGTTGTAGGAACCAAACCCGGAAAGGGATTCAGCAAAGACGGGGCTGCAAAGTCTTGGTTTTCCGAAATGCACAGATAATCAGGTACGTTGATGGTCTGATTGACCTTAGACCTGAGCATGGACACCCTTGTTGAGACGCCTTGGGGCGAAGATTCTGAAGACGAAGAAGTGGTCGAACCGTCCCCTGATGTTGAAGAAATCGACGAGATATCAAAGGATGATCCTTTGGAAGAAAAAGAAATTCATGATGTGCTCGCTCTCCCTATTCGTGCTAAACCACTCTTTCTGAATAACGAGGAAGATGTTGTTGAATTTACATTATCTGAGTCAAAAGATGGTTTAGAATCTGCTTCAATTATCGTTGGAGAAGGGTTGTTTCGGGTTGTCGAAACAAAAATGCATCAAGATGGAGTTCCACGTATCGATCTAAAGATGGCATTAGACAGTGAAGTCACTGGGTTCCAACATATTGTTGAGAAACCAACAGCGATCGAAATGGGAGTAAGTGGAGGCCTACTTCTTATTGGATTGATCTTGTGCATCTTTCCGTTTTCTTTTACGATGATTTTGGGTATTGCAACTATCTTATTCGGAATTAAATTCGCTCCTAATTATTTAGAACGGCACCGTCTTGTATTTTCTTCCTGTGGAAACACACATGTGTATGAGATCAATCCAATCTACGTCTTTAAACCAACATTTCGGGCAAGTATGGCCTTAATCGGACCGGCATTAGCAGAATACATGAAAACAGGAGAAATTGATTCCTCCACTATTGATGAATTGCATTTAGGTTTGAGAGCTCCGAGTCCTGCACATGAACCACTGCAAATAGCAGCGCCTCCTCAGTTGAATGAACAGATGCCTGTCGGGCCGCCAGCTCTCGTTGAAATTCCAGTTGCATCATCTTCTCCAATAATGGAAACGACTACTCCTAACATACAAACACAAACTCCAGCAGAAGTCGCACCTACAGAGGGAGAGACTGTCATAATTCCGGCGCCTCCACAGGCTATTCCGCAGCCAAACCCGCTGCCACCTCCTCAGGCAATTCCACAACCAAACCCGCTGCCACCTCCACAGGCTATTCCGCAGCCAAACCCGCTGCCAACTCCTCAGGCGATTCCACAACCTACTCCATTACCGCCACCACCTCAAATTGTGCCACAACCGACACCACTACCCCTCCCGCCAGCAATGCTTCCTTCACAGCCATCAATGCAGGGATTTGACACTGCATCCTTACCGTTGGATGCGCCGTTACCAGAAGCGCCTCGGATTCCTGTAGCTGCTGCTCCTCAAGAGCAAACAATTTCACAGGAAGAACAAGATGCACTAATGGATGAATTACTGTGATCAGTTGATGCCACCTGCGGCATTCAAATCTAATGCATCAACAAGTCGTTGAACACTCTTCGTTAAGTCTCCTAGATTCGAGGGAGATGGAAGGGGAAGTGTGTCAGCAGCAAGTGGGACTTTGACTCCTGGCCCTGGTGTGCGTTGCAATGCATTACCCAATTGTATTGAGTCCTCAAGGAAATTTCCTGTCGCTCCAGAATGACGTGCTTCGAGTCGCATCCGAATCCATTGTTGGTATTTCGGTAATACTTGTCCAATCTTATCAATCAGTACTGCGCGTTGGTCGTTTGAATCGTCCTCAAAAGGTAAAAGACGAAGTAAAAGACGGAACATTCGGTCAACGCGGACATCTCTCGGTTCAACCCCTACATGCTCTGCAAGCGTTCTTCTGAGATGTTTTGTATCGAGTGCTCCTTGAGCATTAAACGCCATACCATCGGAAAGGGATAGTCGATCTAAAATGGTTTGAAATGCGTTTAGTAATCGCGGATTAACAGTGGTTTCTACAATTTGTTCTTGTTTTATGGAGCGTTGTTGAACTGGTTTTTCTTGAGGTTGTTCTATAACGATGGGATTGGAAGGCTGAGTAATGACTTCTTTTTTACTTTCAATTTCTTTTACCGCAGGTTCTAGGATTTCAGGTTCTGCTTCTTCTTCCATAGCTTCAAGGATTGCTTCTTGTGCATCTTCGAGGGTCGTTTGTGGTTGAATCTTTATTGGCTTTTTTATTGGAATTTGATTTCCTTTTTTTGGAAGGAGAACTGGCCTTTGAGTCGGCGCCCATAATGGGTAAGTGAAATCATCGTCTTCGATTGGTCGGCTCGATAAATGACGAATAAGGGCAGGAATTTGGGTTTCGATGCCTTTGAGAGATATTGGGTTTCGAATCATCTCAGATATTTCAAGACCTTTTGTCACATCCCTTCGCCAGTCTAGGGCAGAAAGCCTTCTTTGGATTTTAGAAATGTTGGAAATTACGCCCCTAGAAGATGAAAATTGTTGAATAAATCGTCTCGGATCTGAATCTGCTAATGCGGCAAGTTCTCCAATATTCCAACCTTGAGACTCGAGTGATTGAAGTTCATGCTGTGCATTGCTAATTATTCTGGAAGAAGAATGTTCAATCTGGTGGCTTTGTCCTTGTCGTTCTATCGAAGCAATCGCTTGCTCAAAAGAGTGGAGATCGGAGAAATCTGGTTCCTTTGTCGTTTTACCCTCTCTCATGGAATGACGCCATTCCCGCTCTAACATACGTCGATGACGGGTATTTCTTAGAGTGCGTTTCTCGATATAGTCTTCCATTTCGGATAGAATCTCTGTACCCAAGTCTGCTGTTTGAAGAAGGATTGTTCGTTGTTCAACATCTTCTTCGCCACCTAATGAAGTATCAAGATTGAACAATGAATCCATCAATTTAGACGCCTTTTCTAGATGAGGTGTGTATAATGTGAGCTCTGCTAAAGCAGACCGGGGCTCTTCAGTAGCTTTGTATCGCCAAATGTCCAAGTCGAATCCGTATTGTTCCCAGTGTTCAATAATTGAAGCAGTCTGAAGTTCAAGGTTTGTCCATTCTTGTTCTAGCTCCTCTATTTTCTCAAGAAATGTTTCTGTGTGCTCAAGTTTACCAGCAATATTCTGGATTTCGTTATTCTCTAATTCCCAGGATTTGGAAATCATCTCCCATCGTTCCATAGCAGTAGAGTGAATATTGAACGATTGTTCAATCTCTGGCAACATATGCTCCCACTCAAGTAATTCAGACGGTTCAATTCGAGTGGTTGAATGATAAGTGAATCCCAAGTTGTTCCAATTTGCTAGAATTCCATTCATTTCTGCAAGACGTTCTTTGAGATGGTGAGTGATTGTCTGGATATTCTTCTCAATCTTTTCCATCGATTCTGAATCCTCAATTTCAAGATCATGTGCTCGTTTTTCCAGTTTTTCAGAGAGTATTGGGTCGAAGGGTTGAATGGAGTTTTTTATCTCTAGCAAAATGTATTCTTTGCGATCGGAAATTGTTTGATAGTGTTCTACCTTCGAAAGTTGTTCGATAAAATTCCCTTTTGGTTTCTCGATATCGAACCCTTGTTTGAGCAAGGTAGATACTGCTTCATCCAACATTAGTCGCTGTCGTGCTTCGCTTTCTTCTATTTTGGAAACTTCATGAAGTATTTCCTCATAGGTTTCGGGTTCTGCTAAGAATGGTGTCAACAGTTGTATTGCAGGCCAACTCGATTCATCAAATGATGAAAATTTTTCCAACAAATCCCAATATTGATTCTCTTTCTGATGATCTGAAATCCATAGAGCATGGTATCGAAAACAAGCGGACTCCCATGGTAAATTTGTTGCACTCCATTCAACAAATTCACGTTCGACATCTTCTGTATTGAAGGGATTTGTTAGGCGGTCTCGATAAACGTCCTCCACCTCTGCTAAAACTAGTCGCTTTCTCAATGTTTCACATCGATGAATAATTGCTTCTACATCAGCGATATCGGACAATCTGATACTCCCATTGAAATGATTTGAAATCGCTTCGTAGTCATATCCATTATCGGACCACGACGAGGCATATTCCTCTAAATCCTTGAAAGATGAAGAAGTTGTCTCATCGCTCGACATGGGTTCACCTATCGTAGCAAAATACGGCTTAGTCTTTCAATGTGAGCCGTCTTTTGATGGTATTTTGTTGAAATGAGGGGGGCTGGAGATGAGCGGGCCCTTCCAAAAACGACATATGAACTGTCAATTATACCGCAGGACATAAAGGCAGACTGTGTGCTTTCAGAGTAATGGAACCAATATCAATTACTTTGTTCAGTCTATTCATCATAACTGGATGTGGGCTTGGATGGCAGATTTTTGCTGCTCGGGAGGCCCTTCAAGCAGTTGTTGATCGCACAATGGTTCTCTCTGAATCTCAAGGAGCGCATGCAAAGCAAACAACAGAGGCTGTATCTGCTCTTCAAGATAAAATTCAATCCTATGATGCCTTGATTCAAGCTTTACGTTCAACTCAACCTGAAATTGATAGTGGGGTTGATGCTTTTCAAAATATTCAGAATTTAAAAATCGAAGAAGAAGACCCACTCAGTTCATCGATTACTGCAATTAAATCTGTTTGTTCAATAATCTCGGTATCAGAAATTACCCCTGATCTAACCGTTATGCAAACCTCTCTTGCTGATCGTTTATTCGGAGTGTTAGAATCACGAGAAATATCTGCAGAAGCATTGCACTTAGATGGTCGCCAAGCACTTCAACTCGGAATATGCGCACTTCACCTTCAAAAATTAGATTGGGCGTCTGCTGCATTCGGGACTGCTCATCAGTCCTTACCGGGCAACGACGTTGTGTTACAGGGATTGGAACAAATTGCTCTACTCAAATCAGATGAAGTACTACGTCAGCATTGGCTTGAAGCCAGATTGCGTAATGATCCCGACAATCCTGAATTGTTGAGAACCCAAGCACACATCCTTGTTCGTCAAGGAGACGAAGGTGCTGAAAAGGCTGTTCGTCGATTGGAGGCCTTAGGTGTTGACACTCCCGCTGACCGCTCTCTTCTGTCAGGACTTCGACATCGTGCAGGCTCTCCAAATGAGGCAATTGAAGCAATCGAGCAGGCACTGGAAGAAGACAATCAAAAACCCGATTATTGGCTCCATTATGCTCTCCTATTGAGGGGAGAAGGGGAGAATGAACGTTCTTTGGAGGCCGTTGACAGTTGCTTAAATCTTGATCGGCAGGTTGGAGATGCGTGGGCTCTTCGAGCAGAACTCCTCAGCACCCGTAACGGTCGTGAGGCTGAGGCGTTGAAAGCTGCTATTCACGCTGTTGCGCTTGAATGTGGTGGTGCAAAAATCATCCTATTGAAGGCAGACCTTCTAGCAGAAAGTGGTGATTTAATTGGTTCTGAAACATGTCTTGAACAGGCTGTCGAGAAATATCCAATGGATCCTGAATTACGCAGTATTGTAGCCTCGAGAAGATTGGCAGTAGGACGAATTGATGCGGCCCAGGCATTGCTTGATAATACGCCGCAAATAATTGATCATCCTGAACTTCACATCGTAGAGGGTCGACTTCATCTTGCTCGAGCCGATCGAACAAGAGATGGAACTGGTGAGACTGATAAACTTCTACTTTCTTCTGCAATTGAGTCATTCAACGCAGCGTTGTCTATGAATAGAGAACTTGGGGTTGCATGGCTGGGGCTTGCTCGAACACAACGATTGTTGAAGAATACTGATGAAGCCAACGAGTCTCTTGTTCGTGCACGAAGATTGTTAGGTGACACTGAAGCATCTGTATCTGTAGAATCTGCACTTCTTGCAATTGATATGGATGACTTGAATGCTGCTACTCGCTACATTGATGCTGCTGGAATCCAAGGAACTAGCACGACAATTTCGTATGTTCGAGGGAATATTGCAATTCGACTCGGAGAACTTGATCGGGCTGTCAGTCTTTACAATGAAGTCCTAGAGGAGAATCCTAAGCATATTCGAGCCCGTCTAAATCGTATCAGTTGTCATTTAGCATTGAATCAAGCAGTCGAAGCAAAAAGCGATGCTGTGACGCTTCTTTCTCTCGCTCCTGAATTAACTGTTGCAGTGTTCGCGCGTGCTGATGCTCAATCGAGACTCGGTGAATGGGAGGATGCGAAAGATGGGTTCAAGACTGTTATAGAAAAAGCGCCTCATCACCATCAAGCGCTTACCAAACTTGCAGCATGTTACATCGCTCTTGATCGACATGAACGCGCTGAAGCACCTCTAAACGAGGCTCTTCGTATCGCCCCGGAATTTAGTGATGCATGGCATCAACGAGGGTTGCTCTATCTTGAATGGGATCGACTAGAAAATGCCCTTGGAGACTTTGAAGCCGCTATTCGTGCCGACGGAAACCACCTTGAAGCAAGACTTCGTGCTGCTGCAATCCATCATACTCATGGAAAAGTCGACATGGCTTCCGCTGCTTGGAGAGGGATACTTGCAATTGAGCCCGACCACCCAGTGGCTCGAGCGAGACTCAATGAATGTGAGCAGCAGTTGGCAACAACAACCACACGATGAAAAGCGAAGACCTAAGAATTAGGTCGTCAGGCACGTAGTATGACCCTTCAAGTTGGAGACAAAGCGCCTGATTATTCACTGAAAAACTCAAACCTAGAAGTAGGCGGAGAAACACTTTCACTCTCAAATTCCTTGAATGAGAACGGCTGTGTTGTCGTATTCGAATGCAATCATTGCCCATACGTCGTTGCTAGCGTAGACCGAATTAACGCCATGTCTGACTACTGCAGCGAGCGAGAGATTGGGTTTGTCGGGATTAATTCAAATGACCCTGTTAATTATCCTGCGGATTCGTTTGAAAATATGGTAAAGCGTGCTCAGAAAGGCATGCCATATCCATACCTCCATGACCCAACGCAGGTAACTGCAACAGCATGGGGTGCAGAAAGAACTCCAGAATTTTTCTTGTTAAATTCAGAAGGCATTGTCGTATATCATGGACGCATGGACGATAGTCCTCGAGATCCTACACAGGTTACAACATCTGAATTGAAAGATGCTATTGATGCAATGGTTTCTGGCGTTACCCCTGCAGTAGTTTCAACTGAATCAATCGGTTGTTCTGTTAAGTGGAAGTGATGATTTGAGCGGTTGCATTCGTCAATGTGACTGGGATGATTATGACGTGTGTAGAAGCTGTGGAACCGACTATTCCCCTCCAAAAACCGAAACTCCTCCAAAGAAACTCAGACCGTTTCACCTTGCCTTTCCAGTAGATGATCTCACCTCAGCAAAGAAATTCTACACCGAAGTCCTTGGTTGCTCAATCGGTAGGGAAAAGGAAGAGTCGTGTGTTTTCAACTTCTATGGTCATCAAATAGTGGCTCATAAAGTAACTGAAATGCCCGATGTTTCGGTTAGTCCCGTTGATGGAAAGGAAATACCAGCATTGCATTTTGGCCTCGTAATGGAATGGGAAGATTGGCATCAATTGAAAAATAAATTAGAATCAAATCATACTGAATTCGTAATCGGCCCTTATACACGTTATGAAAATCAACCAGGTTCACAAGCCACGATGTTCGTCAAAGATCCATCTGGAAATCATCTGGAATTCAAATCATTCAAAGATGATAACGCTATATTCGACACATCTTGGTAATCTATTCGCTCTCTGTGAGTTGCTCCCTAAGCAATTCAATCTGTTGAGAAAGCTCAGTAATGTTTTGATTAATTCGACGCATTTCGGTGTTTGTTCCTTCTTCTGAATCTGCTTCTAAAGCAACAACTGTGTTCGTAAAAATAGCCACGAACATATTCAAGAAAGTAAACGTAGTCATGAAGATGAAGACAACGAAATACGCCCCAACCCACCAGCCTTCCGTTTCAATTAAATTTCGTACAATTCCATTTGACCATGATTCCAAAGTCATAACTTGAAAGAGAGAAAATAAGGACTTTCCTAAGGACCCAAAATAAGTTGCTCCGTCGGGTCCAGAATTTTGGAAGAGGACTGTAGAGAGGACTGCAAATACGTAAATCACGACCATGAGTAAAGTGGCAACAGCTGTTAAACCTCGAACAGAATAGAATAGTGATTCTGCAACTAGTTTTAGTTCGGGAATTCTCGAAACGAGCCTGAACGCTCTTAGAACCCTGAATACTCGGAACACCCGGAATACTCCTGATGAGGGGAATAATGCTATTGCGACAATGATAAAATCAAACAAGCACCACGGATCTCGGAAGAAGTCAAATCTCATCGCATATATCTTGAACAAAATTTCTGTGACAAAAATCGACATAAAAAACCAATCGAGGTAAAGAAGAAAATTATTTCCTTTGGAACCCCAATCATATGTTTCAAAACCTATTGAAATTGAACTAGCAAGAATTGCGATGAATACGATATTGTTAAATCGCTCAGAATCTACAATTTGACGCACTCTGGAACGTTCGATAGGAATTGTCAAATTTTGCATGTCGTTCCTTATGCAAGAAAGAATATCAACTCTTTCCCGCCGAATTTAGAAAGATTGCTTTCTTTCAATTACTTGGAAGTGCTCAGCTTAAAGCGACGGTTTATGTGAACATATTTGATTCGTGTAACAATTAATAGCATCGTTAGGTTTATTGCCATTAATTATCGAGCGTGAATTAGTATGGAATTCAATGACCTTCACGATTCTGAGAATATCTATCTCTATGCTGGTGACCTTCCAGAGGGTAATCGAGAGAATGTGCCTTTCATCGGCCTGACATTGAAGCCTGAGGCGGAATGGTGGAATGAATTCCACATTAATCACGACGTCACAGCGATGATAGATTTGCCCGATAACAGCGTAGATATATTTCAATCAGAAGATGTTTTTGAACATATTGAATACGATCAGTTAAAATCCACCATCAACGAGATTTATCGGGTTTTAAAGCCAGGAGGTTTGTTTCGACTTTCCATGCCCGATTATCGATGTGATATTCTCTATGAAAGGTCAAAAAAGGATAAAAATGGCAATATTATTTTTGATTGGGGTGGTGGTGGCAAGTACCACAGAAGAAAGAAAAAGGTTGTTGGTGGAGGGCATGTTTGGTTCCCAAAGTACGAAACAACTCGGGCTTTATTGGAAAGTACAGAATTTACCGATCTCGATTTTTTGCACTATTACGACACCGATGGAACTCCAGTCCTCAACAAAATAGATTATTCAAAATGTTTAGTTGGACGGACTCCTGATTTTGATGAACGGGTTTCTTCACCGAGGCGACCGATGTCAATAGTTGTCGATTGTCGTAAATAATTGCAGTAGATGTTGATCAATAGGTACCTGAACTACGTTTTCCTTCCTTGATTACGCCCCCACAAACCAGCGTTTTCCTATGTCTGGACAGTTCGGCCTAGAACTCCTTTAGAAGATTCTTATCCTTCGATCAATGGGCATCGTTCATCATCAAGTTCTATGACGTGTGTTGCCCAAAGATATCCTGTTCGTGCAACCATTATTCTTTCATCGCTTTGCATATTCTCAATAGTTAATATCTCACTGTTCCATTATCAAACTATTGAACACATTCCATCAAAGAATTGAGATATGGAGAGTTGGTGGGCAAAGTATGGGGCGAGAGTTCAGCATCGCATTGGGCTTTGTTTGTTTGATGTTATTTGCTCCGCTCTCTGGTTGTTTTGGAGGAAATCCTGAAGAACCGCTCTCATCCGAATCCCTAAATATTTCACCTAATATGTTAACAGGGGGTATTTTCCAAACGGTTACGTTTGAAGCTACTGGCGACCTTTCCGTCTTCATTCCATATCTAATAAAGGATAAGTCAACAGGATATGTCATCAATTCCACAGTTCTCAATTTAGAAGATGGTGATTCTGTAGAATTGTCAATATTAGCGCCACCCCGCACAAATCGTGGTGTCCTGATGCTCGCTGAATATGGAACAGAGTTGTGGCCTCTTCGCGAAACGACCGAATCATGGGGAACTTGGGTCGATCGTAGTGGATTCATGGATTCAATCGGAACAGCTGTTCGCTTTGTTCCATCAGATAATTCGAGTTCCTTTACTTATGAAATTCATGATGGAGGATTTGAAATTCTTCCGTTTGAATTTATGATACAGCGTGAACAAATGCCAGCATACTCGGAAGACGAGGGTGGAAGGCACTCTACTGGTGTTGTTAACGGCCGAACAACGTACAATTATTTGTCGATGTTGTCTGATGAAACAGCAGATCCAACAGATGCTGCTGATGGAGCTCTTGGATTCCTTGATCGGTGGGCGGGACAAGGTAACCTTGCATACGAAGATGCAGCGTTGCATCTGATTCAAACGCTGGAAAATTTCGGGCTTGAGGTCATCACTCAGCGATTTGTCTATGATTCAATACAAACTGGTGCTCAGAATCCTGAAGCGTACAACATTTGCGGATATCGATTTGGAGAAGTAGATCCTGACAAATGGATGGTTTTCGGCGCACACTTTGACATCGCACCTCCAGTAAATGCTGTCGCTCTTGACCCGCACATCTTTGGAAGAACGTATGGAACTCGAGTAGGTGCTTACGACAATACTGCTGGAACAAGTATGGTTCTTACAGTCGCCGAGGCTATGGCAGGGTATTCAACAAGAAATACAATGGTTTTCTGTCTCTGGTCTGGTGAAGAAGGTGGAAAAAGAGGGAGTGACTTCTGGACAGATGAATGGGTAAAGGAAGAAAATCCAAATGTTGAAGTTACCAATTATGTTAATCTCGATATGGCTGGAGTAAACTGGCCAGGTGGTGGAGGCGCGCCTTGTGGTGACGGTCATGGCGGCGGTGAAGGAAACTGCGACCCGCAGCCAGAAGTAGATCCTGATGGCTATCCTAAAGACGATGAAGTATGGCCAATGAGAGTCTATATTGGCCCAAGTCAAGATCATGATATCATGAATCAACCGGCAATGGTCAATTTGGCCATGTGGATTGGTTCGGATGCAATTGGCGTAGAAGAGCAAATGTCTCCATTGATTGGAACTGGTTACGACGCAGAAACCTGGAAGGTCGATGATTGGATGGAGAAAGACCGCCCTGAGATTATCGTATACGAAGATACCACTGCCCGATCCGATCATGCTACCTTTCAAGATAACCTTGGAACAGTAACGATGGGTTTTGGCGGCCTTGTTGATGGGTATTGGTGCTACCACCAAACCTGCGATACGCTCGATGAAATGGAAGACTGGATGGACACTACTGGCAAGGACTACGGGGATGAGCAAAGTGGAAAAAGCAATCTCGTTGATGCACTCGATACAATTACTTGGTGGGCTACGTATTCATTCTTCCATCTTGATGAGTCGCCGATTACCAATTCATATAACCAAGAATAATCATTAATCTCTTTGTAAAGGGATATATGTTATATGCAAATATCGCGAGGAGCGCCTATGGAAGATGCTCAAACACCCTTTATAGGTTGGGTCAAATCGAACATTCCGACTGCAAATCTGTTGTCGATTGTCTTGCTCCTATTCGCTGCATGGGCAGCTGTTGAAATCGTCTCAAACGTCAACGGAACTGAAATCCCACCAACAACTGGTGTACTTTCGAACGAGGATGATCAAGATGGCCAACGCATTAACAACGGTCTAATCATTGGATTAGGAGCTGTGGCTGGAACTACAGGGCTTATCTTGCAACTGATTATACCAAGGTTTTCGGAAGGTGGAGATGTTAATTCTGAACCTGTAGAAGATGAAGAAATTGATGAAGTCGTAGAAGATTTGATGGAAGAAACTTCTGAAGAAGACGAAATTATTGTCGAAGAAATTATTGTCGAAGAGGAAGATATCCTGGAAGAAGAAACTCCTGAAGAAGAGGAGAGTCTTGAAGAAGAGGAGAGTGCCCCTGAGAACCAAGGCGAGGAAGATTCGGAAGATGATGCCCCTGCCAAAAAAGTAGAAACTCCTATTAAAAAGAGGAAATTTTGAGGTGAAGAAGAATGTGGGAACATCGAGCAGTATCGCATAAGCAATTCAAACAAAGTGGTAGAATTAACCCTACCGAGACCTATGTTCAGTTGATGGACAAAGTGGAAGACGCCGTTAAAGAGGCTCAAAAAATGCCTTTTGACCATGAAGAATTCCTAAAGTACATTCCTCAACACGGTCCTTGGGAGCCAATTCATGCAACTGATGATACCAAGGCTGATCCTCGTACAAGATATATTGGGCCTGGACGCCCTAAACTTCTCAACACGAACTTGATTTTTGGTTCTACATGGATTGAATCTGAGCGATTCAAGTTTGAGCGCCGAATTTCATCACTTTCTGATTTCCTGAAGCAGAAGACTGTCGTCAACGCAAACATGTGGACGCCGAAGCAGTTGGTAACAACTCAAACCTTCTTCTTTTGTTCAACCGGTGACGAAGAACGCTTAGGTGGTTCTCTCCTAACAGGAGAAACTGTCAGTGCTAACCATCCATTCCTTGGTGGCGGCGAAGAGGGGCTTGCAGAGTGGGAGCCTGTTCTTTGGGGACTCGGACACCGTGGTGTCGTTCCTGATTCAGATCCACAAGACAAGGTCTACTATCCTTCATTGATGCATCGAGGTGTAGCTTTCAACAACAGACTCGGATGGATTCGATATTCTCCTGCAGGATTTGGAAAGGATGCTAGTGGATACCTCATGACAAAGCCAACAACATGGATTCATCCTGCTGTTGACGGAAACAGAGACACTGCAACTTCCTTCAACCTCCTTGTCAATCTTCCTGACAGAAGAATTTCATTCGGAGAAGAAGGAATTACTGACGTTTTCATGACGACTGGGAAGACCTCCCTTTACACAATGATGGGAATGATGAGTTCCTCAACTGTTCGACAAATGTTTGGAGCAGGTTCTGAAATGGTCCCTCTAGAATTCCACTGCATCGAGCCTGGACTTGATGAATGGATTAAGAATTCTAATGATGAAGACAAGTATGCTCGATTATTCGAAGTAACCGCCTGTCTCGGATACATGCTCACCGATCCTAAGGTTGGATCTCTTGGTGGAGCTGCTAAGCGCCGACGTCTGTTGATGTATCCTCATGATCAAGGGAACCTCTTGACTTGTGTTAACGCAAGCCAAGTTGCTGACCACGCATTGAAGTCTAATTATGCTGCTACAGTATTCACAAAGCTCGATCAGGCTGACTTCATGAACAGAGTTGCTCGCCGATACAAGGCATATGCTGACCTGGTTACTGCAAGCGACTTCGCTAAAGGTGCTCGATGGATTAGCCAAGCAATGATTGGAGACGATAAGATCCTCGGTCCAAACGTACACTCTATCCTCGCAGTTCGTGGATATGATATTCTCAACCTCGACGAGTACATGGAAAGTTTCAACGACGTTTCTGCATCTCCTGAGCGATTGATTCGAAGAGTTGTTCAATCCGTTGCAACAAACGCACTCAAGACACTGTATCCAATGGATATGCTCGGAGAGAGTAGTGGGGCACAACCATTCTCCCACATCTTCGCACCAGCTGGAAGCAATGAACAAGCGCTTGTTTACTACACAGACATTCGTTTCCTCGTCCCAACATCTATCGATAAGTTGCGAATGATTACGGGCGCACGTGGTGCAGACCGTGGACGAATGCGTGAAGCGTATGCACAGTTGACTGGTGCAGATCCAATGACTGGACTGTCAATCATTGACCTTTGCCTACCATTCCTTGCAGATCTTGGAGAAGAATCTTGGCAAACAGGAACCGGTCTTAACGAAGACGAAATTATCGTTGAAGTCACTATGGCCGTTAATCCAGCAATTGTTTGGAAGAATCTCCTTGAGCCAACAACTCTAGAAATCTTTGACTTGCCTAAGGGCAAGAAGGGAACTGCTGCAAACGTATGGGGTGACATGTTCATGACGAACGATGCACTTCATGACAAGATGACAAAAGACGGTCAAGGCCACTATCTCAACCTACTCAGATTGTGTTACAATTGGAGTAACGATAAGGCTCATGACATTCATGGTCTAAACTAAAGCAGCCAACCATTTGACGAGAGTCATTGGTGAGTAAGGTGTTGTCAAATAGATGAGAACAGGTGTTAGGAAAACCAAGAACAAGGTCCACCAAACTCCTGCGTTCCAGTCTTTTACCTTCAAGCCATCCAGAGGTCCGAAAGGAATCATGTTGAAGATTCCAAGAACCAAGTTGGCTCCAATCCAATACACGACTGCATCGTAAACCATTGCTTGCCAAACAAGTGATCCATTGGTAATGTATTCTATTGAACTGTAATCTTGAGCATTTGTAAGAATGAAAATAAGTGCTCCTAATGGAATTCCAATGATGAATAATCCAAGATTAACAAGTGGTCCAGCGATTGCTATGTGACCATTTTGGCGTCTAGTAACGAGTCCGGCAACCATAACAGCCCCTGGAGCCATAAACAAAATTCCCAAAAAGAAGGCGAGTACCATTCCAAATTGGAGACCTTTTGGATCTGCTCTGAATTCTGCCCAACAACCATTCTTCTTAGCCACAACCTTGTGACCGATCTCGTGGAGAACAAATGCGGGACCAACTGCAATAAGCATAATTGGCATTGCGATGAGCACTTGTATGAGCCATGGAGAAAACCCTTCTCTCATGCCAGCGAGCCCTCCTGCACTCATGAATCCAAGAGCAAGGGTGAATGCTCCTGTTGCGTAGAGAAGATGTTGCTTTTCTACATCGCTGAAATGCCAAATTCCACCTTTGTGAAGTTTGGGTTTAGTCTGAGACATGGCCTGAAAGAATCCTTCCATTGGATGACGTGTTGCTGCTGAGGGTTCGTTTGCATGAACTCGATGAATTCGTGGCTGAGACCCTGCAAAGGGGTTGGACTCGAGAATGTCTGCTCTAGGGTCCCGAACCATGCTATTCTCAATCATTGGTGCCCTTTGAAGCCTCGCTCGCGATGTACGAGAGTTCATGAGGTTGAACATATAGGGACAATAGAATCTCATGTCGATGCCCCGTCGTGCAATGAAAAATATGGGCTTACAGGCTTGTTGTCTTCGTTGTGATGAACCTGATGATGCAGGAAGTATGCGATGTAAGACCTGTATAGGGCACCATGAATCTATGCGTGACAAGATTGCTAAAGCTCCTCAGGATGATGCATTGTATCAATTTGCTAGAGAATTGTTAGCCATGACTGCGACACCACACCGCTTCGATAATGATCCTGTTCACGGGCGTGCACTAGAAGAACAACAAATTTTAGCTTCAAATCTCGTTGAGAAACCCACACCACTTACTGAGGAGGATATTGTTGAAACCTTTCAACAACAGCGTTTAGCGACCAAAACGAATCTCATTCAAGCTGTCGCAAATAAAAACAAATGGAAAGATTCTCCTCCAAAACCAGATGTTGCCCGTCACATTGGTGAAGAGGCATGGAGAGATGAAGATCTTGATGATTCAGAGTACCATACTGGAAGGACCGTTCCAAGTCAAAACATCCCCTCTGTCGACCGTTCTGATAGAGTTGGAGAAGATAATAAGATGGTTACCAGGGTCGATATTCAAGCTAAAGGAAAAGGTGTTGAACAGGAGTTATTAGACATCATCGAGACTGAAGAATTACATCAACAGAAACAGAAAAAAGATGCTTGGAAATCTACACTTTCTGATGTTGATGATTTACTAAATGATGATTAGTGTTTATTATTTAATTAAGAAGTAATTAAAACATAAATTAATTATAAAGATTAATTCTTGATAATGTAGGATACTCTTTGCTTACCTTTACCTTTCGATTTCTTCCCGGTAAATTCGATTTCACCAATCTCGGATATGTTTCTAACGTGCGTTCCAGCACACGGACACATATCTTGCTGATCTCCAATCGTTACAACTCTAAGATCGTTGATAAACGCTGGTAAAAGATCCATATTTGTACGTTCTTGCGGCATTATTGCATTGATTTCATCTCGAGTCATTTGAGAATCTGTGACTTCGAGAGATTGAAGAATTTTTTCATTCACTTCCGTTTGTAATTGTAACAACATATCTTCAGTGAATTGAATAGGATGGAAATCAATTCTGGAACGATCGGTGTGGATTTGGTTACCAACTGTTCGAACTCCATCAAATAATTCGTATGCAATACCACTGACAAGATGTTGGGCTGTGTGCATTTTCATGTGCGCATATCGACGTTCAAAATCAATTTTCCCAGTTATCTCCTCGCCTACTTCCAGTCCGTAGACAGCATCAACCGTGTGCTCAATAATATCTCTACCACGAACTTCTGTAACGTTCATCTCGCCGTTTGGGCTATTGAGAACGCCTAAATCCCAGTTTTGACCACCTCCAAGTGGATAGAAAAGGGTTTGATCAAGAGAGATTTTATTTTCTTCTACCTTTGTAACAGTAGCAGTGAATTCTTTCTCATAAGCCGCATCTATTGATGATAAGTACAGTCGCTCTGTTGTCATATATCCGTCTCCATCAGTTTGTTCCATAAATTCATACCATTCAAAAATCGTTGTTCGCATGACCACATGTTCTGATCAACAGGAAGATAAGTTGACATTATCTCTAGAATTTTGAAATTAGATGATTCTTTTTGCTCACTATACCAGGACTCAATCAATCCATCATAGCGTTCAAGCTTTAATTGGGCGTCAGAGAAGTTTTCTACTTCTGTATCGATATGAAGAAACCCTGTAGCTGGCTTCCTTTCTACATCATAGCGAATACTTACTTCGGTGAGATTATGTTGTTTAGCCCAGGGAACCCAAGTATCCTTTGTTGTATCAATAACCATATCGAACATGTGTTCTCCTTCCATTTGACTGGCGCCCTTCAAGTGAACACTAAATCCGCTTTTTGATTTTACTGTTGATACGATTCTCGCTTTGTTAAGAAGGATGACTCCTTGTTTGGCAAGTTGAATATTCATTGATTTCATAATCCATTCGTGCCTAAATCCCGTGTCTTTTCCTTCGAATCCCTGTTCAGTTGCAAAATTTAATGGAATATTGTCACGATTATGCAGAAGGCTTGGCCATACATTGGGTAGACCAAATTCTGTGTTATGATCAGCAACGAATACTTTATTCCCTTCTTTCAAAGCTGAATATACGCATCCATATGCGATAAGACCAGCACCAACGATGAGAACTCTAACTGGAATCACCTCTCCATAATATTCAATGCATCAACTGGACATGATGGAATACAATGTTCACAGTAGGTACACAACTCCTGTTCAACGATTGCGAGGAGTTCTTTCATCGATAGTGCATTAGTAGGACAAAGACCAATACACGCTCCGCAACCATAACACCGGTCATCGTCAACGATGAACTCAAGTGTTCCCATAATGGTTCCACTGGACATCATCATATTTGTTCTTCGTCGTCGAGAATCTATTTTACAATAAAAAAAATTCCACACGAAACCAAAAATATTCATTTTAAATTCAAAAGACGAGCTTGTCGATAGACCCCTTCGTTTCCACTGGAGACAATTAATTGATCGAGAAGAAACAACAAAACAGAAGAGAAAAACAAAAACAACAAAAACCAACTGAAGATTATCGCGTAGAGTGTATATTATTATTGTAGAAAAGTGATGAGAAATCAATGTTCGAAACCTCTTCTACCTTCCAATGGAAACACAGGGGTGTGACCCACAAGTTCTTCAATTCCGAATGAATCGTCTAAACATGGTCGTTTATGCACCCGGTCGTACAACTAAATATCCTTCATCGCCTCCCGATAAAGGATTGAGGTACCACTATCTCGGAGGAGGAAACGAAGTCGGGAATGTAGGAATTGTTCTCGAAGATCCTTCTTCAAATCGTATGTTACTCGATTATGGTCTTGCACCAACCAAACCGCCACGTTATCCTGATGAAGCACCGTATGTCTCGGATGCAATCATAACTCATTCTCACATTGATCATCTTGGTATGGTTCCGTGGTTGGCTTCAAATCATAATACAAAATTACATGCGACCGAATTAACCGCTGCAATTTCTGAAATGATGTGGTACGATTGTCACAAAGTTTCGTCGATTGAACGCTATCCATTACCATGGGATAAGAGAGATATTGATATCGCACTATCCGCTTGGAATACTCACAAATTCAACAGTCCATGGGAGCAAAATGATTGGAAAATGGAATTACATCGAGCAGGACACATACCAGGTGCAGCTATGTTACATGTAGATACGGGGAGTAAGAAAGTTCTCTTCTCCGGAGATTTTGATACACGCGATTCTCAGTTAGTCCTTGGTGCAAAACCAGTAAAAACCGATGTCTTGTTTGTTGAGGGAACTTATGGAGGTCGTGATCATCCTTCCAAAGAAGAAGAAAATTTGAGATTCATCAAACGAATTTCAGAAGTTGTAGAAAGAGGTGGAACCGCTCTTGTACCTGCCTTTGCAAATGGACGTACGCAAGATGTTGTCATGTTACTCCACAAGCATTTACCCCATCTAGAAGTTCATGTAGACGGTATGGGGAAGCGCGTTGCAAAACTGCAAATGGAACACCCAGAAACATTACGTGATCCTGCAGCGCTTGAAGATGCATGGAGGTGGAGCAGAAGAGTTTCAAGTAAATCAGATCGAAAGAAAGCTCTTGCTGCAGATGTTATCGTATCCACGTCAGGAATGCTTGACGGAGGACCGTCCATCTGGTATCTAAACCGACTTCGACACGATCCAAAAAACGCTCTTTTACTAACAGGATATCAAGCAAAGAATACAGGTGGTCGACGATTACTTGAAGAAAATCGAATCCCGATATTTGGTAACTTAACTTCAATAGATCTAGAAATTGATCAATATTCATTTTCAACACATGCAGGGCATAGTGAAATTGTCCAGTTTGCGAAAGACTGCGAGGCTGAAGATGTTGTAATCTATCATTCAGACCCAAGTATTGCCCGCCCACCACTTGCAAAGGCTCTCGAGGAGAATGGACATAATGTTCATGTTCCAGAAAACGGTATATCTGGTATTCTCGAATGATTCATTCAGCCGAAGAGGTTGAATATACCGACCTAAAGGGACTGTTGATACTCATGGCGGCAAAAGCACCAGGTGGAAAGAAACGCCCACGAAGGAAACGTAAGTTGAGACTCAGTCTTCGTCAAAGTAAAATCAAGAAAGCTGATAGTTATACAGACAGTCTTGGTTGGTCGACAGATGTCGGTCGAACATTGGAAGATGCACCAAAAAAAGCAGAACCAGAGACAATCTCAATCCAATGTGATATGTGTGGTTCGATGTTAAAAATTCGAAAACCTACAAAAGCACGCTACTCTGTAACTTGTTCATATCCAGAATGTGGAAACGTCATGTCTTTTGATTAAGATGAAACGAGTCTTTTTTGTTCTCTTTGTATTCATACTCCCCTGTCTACAGGGCTGTTTAGGGGCTTCTGAGGAAGTTTCGGATCAAACAATACGTCTCGCAACCACGACCTCAATGCGAGATTCAGGGCTGTTAGCAGAACTGTTGCCAGCTTTTACGGCTGAAACTGGAATTGAAGTTGATGTCATCGCAGTTGGATCAGGTGCGGCTATGAATCTTGCAAAAACAAATGATGTGGACATACTTATCACCCACTCTCCTGCGAATGAAATAGAGTTCGTTGAGGATGGTTATGCCATAAACAGGACCACATTTGCCTGGAATCGATTTGTCCTTATTGGACCAAATCAATTATCTGGAAATTTAACAGAATCAATGTCTTCCCTCGTTCTTGAAAATAAGTGCTTTATCTCAAGAGGAGATTCCTCTGGGACACATATCAAAGAACAAGATGTGTGGCGAAATGTCGCCCTTGTCAGCAATCTATCATTTATCAACAATGAATTAGGATATCATCCAGAATGGGAGGGATACCAGTCAATTGGACAAGGAATGGGGGCTGCAATTACAATTGCAAATGAGTTAGAATGCTGGACTTTATCAGATAAAGGAACTGCATTATTTCGTTCCAATAATATCGAACTAATGATACAAGAATTTGAATCACCTGAATTAGTAAACCCTTACTCTGTTCTCCTCTTAGACAATGATAAATTATCAGAGACTACCCTTTTCAGAGATTTCTTACTCAACAGTGCTGATTTAATCAACAACTACACCGTTTCGAATCAAACTTTGTTTGAAAGCGGAATTCCCTTGAATTCTGTGTGAATTCAACCGATCCATTTCCCAGACTTTATTTGCTGAGCAACCTTACTTTCATCATCAATTTGTTTACCTTGATGGATAAATATCGTCCGTGTTGCTAGTCGCTTCGCCTGTAGGACATTATGGGTTGCGAAAAGAACACAGCCCCCACGCTGTTTGAATTTGAGAACTTCTTTCTCAATCCTTTCGATCGATAGACCATCAAGCTCAGATGTAAATTCATCAAGAATCAAAATTTTACGATTCATAGCCAAAGCCCTCAAGAACACGAGTCTCTGTTTCTCTCCTCCAGACAATGTATCATTCCGTTGCCTCTCTTTCTCTTCCAAACCACATATTGCCGCCAATTTCTTACCAGCATCTGGTAAATGGTTGTGTATTATTATTGGTAATTGCAATTCCATAGCTACAGTATCCATCACAAGTGTTGGTTGCTGTGCAACATATGCAATGTCATGACCAATCCCCAAATCACTTCCATCAAGACCACAAATTCTTCTCAAGAGGGTAGATTTACCCGATCCAGACTCACCCATCAAGGCAATAATTTCCCCTTGCCTAAGTTCTAGTGAATAGGAATCTAAAATTTTAATTCCATCTTTTTCTACATTTAAATTTCCAAGAGTTATAGTGAAGTCATCAAACGATTCATTATCACGATTATCTTCTCCAAAACTACCACTTCCAAAGAAATGAACTCGTTGTAATAATTGTATGGATAACGCAACAAGTAGCGACAAAACTAGAAGAACACCACCGAGTTGTAACGCCGTGTCCATTTCTCCAATAGAGGTTTCAAGAACCACACTTGTCGTGAGGACTCGAGTTTTTCCAGCTATATTTCCACCAACCATCAAAACAGCACCGACCTCTGCAATAGCGCGCCCAAAACCCAACAAAATAGCGTTAACGATGCCTTTGCGAGCACAGTACATTTCAAGCATAATTCGCTTACTCCTTTTCACATTCATCACCCGAAAAACATCTCGCTTATCCTCCGAAACGCGTTCTAAAGCACCCCACGCAACTCCTAGAATGAGCGGAAAAATAAGAAGAGTCTGTGCAAAAATCATACCTTCAATTGTGAACAACCAGTTGAGATCTGATAGCAAACCATCTTTTGAAAGAGCAAGATAAACCAAGACTCCAACGACTACTGGTGGTAATCCATACAGAGCTTGAACAATGACACGTAGGATTTCTTTCCCACGCCATTTTGTATTTGCCAAGACAAGAGCGAGGGCAAGAGCAAAAAGAGTTGCGATAAGTGTAGCAGTCCCACTTGTGACCACGGTTCGTACGACCACATCCCATAGACTTGAAGTAGAGACCACGTCATCCCCAAGCGAGACAAACCTTTGAGGTTGGTGAACTGACCCACAGCCTGAAGCACATCCATAGGAGGCCCAAAAATGTCTGAAACACCATACTACATTTCACTCGAAGAAGCGATTAACATTGCACACAAGTTTCCGCTTAACACTGAAATAGAACAAGTATCCTTGGATGAAGCCCATGGCCGAATACTTGCGGCGGATTTATCTTCAAAGGTTAATGATCCCCCCTTTGATAATTCAGCCATGGATGGTTTTGCAGTACGTTTCAACGACACCAATATAGCGCCAACAACTCTCTCAATCATAGCAACATCACAGGCTGCAGCTTCAGAAGATTCGATTTCGATTTCAATCGGCCAAGCAGTTCAAATTATGACTGGAGCCCCATTACCAAATGGAGCAGATGCAATTATCCCAATTGAAGCATGTACTATTGATGGGGATTTAGTCACGTTGAATCAACCTTCTAAACCAAATTTTATTCGTCGCTGTGGTGAGAATATCAAGGAAGGAGTTATTGGTTTGAAAGAAGGAAGTCATCTTTCTCCACAATCGATTTCAATGTGTGCTACAATGGGATACGATCAAATTCCAGTTGTGAAGAAACTCAAAATTGGAATAATATCTACTGGTGATGAACTGAAATCTCCCGGAGAAACTCTATCATTTGGGGAAATATATGAATCCAATTCATACGGTCTTTCAGGCCTTGTAAAGGCTCTTGGCCATACGCCTATTCGATACCCATCCGTAGTCGATTCGTTGGATGATTTACGAAGACAATTCGATCAAGCCTCCTCTGAGTGCGATCTCTTCCTTACTTCTGGCGGTGTTTCTATGGGCGAGTGGGACTTTGTTCGAAAACTCATGGAAGAGGAGGGTGATGTCGCTTTCTGGAGAGTACGTATCCGCCCAGGCTCACCCCCACTCTTCGGCCATTGGAATGAAACTCCAATGTTCGGCCTTCCAGGAAACCCAGTTAGTAGCCATGTTGTTTTCCGTATGCTTGTAACCCCTTACCTCAGAGATTCACTTCGAACCTCTTTCCCAATCGATCGCATTGTTCATGCCAAATTATTGACCGACGTACGTTCAACAAACGACTGCCTGACCCTTCGAAGAGTAACACTCCTCTCCACCAAAGAAGGGTTCCTTGCTGAACAACCGAAACATCAAGGTTCGGGAAATATCGATAGTTTATCTTCTGCAGATGGTCTTACCTTACTTCAACCAGGCCAATCCGGTAAGACGGGGGAATGGATTGAAGTGCTCTTGCTCTGAGGTGAATGTATGCGAGTAACTGTTTCAGAGGAAGGGCCGTTACTCGACCATCTCAAAAAAATGCAGCCATCCACAAGTAACAACGTCTTACGAAAAATGCTCACGAGTCAACGTATTCAAGTCGATGAGAGTGTTATTTATAGAGCAAAACATATTGTTCAGGTGGGCCAAATCATTGAAATTCTACCCCGGCCAAAGCTAACCATCGAAGAGAAACAAGAGGTTTCAGCAAAAGAACATGATTTGGATATTATCCACGAGGATGAACATATTTTAGTTGTTTCAAAACCCGCTGGCCTTCTTTCGGTTGCGACGGACAAACTCGAACACTACACACTCCACAACAGATGCGTTGAATATTGCAAGGCCAATGATCCAAGAGGATGGTGCTTTATTGTCCATCGTTTAGACAAGGCAACCTCTGGTATCATGATATTTGCCAAAGATGAGAATTCAAAACGATACCTACAGGAACAATTCGCAGAACGCCAAGTTCATCGAGACTATGTCGCCCTTGTCGAAGGAATAGCAGAAGATGGAAACGCAACCCACCATCTCGTAGAAGACAAGACATTGAGGGTCCATATTTCAGAAGTACAAACAAAGGAGAGTAAACTTGCAATCACCTCCTGGCAAGTGATGAAATCAAACGACATTGCCACACTTCTACACGTTTTGATAGAAACAGGAAGGCGCCATCAGATTCGCGTCGCTTTAGCAGATCATGGAACACCTGTCGTTGGTGATAGGATGCATGGTGCTGAAAACAACCTTTTCGGAAGGATTTGTCTCCATGCAACTGCCCTTGAATTCCTTCATCCGTTCGACGATGAACCAGTTCGTTTCGAATCAGAATATGACGTGGCGTGGAACCACGGATTGAAGAACCCTTGACAACACGCTACATTTGTTCCTATGGCTGTGAATCACGAGTGGATAGAGGTGCGAGGTGCTCGCACACACAATCTACAAGACATCGATGTCAAACTTCCGAGAGGGAAGTTTGTTGTCATCTCAGGTGTTTCAGGTTCAGGAAAATCTAGTTTAGCATTCGACACACTCTATGCAGAAGGTCAACGAAGGTATGTAGAATCACTCTCATCTTACGCTCGCCAATTCATTGGACAAATGAAGAAAGCTGACTGCGACGGAATTGAGGGCCTTTCACCGGCCATTTCAATCGATCAGAAGCAAGGTTCACACAATCCGAGATCAACAGTTGCAACAGTGACGGAAATCCAAGATTATCTTCGTCTACTCTGGGCAAGAATTGGGAAACCACACTGCCCAGATTGCGGCCAAGAAGTAGCAAGACGAACAGTACAAGAAATCGTAGACGATATCTTTTGGAATTATGAACAACACACCATTGCTGTTTGGAGCCCAGTCGTTCGAGCAAGAAAGGGAACTCATGCTGAATTATTCAGACAATTTGTTGAGCAAGGATATATGCAAGGCCGAGTCAATGGACACGAAGTTGATTTCGAAAAACCTCCGACCCTTGACAAGAATATGCGCCACGATATCGACGTCCGGATTGATCGCTTTATTCTCTCAAGAGAGCGACGTCAGCGATCAACTGAGAGTGTAGAAAACGCATTACGTCTGGGCGGTGGGGCACTTGCTGTAACCAGCTTAAAGACTCCTTCAAAACCTGATGAACTAGAGGGGAATAATCGCCCTGTACACAATGAAGGAGATACTGTTTCATGGTCAGAAGATTTTGCTTGCCCTGAACATGGGGCATTTATGCCAGAATTGTCGCCCAGAGTCTTCTCGTTTAATTCACCACTAGGAGCCTGTCCAGATTGCCAAGGACTTGGAATTCAGAGACAATTCAATCCAGACTTAATCATCGATGATACACTTGCAGTATCGAATGGTTGTGTCTTACCATGGCGCCAGTCAATGTCACCTGGGTGGTACAAGAAATTACTACAACAAGTGTGCGAACACTACGGCATATCGACGACAGTTCCATTTGGCCTCCTCGATGAAGATTCTAAAGATATCTTACTCCATGGTTCAGGTTCAACAATCATCCACTTCCATTTTGAATCAGATAATGGTTCAGTTTACAAAATGAATAGGCCTTGGGATGGAATCATCTCTCGACTTGAACGAACCTACTCTGAAACATCTTCAGATCGTACTCGAAATCGGCTCATAGCGTGTATGACAGATCTTGATTGTCATGCCTGTAACGGAGAGAAACTCAACCCTGCAGCTCGTTTCGTGACTGTTGGTGGAATACGCCTTCCAGAAGTTAGCCGTAGTTCAGTCCATGAAGCATATCAACTCATCAAAGCATTCAATCCAGAAGCAGATGGTCCGCCTGAGCAATATGCTGACGTTTTAGAACCACTCAACGATCGAGCACTCTTCATCGGAAATGAAATCCTAAAGGAAATCGAAAACAGACTAAGCTTCCTTGATAATGTAGGGCTTGACTACCTAACACTGGATCGTAAAGCAAACACACTGTCCGGAGGAGAAAGCCAGCGTATACGATTAGCGACTCAAATAGGGTCAAGGCTAACTGGGGTCATGTATGTTCTCGATGAACCTTCTATTGGCCTTCATCAGAGAGACAATGAACGATTGTTGGAGACTTTACGCGAACTCACTACATTAGGTAACACCCTGCTCGTAGTCGAGCATGATGAAGATACATTACGTCAAGCAGATTGGATTTGTGATTTAGGTCCCGGGGCAGGTCTTGAAGGAGGCCACATCGTTGCAAACGGAATACCAAGTAAAGTCATGAAAGCAAAAGATTCCGTTACAGGAGCATATCTTTCAGGAAGGCGTTCAATAAAAGTTCCAGAAAAAAGGCAAAAACCTTCAAAGAAATGGCTCACAATCAAAGGGGCAGAGCACAATAATCTAAGCAACATCGATGTTAAACTTCCACTGGGCTGTTTTACATCTGTTACTGGAGTTTCAGGCTCAGGAAAATCTTCGCTCATCTCAGGAATCTTAGCTCCATCTCTTCAACGATACCTTCACAACAGCGAAAAACTCCCAGGTAAACACAAAGAAATCAAAGGTCTAGAACACGTTGACAAAGCCATCATAATCGATCAGTCTCCTATTGGGAGAACTCCTCGTTCAAATGCAGCAACGTATACCAAGGTCTTTGATGAAATCAGAAAACTTTTCTCAAACACAACCTTAGCAAAAGAGCGAGGATACACTACCGGAACCTTCAGTTTTAATGTGAAAGGTGGGCGATGTGAAGCATGTTCTGGAGCAGGTTCGATAAAATTAGAAATGAATTTCCTCCCCGACGTATGGATTGAATGTGATATTTGTAATGGAAAGCGCTACACAAGAGAATGTCTTGAAGTGACATGGAAAGGAAAGAACATCCATGATGTATTGCAAATGCCTGTTGGTGAAGCGGTAAAATTCTTTGAACACCATCGCAAAATTCACCGAACACTCGAAACCCTTCATTCAGTTGGGCTATCTTACATTCGACTTGGTCAGCCAGCAACAACATTGTCGGGCGGTGAGGCACAACGAGTGAAACTTGCAAGTGAATTACGCAGACCTCCACACAAACATACTGTTTACATTCTCGATGAACCGACTACCGGATTAGCATTTAGCGATGTTCAAATGCTCATCGATGTTCTTCTCGAATTACGAACGAAAGGTCATACAGTGATTGTTATTGAACACCATCTCGATGTCGTCAAATGCAGTGATCACGTTATCGATCTTGGCCCAGAAGGCGGCGATAGAGGTGGCCAAATTGTTACCTCAGGAACGCCTGAAGAAGTGGCCGAAGAAGTCAATAGTTTCACAGGAAACTTCCTCAAAACACTTCTTTCTTCCCAGTAAAGCCCGCCGTAGTGTTCAAAGAGCGTATGCGATGAACTCTGTTTGGGTCGGAAGCAATGACAGTCCACGATGTTCGAATCGAAGTCACGCCTTTGCAAACGGAAGGAATGCGCGATGTACGTGGAGACGTTGTACGTCGGCAACTTATTGCCGACCATGGAGTCGACGTTGGCATCGTTCGCAGCATCTGCGGATATCTCATTCGCAGTCAATACGATGCGTCTTCAATCGCACCTCGCGTCCAAGATATCTTTTCCGATCCAATCATTGAATTTGGGGCAGTTGACACTCCAGTAATTCATGATTCCAACTTCTTTGCCCAACCCCCTCCTCTCTGTGTAACAATTGGCTTCAAGCCAGGAGTCACTGATAATCCAGGTGCTGCAGCAAACGACGGATTCCAAGTACTCTTCCCGGATGTTAGTGCAGCAATATCCACCTACACCACATATGTGTTCACAGATCTCCCAGAGACTGTTGACAATGTATGGCTTGCCTCAACTCTTCACAACCCATTAATCGAGCGAGCAATCTTAGTAACTCGAGACGATCTCTCTTCAGGAAATGCTTCAATTATCGCCTTCCCAGAGAGGCCAACAATTGTTCGCCAGTCCCCATCAATCATTGATTTAGAGGTGGCGAATGAGGAACTCATTCGTCTATCGGTTGATGGTTTACTCGCTCTTAATCTTACAGAGATGCAAGCGATTCAAGCCCATTACAGGACATCTGAGCACCAAACAGCACGTCAGTTAGTTGGTATTTCCACGAACGCCCCAACGGATGTAGAATTGGAATGCTTGGCACAGACATGGAGTGAACATTGCAAACACAAGATATTCGCCAGCAAAATCCATCACATCGATACTGAAACAAATGAAGACACGATTATCGATTCATTGTTCAAGACACACATCATGAATCCTACTCACGATATGGCGAAAGAAGTCGACTGGCTTCTCTCAGTGTTCCACGATAACTCAGGCGTTATCGCGTGGAATGACGATTGGAGCGTCTGTATGAAAGCAGAGACGCACAACTCTCCTTCAGCCCTTGACCCATACGGAGGTGCTATGACGGGTATCGTAGGTGTGAACAGAGATATCCTAGGAACTGGACTTGGTGCAAGACCGATTGCGAATACAGACGTCTTCTGCTTTGGGCCTCCAACCTGGACGGGAGAATTACCATCCACACTCTTCCATCCTTCACGTGTTCTTCGTGGCGTTCATGCAGGCGTTCGAGTCGGCGGAAACGAATCTGGAATTCCAACTGTCAATGGCGCCATCGTCTTTGATGAACGCTATATCGGCAAGCCGCTGGTCTACTGCGGAACAGTTGGAATCATGCCTCGTCGTTTAGCTGATGGGCGAGAATCTCATGAAAAGAACCCAACGCCTGGTGATGCAGTTTACATGGTTGGTGGCCGAGTTGGCTATGATGGAATTCACGGAGCCACATTCTCTTCTCTTGAACTGACAGATGAGTCCCCATCAAGTGCTGTACAAATAGGAGATCCAATTACTCAAAAGAAAATGATGGATATGATTCTCGAAGCTCGTGATGCATGTTTAATCACCTGCATTACCGATAATGGGGCAGGTGGACTATCTTCGTCGATTGGCGAAATGGCCGAATATACAAACGGTTGTGAAATCGATCTAGGAAAGGTTCCACTCAAGCAAGAAGGGCTTTCATCTTGGGAAATTCTTGTTTCAGAATCACAAGAACGTATGACAGTTGCAGTGGCTCCCAAAGACATTGAAGCCTTTGAAGCACTTGCAGCACTCCATGAAGTAGAAGCAACAATCGTCGCAGAGTTTACAAATACAGGATATTTTCATGTAAAGCATGGAGAAGAAACAGTAGCATACCTTCCAATAGAATTCCTTCATGACGGTGTTCCTCAACTTGAACTGGAATCAGAATGGATTCCTCCAGTCCAGCCAGAATTCATTCCACCTACTTCTCTTGACAACACAAATTTGCTCGTGGAAATGCTTGCACGACCGAACATTGCTTCTAAGGAGACATGGGTGCGTCAATACGACCATGAAGTCATGGCACAAACAGCAGTCAAGCCATTTGTCGGAAAGGAACGAGATGGTCCAGGTGATGCTGGACTTATTGCTCCAATTCATGGAGATCCTCAAGGAATCGTCGTTTCATGTGGAATTGCACCAAGATACTCTGATATTGATGCAGGAGCAATGGTCGCTGCAGCAATTGATGAAGCAGTACGAAACGCAGTTTGTGTTGGTGTTGATATCGATAAAATGGCTGGACTTGACAACTTCTGTTGGCCAGATCCGATCGAATCAGAAAAGACTCCAGATGGCAAATTCAAACTTGCTCAACTCGTTCGTGCCAATCGAGAATTAGAGCGTATTTGCCGAGCATATCGCCTTCCATGTGTTTCTGGTAAAGATTCGATGAAGAATGATTACGGGGTTTGGCCTAACAAAATCTCCATTCCTCCAACCATGCTTTTCTCTCTCTTTGGAAATCATGCTGACGTTAGAAATACGGCTACTTCGAATTTCAAACAACATGGACAACGCATCTACTTAGTTGGAAACAGCAAGAACGAATTAGGCGCTTCAGAAGTGGCTTATCACCTCAATGAGAAGAACCTCGTTGATGGTATCGGAGGCAATGTTCCACGCTTACCTGAGCCAGAACGCCAACTCGATATCTATCGTAGGCTTTCAAAAACCATTCAAGAGGGATTGATTCGAACAGCTCACGATTGCAGTGAAGGGGGGCTCGCTGTAGCCGTTGCAGAAATGTGCATTGGAGGCCGTTTAGGAGCAATCATCGATATTGATGGAATCGGAGAAGGCGATTCGTTCTCTCGCCTTTGGAGTGAATCTCTTGGAAGAATCATTGTCGCAGTTGACGCTGAACATGAGATGCAATTCATTGAAGCGATGAGTGACGCAGACATCCACCTTATTGGAATGGTTACGGATAGTCAGAACCTCATTATCGAAGATGGGTATGATGAATTGATTCAAGCAGACGTAGCAGGCTTAACCAAGTCTTGGAAAGAAGCGCTCGATATGACGGGGGGCGTCTGAATGGACGACAATGTACACGTAGCAGTTCTCTTCGGTTTCGGAATTAACTGCGACCGTGAAACAGCTGCAGTCTTTGATATGGTTGGGGGCAAATCAGAACGTCTCCATGTCAACAATCTTGTACAAGGAAATAGGAGTTTGGAAGAGTTCGATATTCTCGCAGTTCCTGGTGGCTTTTCTTTTGGAGATCATCTTGGAAGCGGCCGCCTTTTAGGAAACCGCCTTCGTTTTGCATTACGAGATCAACTTCAGAAGTTTGTAAGTTCAGGAAAACCAATTATCGGTATTTGTAACGGATTTCAAGCATTGGTAAAGACAGGTTTGCTTCCAGGTCCAGAAAATGCTTCACTCGAGCCCGATTTAATTCAACGAGCAAGTTTGACACTCAACAATACTGGGCGCTATGAGGACCGCTGGGTTACACTAGAATTTGATTCACAGAGCCCATGTATCTGGACTAAGGGTATTCAACGAATTGAATGCCCAGTACGCCATGGAGAAGGGAGGTTCGTAATGCCAACTGATGCTGAACTTGACCGCCTTTCAGCGAATCACCAACTAACAGTACGGTACGCAGATCCATCCACAGAACCTGGAACGAATCCTTCAGATGATCTCTTGCCATTCCCATTAAGTCCGAATGGAAGCATGCGTAACATTGCTGGTGTGTGCGATCCAACCGGACTTGTGTTTGGATTAATGCCGCATCCAGAAGCATTCTACACGATGTGGCTCCACCCAGAGCATACATCGATGAAATTGAATGATGATGAGTGGGAAGGTTCAGGCCTTCAGATATTCAGAAATGCCGTTGAATACGTACGAAGTCAACGGTGAGATTCAATGAGTCGTCGAAAAGACATCGACCAATTACGAGGCATTGCAATTCTCCTCATGGTGATGGTCCATTCAGCGGCTACATGGGCTCCTACTGATGCTTCAACAACAAGTATTCTAGCACTTGTTATCGCAGGTTTAGGGGGCTTGGCAGCGCCTCTGTTTGTTACAGTAGGGGGCTGGGTAACGGTTCAATCGAGTTGGACTCTACGAAAAGCGTTGATTCGTTTTGCCTTTCTTTATGCGGCGCAGATAGCTGTTAACATCTCTGCTCCACAGTTGTTCGATCCGTTTTCTCCTGGTGTCCTAACACTGTTTGCGCTTCTCTATCTTACTGCGCCTCTTTGGGTGCGAATAAGTGAGAATCTGCAGGCAACGTTGTTCTTTGGATTCACCCTCCTAACACTGAATTATGTTCTGTTAGGGAATCATGATGCGCTGGACTGGGATGATAGAACCTATGTCGGCGGAATAATCGAACACGTTGAACATCTTCTCTTGACAGGAACATATCCGTTCCTGCCGTGGATCTTGTTCTGCTTGTTCGGAGCATCTCTCAACAACACCAAACCATCTAGAAGAACACTCGTCCTTCTTGGATTCGTTGGGATTGCTGTTAGCGCTTATTTCCTGTACAAATCTGTACAAGAAAGTATTCCATTCGCCCAGCCATCAGGCGAGGCGATGTTGACCTTCTTTCCAGCAAACACAGCTTTCCTAATAGCAGCCATAACAGGCGTGCTTCTCATATGGGCAATGCTTGAGAACAGGAGTTCTGTGATAGGCCTCCATCATTTGGGAAGGCTATCATTATCCCTCTATGTTCTTCATTTCATTCCACTAAGCGTATTCTCTGATTCTGATCTCAATCTGTATTCTGCAAGTGCAGTGACAATCTTCTATACGTTGCTTTGGTGGCCACTTAGCGTGGTTCACCAGGCAAGAATTCCGCAGTACTCACTCGAGAATGCGATGCGTAATATGACCCATCAAAGAGAGGAAGAGGGTGCTTGAGCACCCTCTTCCAATCATGACATGCTGAGGACAAATCACCTAATCAAGCGTTCAATGCTTCGGTAGCCTTCTTGGCTCCCATCCATGCAACAATACCGAAACCGATCTTGTTGATCATGTCTGCAATGTTGTATGCAATACCCATCCAAAGTTCTCCTTTGTCACCAATGTCGATGATATCGACTTCTGGGCTGAAGAGGTAGCCGAGTGGGTAAATAATCCATCCAACGAGGATGAATGTACGGAGAGCATCAGTACTCCACTTGAGTTCGTCCTTGATCTTGCTGTTATCAACACCAAGACCATCATATAGGCCGAATGGAAGTCCTGTGGCAACCATAATCATAGCCCAACCGACTCCTCCGAGGATGAGTGCGAGGTAACCATTCATGAGACCAGCTTCTCCGACATATCCGAATCCAATCATGATGAGTGCACCTGTGAAACAGATACCAGTAAAACCAAGTCCAGCGAACTTGGCGTCTGTGATTGCATCCTTGCCGACGAGACTCGGGAATTTGAGTGCCATCAATGGAACTGTAATGATCCAGTCCATGTAACGGTACTCGATTGATACTACTTGGTGGTCAACGTATACACCACGCATGTAGTAGTAGTGGAATGCAGCAATACCGACAATCAATGCAGAGATTGTCATAGTTGTTCTGTATTCCTTTGCAACGTTGCTTCTTTCGCTCATGAAGAAGACGAAAGCAGCACCCATCGAGATGTATCCAACGAAGAAGAGGAAGAAGGTGACAAGTTGTAGTCCGTCGTTATCTCCATCGTTCAACCATTCAACAGTTGCTGGGTTTGTGGTTTCGGCAGCCGCTGGTAGTGCAACGGCTGCAAGTGCAAACAGCATAACAGCGATTACAGCGCTGTTCCGGCGGTTTAACTTCAGGCTACGTAGTTTGGTATCGCTATGATTTAGCATGTTACTCATGCAATAACAATTTTGTCGAGAATATATACTTTCGTTTTCGCGTGTAATCACTCAAGAGTCAATAATTCCGGTCTGAACACGCCACAGTGCAGCGTATTTTCCATCATGAGCGACGAGATCATCATGAGTGCCTTGTTCAATTAACGAGCCATTTTCGAACACAACAATACTGTCTGCATTACGAACGGTCGATAATCGATGAGCGACGATTATTGTGGTTCTATCTTGACTGATTTTTGAAATGCTCCTTTGAAGGGCGGCTTCGGTTTCATTATCGACAGCGGAGGTCGCTTCGTCTAGAATGAGCAAAGGAGCATCCTTTAGAATCGCTCTTGCGATAGCAATACGTTGACGCTGACCTCCAGAAAGGCGATATCCGCCTTCTCCAACAAGTGTATCCCACCCTTTTGGAAGCGCTTCAATAAAATCGAACGCTTCAGCGATTACCGCAGCATGTTCAACCTCATCATCTGTGGCATCTTCTTTACCATACCGAATATTTCCACGGATGGTTGTGGGAAATAGTGTGACGTGTTGAGAGACTAAAGCAATCGAATCTCGAAGAGAAGAAAGAGTATAATCAGTGATTGAATGTTCTCCCCAAGAAATGCCGCCTGCTGATGGCTCGGCGAATCGAAGTAAGAACCGAGTGAGCGTGGTTTTACCAGATCCAGTTGAACCTACAACACCGAGCGTAGTCCCTGCCTCAATTTCCATGTTGAAATCAGTGAACAATTCATCACGCTCAGAATAAGCGAATGAGACATTGTTGAATTGGATTGAACTCCCCTCAGCAACTTCCCTACTCAGTGTTTCACTTCCATCTTCGATAGAGCTTGGACGCTCAAGGAGCGTAAGAATTCGAACTGATGAGGCCATTGCTCTTTGATACAAATCAAAGGTTTCACCAAGACGGGTCAAGGGCCATAACAAGCGTTGTGTCATGAAAACAAGAACAGAATAGGCGCCAACTGCGAGCACGCCGTCCAATGCCAACCGACCTCCAAGAAGCAATGTTGCCGTGAATCCAGCTAGAATTGCCATTCGAATAAGGGGTACAAATGCTGCTGAAAGACGAATAGCGGATTTGTTTGCACTTCTGTATGATTCAGATAGCGTTTCAACCCGTTTTAGTTCCTTTTCCTCACCGGTAAAAGACTGAATCGTTGCCATTCCGGTTAGATCATTCTCGAGAAGAGCATTGAGTTGCCCAGCCGTGTGGCGGACTTCTTGGTAACGGGATTGGAGTTTTTTCTGATAAAGAAACGATCCCCAGAGGATTACAGGTATTGGAAGTACGGCAAAGAGTGCAATTTCCCAAGACAAGAAGAGGAAGACAGAACCGACGACAATCACAGTTGTTGTAACCTGTAGAAGGTCATTCGCCCCCTTGTCAAGGAATCGTTCTAACTGGTTGATATCATCGTTCATGACAGCGAGAAGGTCGCCTTTTTGCTGTTCATCAAACCAAGACATCGCTTGATGTTGAACATGATCAAAGGTCACAAGACGGAGATTATGTTGAACCGTTTGTGCCAAATTCCGCCATAATATAGCGTAAAAATATTCGAATAAAGATTCCAACCCCCAAATCACAAATGTAGCTACTGCAAGCACGATGAGTTGATTCCAAGGATTAATAATCCCCCAATTTGCAAGTAACGAATCCTCTTTTTGCACAACAACATCAACTGCGATACCGATTAACAGCGGCGGTGCTAAATCCCAGATTTTGTTGAGAATAGAACAGAGAATAGCGAGACGAATTTTTGCCTTAGGAGCGTCAGAACGCTTGAGAATACTACGAAGCGGCTTCTCAATAGTTTCCATGAATCTCCGCTACAGGCTTGAGTTTGTGAACTCTTGCCAAACAAATCTGAAACAACATTAAATGCTAATGTAGAATATTGCGGCCTATGGATAACAAAATCGCCTCGGCCCTCTTAGTGGTTCTTCTCATAGGCGCAACCATAGCCGTATTCGCTTTATCATCTATTGATGATGATGATTCAACAGACGATACAAAATCACAAAATGATGAGTTTGACCAGGGAGGGGATCAAACACCCTCAGAGAACATTGAACCGATGATTTTAGTAGAAAATATGACACTAGAATGGACTGGAACAAATCATACACTTCAAGGATATATCATGGACGAAGAACCTTCCAATGCGACAATTGAGATTACAATGCTCAATCAGGATTTTTCGGTTCACCTTGCAACGATTTCAACACAAAGCGAAGCAAATGGATTCTGGCAGGTCGAATTTTTCGAGTCCGAACCAGGGCAATGGCTTATCAAAATCAAAGCCACTGATGCTGAGTCTGCATCGGTTGAACGCGTCATTGAATATACAGTCAATATCCCTACTGAACGTGACGTTGATGTCGTCTTCTCTTGGACAGAACCTTCTGAGAATGAGTCTGATGGGCTTATCTCGGGTGCGATTCTTCACCGATTCCCAGCAACGTGTACAATCAAATACCACCCCCTTGGGTCAAGCACGTCAAGTTCAATTATTGGTGAAGTGAATACAACAAGTGGAACATACTCGATATCATTCAATGTCTCAACAACAAATACCGAAGGCGACATCATTGCTGAATGTGGATTGTACACAATATCCTCTCAAACACTTCGAGTAGATCTTCCAGTAACGCCTTCATCAACAGATTCAGATAATGATGGTATACCAGATTTGAGCGATGATTGTGATTCAACACCTGCTAACGAACCTGTGTATGGTACAGGATGCTCTGACTCAGAGACGGATTCAGATGAAGATGGTGTCATGAATCACCTAGACCTTTGTCCAGATACTCAAGTAAATAGGCCAGTGAATCCCGATGGATGCTCTCAATATCAACTCGATGCAGATAATGATGGCGTAAGCAACGCAGTCGACCAGTGTCCAAACACTCCATTGGGTGAACAAACCGACTCAAGTGGATGTTCAGATTCTCAAAAGGATGCAGATGGAGATGGTGTATCAGACGACCTTGACCAGTGTCCTAATACACCAATTGGAGACCAAGTTGGTCCAGACGGGTGCACTTTGCCCGATTGGTCACCTGAAGATTCGTGGATGTGTACTGATGGACAAGGACCATGGGTCAAAGACTTCAACGGCGATGGAAATGGATACACTGCAAATACAAACGGTGTTAGTAGCGCAGGAGGCGGGGGGTCCGGTCCATGGTTCCAATGCGAAGTCTCTGTTACTGTCCAGAACAATGAGATGATTGTTGATAGCAATGGAATTCCAAATCATGACTTTTTGAGCACAATGGGTTGTTGTGCTCCAGAAATGGACTACACCTCAACCTTCCCCCTCAATCCAGTTAACGATACCACCGGAGGTCATGACACAACAAACTGCCCAGCATCAGCGGGGCGATGGGAATGTGTTCCAGACCGTGGAACCGTTGCGATGTCAGTCAATGGAGCGCCAATTTACGGGCCTGAGGAAGGCCCAGGAGGAGATGCAGTCGCATTGCACTTCGAATACTTCAATGAAGACAGGCAACCGATTGTTCTTGGTTGGTGTACTGGCCACTCTGCAGGTCCGAACGGGTATCATTACCACTATGATGCGAACTGCGTCTATTGGGAGCCTGAAGCCGGAGAGACGATGGAAGATTACGATTTATCTAAAATCAAAAGCGATGAACACAGCCCAATCATTGGCTGGGCTTTTGATGGATATCCTATTTACGGGATGTATGGATACAACGACGATCAAACTTCCTTGAAACCCATCACCTCCTCGTACGCAATTGAGCGAACACAGGAAGGCGGAGACCAGGGATACAACGGAATTGATGATTGGAATTACGTTGAAGGAGCTGGGGATCTAGATGAATGCAACGGACGATTTGGCCCAACACCCGAATATCCAGACGGAATCTATCATTATGTCAGCACACCTCTGTCAGGTTCACCAACAATGGTAACCGATACCAACGGAGCAACTGTAGGAATGATCGGATTCCCATATTTTCTTCTTTGTTATCATGGCGTTGCTGATGTCGATAGTCAAGATGTCGGAGGCGGCCAAGGTGGCGGCGGTGGGCCACCAGGCGGTGGGGGGGGCCCTCCAGGAGGAGGGGCAATTCTCTATTCATTCACACCAGAAATTGATTATGTGTTCGACCATTATGAAATCGAAGAAGTTCTTGTTGATGTGAGTTTTTCACTTCTTTTCTTAGCTCTCATTGGCGCAGGACTAAAACGTCGTAAGAAGTGAAACCATGCGTACTCTTCTTGCTTTCATGATAGTAATGATGCTTAGTTCTGGGTGTATTGGCACAACGGACTTCTACGGTAAAACAATGGAAGTAAAACCGGTCGCAACTTTCGAATTATTTGATGACAATGGCGACAGATTCAATCTCTCAATGATCGATTCAGATGTAATTATGGTGGGGTTTATTCACACGTCTTGTCTCGATGAATGTGATGATTTAACGCGTTCAATGAATGAAACATACAATCTTCTTTCTTCTCAGGAACAACAAACAGTTTCACTTCTAACAATCACAACAGATCCGTGGCACGATAATAGCAACCGTCTCTATCATTACAAGAAAAACAATAGCGTCGAATGGCCACATCTTACAGTGAGTAATATCAATACAGAGCTTGCAATGATTGAGTCCGTCTGGGCTTCCTTCGGTACTTCAGTGGAGATTTCAGCTAACCAAACAGAGTCTCTCGCCCGCTGCTCAATACATTTGATGGATTATACAGTGACACAAACCGTACATGCAATACTCATCGACTCAGATCATAACGTTAGAGTGCAGTGGCTTGAGTCGGAATGGGATTCAGAAAGCGTTGCCGCAGACATAAGAAAACTCGCATCGGAATGAAATCCTTTACCAACCGAGTCGCCTACAGGTAGGCAGAGGGTGTTTGAAATGTGGACTGATGAATCGCCAATGCTCTCGCCTCAAAACGGGAAAACGAGACATATTACACTCATCGACCCAGATAAACAGGCTCCAGAAGTAGCAGCTAACAGGGCGTTAGTTGCAGTGGAATGCGGTACTTCAGCAATATTTGTTGGCGGTTCAACCAACACGGGCGATGAACTTGTTCATGCGACATGTCAGGCAATCCAAGAAGCGTTGGAATTACGAGTTTTTGCAGCGAGTCAACATCCAGATGCGAATGAAGAGATGTGGAATGTGCCTGTGATTCTATTCCCAGGTGGAGCGCACGCTATGTCGAGTAGTGCAGATGGTATACTTTTCATGATGCTCATGAACAGTCGTTCTCGCCAATTCTTAATCGAGGAACAACTCATCGGAGCTCCACTTATTGATCAGTTTGGAATCAAACCAATCCCAACTGGTTACATCGTATGTGCTCCGGGCGGAAAGGTCGGAGAAGTAGGAGATGCTGACCTTATCCAATCAGATGACATGAAGGCCATATCAGCATACTGCAAGACTGCTGAAATGTATGGATTCTCGACAATCTATCTTGAAGCAGGTTCAGGCGCTTCACAACCTGTTCATGCTGAACTCATTCGAACCGCCAAATCGTCAAGCAAATGCACACTCATCATCGGTGGTGGAATACGAACGACAGAACAACTCTTGTCAGCAGCAAATGCTGGTGCAGATTACATTGTTACAGGAACAATCACGGAAGAACACGATTCACTCGAAAGTTTGAGAGAGCAATTACACTCACTTATCAGCGTTCTCTGATTCTTCATCAAAGAGTATAGGATCGCCACTTCCACCAGGTGATGGAGGTCTTGCTTCATCGACATCCATACCAGTAGGTAATTCTCCTTCACCAACATCGAGTTTGACACGACCGCCCTCTGCTAGGTGCTGCATATCATCTGGAGATGGTGTTGAAAGTGTTCGCTTGACATCTGGAGTGTTTGCATATGCTTCTCTCTTCGCTTCACGAGCATCATGGCCGCGAACCAATGAAAGAGAGTCAGCAAAGACACGGCCTACGACTTCACGAGTACGCTCGCCTCTTCGGACGCTGTCAACTTCTTGCATAGCAACTTGGTTTTGTGATTCCAATTCTCTGATTTCTGCCACACGGTCAGTTAGTGCAGCCTCAAGATCAGTAATCGTGAGTGACATTTGTTGGATGCGCTCGTCGCGTTCAAAGACGTCAGTATGGAGTCGTCGCTCACGTCGTCGCAGAGACTCATATTCACGATTTCTTTCAAGCAATCGTCGCTTCATCTCTTCGATTTGTTCGACCAAGTAATCGTGTTCTGCAGATACAGAGCGTGGCCCTTGCATAACCCGTTCGAGTTGTTCTTCCAGATCGGCTAAGCGTTGGTCACGAGCATCGAGCAATCCTCGCATACGATCTGCGATATCTCGTAACCGCTGGCGTTCTTCTTCCAGAGCATTGTTTGCTGCAACTTCTGCTTCATATTGTGCAGTTTGTTCGTCGAGTTTATTCTTGAGAGAGCGAACTTCATCTGCAGTAACTGAGGTAAGTCCAGCATCTGCTGCCTTTTCCAAGGCATCAACCATGAGCCCCATTCGGCCTTCCATCTCTGAAATAACATCGTCTTGTGAGACACTTAGGTCTCGTAATTGAGCCACTTCCTCATGGAGAGCATCTTGTTGCTCCTTTGAAAGAGATGATGCCTGAGCATCAAGTTCTGCTCGACTATCGTTGAGCAGTCGTTCGAGATGGACAATACGTGCGTCAGCATCTTTCAATTGTTCATCTGCTTGGTGGAGTCGCTGAATTTCTGGAGCGACCTCATCTTCTCGCTCAGCAAGATCGAGTTCGAGAACACGTAGACGCTGTTTGATTGTTACAACCTCTTCATTTCGACGTCCCAATTCATCCCAAGCGATGAGAACTTCTTCAACGAGTTGCTCGATTGGATATCCTTTGAGCATGCCCTCAAGCGCAGCTCGGTCATTACCAGAAGATTGGCTATGGTTAGAGCCTGAATTTGCAGCGCCGAGCGTCATACAGTAACCTATCGAGACACAACCACTCTTGAACCTTCCCTGTCAAAGAAGGGCAAATAGTCGCTATTTTAAGGTGAAAACAGTCAACCGAATCAGTCGATTGCGGTGTACATGTCATCAGGCATTTCGCCTGCAAGCATGAGTGCACCTTCTGCAACCTTTTCGAGTGGGTTCTCGACACACCAGACGTTTACGTCACCAATGTCAGAGATGTCTCGAGCAACTCGCTCTGCAAGTCCTTCAATGAGAGATCCTCCACCAGAGAGGATGATGTTGTTTCGTAGAACAGGTTGGTATTCAGGGTCAGCCTCTGCAACGATTCTCTTAATTGCATTTCCAACCTTTGGAATAAGAAGTTCACAAGCCTCTTGAATCAAATCACCAATGTCGACAGTCTGGTTCTTTCCATCAACGCTGAGGTTGACTTCAACAGTACGTGTGTCTCCACCAACGTATGAGGATTCTTCCTTCCACTTTCGGACCATGTCCTTTGTGATTTGAGCTCCAGTGAACTTCTTTGAGATAAGAGTCATGAGTTCAATATCGAGCCAATCTCCAGCTTCTTGGATTGTCACTTGATCTTCGTCAGTTGGGAATGTTCCGTGGATGCGGGCGATGTCGGTTGTACCTGCCCCGACGTCAACAACGATTGAACCACCGATTTCACTGATACCAAATGCTGTTGCGAATGGTTCTGTAACGACCATGATTGCATTTACTTGACCACGAAGTGTAGCAACAAGGTTGCTCTTGTCAGTGAATGAAACGTGGCTTGGAGAGCAAATAACTCCGAAAACCTCGTCGTATTCTTCTGGGTCTACAGTTTCAATGAGATGGGATACGAAGGCCTTAGCAGCAGCCAAGTTTGCTTCATCATCTTGTGCAACACCAGCGGCCATTGGGCGGTATAGGTTACATGCAAGCTTGTTCTTCAGAGCATCTGCTCCGAAGAGAACATCACGCTTCAAGAAATTGCGAGCCACTGGGTCTTTTGGTCGTCCTACGACTGTCTCAATAGAGTGCATAGCGCCAGCGCTGGATGCAATCGTCGATTGAAAAGTTCCTAAATCAATTCCAACATATAATCGTTCACTCATCATCATCACCTTCTCGGATATACAGGCGTGGATGCCATACGGTTTCAATATAGCCCTTCGCTCCCAAGGTATTTTGGACGTGTTAAAACCGATTCAAGCATGCCTTTCTCGGTTTACGAATTGCAGAATTGTTGAAAGGAGAAGTGCAAGGGCAATGATGAGTACAATCGAAGTCAAGATCCACCCAGGAGATTCGTTTGTTTTAACATCATTTTCAGTGTATACTTCAATAACGAAAGAGGGTGATTCGTAGAGATTCGATTCTGTTTCAGCCCACCAACTTGTGTTCCGATCAACAGCTGAAATGACCACAACCCACTCACCATCAGGAGAGAGTGGGAAAAAGGAATTTTCCACATCAACAATGCATTCAATCCAAGAGTCATTTTCGACAACTCTAGTACATATTTCTACAATCCCTATTGATCCATTAGAACGCTGTAGGGTGATGTTAACATCAACAGTATCGTCATCGAGCACAGAGAACTGCAAAGGAATTGAACTGTTATTATGGCCGATTAAGGACGATGTGTCGAAGAAAATTTGCGGGATATCGTTCGTCTCTGTACAACCATTTTCCTTCACAGGAGTATCCTGAAGAGTTTCAAGACAATCATCGATCGAGTCGACAACTCCGTCATTGTCCGTATCATCGATACATCCATCGGCATTCATGTCCCACGAAGAAGCATCAGTGAATGGGCATAAATCATTCTCAAATGGAACTCCATCATTATCTGCATCTGTATGTCCAACAGGATCGAGAACTATACCTTGAATTGCCATTCCAAACCCAATTTTATTTCCTTCCACACCGATTGAACTAGGCGAATTACCGGGTGTAATATAACGGCCAACGACGAAAACATCGACCCAATCACTTGATTCTAAACTTTCAGCAGAGAGCGAAACCCCGACAGTCGTCTCATTGCTGCTTGGAAACGCACTCGTATTCGCAGGGTCGGCGAAATCATAGTACAGCATCGAAAACCCATTTTCTTTGTATGTATCTCCCACCGCAAATCTTCCATCTGGTAGTCTGACAAGGAGTTGCAAATCATCGACCATATGAGGTTCAGGCTTAGCTTGGAAAGACATCCTGATGTCGAGATCTTGGCCTTGTTGAAGAATAAAACGCTGTTGAAAAACATCACCGGTTCCCAAAAAAGGACCTAATGCCCCATCACCGTCCCAAGGCGTCGAAAGGAGCGATTCAAGCGGCTCCCCATTGCCTTTTCTTTGATTTAATATCTCGTGCGGTTCTGAACTTTCAAGACGGTATGAGTCGTGAATCCATACGTCTTCAATTGGACGTATATCTTCCTGCATCAAATCCCCTTGAATCTTATCGATGTCTATTACTTCCGAGAGGTTCAATCGCCCCCAACCATCATGGGCATTCGGCGAAGTCCCACCGCCTTCACCGCCGTTTCTAAACTCATCAGACAATGGCGTTGTTGACAGCGCTAATAGCGACTTCAAAAGAGGCGCAGAGGGCGTAAATCCTTCACCGAGTAGAAGACTGTGTTGAAACGAAGGAGTGCTTGAAAACCATGGCTGAAGCGGCTTTGAATCAACAGTTCTCAGAGTTTCGTTGTGCCCAGTGAACCAACCATCCCGCACCATTTGTTCGAGAATGCTCGCAAAACTTGCAGCAGTCGGCGTCGACATACTTGTACCGCTAAGAATGTGATGGCCGGAGTTCCATGTGTTGTTTTGACCATCAGATCTCGCAGACGTTATTGATACACCAGGGGCTAGGGCGAAAACACCTCTTGTACCAGCTTCTGTGGGCCCATGTACTGAGGAAATCCAACGTTCAGGATCATCATCCTTCGTCGAAGCACCAATGGCAATGACATTTCTCGCGTTCGCAGGTTCAAGGACTTCGCCACCATTATTTCCAGGCGCAATTAATGGAAGCGACCAAGGGTATTCTCGCGTGAACGCATCAAAATCCCCAGAGCGAAGCGTGTACTCAGTTGTATCATCTCCCCAAGAATCCGAATGCAAGATTGCTCCATATTCAGATGACTCTAGAAGTAAATAATCTACGTCAGGAGGGAGCCATCCTTCCTCTGAAACAATATCCTGGATGATAAGTTTGGTTCCATATCCTAACGCCATTGCAGCAGAAGGAATCTGAAATTCTTCAGCAGTCGAAACAGGATGACAACCGATGGAACCTGCTGTATGCGTGCCATGACGATAATCACTATGGCCCTGAGTATCCCACCCATCAATCGAAGTATTGACATGGAGAATCTTACGCTGAGAGTCTCCCACACTATCGTTTGTCAGGTTTCGGAAACAGGAATGATCAGCATCAATCCCAGAATCTGCAATTCCAACAACAACACCGCTTCCATTCAATCCCAACTCCCAAGCAAGGGGTGAATTGGTGTTTGAATCTGTGCTTGAAAGTTGAACTGCACTGTCCAGATTCCTACTCCTTGTTTCCAAGAAAGGTTCCAACCAGAGAACGCCGTCTATGTTGGAAAACCATTCCGTTGAGTAATGCCCTTGCCACTCAATAGTCGAATGAGGTAAAACGGCACCCTGGCTGAGATGTTGGATTGATGAACCTAATTGTTCTGCCACTTGGCTGTTGATTTCATACTGTATTTGCTGTGGTAAACTCGGTTCAAAGACAATGTTAACCAACTGTCCATCAACAGGTATTGATTGCCATGATGCAGGCTCATTCTCAGACTCAATTCCATGGAATGATTGCGTCGTTCGATCGAGTTTCCATGCAATAAGTTCAGTCGGAGAAACAATCCTCAGAGGAACATACCCAGACAGTATTACATCGTCCCACGCCGACTGTGTCCACAATTCACCGGTAGGCAGCGTAAGACGGACCTCTTCACCCCTGAGTTCCAGAGGAGCTTGGTCGTGCACCAAGGTAAGCGGTGCAGCCAAGAGTAATACCAGAAGAAGAGCGCTTCGCACAACGTTAGGGACCTCCTCATTGTTGATGAAACACGCGATGCGTCGTTTGTCAAGCCAACCATCGCGTTTAAATCAATCAACCAATCGCGATGAACTATGAAGGCCTACCGTGTTGCTGGACAAGCCCCCTTTGGAAGCATGAGACAGAAGTTCTCCCTTGACATCGTTGCAAGTTCAAAAAGCGATGCTGAACACCGAGCATACTCAATCATTGGATCTCGACACAAGGCAAACCGCCGAGCTATCGACATCAAATCTGTCGGAGAAATCGACCCTCGAACATCATCCGAGCCAGCAGTTCAGCACCACTTCCGCGACCAAATCGCTGCTGAGGGTGGAAAAGTCACACCTGTTGTCGAAGAAGAGTGAAAGGCTCATCGCCGCATTCATCAATGACCCCCTCTAGGATATGATGGGGCGATAGATTGGAACAGACAGAACTTCAACAAACAGCACGACTCGTAGAAATGAATCGTGAACGCTATCATGAACTCCAGGAACGCGTTGAGCAAGTCCTCAATGTTCTAGGTGAACATGACGTTACCGCAACGATTCTTGAGACACTTTCCAAGAAAAATCACGATTCAGGGATGAATATGCATGTATCTATCGGCGCTGGTGTAACACTTAGTTGCCGACATCCTGGTGGCGGAGAAGGAACAGCCATCATCGACTTAGGAAGCGGCATATTTGGTGAACGTTCATGGTCTGACGCAGCATCAATGACTCGTGAGAGAATGGAAGAACTCGGGTCGCTCCTAGAGAATCTTCAATCTCAAAGCCAACAACTCGAAGCAACAATCTCATCGCTCGCTAAAACATTCACTGAAGCAGCAGTAGCACAAGAACAACAATCCACACCTCTTGTTGAGCAACCTGTAGAAGAAGAAGTCGAACAAGTAGAACCTGAACAAGAAGAAAGCCCAACTCCGAAATCAACTCGTCGCCGAGGCGGTATGTTCGGTAATCAGTTAACACTGGATGATTAGGTGAGGATATGGGATTGTTTGATCGATTCAAACGACGCGTCCAAGAGGTCGCAGATGATGTTGATTCTGAAGAATTGACAGCAACTGAAGATTCTGATGAAGGTCAAGTAGCCCTTCAGACAGCAACAGAAATCGAAGAAGATTGGGAAGAAGAACCTCTTTCTGAACCTGCGGAACTTCCCGCCGAACCTACAGATTCCGACGATGAATGGGACGATTGGGACGAGGAAGAAGAAGAGATAGAACTCCCTCGCCAACTTTCCAAGAAAGAGCGTAAGCGAATGGAGAAATTGGAAAAGCAACGCGTCAAGGAACTACGTCGCAGAAAGGCGACAGACGTTGCCAAGCCACAAGGATCTCGTGTCGATTTATCGATGATGAGGACAACAACCGGCCGGCAACTCATTGAAGTGAAAGCCGCTCCAAAAGGTTCGACGGAGAAGGCCGAGATTGAAACAGAATCTGGATCTGTATCAATAGACCTTGGTGGAGGTATTGTTTCTCAAGGTGGACGTATCATCAAGCAAGGAAAAGTTCTCGATGATCTTCTTGAAGAATTAGAATGGATGCTCCTTGAATCTGATATTTCAAGCGAAGCAGTTACTTCGGTACTATCTGCTTTACGAAAGAGTCTCGTTGGAGCTCGACTTCGCAGAGGCGCAGAACTCGCTAAGGTTCTCGAAGCAGCTCTAAAACGAGCACTACGGAACCTTCTCGCTGCAGGTTATTGGGACTTTGATGCCTCGGTACAATCGTATCTAGATGCTGGCGATGCCCCAGTTGTGGTTATGCTTGTAGGTGTTAACGGAACAGGTAAAACAACAACTGCTGCAAAAATTGCACACCGCCTTCAATCAAACGGGCATTCTGTCATAGCAGCAGCAGGAGATACATTCCGAGCAGGAGCAATTCAACAACTGGAATCACACTGTGAAAACCTAGGCATACGCTGCATCTCTAGCCAACGCGGTGGCGATGCTGCGGCCATTGCTCGAGATGCCATCGAATCTGCTAAAGCAAAGGGAATTGATGTCGTTCTCGTGGATACTGCTGGCCGAATGCAAAACAAAACCAATCTGATGAAAGAATTGGAAAAGGTTCGTAGAGTTGCAGATCCGCATCTCGTATTATTCGTTGGAGATGCCTTGGCAGGAAATGACGCAGTAGATCAGGCGAAGATGTTCCAAGAGATGATGAAGTTCGATGGAGCAGTACTCTCCAAAATGGATACGGATGCAAAAGGAGGTGCCGGCCTTTCAATCGCATATGCTACAGGACGACCAATCGTATTCGCAGGTATTGGCCAAGGGTACGACGATCTCCTTCAATTTAATCCAGACTGGCTCTTGGATGAAATGTTCTCATGAGGTGATGGTTTGTTCCAAGATGAAGAAACTGAACGATTCTTTCAGGTTGTCCACCTTTTCCAACGAACTGCTATGGTCAATCTTGGCCTCATAGAACATCCAGAGGGTGGTCCAAGATTCAACTTCCAAGAAGCAAAGGAGGCTATTGATATTCTTCGAATGTTGAAGAATAAGACAGAAGGAAATCTCGATAATTCTGCAAGAGCCATGCTCGATGGTGTCGTGAGTGAATTACAGATGCAATTCATGAATGCTCCAAAACGCAAGAAAGCGATGGATGAAGACATGGCGAACATGGAAAACGTCCGACAGACATTCAATAACCCGCGAACTGCACCGGTGGAAGATATTAGCAGTGAAGAATGAGCATTTTCAACGAATTCCATCGGTTGATTGATGAGCAAGAAACAAATCAGATGATTCGGTTGCGATGTCTTACGTAAGCGAAGTATCATCCGAAGAGGCTCCAACAGTCCTCATTGTTGACAACAATCAGATGTCGATTATGAGGCTGAAAGAGGTCTTTCGTAAGCGAGGTTTTGCCTTAGTCGTCTGTGAAGATGGTGATGAAGCAGTAGACGAATACATTCGTATCAATCCCGAACTCGTTGTTATGTCACTTGATATACCATCATTGGACGGCCATTTAGCAGCGCTTGAAATGCGAGAACATGGAGGAGATTCTAGAATTCTCTTCATCGCCCCAAACAGACTTTCCGATCTCGCTGAACAAGCAACATTCTCGGCGGGAGCCGTAGGGTGGCTTACAAAACCAGTAACTCAATCACAATTGGATGAAATTTGGGATGAAGTATTAGGCGAAATTCCAGAAGCACCGGGCCTAGAGGATTTAGACCAATTATACCCAGAAGATCGAATCACCGTTGAACCAGATGACGCTTTACCAGAACTCCCCTCGCTTGCAGAACTTCCACCGTTGGAAGAACTCCCTCCGCTGGAAGTGACTGTTTCACCAGAAGCGCCTGTAACCAAACCAAAGAAAAAGAGAGGGCTTCGCAACTTTCTGATTTTGCTTCTACTTATCGGTGCAGGAGCAGCAGTTGCATATCAACAAGGGCATCTTGATACTTTACTGTAATTGGTTTCCTTGTTGAGCAACAACACGTGGCTGATGTTGTACAGGCTGAACCCATTGACCCTGTACCTGGACAATTTGACCCTCTTGTATAACTGAACCAGCGGGAGCTTGTATTGTTTCTTCTCTACGATATGTGTTGGTCGTCAAGAGAGTAGGGTCGCCTCTCGCAATTTGACCATCAAGTCTCTTTGCATTCCAATATCCCCAATAGACTAACGCCAGAAGCCCTCCAAAGAAAAGTAATCCCACGAGGAAGATGATTATGTCCAAAATTATCTCTCCAGTAGACCTTTCCAAGATGCTTCAGCATATTTGGCGGCAGCGGCTGCAGGGTCGTCTTTTCCATGAATACCAGAACCCACAATAATGCAATCCGAACCCGAAAGAACCGCTTCGTACGGGTCACCATAGCGCTGTCCTTTAGCACCGTTTCCTGTTGCTAGATTGATTCCAGGTGTCCAAATGAGCTTAGAGTTGCCAACAAGTGCTCTCAATTCCGAAATACCGGTTGGTTGGCTTCCGTTTCCAATGAATCCAAACACCCCCGGGTGTTTTGAACCATGTTCTGCAACAGTTGTCGTGTAGGACGGAACAAGGAGATTTCCGCGACTTGACATCTGAGCAAGAAGTAAAACGCCGCCAATACGGCCTTTTCCTTCCCATGCAGCTTGCAAACCATCGACAATATCCGGGCCGCTGATGAGATGGGCAGTTACAAGATCAGACCAACTTGCAATATCGTAGAGTCCAAGCATCTGCTTCTCACTAATCTTCCCAATATCAGCAAACTTTCGGTCCTCAAAAATGAGGAGTCCGAGATCGTTGGCTTTCTTACAAAACGCCCCCCATCCCTTAGGTGTCCAGTCATCAACCATGTCTACATGGGTCTTTAATGCAACAATGGATGGGTGAACAGCATCGAGTAAATCATTCAATTCTTTCATTGTTGGACGGTCAGCAGCCAAACAGACCAGCGATTGTTTTTGAGTAGCGAGCTCCATGTATTGTCGAGCCATTGGAAGGGTTGCAGATTCCCAACGCTCTTTCCAAACACTTGCAGGCTCCATTAGTAACTCCCAAGAGGTGCTATCAATCATAGTTTACGGAGGATGCGCAAACCGTTTATGCAACCATGTGGAGGGGTGAGCATGACGCAGGGGCGCACCATCAAGGCGACGCTTCTCGTTGCATTGTTGTTGAATGTTCTTCTTGCGGGTTGTTTTGGCTCTCCAGAAACCGTATCACAAGACGATGAACTCTCCTCAAATTATCCCGACATCTATGAACGCCATACACTAGAATGGAATTGGACAGGATCGTATTCCAGAGTTCTTGAAGACGGACCGCACGAACCACTTTCTGTTCAAGAAGCGACAATCGAAGTTGATACTTCGGGTACTTGGGAGGGTGGGCCAAATACAGCAGAAGTTCATCTGTCTTACTGGCTTCCTTCCAATACAGAACTGGGAGATCAAGTCCCAGTAATTGCCGTCATTAGCCCATATTTTTCGTATGGACAACAAGGTAGCGAATCATCACCAACAAATGTTGTGAGTGCTGGGCGTGGTGAATTTATCTACGATAATTTCGTTCCTCATGGCTATGCATTAGCCCAAGTTGCAGTCTTTGCAACCGAAGACAGTACAGGCTGTTTTGATTACAGAGGCGATGGTGAAGGGCAAGGAATCCACGCAGCAGTAGAATGGCTTGGAACTCAAAATTGGAGCAATGGAAACGTAGCCATTTACGGGAAGTCCTACGAAGGAGCAACGGCTTGGGAAGCAGCAGCTCAAGGAAGTTCACATCTCAAAACCATAGTTCCTATTTCTGGAACAACCGCTCTTGCCCCACTTCTCTACAAGAATGGAAGCGCTGAAGCACGCAGTCAAGTCATGCACTCGAATTATGGCGGTTCAATTCTCGATTATGATGCGGACGATCTTGACAACATGTGCGCTGATGTGGTTGAAGGGTTCTTAGCAGGCCCTACGCGTTATGGCTTAGGGGAACTTGATCCTTACATGGATAATTACTACGACGAGCGAAGCCATATTGACAAGGCTCTCGGAAAGTACAACGGAAGCATTTACTGGGTACAAGGGTTACAAGATTGGAATGTGGATCCTCACCAAGTCTTTGGAGGCCCTCCTGGAACAAATTGGTACCAAGCTTACATCGATGCAGGCTACGACGTAGCTGGAATGCTGGGACAATGGGAACACAATTATCCAGATCAATGGTCGAAACACAACAACCAGGAATCCGGTTATGGCGGAGAAGCAATTCAAAACATGACCCGATGGGACTGGGGGCAAGACTTGTTTGAATGGATGGAATACTATCTCAAAGACATTGGACAAAAACCCGAACTGCACGCCCAAGTACAGCGAAATGATGGTCAATGGCGAATTGAAGAAACATGGCCGCCGCTCGACGTAGAACGGCTCACATTGGAACTTTCAGACTGCGTAAATGACGGAGCCTTTGTTGGAGGGGGCGCCCCGGTTGTCGGAGGAGGCCAAACCCTATCCGTAGAATGTCCTTCAATGAGTGACACGGAAGATCTCCATATTGCAGGTCTCGCCACTATTCATCTTTCAGCAGTTCCTACATTTGATGGAGGTCAAATCTTTGTTGAGATGCAAGATTCAGAAACAGGCCTCCGCCTTGGACATGCTACAATGGATGTCCGGTACCATGCAGGGGGTTACGAAGCCCAAACAGTGATTCCCGGAGAATCGATTACAATGTTGATGGAATTCCAAGCCATTGACGCCATCCTCCCTGCAGGCCATGGGGTGCGGTTCGTCCTCTCCGAACAAGGCGAGGACTATCTTGCTCCAGCCTGTGGAAGCACATGCACAGTCCACGTATTACCTTCACTTTCTATTGCCGAATTACCGGTGATTGAGCGAACCCAATCAGATGTTCTTGTTACACCTCAATCTGACGAAGCGGCGAACAATAATTGACTTTTCAAGGTTCAAATTGAACCATTGAACGATTGAAGAATCTCGGCGGAAAAAACGAGCAATTGACAATTTTTATCACATTAAAGAACAAAATAATTGCCCAAACAATCATTTAAAATCATATTATTTATTCATTAAGCACAAATTAATTCAAGATTAGTGAACAAATGATTGATATACCGTCTTCGGTACCTTGCATCTGATGTCAACAAAATCAAAATTGGAATACATTTGGCTTGACGGCTATGAACCGACACAGAATATGCGAAGTAAGACTATGGTCAGAAATGACTTCAGTGGAACTCTTGAAGAATGCCCTGAATGGATGTTCGATGGTTCCTCCACACGTCAAGCAGAAGGAGGCGATTCCGATTGCCTACTCAAGCCAGTTGCAATTTTTCCAGATCCTCAGCGTATCAACGGATACCTTGTGATGTGTGAAGTCCTCAATCCTGATGGTACACCACACCCATCTAACGCTCGAGCTACAATTGATGATGATGACAACGATTTCTGGTTCGGATATGAGCAAGAATATTTCATCATGGATGTCGATACACAACTCCCTGTAGGCTTCCCAGTGGGTGGATATCCCGGTCCACAAGGATTGTACTATTGCTCAGTTGGTGGAAAGAACACTCACGGACGAGCTTTCGTCGAAGAACATGCAGACCTTTGCCTTGAAGCAGGTATCAATTTCGAAGGAATCAACCAAGAAGTTGCTTGCGGGCAATGGGAATTCCAAGTCTTTGCAAAAGGAGCAAAGCAAGCAGGCGACGAATTGTGGGTTTCCCGTTATCTCCTCGATAGATTGACAGAATCCTACGGCTATTACATCGAATACCATCCAAAACCAGTTCAAGGAGACTGGAATGGTTCAGGTATGCATGCAAACTTTTCAAACGGTCCTATGCGAGATACTGGCGGAAAGGAACTCTTCGATACAATCTGTGAAGCCTTTGGAAAGAACATCAAGAAGCACATGGATGTCTATGGTGCTCACAATGAAATGCGACTAACAGGATTGCATGAAACTCAATCAATCGATCAGTTCTCTTACGGAGTATCCGATCGTGGAGCATCCATTCGTGTACCAGCAACAGTCCCTACAGATGGATGGGTTGGTCGCCTTGAAGACCGCAGACCGGCATCAAATGGTGACCCATACAAGATTGGTGCAGTCATTATTGAGACGACAAAATCAGCTCTCTGACGCTTCGTTTCGCTTCAAGCGAATTCGGTATACGCCTATTGTAATCCCTATGATAAAGGATAACGTGAGTATATTGGAAATGATCATTGCGATGGAACCTACGATGATTCCATAGACAAGCCATAGTGAGAGTGATACACTTACAGCGATGAAGGTAGGGATAGAAATTCCTTCTTCCTTACCATCAACCCAGACTCTACGTATTTGTGGAATCCAAGCAAGAATTCCAATCAATCCTCCAACGAGACCGATTGCCTCAATCCATGCTTCCGCCATCAACCCCAGTCTCCAGGGCGTTTTGATGCGTGAATTGAATCGATCATCATCCAGTCGATTTCCTCGGCTTGAGGTCTACCAACAACGTGCATTTTGACAGCAGGGCCATCTTTACACTTAATCTCAATATTTCGACCGCTTTCGTCAGCGAGGTGCATCTTACTGAGTTTGGATTGGAATAAGGTAAGAATGCTGCGTGGATGTTGAGTGGTTGCAATCAATGCACCTTGACGTGTTGAATCCCATTCATCGACTCCAGTTCCCAGTCCGAGACTTAGAAGGTCACCTTTTACTTTCAACCCTCCATGCATATGGATTTCATCCCAGGTTCCGAACCCAGCCATTGTTTCCATAATGCGAGGGTTTTCTTCACCGCCTCCAATTTTTTGCAGAAGTGCCAACAGTTGCTTTTCATTCAACATTTTAGCTGGAAGTGACGGCATATTTTTTGGCCACTCAAGTCGTTGATGAGTCATGGCTACAAACGTCTGTATGTCGAGTTTATCATCAGGATAACGCTCAGCATGGATTTCTGTTAACAATCTCGTCTTGCGTGCTATACGGTGAGCAACAGTAGCGTGGCTGTGCAGCGTTCCGTTGTTACGATGCTGGATGAACTCTCCATCTTCTTTGACTTCAAACCGTCCAGACCAGTGTTTTTGTTCGACAACAAGAACGACAGAACCTGAAATCAAAATTAGATCGATTTCTCTTCGCCCACCATCCGGATCGGGTATTCGGACAGATCCATGAACAGACCAGTTCTTCTTGCGTCCAGCAGCCCGACATAATTTCTCGAGCCGTAATTCGGAATTGTCTCCAGCCTGATGTATTTCATCAACAGGCTGTTTCAAGCACCGTCTGCGCCAGAGATTCCATCGTTGTTTGAATCCCAACCAATCACCTGAGCAATGAATCTACAGATTCTACAATAAGCGAGGGCATTTGTTCAGCACCTTCTGGAAGTAGATTTACATCATCCATGGTTGCTTCCCCTGACAAAACAAGAATGCCTATACATCCTGCTCGATTTGCCATAGCGATATCTGTGTAGAGGCGATCTCCAACCATTGCACATTCTTCGGGTTTCAAACCCAATGCTTCGATTCGATGAAGAATCATACCAGCATTTGGCTTTCCAGAGATATGAACGGGATCAATTCCAGTTGTTACTTTGAAGAGTGCCAAGAAAGCCCCCACATCAGGTAATCCGCCATCTGGAGACGGACAGACCATGTCGGGATGTGAAGCCATCAAAGGAACGCCAGCATGAAGATGAAGACTCGCTGTCTCAAGTTTGTCATATGTGGTTTCAGTGTCATACCCTAGAACGACATATTGCGGGTTCAATGATCGTGTTGAGATTCCTTCTGCCTCTAGCATTTGGCACATTCCTTCTGTACCAACGCAATACGTTTTGGTTATGTTGTTCTTATGCAACCACGCTATACAATCATGGGTCGATAAGAGAACATCATCTGCGGTTGCAGGAATACCCATTCCTTCCAACTTTTTGACGTACTGAGAAACACTTCTGGAAGAATTGTTTGAAAGAAAGAATCGTTGAACACCTTGTTCATCACAACGATTTAGGAATTCTAGAGCGCCAGAAATGAGGTTTCCACCAAGATAAATTGTTCCATCGAGGTCCAGAAAGACGGCCTTTATTCCGTCAAGAGAGGCTCCCATGTTTTGCTCTTAGAACATCAAGGTCTTGAACATGAACCATGGAGAATGAAGATTTTCTTGTGCTTCTTTGCTTGCAATCATCTCCGTCATCATTTCTTGAAGTGCTGGTTTTTTACCTGCCTTTCCAACAAACCAATTGAGCAACCATGAGCGTCGAGAGAGCGATTGCATTCTGTAACTGTTGGTTAGTTCTTTACCCAACACAGACCACACCTCCACTTGATACTCCATCGGAGATTTCTCTTCAAGGATATGACGTGCTGCAATCTCTCCAGTAACCAAAGCGTTTCCAACACCCTCGCCAGAAAATGGGTCGATGAGGCTTGCAGCGTCTCCGACCAACCATGCCCCGTTCATTGCCATTCTTCTTGGCTGGAGCTTCTGTTTTTTCCGGGGAGAGCCGAAGGGGAGTTGCCATCCCTTTGCCGTTCCTTCAACCAATGTTGCATTTGCAAACCGTTCTTTGAATTGAGGATGGTTTGCAATAATATCTCGTTGCAATGCCTTGAGTTTTTTGGATTGTTTATCCATCAAATGCATAACCATGCCACAGCCAACATTTACTCTTCCATTGCCAAGCGGGAAGATCCAGAAGTATCCAGGAATGATGTCGTCTACGAAATGGATTTCAATGTCTCCAATGTTTTCTTCACATCCTTTGACATCATCCCAATACTCACGATATCCACCGCAATAGTGCTTTCTGTCGACCATGACCTCGTTGTATGTGTCCACAACGAGCGCTGTTGCAACTGGGCAACGATATCCTCCTGCACCAACAATCGCTGGGGCGCTGAATTCGTAAACATCGCCCTTTTTCCCACCAATTCGAAGTTGGATTCCAGATGCAAAACGTGCATCTTTTGTTCCTTCACCCGGGTCGTTTCCATCATTGAATAGAACATCTGTAACATCTGCGCCTTGAAGCACAGAGCCCCCATTTTCTCGAACAAGATGCTGAACTCTTTCGAACAAGAGTTGATCAAACTGTGCTCTTGGTAATGAGTATCCCGCTTCTAATCGCGCAACATCTTCTTCTGGAAGTGGGACTCGAACCTCTTTCCCATTTGGACTAGAGAATAAAATCCCATTGACTCGAAAATGAGGGGTTTTCTCAAGAGTCTCTTTTACTCCGAGTGCCTTAACATGTGAAAGCGATTTACCGCCAACAGCATCGCCGCAGACCTTGTCTCTTGGCCAAACACCTTTCTCAATCAGTAGGACGCGCTTTCCTGCCATTGCTAGGTATCCAGCAGCAGAAGAGCCACCTGGCCCGCCACCAACGACAATTGCATCGAAGGACGCTCCTGATTCAGGAATTTCCCCCGTATCAATTGGTTGTGTCCATGACGACATGGTTCGTGGACTGCACGATGCTCTTTGAGGCTTCTTACCCCACCATCATCACTATGCGCTTTGGGTGGACAACGTAATTCATGCAGACTGTGACGCGACGTAAAGCGGCATGGGGTTTGCTCGTTGTAACCATCGTATGGGGAGCGACTTTCATTTGGATGAAACAAGCCATGAATGCCTTACAAACTGAAATTGACCTCTATGGCCATACTGCAGTCGTATCAGTTCTCGTAGGAGGCCGCTTCCTCATAGCAGCAATTGCGCTTTTCATCGGATCATCAAAGGCAAGAGCCGCACTCAGAGAAAGGGAATTATGGGGCGGAGGAACGATTCTTGGAGTAATCCTCCTCATAGGATTCACAACTCAAATGGTTGGTATCGATACTATTTCACCCTCTACGTCAGCGTTTTTGACCTCGCTTTATGTTGTTTTCACGGCAGTCATCTCAACAAAAATGACTGGCCAAGCCGTAACCCGAATGATGATTGTAGGAGTTCTCTTGGCTACATTTGGAGCAGGCTTCATTGAAGGCCCCCCGCACCTCTCTTGGGGGAAGGGGGAAATTTTGACGGTCGTTTGTGCATTCTTTTTCGCACTTCACATTATTTTTACTCAATCGATTACACAACGAATGGATCCTCTTGGGGTCACAATTACTTCTTTCCTCGTTGTTAGCATTGGAAGTTTCGCAATCTCCCTTCTGATGGGAGGCGGAGACACTTTCACACTCTGGGGACTAACACTCGAACATGACGTCCTTATCCCCCTACTTTGCTTAGGCTTACTTGGTTCGCTCTTCGCTTTGTTGTTGCTCAATTTACTTCAAAGATATCTTCATCCTGTACAAGCCGCCATTATCTATGGCCTTGAACCAGTTTGGGCCACGATGTTCGCCTTGGGTCTCGGTTTAACAGATTGGACGATGTGGATCGCTGTTGGAGGGTCGGCTTTACTTTTGGGCAATGTCCTTGTAGAATTGCGGCAATCAACCTCATCAGAGGAAGAATAATTCATCAAAAACTTCCACATCGTTGAAGGGCTGAATGCAACTCGTTCGGTTTGGGCTGCAACATGGACGACAACCAACATCACCAAGACGGAACAAAAAACGTGCACGCAGGAACCAATCACGTTGGCGAATCAGTCAACACTCCAATCTTCCTATCATCAACATACAAATTGACTGAAGAGCGCTATGCAGGCTGGGCAGCTGGAGCCCAACACACACTTCTTTACTCACGAATCTCCTCAGTAAACTCTGATGCTGTTGCGCAAAAAATCTGTGCAATGGAAGGGGGAGAGGATGCAGAAACGTTTGCAAGCGGTATGGCCGCAATTTCTTCTACATTGATGATGCTCTTGAGCCAAGGAGATCACATGGTTGCATCTCCTGATGTTTACGGTGGAACCTACGGGCTAATCACAGAAGAACTTCCTCGTTTTGGAATAGAAGTAACCATGGCCGATATGACCGAACCTTCATCCTATGAGGCTGCTATTCAGCCAAACACGAAGATTCTCTACATTGAGACAATCACAAATCCAAACCTCAAAGTTTGTGATATTCCTGCAATGGTCGAGATTGGAAAGCGCCATAACCTGCTTGTCATCATCGACAACACATTTGCATCTCCATGGGCTTGTAAGCCACTTTCAATGGGTGTTGATCTTGTTATCCATTCAACCACGAAATTCCTCGGCGGACACTCTGATTTAATAGGAGGAGCGGTTGTTGGTTCAAAGGAACTTATCTCTAAAATATTCAAGGGAAGAGTCCACTTTGGAGGTTCTCCAGATCCACATAACTGCTATCTTCTTGAACGTGGGATGCGAACCCTTCATGCTCGGATGCCATTGCTCACATCCAACGCTGCTACGCTTGCAAAGCGACTTGATTCCCACCCAAAGGTGATGCGTGTTCAGCATGTTTCACTTCCTTCTCACACAGAGTATGAAGTTGCTCAGAGAGTCGTACCAAAAGGTTGTGGAATGCTTGGAATCGTTGTCGATGGCGGAGACGAAGGCGCTATGGATTTCATGTCGAAATTGAAACTCTTTTACGAAGCAACCTCTCTTGGTGGCGTTGAATCTCTGATTGAAGTTCCAGCAACTTCGAGCCACATGGCGGTACCGGTCGATGTTCGAATAGCAGCAGGGATTGAACCTGGTTATGTTCGCATCAGTGTAGGAATTGAAGACGTTGAAGATCTTTGGAACGACTTGAACCAAGCCCTTTCACAATGATGGCAGAGGCTCTTGCTGTCCAGTTGCAGAATGCAAGTTATTCAAAGCATCCATGAATTCAGTTCGGTCATTTCCTTCAGATTCAAGGAGATTCTTTCCCGCTTTTAGCAAAACCTTGGTTGCCTCCATCCAAGCACCACCACGATCCCGTGCAAGTGATTCAAAGTGCCAATCTTGTCCGCTTGAGCGACCAGCAGCACACAACCACGACCACCCAGCAGCAGATTCATCGATTCCATCATGACGAGATGTTGCAACACGTTCAGCAATTCCAGGTCCTTCCAAGAGTCCAGTTAAAATCAAATCATGAATTGAGCCGGTTGGGCCTGATATTTCTTCCTTGGAGAATGGGAATTTAGCCTTCTTCTGAGCCTTCTCACGTGTTGTTCCTAATCCTTTGAGGAAAGTCTTCAACGGTTTTGGCTTTTTCAATTGCTGCTTCCAAATGATTTGAGCTTCATCCCCATCAATGCCGATGTGATCAAGACCAGCGAGACCATTTTCTTCCCACAAAGCATTCACTGCATCGCTAAGACTTGCCCCCTCCATGACTTCAATGATACTTCCATCGCGCTCACGCAGCCCACCGCGTGAGTCAATTCGAATACCTTCGGTTGATGCCTGCATTGCATGAAAAAAGACGCCTGCCGCTAACATTTTTTCATCCTCAGCACCAGCCATTCCCTTCAATGCATCAAGAATCTCATCGATTGAGGAGCCTTCGCACCACGATGAACCAAGAAGTAAACCCGACTCTAGGGAATCGATTACGGCACGTTGACAAGCCATACTCAAACCGCCTTCGGGAACAGTAAGGCCATGCCAACCCGCGACAATCTTGCCCAATCCTTCGAGTGCACTTTCTGGGAGTTCTTGTTCTGGGTCCCACCCCATAGGAATCCACATGGCATCAATCTCTACGATTGACATCAACAATGGAGGAAGCATTGAAAGTGCAAGATGATGGACAAAGGCACTTTCTTTCTCTCCCGTAGCACGAAGGGATTGAAGGTCGATCCCAACGATTGGCCCATGCTTGAATGTAAGCCGCACCCAACCTTCATTCGATGGAACGCTGTTCAATACATCGCTAGGATCAATATCTCCTGCAACAAAGACATCGATTCCTTCGACTTGTTCATGTTGAAAATCAAACCGAGAACGTTCTAGAACATCCTCAAGCCAACCAGCGGGTGGTGTAGGATTTGGCCCGGTGCAAACAAATCCTCCTTCCCATGAGAAGAAATACATTCCTTTTCGAGCATGGTCCTCCCAAGGCAATAATCGCAATGTGAGGTTTTGATGGTTTTGTAATCCAGCAAGATACCCCTGCTTACCATCTCCTCTTCGGATGAATGAACCCGTTCCAAAATTTGGTGATTTGAAATTACCCACGATTGTAATATCGGAATCATGAGCTGCATGTAGCGACCCTGCGAGAGCCTTTCCAACAGGATCGCCTCGCTTCGCAAGCATTCGTTTCGAGAGCCAAGCAGTATTGTCCTTATTCGCAACAATTTTCTTCAAATTATTGAGCGTTTTTGATACTGGGTCCTTTCGCCCCCAACTCAATCGCCCTTTCCAAGTCATGGTTGGTAAACATGCATCAGGATCTTCCAGAAGAACCCGCAGATTTCGGCCAAGGCGCTTTGCAGTTGCATCGTTTGCATGCTTTGTACCACGCATTCGCATGCGTTGTTTTTGACCAGGGAAAGTGACTTGCGCTGGTTTGGCCATATGCTCCCCAACACATCCCAACAAGGGGTCTCGCTTGAGGTCTTCCCTCCGCATATATCTCTATCATGTAGGAACATAACGGCATTTTGTTAGCATGGCGACACTCACTGTTCTTGGAATAGCTCAAGATGGCGGAAGGCCCCAACCAGGTTGTCTGCGGCCATGCTGTCAAAACCTAACACAGGCAGATTATCGCAGTCCGGTTTCACTCGGTATCAAAACAGAAAACGGAACAACGATTCTCATCGAAGCGACAAGAGACCTTGGCCGGCAACTCAAGATATTTGGAGAATCAACGATTGATCGGCTGTTTTTGACCCATGCCCATCTTGGCCATGTTGATGGTCTTGGGCTCTTTGGAAGGGAAACAATGAGTGCTCGAGGTATCCCCTTACACGTCAGTCCATCGATGCAGAACCTCATCAAATCAACACCTGCGTGGGCATTACTGCTCGAACAAGGCGTCTTTGAAATGACCGAAATTGGGAATGTTGAAATCGATGATGTCGTCATTGAATCGATTGCTATTCCACATAGAGCCGAACTTTCTGATATGCATGCCTTTGTTATTAGAGGTAAGGTGCATTCCGTTCTCTTCCTACCAGATCATGATTCATGGGAACAGACTCTCTCAGCACATGATGCAGTTTCAATTCGAGAATGGCTCAACAATCTCGACATTACTCACGCGCTACTCGATGGTACATTTTGGTCAGGCGGCGAACTTCAGGGCCGAGATATGTCCGTAGTACCTCATCCAACAATACAAGACACCATGGCTCGATTAGGGCAGAAACAAAGCGGAGATCCAGAGATTTATTTTACGCATCTTAATCACACAAATCCGGTTAATTCATCGGGTAGCATTGAACACGAACAAGTCACAAGTCTTGGATGGCATGTCGCATTCGAAGGACAACAAATCACTCTGTGACTTCATTGATGACATACTCGAGAGAGATGACTTCAATGGTCCAATCGATTTGTTCACCTTCATCTTGTTTATTACAACCGGCTCGAGAGCCAGCGTTTGTACTGACTTCAATATCAAATGTGTAATCTCCAAATCCAGTTGTTCCTGCATCCAATAGTTGTTCAATTTCGTTAATTGAAAGTGTTAATGTTTGGTTTAAGACATCAGGTATGAAGACTCCATATGTCATGAGGGGAGATTCTGTGCCTGAACTCGATGAAACATTCATTCCAATTCCTCCAGAAACAGAGACTAAGTCATCTTCATTCGAAACACCAGCACAAGTAAATGGATTGCCGTCTGGTTCATCATCAACGTGAGATGTGGTAACTCTGAAACCAACAAGATTCAACCCATCGAGGTTTGAATCATCAGAACTTGCCTCAATAACAGAGGTTTCCCCGTCATTGATGTAGCCGCTACCTGATCCAATTTCGTGATATGTGACATTTCCGTTCACTGAATACACTCCAATTTCCCCTTTAGCTGAGGTCGAAGGAATGGATTCTGGAGCATAAGCCGCATAACCGGCTTCTGCAGCCCCAGCAACAAAGAGAAGTGCAATACCGAAACCAACCATCTGATTCTTTCTGGCTTCGGGGATCTTGAATCGGCCTAATGAGTTCGAATCTGATGCTTCTCTAAATGCACACATGAGGAAGTGAGCAAGGAACGCTGCGCCCATTCCGGGGACGGAGGGGAAGATATCTTCGCCGAATCCAAGTAAACCCCAAATGATAACGCCTGCAAAAGCAGAAGTCATCATCACAATCGAATGGAGTGAATCTGGTTTGTATCCGCTCCACCGGAGAATAAGTAGTGGAACGAAAACGCCTCCTAAACCGTAGACTGCGAGAACAACGAGAGTGAATACAGAATCCCCTCCCGGAATATACAATCCAGCGATTGAGATCGCAGTTGCAAACGCTGCTACGACCAGTGTCACCTGTTTCGTTCTCTTGTGATTTTGATTCCATTCGGGCTTAATATCATCAGTAATCGCCGCAGTGCAGGCCAACACTTGGCTGTCTGCAGTGGACATTGTAGCAGCGAAAATCGATGCTAGAATCATTCCAATGCCAACTGCAGGCATTGTTTCCATTGCCATCTTCGGTAGGCTCAATTCAGCATCATACTCTGCTGCACTAAACAAGACTCGACTTGCAAGTCCGATAATCAACATGATGAGGATGAATGGCGTTTGCCAGATGAAGAACCATATCATTGCCTTCTTGCGATCTTCATCAGAATCCAATGTCATGACCCGGGAGACAACCTGAGGCTGCCCTGCAACACCCAATCCTCCAAGGAAGAAAGCAAAGATGTAGAGGCTGATTCCAAACGATAAATCTGGAGGTAGAAGGTTTGTAAGATTCGAACTTTGCGCCGACAATCCATCGTTAAGTCCAGAGAAGCCGCCAACTTCTCCAATTGCAATGAAACATAGAATTGTAGATCCAACAATCATAACACAGGACTGAGCAGCGTCAGTCCAAATTGATGCCCGAATTCCTCCTGCGTAACAGTAGGCTACAACGAGGACGAACCCAATGAGAATTCCCACCAACTCATCCCAGCCCATCATGACAAAGAGCGCTTTTCCACCTGCTGTCAATTGAGCAGCAGCATAAATGCAAAGGAAGAAGACTGAAAGAACAGCAGCAAGTTTTGCCTCAGGCGCTCCTGCTTTTTCAGCGACAAGGGAAGATAGGGAGCGAACGCCACGTTCACTTCCTTCTTTCTGAATGAATTTGTATAACCAAGCCCACGCAATCAATTGCCCAATCGTTGAAAACAATCCGATCCAAATTACAGAGTATCCCATCGTGTAGGTAAATCCAATAAATCCAATGAACATGTAGCCTGAGTTCCAAGTACTCACGGCAGACAGTGCAGCCAAAGCCGGATGCATCCCTCTCCCAGCAACAAGGTAATCGTCAGTCGTGTCTTGTTTAACGCGCATGCTGGCAAGGCCAACACCTGCAAAAAAACCTAGGAAAATTAAGAACGAGATAAGGATGCCAATTTCACTGCTCATACGAATCACTTCCACCGATTTACTGCTTCACGCTCAATCTCGGACAAATTGGCTAACAAGACCATACAATTCAATCTCCCGCTGCTTTTGTTACCGAGGAGGCCAATTGTTGTGGTTTGGAGGCGCTGGTCATCCGTTCCCAAGTCACTGCAAAGTACGATTTCAAGTGAATCGATTTCAGCGACTATTTCTGATTGTTCTTGAGTGGATTCCATTTCTTCGAATTTCTTTACCATCTTTGTGATACTCTCTGAAGCATCTGAGGCTTGCATCGGTTGTTGATCCCCAGTACCTGCTCCACTAGGGTCAAGATCGAAAAGGACGAGGGTATGTAATTTCTGTGAATAATTCTGCAACATGACTTCCAGCGGAGATGTCGCAATCCAGTCTCCATACGGATAGGTTAACGTGGTTGAACGACCGAACTTGTAATTCGAAACACCAGTCGCTCCAGGAACAAGAGTGGTGATCGAAATTCCGTGAACCACATGGACAGAGATGCCAGCGTTCTCGGCTCGAAGTTGTAGATCGATGTGCGTGGTTGCTTGCATAGGGTCGCCAACAACAAGAATCGCCACGAGTTGTTGTTTAGCCATTTCAAGCAAATCTTCAGGTTGTTCGATGGTGGGACGCATAATACGTTGGATTGAACCAATTTCATCTTCCAATGCGGCCAATGATTCCTCGGACCACAATGCAGTGTATGCTTCATAGAGCCTCACATCTGCACGTTGAGCCAACTCAACCGCTTCAAGAGTCATTGAAGATACCTTGCCGGGGCCAATTCCAATCAGCGCCAAACCGGTTTTTTTGTCATCTGCCATCCTCAAACCTCATACTTGCGACAGGTTAGCGAAGAACATGCGTCATTTGAGGGTGCCGAGTGCCAAAACGGCATTTTGGGTCGAACGGTGCAAGGAAAACAGATGGTATGAAATTGGTTCTGGAGTCCTCCCACTTGGTGAAGAACGCGGAATTCCCCTCAATGAATCGGCTCCACATGGAGAAGACATTGTATGGGAAGGCCTTGCAATTACCGATGAGGTTGGAACACAGAAGAAAACCCAACACTGGACAGAGCACCTTCCAATTAGTCTTCTCGAAAACAAAACCATTCAGTTTCCACAAGCCTATGAAATACAAGGCGATGTATTGTTAATTAAAATTCCAGAAGAGCTTGAAAACATCGAACATGAACTCGCCCTAGCAATGCTCAAGCAATATCCGAATGTACGAATTATCTGTCATGACGAAGGAGTTGATGGTGAATTCAGAATCCGAAATTTACGAATTCTTGGTTCAAGAGATGACTCTACTACAACACAAACGCGCATCAAAGAACATGGACATTTTATCCACGTAGATCCTGCCAAGGCATATTTCTCAGGCCGTTTAAGTGAACAGCGAATGAAAACCCACAAGTCAATCTTAGAGTTCAGGGATGGGTTTGACAGACCGTTGATTGTGTTTGACCCATACGCTGGAGTTGGGCCCTCAATGGCATATCTGTACACGGATTCAGACTTAACAGAACGGGTATATGTCAATGACATGAATCCAGAAACGCGGGAATTATTGGAGGCGAATATGAGAGTCTTTGACAATAAGCGAACCAAGAAGGGAAACTTTGTCATTGAAACAATCGATGCAAGACAACTGGTTTCACATAGGCCAGAAACAAGACACATAGCAGATGTGCTTTTGGTAAATTTACCTCATGATGGAATCGATCACTTGCCAGAACTTCTTCCACTCCTCTCCAACAAACGAGCAATGTTGTGCGGATGGTCAATCATTGAAAAAACACAAAGTGAGACGTTCATGAACTCACTCACATCGATTCTTCATGAAGGTCAGCGTGACATTGAATCAAATGAGTTAGAGTTTGTGAAAGGATTCTCAGCGACCAAAGCAATGGTACGGTATGAATGTGTATTATCCAGTAAAACCAATCGCTGAGTTGATGAACAGGCAATGATTGGACGGGTCATGCGCAACGTCGTCCAATGCCAATGTGGTGCAAGTATTGACATCGCAGGAATCACTCCTCGTAAAGATGGAATCAAAGTCTGGTGCCGTGTTTGTGGCACAGTAACAACTCATCGTCGTGAGGAGTAGGCGCCCACTCCGGGAATTGAACCCGGGTCGCAGGAATGACAATCCTGCATGATAACCTCTACACCAAGCGGGCGGTAGTCTGCCGTAACGGAACCGCTATTTAAGCCGCGAGGTATGGCTTAGTCAGGGACGACCATGGCCGACAAGAAAACATCTGCAGAACAAGCAAGAGAACAAGCCGAAGAGGCCACACTCGGTTCGATGCTCGATGGAGCATTCGGAGCAATGGATGGAATAGAGGGTCCACAAGAGCCTGAAACTCAAATTCCAGAACCAGCAACACCAGCATCTTCAGGTCCCAATGGCCCGCCTTCAGCAGCACCTGGGCCTTCAGGTCCACCTTCCAATCCTCCAAGCGGTCCTCCAAGTGGCCCGCCTTCAGCAGCACCTGGGCCCTCAGGTCCACCTTCAAATCCTCCAAGAGGTCCTCCAAGCGGCCCCCCAAGCGGTCCCCCTTCTGATGAAATTGAATCTCCAGAACCGTCCGAAGAAATTGCTGAGGAAATCATCGAGGAGGTTACTGAGGAAGAGCCAACTCCTGAGATTCTTGAAGAACAAGCAACCGAAGATCCAAAAACAGCTCCCGAAGTTGAACAAGAAGAAGCTCCTCTAATCGAAGAACCAGAACCGATATCGGTTCCAGTGCAAGAGGCTGAACCTATCGCTGTTCAACCTGATGAACCAGAGGTAATGGAACAGCCAGAAGATGAAGGAGAACCAATCTCTGAATCTGTCTCCGAACCAGGAAGCCAAGATGAAATTGCTCGGTTAACAGCAGAAATTGAACGTCTACGAGGAAGTTTAGTTGGGGCAGTTGAAGTCATCGAAGAGTTAGAAGAAACCCCAATGCCTCCAATCGTTTTCGAGAACATTGTTGTCGCGCCACATCTCGTTGCAGATTTCGCTCGCATGGGCAGACAATTGAATCAAGCAAATCTTGTGAAGGGATCTATGGGCTCAATGTCCATGCTCCATCCTGATGAACCAGGGCTCATGATCAGCACCAGGCATTCAACTTCGCTTGCACGCCTTGATGAGAGAGGAATAGTAGGAGGCCAACTTGGTGGCGCACCTCCCAGAGGCGCAATTGCAGATTGGAAAGTCCACGAAGTATTGCTCGCATCAGTGTCAGTCGTCACTGGCGGCCCTGCAGCTGCTATTCACATGCATGGACCTTACACAACGGCTGCAAGTTGTGAGAAAGACCTCATCATCGTTCAACCAATCGATGTCATCGGGAAAGAACACATTGGAAAGGTAGTCATTGTTGATCCGGACGGAATGGATACAGAATTCCTTCGTCAGGTTGCTGAAGCCTTGAATCAAGGCGGCTTGCGATGTGTCGTCGTTCGAGGACATGGCGCCTATGCAGTCGGTGCTAATTTAGACCAAGCAATGGCAAATGCAGCAATGCTGGAACATTCTATGCAAATTCTTCTTCTTGCAAGACAAGCAAATCTGAAATTCTGATTATTGCTTCCGATCTCTGCAAACCTGAACAAAATTCTCGAACATTTCCTTGCCAAATTCAGAGTCGTTGACTTCTGGGTGGAATTGTAAACCAAAACGGTCCCCTTCTTTGTTTTCCATACCTTGTACTTTGCAGGAAGGGCTGCTTGCAGTAATGAAGAAATTATCTGGCACTTCATGGACTTCATCATTATGTGATTCCCACACCGTTTGCTCTGCGTTCGTTCCAGCAAAGATTTTCCCCCCACCATCGTGAAGTTCGATTTCCATTGCTCCAAATTCAGGCTCTGGAGATTCTCTCGCATCTCCTCCATAGAAACGGGCCATGAACTGATGTCCGGCACATATTCCAAGAATAGGAATATCCAATTTTAGATACTCGGCACAATTTCCCAATTCTCCAGTCAGTCCAACGCGTGCAGCACCGCCTGATAGGATCAAACCGTCAAGCTCTCTCATGTCCTCAACAGGAGTGTCATTGGGGATAATTTTCGTATCGACTTTGAGATAACGCAACATCCGCCATTCACGATGTGTCCATTGGCCGCCGTTATCAACAACATCAATGACAAGTGCATCCGCTTTGCTCATGTTCCGATTCGTGCCGAGAACATCCATGAACTTGCCGAGTCATCGCGACTTCATATACTGTTGAAGTTGGGGAATAGCGAGGAACTACAATGTTGGACAAAACATACACAGTACACGTAGCAAGAGAAGGCGGTCATGAACAAGAAGTCATGACCCGACAAGGTATCATCGATATGGTATCAACAAACGATAACACATGGGTCTTTGTTGACTCTCAAATGGTCAGTGTTGATGAACTTGAGACCATCGAACTCAACAATTCAACCGAAATCAGAATCAACCCTGGCATGGTTGGTGGAAGCGAGACATTCAAGGTTTTTATCGCAAACCAAACCGGAGACCAACAAGTTATGATGAGCAAGCAAGAGATTGTTGGTGAATTGTCACAAAACCTAGGAAACTGGTTGTTCGTAGACGGCCAGATGGTTGATGCGAGCACACTCGAAAACACATCCATCACTCAAGACAACGTTTTGAGAATGGTCCCATCAATTGTTGGTGGATCCGACGAAACAACCTTCACCGTTCAAATCACAGATTCAACAGGTCACTCTGTTGCTCAGATGTCTCAAACCGAATTGGCTTGTGAAACTGAAAGCGGAAGCAACTGGCTGTTCGTAGACGGCCAAATGGTCGATGCGACAGCAGTCCGAGAAATGGATTTGAGCCAAGCAGCTGAAATTCGCCTTACGAAGCCACTTGTTGGTGGAATTGGATTGGTTTAACTAAGGTTCATTCGAACGGACAGATTCAAAACCAATGGGTAGGTCGGATGATTCATGTCAGAACTTGTTGATTACAAGTGCGCCCTCTGTGGAACACACGAAAGCTTTGACCGCGAACGCAATGGAATCCATTGCAGTCACTGTGGTTCAAAGATCTTCATGAAGCTCCGCCGAAGCAGTGGCGACCGAAAGAAGAAGACACTCAAGGCAGAATGAGTTCACGCAAAGGGTCAAAGACCCTTGTCGTTGTTTGATATTCATGGCGAGTTGGTTGAAGGCGTATTCGCCTCGAACATTTTCTGAACTTGCTCTTGAAGCGAGTCAGATTGACACCATTCAACACGTGGCGTTGCAAGCCAACCCCCCGCATCTTCTCATCTCAGGCCCATCAGGCGTAGGCAAGACTGCGACTTGGCAACTCATTGTTCGACAAGTCCTAGGTCCTTCATGGCGTTCGACTGTCCACGTTCTTCAAGCGAAGGATCTTGCTCGAACCGCAGGGGCTATGGCCACATTCGAAAACTTTCTCCGCCCTGGGGGTAAGAACTCAAGCGACACCCTCGCAAGCCGCACTTCACTCGATGCATTTGATTCGACCTTCTCTAAGATAGAGGCTGGCGATACTGCTCCTGCGGGACATGAATCCGAACGAGGAAATAGCAAAGAGGCACACATCTCAAGAATTATTGTCATCGAAGATGCAGATTATCTTGGACACAAAAGGCAACCTCTTCTTCGTCGAATGATGGAATCAACCAGCCAAACATCCCGCTTCATTTTCACTGCTCAAACACCTTCGAGGCTGATTGATGCGTTACGCAGTAGGACGCAACACATACGTCTTTCAGCAACACCTCGCAACATAATACAAAAATGTCTTGAGGAAATATGCAAACGGGCAGGAGTAGAATCTACAAGAGGAATCCTAGGAGACATCGCTCACGTTAGCGATGGTAATCTAAGGAAGGCGATTTTCACAACTGAAATGCTTTCTCGAAGAAACCTACTCGATGATCGAACGAATCTGCAGAAACTCCTCAAGGCAACGTCAACAACCGACGTTCAAATCATGCTCGAAGAAGCTCTTCGTGGCCGTGTTGTTGATTGGCGCTGGGTCAAAGATGGTGTCAAGAATGTTCGCCAACTCAAAGGGGCGATGGGACTGTACGACAAAATCATCTCTTCTCAAAGCCTTGAGCCAGAAGATGTTGTTGAGCAAGCCCACCAAGTCTTGACAAGCGGGCGATTAAACCTGGAAGAATCAACTCTCAATGCCGCTCTGCAGGCCATTGCCAGTTGTGATATGCGACTTCGTAGATCGGCTCAAGGGCGCATTCAAATCGAACATATGTTGTTCGACATTGCAAACATCAATCCAGCGTAATCTCCTTGATAGGAGGCGGTTTGGCACTGATGGGCGTGTAGCACAGCTGGATAATGCGTCGGCCTCCTAAGCCGAAGATCGCGGGTTCAAATCCTGCCACGCCCGCCAAATCCTCTAATTCACTTCCAATAAAGCGAAGCACACTTATGTGGTGTTTCCCTCACAAGAACTGAGCGAGATGGAACCAGAGGACGAATCCATCATCGCCCGTACAAGGCGCACTCTCAAATCTCTTCCAGACCCCTATGGCCACGGGTTCTCTCGCAGCGAAGATCCTCTGGCGCGAACAAGAGAGGCTTGGGAAAAGAGTGAACTTCTAAGAATGAAGAGCGGAAAAATAGCCACCAACCCATTCTTCTTATTTTTCAGAAACATCGTCGGATTTAGCATAGCAGCAACCGCTCTTTTGTTTGTAATCAATCCCTCATTTTTACCTTCAAACCCGTTAATCGTTCTCTTAATTTGGCTGATTCCACTTCTCCTAGCATTCGGCCCCCCCATAGCAGGTAGTGAAGCAACATGGTCTGCTGTTGAAGCGAAAATATCCCTTCGTGAACAAGGCGGAATTGGCGATGGCAGGAGACATACCTTACGAGCCCAACCAGGAATGGACCGGATTTTGGAAGGACTGCGGGATGGACGGCGTCAGAACAACATCAGTGCTTTCCTAGCAACCACATCGCTTACGCTACTTTGTTTATCGACATTGATTGCGCCCAAAACAGTGGCTTGGAATCTTCTTCTCCTTATTTCCATGACATCAGGAATTGGACTTAGTATCCATTCGATACTGACAACGTTCTACGTTCGTCTTCAAGCGGATTCAATGCCGCTATTGATTCATTATGCTCCAACCCACCACCCAACTCAACTTGGTTCTCCTTTAGGGGAACTATTGTTTGCTCATCTTGACCCGGATTCACAAATTGAATGGAGTTCATGGCAAGACAAATTCACTTCAAGCATCTTGCCTGGTACCGATCCAATTCAAGCACGAGAGCGACTGTTATTCCTTCTCCATCTTCATGCAACAGATGTTGTATCATCGAGCGATGTCATCGAATCATTGCGTGATTTCATGCCGCCAGAGGCGATTGAACGTACGCTTCTTCAAGATGAAACATTCTTCAATTGGAGATCGATTCAACGTGCTCTTGAGCATGCACGAGCATGGCAACCAGGGGCTTTCCGTTTGTTTGAACGATTGCAAAACGATCTTCTAACCGGCTCTCCAGAAATTCTTCTTTCACCTTGGAGAATGGATATCTCATTGGATACGATGTGCTATGATGGTTCTGGAAGCCTATTCATCGCACTCAACAACCAAACCTTTGATTCAACGCATACCCGCGTGGAAGTCCAAGTTCCCGGGGGGAAACCTGAATCAATTGACCACCGATTCGAATTAATGCCATGCCCCCCTCCAACAAAATCAGTTGAACTAACACATCCTTCTGATGATGACGTGCTTGACTGGTTACCACGCTATCTTGAACGAACGGTTGTCCTTTGGATAAATGTGGCTTGGGATCGACAATTCAAGGGAGACGCGCAAGTTCAAGTGACGCTTAGAGATGATAATGGAACCGTACTTGGATCAAGAATAGTACGAACATTTGTCACGCCCAGAGAAAGTCATCAACGAGCAGACAGAATTCGAAAACTCCTTGTTGCACGAAGGTTCTCTGACCGCCCGATACCTGAGGCTTGAGTCGATTCAATTTCTGGTTGACCAAGCGCTTTCCTTATGGCAGGGCTTCACTTCCCCTCAAATATTGGGGGTCTAATATGGAAGCATGGGACATCGTAGTACTTGGTGACGGACCTGCAGCTCTAACAGCGGCTGCAGAAGCGGCAAAGGGCGGCGCGAACGTCCTAATGATGAGCTCATCAGGCCTAGGCGATGGCGGGAATGCTGCTATGAATGGGATATCTTGTCATATTCAGGAAGAAAGCAATCGCGGACATCGAGAGGATACAATCCGTTCGGGTAATTTTCTTTCAGACCAAGATATCGTAGCCCGGTACACTACCGACGCACTTCGCACTGTCGATCTCCTAGAACGACGCGGAGTCAATTTCCGCAGAGATGCGAAAGGAATCGTGAAAGGTCACTCTGGTGCCGGTCACAGCAAACCACGACTCTGCAATGCTGGAGACGCAACAATCCGCGAATGTCAACAAGTTCTCGAAGAACAATGCATGAAGCACGGCGTCACTCGAAGAGGCGACCAAGTACCACTTGAACTCGTCCATACAAATTACTCAATCAATGGAATCACAACCCTCGACATGATCAACGGGCGTGTTCTAACTGTACAATGCAAAGCACTGATCATCGCTGACGGTGGTTACGAAGGCGCATTTACAACAGGCTCAACTTCTCTTGGAATGGACATGGCTTACCGAGCAGGCGCTCCACTTAGAAACATGGAGTTTGTCGCGCACGCACCACTTGGCGTCGTCGGTACAAACATGATAATTCCTCAGTCAATTCTTTCAGACGGTGCAACACTGCACACGCCATCTGGAACAGAGATCGATGTATCAGCATCCTCAATGACATCGGAAATCTGTTCGAAAATGAATGAAGCGGGCACGACGGTACTCGATGCCCGTGAACTCGGCGAACACGCTGAGTGGTGGGCAATGACATTTGACCAAATCAAGCAACGACTTGGCGTCGATATGCATCGGCAAACAATCGAAGTTGCACCACGGCCAAACCACACCCTCGGCGGGCTTCCAACCGATGAGAATGGCAGAGTTGTCCTTCAAACATGGGCGCGTTGGTTCACAGGGGTTTACGCTGCAGGAGACGCATCTTCAAGCGGTCTTCATGGAGCAGATGTTCTTGCAGGCAACCGTTTACTGGAAGCAATATGTTCAGGAGAATCAGCAGGCGTCCACGCATCTGAGTGGATCACAAAACGTAAATTCACTGGGGCTTCAACACTTGAAACATCTCTAAACATCGCAGAAGCTGAACTAAGTATGCTTGGTGCAGAATCAGACGGGCCAGTCCAACGACTCAAGCCCGTTGTTCAACGTCTTTGTGAGATTCTCACATCAACTCAAACTCCTGCAATTGATGCTAGCGCTCTAGCAAGTGCTTCAGAATCGCTTAACCAACTATCGATTCGAGGCGAACAACTTCATTGTGATGAAACATCGCTTATTGCAAATCAGAATCTACTTGAGATGTTCAGAGTTCAAGCAGCAATCCGCCTTGGCCTTGCCAGTGTGAAAAGTGCTGAATTAAGAACAGAATCTCGTGGCCTCCACCAACGCTCAGATTACCCAGAGACGGATTCGGAACAACTACATCACAATCTTGTTTACAATGACGGTTCCAGCGGAACTCTCGCATTGAGAAAGGGCCCATCAGGAAATTGGATTCTCAACCCTACATCTGCGGTTTGATTATCTGTAATGGGCGACTGGTCGTTCTATGGCCGAGAAAACATTATTTGAACATATATTGTCAGGCGACATTCCATCCCACAAAGTTGGATCTGGCGAAGGATGGTATGCCTTTCTCGATATATCTCCGAGACGAGAAGGGCACACTCTTGTGATTCCAATCACAGCCGCATCAAGAATGAAGGATTTGTCACCTCTTGAACGCTCACAACTTATGGAAGGAGTTGTCGAAGTGCAGCGTTTACTCGCAATAAAATTCAACACGACAGATTTCACAGTCGTTGTTCACGATGGTCCTCTTGCAGGCCAAGAAGTGCCTCACGTGCACCTACATATCCTTCCAAGAACAGAAAACGATTCTGGTAAGACGTTGGCTGCAATGTGGCCGCATCAAAGCCAAGAAACTGACCACGACAAATTAAGAGTCTTGGCCTTAGAACTACAAACGGAGGGGGAATGAGTGGCCAAAGGAGTTGCAGATTGGGATGGAGCAGTAGACCACAGAGGCGAGGCCCTGCCAGTCCTTTCCAAATCATCTGGGAATATGAAGATGGAGAAACTGTTGAACACTCCAATGCCATCCTACGATAAATCAACACCTGGCTCGTTTTTCTGGACGAAATTAGCATTTTTCTTCTGTCGAAGAACGGCTGCAAACCAGTTTCGGACCATTGAATATACAGGTACAGAAAAGATACCCTCGGACAGAGGGTCGCTCTGCACATCTTGGCATACAAACGGGCTTATCGATCCACTTGGAATCATGTTGGCTCACCCCAAGGAATTCGTCATGGGCGGCCGTCACGATCTTGTCACACGTCCTATCCTTTCATTTTGGACTCGTAGATTAGCGGTTCAACCTGTAGTTCGTAAAGCTGAATTACTTCGCGGAGGTTGTTCAGAAGAAGAAGCTACGAATCTAAATGGCCGTTCATTGTTGACTCTTGCAACCGGAATCTCAAGTGGATTTGCGTGTGTTCTTTTCCCGGAAGGAACAAGCCATGATTTGTCTCACATGCTCAGATTTAGAACAGGCCCTATGAGAACCGTCCTCGCAGCTGCAGCAATCGCAAAGGCAAGTGGGGACAAATGTCCAGTGCTCCAGCCAGTTGGTTTGCACTTCCGAGTCCGCCATCATTATCGAACAGATATGTGGGTTGAATTTGGCGACCCACACTATCTCCCAGAAGACCAAATCCCAGAAGATCTCATCCAAGCTGTAAAACAACGTCAATGGGTTGAACCTCCTCAGGAACTCGTTCGTTCCCTTCGAGATAATCTCCGCCCACACCTACATCCATTGACGCCGAACGTCTCTTCATGGGATGAACATAAGGGGACGCATCTGATTGCTCAAGTCGAATCTCGTATGGAAAACAAACCACTTCAAACATGGCGAGAAGAAGTCATCGCGGCTCGTAATGTCCGTGATAGATACCAAACAGAACTCCAACACGTCGACTCCAAACCTGTAAAAATCGACCATCCAATTCTCGATCATGGAATCGATATCCAAAAAAAACTCGGTGAAAGAAACCTCGATGGACGCGATTTGAATAAAGACGCGACTGGGCTTAGGAAGGGGAATCCTTTGCGACTCGTAGACGCAAGCATTCGAACAACAGTGATGGCCGCATTACTTCCAATCTTCCTTGTTTCGTTATCATTGCAAATGGCTTTTGGCCGAATCATAGGTGACAGAACCGATGAAGGGGTTGACGCGAGAACAACATACCAGTTCCTTGCAGCAATGTTTGGTTCTGTTTTGATGTGGCCATTCATATCTATTCTAACGATTGGGTCTTTGTGGTGGTTTGAGAGTGAACTCGAAACAATTCTTGCATTCGAGTGGACGCAGATGTTTGGTGAATCTTCTAGCATGAGAGCTGCTGCGATTATCACCGTTTATCTATGCTCTTTCCCAACCTATTGGTTAACTGGGCGTATGTTTGGATTCTGGTGGGATTCCTATGTCGACACCAAAAAGGCATTTTCACGCCTCACTGCTCCTGGGACTTACAAGAACGAACTTGGAGAGAAACTTACAATACTTCGTGAAAGTCTTGCTAGTGAGAAGCGTTGAGTTCAAATTCATCGACCGCGAGGCATAGACATGGTGGATGAAAACCGCATCAATGATATTCGCAAATGGCTCGCCAGCGAACGTCTCGAAATTCGGGATAAAAACGACCCCAGAGCTGAAGCGCATTTCCTCATCAAGTATCCTCCAGGCCCGCAAGGCCACATGTTTGCAGTCGTTGTACCAAAAGGACGCGATTTGGTTTTTGTCTCGAGTATGACGAGAGTTGATCTCGGGCAACAAGAACAAATGAAGGAACACATGTCCGAAGAGCAAGATGTTTGGAGCGAGTGGGTGCACGAATGCCGCTTAACGTTGATGAAAGCTGAACTCGACTGGGGCATCCATATGGGGCACGAAGGAAAGGAAAAACCAGGTCCGCTTCAAGCCTTCAACGTGAGTTTACCAATTTGGAACGACGGGCTCAGCAAAAATGCGTTAATGCATTCTCTGCGAAGGTTATGGCTTGCAAAACTAAGCATGATTCATGAAATCAAATTCGCTTATGGCCCAGGTAAAGGTGAACCCGGACCTGTCGATGATTGGGCAAATCAAGAGAAAAAATCCTCTTCAATTAAAATTGAAGAACCAGCAAAAATCGAGTTTAATGACACGATGCCATTCGGCACAGGCTTAGACCCAGAAGAGTGGGCCTGAAAGCAAATTCACGCCTTGTCTAACTGACGCTTGAGGGGCGCGGTTAAGTACTGGACTTGTATGGTTCAGTGTGCCACAGGTGATACTATGCGTCAAACAACCAAATCATTTACACTCGTCAGCTTAATGCTCCTTTCAGCATTCTCCGGATTAATTATTGGAACAGAAGAAGCAGAAGCTTCCCAAGTTGTCATCACAGAAGCAGTCCGCATTGTTGACGGAGGAACTGCATCCGATGCTCAAACAACCGTTGCATCTGACAGTGAAGGCAATGTCCACGTCGTGTGGACACGCAACAATCAGCACCTGTATTACTCCATGCTATCGCCTCGTGGAGAGACGCTTATTGACGCTACTCAAATCACCAATCCGGGACTCCACAAAGTCTGGCATCCAGACATGGTCATCGATGACACCGATCGCATCCACATCGTTTGGGCAGACAAATCTGGCCAATACAAGATCATGTATACTTCTCTAAACCCATACCTCGCTCCTTTGGATGGTATGGCTGTTGAAGACACCACCATCTCTCAAATTGACGACACCATCCTATCAATGCGTGCACAGGACAGAGATTGGCCATCAATTGATGTTGACAGCCGTGGGAACCTACACATCGCTTGGCAAGATTCCTATGACGAACTTCAGATGTTCTTCAACCAACCTCAAATTTACTACACAATGATTCAACCTGAATTTGATGCCGGTAGCATCCTCACACTTTTCGAAGACACTCTCCTAACACCTATTATTGGCCACAAAGGCCATCCTGACATCGTTGTCGATTCAAACGACCTTGTTCAGATTGCTTGGGACGATACCCGAGGCGGTAAGGTTGAACTCGTCTTCATCGTCGACACCTCTGGTTCAATGTACTCTGAATGGGCTGACGTTTGCACTGTCATTTACGGTGGAAACTTCGCAGCAGGTGGTTATTTCCAAGGATTAAAACCTATGCTTGAAGAAGGAAACATGACTGTTTACGAGACCATCTATGGACTAGGTAATACCCTTCCAGGTGCGGCAAGCAGTGGTAATTGTGCTACACACAACAAAAATGCTGGACCACGTACAACTGCTCTAGGTATCCAACCAGGCGATGACTCTGGCGGAATCCGAAAACTTCCAGGCACCGTATACAACGGAAACACTTACTCCGGATACTCTGGGGAAGACTGGGGCCCTGGTACGAACTGGGCCTGCCTTTCATGGAAGGATGCTCAAGGAAACGTTCCTGGAAATCCTCCAACACAAGACGACCACAGATGGAATCCGAACGCTACAAAGATCGCAATTCCAATTTCTGACGAAGGTCCAAAAGACGGTGACCCTGCACAACAAGCAGACGATACAACCTCAATTGAAGAGGCTCACGATAACTGTGTTGTTGCTGGCGTTGTCCCAGTAGGGATGTACGGTCAGACATATGGTGGAGCGACTGGAGTTCAATCCCATTTCAAAGATTTATCACTTTGTCCGAATGGTATTCAAAGCACAGCAGCTCGAAACTGCCCTGCAAACACAATCCGCTCAACAAGTGCGGGCGGACAAGTCTATGAATTCCCATCAGGATCCGGTGGCGCGAGTTCGATGGCTCTTCTCGTAGAAGCTATGGTCTACATCTCAACAAACAATTCACGTGAGATCTACATGTCAGTCCTCGACCCATATGGTAAGATGGACAACGACCCAAGTTGGACTCCTGGTGTTTCAGGAACTGTTGTTGTGAATGGAGGCTATTCTGAAGACACTGGAAAGGGTTCAGAAGGACACCTTGTCGTTGTAAATGACACTCGTGTAACAATCGATGACGCTTACTCATTCCATCCATCTATTGGAGTGGATATGGAAGGTAACACACACATCGCATGGATGGATGGACGTGATTACGGATTCGAAAAGGATGTCAACTACGAGGTTTACTACACCAAACTTCGCTTGCAAGGCGCTGGAGAATTCGATGGTCGCGATGATGGACTATCCACATATGCTATCAAGAAGATTAACGACACACCAATTTCGAATGTTGAAACCTATGCTGGCCTTCCACAGAACGCTCCGTGGGGAGGAAACTCCGTATTCCCTTCACTCCTGACTGACGACCAAAATCAAATCCATATTGCTTGGGTTGATTCAGGCAATACCTCTGCAGGGGAAGAAATCCAGTATGTCCGTCTCAACCATACCAACATGGAAGGCGATGGGCTCATTGCTCTTGATCCATGGGAAATTGTGCCGATTACGAAATGGTCATCGAACAAACTTGGCCCTAACTCCGGGTATAAGCCGAGTATTGGAATGCCGCCAGCTTTCTCAAACGATCTTGGAAGTGGGGCTCACGTTGCATGGTCTGATACCAACAAGTGTAACGACCAAGCCAACAACAACCGATTTACTATCTGTTATTCTCACGTCCTTACAGGACAAGTTGATGTAGAGTTCGAAGAAGGAGAAACCTTCTATCACGTCATCGAACCAGGTGAACAAACCATCTACAATCTTTCAATGAATAACTCGACACCGGGACCGAAGGATTTGGTTGCAGACACATACGGACTCAACATCACAGGAGTTCCAACCAACTGGACAGCCACATTATTCTTCGCAGAGAACCACACAGCAATCTTCCCTGATACCGCAATCTTCCTTGAAGGCGGCGAATCTATTCGATTTTACCTCAGAGTACGGGCGCCATCGATTTATCAAGCGAATGGTGACGAATTAGCAGAAATACGAGTTGATGCTAAGTCGTACAAGGATCCAGCAATCCGGTCTGAGATTACCACTCTAACACTCATGGACGTTGTTCATGGAATTGACCTCGATAGCTCGCACAGCGTTGCCGATGTTGAACAGGGACAGACCGCAATCTTCTCGATTACGATTACCAACACTGGAAACGTAGCAGATACATTCCTCTTCTGGGACCCTCAAACTCTCGAGGGAAGACAAGAATGGCTTTTGCCGTTTGCATGGGACGTCAATTTCCCAATGAGCGTACAACTTGATCCTCAACAGACTGTAACAAAGAACCTTGAAATCAGTGTTCCAACTTCTGAAGATCCAGGGGCATTCGTAATATTACTCAAGGGATGGTCAGCTGGAGAACCAATCAAGTCCGTCGAGAAAGGTACGTATGATATTCTTGAATTAGGTGTCTTTGTATCGATACGTTCCTCAAACAACATTATGATGTTCCAAAACGACACATCAGCTCGTGTTACACCTGCTCCTTACATGCCGGGTGCATTGGAACCTAATTGTCACACCTTTGAGATCGATGTTGCGAAGAATTTTGATTCAGGGGACCTTGTATTCACTACGCCTGGTACAACCGATAACGAAGACAATTGGACAGTCGAAGTCATCTTCCCAACTGGATTACCACTCAATCCTGATGGCATCTCTCGCCCATGGATTATTCTAAGCGGGGATGAATCAAGGACTCACGAAGTCAAAGTCAAGATCTGCGCACCTGATGATTCAGTTGCAGGTCTAGGAAAGGCGGTAACGATCAAGGCAAATCTGAAAGGATATCCTAAGATCTCCGCTTCGAAGATTCTTCAAGTTGATATCAACCACGTGTACAAACTCGATACGGCCATAGATTTGGGAGCAAATCCAGACATGCTGGTTAACCCAGGAGACTCGATTACTCTACCAACAACTGTTACAAACGAAGGGAATGGACCTGACCGCTTTGATTACACTCTCGCTCGAGTCACTGACTCCGCGGGCGTTGATGTCATCTGGGACATCGAGATACCAAGAAACTCACTTGAGGAACTCGACGTAGATTCTGAACAAATCTTCGATGTTCTGATGAACATCCCTCAGCAAGTTCCTGCGGGCGAATACACCATTGTGTTCAACACTTACTCTGAACAATCTTACCCAGATGCTTCAGGCCGTATGACACGACTACGTGATGTTGCAACACTGCAAGTTACTGTTAACGAGTTCTATGATATGCAAATCTCAATGGATCCGACAGTTGAGAATGACGTCAAGACTTCTGCCCCTGGCCGTATTGTCAGGTTCGTAGTCAATGTCACCAACGCAGGTAACGTCCCAGATGTTCCTTCATTGGATAACCACACCTCGACTCGAACAGGAAACGATCTCGTATGGACAGAGACTCCTGGTATGGGAACTCTCGATGGATGGAGTGTTTCTTGGAAGATTCTACGTCAGGTTGGACTTGACTTGGAAAGCGAGGAAGAGTGCGTTGTTACACAATCGACAGCAAGCTCATTCCCAGAAGACAGTTGTGTGTATCTCGAAGATATCAATGAATGGAGACTTCCTGAGATGGTTCCTTACGAAACCTACACCATGGCGGCTATCGTTTCAATCGATCCAGGCGCACAACTCTTAACTCGAAGCCTTGGGCTGAAGGTTGTTTCAATGATGGGTGGTATGGAAGACGGTGGAGATCACGATGAAAGTGCTGCATGGGACGGAGATAACCTCGATTCTAATGAGAAAATCATTACAGTCAGTCTCCGTGCTCCTGACCTAGAAGTTGTATCAGCAACCACAGATAAGGACTCCGCTGACGTAGGCGAATCCATTCCGATCCGAATTGAGATTGCCAACACAGGAAACGTCCATGCTTCCAACATTGAAGTCATTCTTTGCGAATACGACGATGATGATATGAAGGATACAATCCGCAAGAACAGCAACATGTGCGATGAAGACAGCATTGTCATGCGACAAGAAATTGGAGCAATCGACAAGCCTGATGATTCAATGAAAGATGGTCGCGTCGTTGAACTGTACATGCTTTACCCAGTAACTGCAGGTACCAAGAATGTCTACGTCGTCGTCGATCCAGGTAACAACATCGTCGAAGCGAGTGAAGGAAACAACGTTATGCGTATTTCAGACGAACTCGGTTCTTCAAACCCGTTCTTGGATGTCGCAGGTGAAGTTGCTGGAAAGGTTGCACTGCCAACCATGATTGTTCTTCTAACATTCTCTCTCTTTGGTGTTCTTTACCTTGTAGGAAAGGGACGCAGAGCGGATGTAAAGGATCGAATCGCAGAACAGTCCTCACTGATGTCTGTACTCGGTTCAGAAGATTCTGATTGAGGCTTAACCAAGCCACCAGCGTAGGTCGGGGTTGTCGTCAATGGCGACAACTTCACCAGACCGGTCAGAGCGTTGCCTCTCAACCAGTTCTCGTACACGAGTCATAACGGCTGTGATGTCCTGTTCTGAAAGTTGTAATTCCTTCGCCATGAGGCCAAGGTCTGGCTGAATCTTGGGAGCTTCGATGAGTGCATGAACCATAGTTCGCTGCGAGTAGTTCTCAAAATCAGAATCCACTGCAGCGGAAATGCGACCTCGAATTTGCTGATGTAATGCAATCAAGGCATCTCTTTGACGGTCCAGAGTTTCGAGCTGTTCATTGAGTTGGTCAAGATGCATAACGCCTTCAGTTACACTGATTTTCTTGCGCCCACTTACCTGTTCTGCAATAGGTACGACAGTTGAGGGGAGCTTGGAACTTAATCGCAGAGGTCCACCCGATGGAAGTTTTCTCTTCTCTATCTTGAATAGATCCGGCCCAAGATCAATACGTAAAGAAAATGCTTCCTGAACTCGAAATATTGTTCTCGGTGGGCCGCCTTTTTCACTTGCAACCTGCATTTTCTCTACGAATCCTCCGTTCTCCAATTCCCTTAGATTTTTCTTGATTGCTTGTTGGCTGATTCCAATGAGTTCAGCTAACTGCATTGGATAATGTGGTTCTCTAACCAGGCGCTCAAGAATTAGGCGACGCGTCTTGTTTTGCAGAAGGTTCAATGTTTTATCGAGGTCACCCATACTACTCAACCTGTAGTTACGTAGCGCCCCCCTCATTTGAACTCGTCGAAGAAATACGAGTCAATCTCAGTCTTCGTCCCATGACTGCCAATCTTGGTTCTCAGCCTTGGGTATCTTCCGACTCTGTTTTTCTACTGGAAGAGGAGTCTGTTTTGTAGGGCTACTCGCAACAATTGAACTTCCTGGAGAAGTTGGGAATGGATCAGGTACGGTTTCTTCTTCAGGAGTAGATGCAGCTTCGACATCCCCTCTCATCAGCGCATAGACTTGTTCAGTGGTCAGCATACTTCCCGCTGCAACATGCTGCTGCCCTCCCATTTGAGTCTGGGTGTTCGAATTTTGCGGACCTACATATTCTCCAGTTCTAATATCGAAATCTAACCCTTCACTGGTATCATTTCGTTGCTGGTTGAGTTGTGCTTGAATGTTGTCGGGGGTATAATCAGTTAATGGCATAAGGTTGCCATCAGGCCCCACGACAACCATGACGTTCTTCTTTCGATTTTGTGAGAATGCTAAGAGTACTCCGGATAACGGAAGCAGTAGAATTCCGAGGCAACACAAAAATCCTCCAGTTAGTAACGACGTTGAAGAAATAATTCCTTCTTCCATACTATCTATTGATGTAAGCCAAATCGTTTCGTTCCCACAATCCCCTTCACATTCAACTTGGAGAATGTAATCGCCCTTGATTGAAACAACCCATGTAGCAAGTGTTTCGAATTCTTGACCGTCATTTGCCATTGCTTGCCAATCAAGTTTACATTTCGATTCTGTTAGAGGGTCTCCAATTACCGAACCATGGAGTTCTGAAAGCGTAACATTACCACCGAACCCTACGCCATACGCACGATAGCAACCAGGATCATCAATTTCGACGAGAGTTTGAACTTCATCCTGCGTGTTGAGAACAGCGATGTTGTTATCGCGAGGATCAAGAATCGCATCCATTGTGTCCATTTGAGAAAGGAGGAGTACACTGCCAATAACCAAACTGACCAATGATGCAATCAAGATTCGGAAGGGCCATCGGCTCTTCTGTTGCTGCTCCATGTCCATGTCGAAGAATCACTCCTCAAAGAAGGCTCGCTTTCCGTAATCAGTTCAAACCGAGTTCTGATAATTTCTCTGGCAGATATGTTTCAGTTACGAAATCAAGACCGTACTTTGCCAACGATTGCTGTTCAGCCTTCTTTCCGATTTCAAGCATCATATTGATTTGTTCTTGCCACCAACCGTCTGCGAATCTAGGGTCGCTTAATTCAGCATTAAGCGCTTCAATATCCTTCTTTGAAAGGTCATCACTCGGTAAATCATATGCAAGGATATCGTCAGCGGTAATCCCAAGATATGTCGAGGAAGGTGTAGCAAGATATTCTGAAATGTGTGCAGTCTTAATTGCACCATAAGCGATTGACGCGAAGATTCTGAACGACCAAGGATCACCGTCGAGGAAGACAACTACAGGCAGATCCCATTCTTCACTCATTCTTTTCATAATTCTTCGAGTTGAACGAGCAGGCTGTCCTTTCAAGTGAAGTAAAGCACAATCGAAATCCTCATCAAATCCATTTTCAACCAGTCGGTCAAACATACCACCGGTCTCAATTGCCATGATGAATTTTACATCATGCTCTAAGAATTCAATCTTCTCTTTCTCGACGTTGTATGGGACACCGTATCCACTGTCTCCTACATCGTCTCGAGCATTGATACGCATCCATTGTCCGCGACGGTTCCGTTCTTGTAGTGTTATGTTACCAATCATTCTGGCCCCATCTTCTTCAGGACGTAGTTTGAAATCTTCTCTCAAACATTTTGTTACGATTTCTAAATCTTCAGCTAGGTTGTTGCTCTCGTTTTGAGATTGGAATTTCCCAAGACCCCATCCTTCTGAAATATAGTACATTTCACGAAGAGTGGACGATTTTCCGTCATTGATCATGCCTTCAATGAATTCAATAACGTGCAATGCCCGTAGCAATTGCTTTGCAGAACCAAGGCTTGTTGCATCACGAATAGTTTGCTTCTTTCCATATTTGTAAACACCCAATTTAGGATCGAATCCAATGTTGTTCTTGGTTCGTACAGGGAGTGTCATGGTCGGAGGATCGCCCTTGATAATACGGTCATACATTTCACGGACAACACCGTGTAGAGCCACCTTTGTTTCTTCAACAGACTTGCGTACAGCTACCATCAGTAATCACCTCCAAACAGAGTTGTTTGTTTCGTTTCTCCTGAATCAACCTCAGGACTATCTTGTGTTTCAACAGGAGGCTCATCATGGGTAACAACTTCTTCTTGGACCGGGGCTGATTGTTCCTCCTCAATTGAATCGGTAACAATTTCTTTGCTAAGATTCTCTTGCTCAATGAATGCTTCTTCCTGTCTACGTATCTCTTCGAGGAGTTTTTCGTCCATCTTTGTTGCTCCAATGACCTCTTGTGAACCTCTGTAAAAGACATCGGTTTCATTCCAGTCTCCTTTTTCGATATTATCAAGACTGTACGTAATTACTGTTTGAACGCCTGGCTGTAGAGTCTCAAGTTTCCATGCCCACACCCCAGTTGCTTCTTTCCGTCCACCGAGTTCATTCCCGATCATCTTTCCGCCTTGCTTTTCAGGCCAGGTGACAAGTATGGTGTAGGAACGGGCTCTTGATGTGTAGTTATACAGAATAATGTGAACATCTGTTTGCTTTGTTTCTTTATTCCAAGTTGTGGTTGTTTCAGCAATTACAGCAGACATAATCTTGGTAATTGAGGCGGCTAAATCTGGTACTGGGAGCTGAAGTAAGGATGCGGACTTCTCTGCAATTGCAGGGATAATATCGTTGATAAGTTCGAATTTCTCTCGCGTCTTCCCCATCTTTTTCTTCTTCTCAAGATGCTTTCTCAAACTGCGACCCATTTCCAACATCGCCTTACGACCTTCTTCCATCACCATCTCATTATCTGAGAGTGCTTCTTTGGCTTCAGAAGTAAACTGGACGTTTGTACTTGCAAGATGAACAAGAATAGCAGCAGGGCCCTTAGGAACACCTCTTCCCCCGGCTTGATCAAGACCATATTGTCTCCAATCTACGCCTTCAATAGCCTTGGTTAACAAACAACCACCTTGTTGATACATCAGTGGAACACGATTTGCAAATCGTAGAATTTCAACAGGTTTGTCTGCAGCCATACCCTCTCCAAAGATTAGGCCCACTTCAATTTGGAATGGATTTCCTTGAGTAACATTCGGGGCTCGTGTCATAGTGGTTACGAACTTCGAATCAATTGTTTTAGAAAGCCCCTTCTTAATGAGTAATTCTTCGATAGGAGAGAGGCAGGACGTTGGTGGATTCAGCAGTTTGACCGGCTTGCCACGCAGCGTTCGCTCACCTTGGAATGCTTCGAGCAGTGCCCTAATTTGTTCAGCCTTGAGAGATTTTGGTTTCAACTTCTCTTCCAATTCAGCAACTTCACACAACTCCTTGGCGGCTCTCCCTGAAACACCAGAGAAATTTCGCCGTAGGAATGTGGTCATTCTTGCTTCAGAAGATTCACCACACAATCGTTGGAGCTGTCCAAGTTCGATACCGTTAGGATGGGGTTTAATCGCTTCAACACGACCTGGTAATTTCTCAGTAACACGTGGCCAGTGATGCTTCTGCCCATCGGGGTCTATGAAAATAATATCTGCATGCGGATTGACAATACTTGTCATACGAAGATACTGCCAGACAGATTGGCGTCCTTTCTGATACTTCGCTTTCATCGTGGTTCGGATTCTCAAACCATGGACTTTGTCTCCCCAATCAACTCGATCTTGGTTGGACTTCACAGCCTTATTCTTTCGAGTATCAAGTCCGATATCAACTGCGACTGCGGTTGCTTCCGTCGCAATTTTCGATTCAACGTGCGTAGGGTCTCCTGTCGTTAACTGAGAATACATGACTACGCCAGTAATTCCGATACCTTGTTGGCCGCGTGACTGGCGAATTGCGTGAAACCGTGAACCAAAGAGGAGTTGTCCAAACACTTTCTCGATGCTTGTACGAGGAATACCAGGGCCATTATCTTCAACATCCAGTTGAAGAATATCCTTTTTATTGTCAATTTTTGTAATTTGAACGATGATATCAGGAAGGATTCGTGCTTCTTCACAAGCGTCCAAAGCATTGTCTACTGCTTCTTTAACAGCGGTTATGAGTGCCCTTGTTAGGGTATCAAAACCGAGGAAATGTTTGTTCTTTTCAAAGAATTCTGAAATAGCGACTTGTTTCTGATTTGCTGCCATCTTTTCTGCAATGCTCATATTGACACATCCGCCTCAGGTCCTCCTCCGTCAAAGACTTCGGGCCAGCAGGCATTCGCATACTAATGACGAGGCTACTTGATGTTTCGGCCAAATTTTAATCCATAATATCTGAAATCACAGATTATAGAATCTCTCAATTAATGTCTTCCGTTGGGTTAATTGGAATAAGTATAGAATCAAATTCTTGTTGAATTACTTCATCTTTTAACCTCTCCAGACAAGGCTTCATCCAATATCGCCATCCCAGACCCGCAAAAATAATTGCAGTTGCAACATCCCAGATGTAATGCTGCTTTACGATCATAGTCGAAGCCACCAATAGGAGCCAGGAGACTAACAACATGGAATGAAGAATCTTCATTCGAGTCGACTCAGGAGGAAACCAGTACCGTAACACAAACACAACCTGCATGCTTTGAACAATGTGAAGAGAAGGCCAAGAATTCCAAGGTGTGTCGACCGTGTGCATCATGACAAAGAGCGGTTCCCAAACAGTGCCTTCTGTATTGACGACGAGATGACGCAAGTCGATTTCAACTGGGAATAAAAAAAAGATTAGGAACACAATCCAGCAGGAAATGAGCATCATTTGATGGAAAATAACATTCTGCCTCCACATCGTTTCGTTTTTACTTCCCAGCCATGCAGCAGCTGGATAATACAGGTACAGTGTAAGATAGGGAATGATCATCCATGCCCAAAAAACCATGTCGTGATCGTATTGAGTTGATGGATCAAATGCTGCCCAGTCTCGTAAAGAAGTCAGATGGTTGATTATTGCATATGGGATTGCTGCAAAGAGAATCATTGCTCCTACAAGCGCGTAGGAAACACGCCTTCCATTCATACCTGAACGATTTTGCCAATGAGAGCGCCAAATCTTCCAAGGACGAGACCCCCATGTCAAGGACATTGTTTGTGGTTAGATATCAGAGGCTGTAAATATTCTGTAATATGGGAGAATAATCAATCGACTATTTCATGCCCAACAAAAAGTAAAACGGCGGCTATAATCGAAAGACTTCGATTCAGATGCAAGAGTCTTGCACCACGCCTAAACTCACGTGGTGGCCACTTCCATCGCATCATTCAGCAAAATTACCTATAATGCTTGGAGTTCCCACGAACTTATTCGACCAGTAAACGCACTCATTGCTACGGTTAGTGGGCTTGCGAGGTATAATTTTCCTGGACCGGAACGGCCTTGGAAATTGCGATTGATTGCTGAAACTGTGACTTGGTCTGGAGTGATAGAAACACCTGGACCAGCGCCAATACAAGCACCGCAACCAGGATCAATAAGGTTGACTCCAACATCGAGGAAAAGCTGATGCCATCCCTTTGAAACAGCAACATCTTTGACAACACCAGAGCCATATTGGATGTAAAATTCAACACCATCGCGAACGGTCAGTCCCGAATCCTTCGCAGCTTGGCAGACTTGAGCATAGTATGCGATATCGTCTATTTTTCCAGCAGTACAAGATCCCCCGTAAGCAATATCGATTGATACATCTCCAAGTTCATCGATGTATGCTCCATTTGTTGGATCACTTGGAATTCCTTCATCCGGGTTACCAGGGTGTGCAACCATTGGTCGTATCGATGAGAGATCGATGTGATGGACTCCGCCGTGATATACCGCTCCTTCATCAGGCGCCACAGCGCGCTGTCTCTGTTGAATCATATTGAGATGAGGCATTTGCATTTCCATCCAATTGAACAGAACATCATCAGCTTCACAGATGCCAGTTCTAGCCGAGCATTCCGTAGCCATGTTGCACAATGTTGCTCGCTCGTCCGCTGAGAGTGATTCCAGTCCAGGCCCACCAAATTCCATTGAACGGTTTAGTGTCAATTCCTTACGGGCGTGATCAGCGAGAATGAAGAGGATGACGTCCTTAGCAGTACATCCTTCGGATAGAGAACCTGAAAGTTCGAAGCGTATTGATTCTGGAACTTTGACGAATGTAAAGCCGGCTGATACCAAGTTCGCGTATTCCGTTGCTCCAACACCCCAAGTTAACGCATTCGATGCACCACCCATACAGGTGTGGGAATCTGTGGCTTGGATGAAATCAGAGACCTCAATGAACTCTTCACGAGCGACTTGATGACAAATACCCGGAGACACACCATCCACTGCAGAGTAATCACGAACACCCGTATGAACTTGGAATTCGATTTGCAATCTCCTCAAGGTTTCGACCTTATCCATGAATGGAACAAATTTTGGATTGTGATGTGCATATAGGAGGTGATCCTCAAAGACTCCGAATTTCTTTGGATTTGTGAGTTGGTATTCATCACCATACGTTTCTTGAAGGAATGTGTGTACTTGGGCTGTGGTAAATTCATGCGAGTAACCACCTTGAACTTGAGCAATAACTGGATCGTCAGGTTGGACGCATGCACCTTCTGGCTGTCCAACGAGGTTTCGAGCAATTATTTTCTCAGCCATGGTCATTGGCCGTGATTCACTGGATAATTCAGGCAAAGAGAGGCGGCCATCCTTCAGTTGTTTTGAGAACTCAAATAACCCACCTGCCTCTAGAATAAGGGCTGTAACATCGTCGTATTGTTCGGTAAATTCCTTCAGTTGAAGAGTTTCGCCATTTTGTAATCGCTTGAGCATATCGTGGTTGCCCATTAATTGACCAAGATTGATGTTGTTGCGTTCATGTATCGGTGCAAAAGACGCGGCTATAACGAGACGAATACCTGCCCAGCGCTCACATTGAGCAGCAGTTTCTCGACTCGAGCCAGTTCCTTTACGCTGACCTGATACGATGACTTCGAATCCACCATCAATCAATGCATTTTCGTTGAATACTCGGATGCCATTTTGCATGAGCCCTGCATATGCATTTTTTGCAATCATGGCTGGCTCGTGATCAAAACAGACCCAAGCAGGGGTCATAACATCTGTATTGATATCATCAAGAAGATCCCCGACATCCAAATCTTCCATACGAAGGTCAAGTCCTTCATACAACTGTTTTCGGATAAGATCGAGGTCCTTGGTGAGGAACAGAATCCTTTTTCCGGCTGTTAGAGAAACTTCACTTGCCATCCCTGCCATGCACATCCCCGAATCTTCTCAGAAGGCTTTGGTGTTTAACCAATTCGTTGCATACGCCTCTAAATCGAAAGGCTGCTGGAGGGGAAGGTTTAAAACGGTCATGCCAATCGTTAAAATAACTGTTTCTAAATCTACGTACGAGGTGGATAATTATGGATGATCAGCAAGTTGAAGATATTGTAAAGTGCCCTGAATGTGGCAGCAGAAGCCTAACGCGAGACGAAACCCGTGGGGAAGTAACCTGTGATGACTGTGGTCTTGTACTCGAAGACAACGTCATCGATCAAGGTGCAGAATGGCGTGTTTTCTCTCCAGAACAAGGAGACCAAAGAGCACGTACAGGTGCACCAATGACTGTTATGCTCCACGACAAAGGGCTGTCGACGGACATCGACTGGCAAAACAAGGATTACTCTGGAAAGACCATCAATTCCCGTTACCGTTCCCAATTCTATCGAATGCGTAAGTGGCAAAAGCGAAGCCGTGTAAGTAACGCAACAGAGCGAAACCTTGCAATGGCTCTTGCTGAGCTTGACCGAATGGCAAGCCGTCTCGAACTTCCCAAAACGGTTCGTGAAGCAGCAGCTGTCAACTACAAGAAAGCAGTCGATAAGAGACTCATTCGTGGAAGATCAATCGAAGGAGTCGCTGCAGCATCGCTCTATGCAGCGTGCAGACAATGCGGTGTTCCAAGAACACTCGATGAAATTGGTCAAGCATCTCGAACTGGCCGTAAAGAAATCGGCCGCACTTACCGTTTCATGGTACGTGAGCTCAAAATGAAGATTATGCCAACTGGCCCTGAAGACTACATCTCAAGATTCTGTTCCGGACTTGGTCTAGACTCTGAAGTTGAAGCAAAAGCCTACGAATTAATCAAGGCTGCTCAAGAAAAGGAACTGACCAGTGGTCGCGGACCAACAGGTATCGCAGCATCGATCATCTACATCGCTTCTGTTCTTTGTGGTAAGCGCAGAACCCAACGTGAAGTTGCTGAAGTTGCTGGTGTCACTGAAGTTACGATTCGAAACCGATACAAGGAATTGATTCAGAACTTGAACATTGAACTTGATATCTGATCAAAGAGGATTCTCGATGAGTAAGAGTCGGGACATCATTGCGAAAGCCACATTCGAAGTGGTTGCAACGCAAATGGTCGAAGCATTGGAACGTGGAACAATCAGTTGGCCACTTCCTAGCCCCCCGATTACAGACCCAGATTTTCCTGTGCGAATGCCCGAGCGAGATCAGGATCTAATCTCACAAGGGTTGTCGATGCTCCATGCGGATGTCGGAATGTTCGATCGCCACCTGGTAACGATTGTCGATTTGATTGTCCCGCATCGAATGAATTTGAGCGATGATCCGTTTGAAATTCATCAAAAGTGGCTCGGTCGTCGAACCAATGACGTCTCACAACGAATGTTGTTCTGTATTGCCACGGACTGGCTCGCTCAAGCATTTGATGTATCAGCTCCCAACACTGACCGCTGGTGGCTTGCAATTGCTCTTATCAACGGCTTAGCAACTGTTCCTTACGGCCAACCAATACATCAGGGCTATCACTTGGTTGAATCAATAGCGCTTGCTGAACGACCTGGAACCTGGCACACACAGCCGGAAGATGGACCTCAAAACCTAGGCTGGAATCCTCACGCAGTCGTTCCTAGAACGACTTCTGTCATCGCCCACGATGCAGGAGTTAACGCTGCAAAGTGGCTTTTGGATCAACTCGAGAACGGCGTACTAGAACGTAGATTGCTTTTGATGGAATGGGTTCGATTACTCTTGGAGAGACCAGCACTAATTGAGCCACTTGGCTTATTTGAACTTCTAGAACGAAGAGCAAACGATGAGCATGAAGAAGTCGCCTCAAAGGTTGTCATGTGTCTTGCAAGATTGGTTGAGAACGATCAAGAGCGCGGTCTTGCGATTGCAAAAATCCTTCATGAAAGAAAAGAACTCCTTCTTCGTCGTTCGATGGCTGATGTCTTAACCCGATTGTTCAGAAGAGTTGGCTGGGATGCGGTTCCATTCCTTGACTCCATGCTTCAAGATGAAGACGAAAGCGTTCTTGCTGCGTCATCTGCAACAGTAGGGGATTTGAAATTCCTTGATGAAAATGTCTGGGCAGATCGGTTGCAAGAATTGCATAACCATCATGCTGCTATTGTACGAAGAAACGTTGTCATCAGTCTACGGGATTACGTTGAAAGATTCCCTGAGGATGAACGAAACCTCATTCCTTCTCTTTGGAACGATGGGGACGAGGTCGTTCAAATTCGTCTTCGAGAATTACTGATGCGAATGGATGAGATTGATCCTATGCGCTTATCGAAGCATATTCCATTGTTAAGAGAGGACCGATTACAAGCGCTGTGGGATTCGATGGATGCTCGTCGTATCGATCGCAGTGATCTATGGAAATCATGGTTAGCAGGCAATAGTGAGGTTCCTGATCCAATCGAAGTTTTGTCCGATATACACGTCAGTTCAGGTGAAGAACCAACAGAGTTGCCAAATCTCGATGATGCTCTGGATATGCTTGACGATACCCTGGGATATCTCGATTAATGTATTCACATTAGTGCGACATCCTCTTATGTCTGCCAACATACAGGTAAACATGAACCTGAAAATTTGGTTTGTCTCCTTCTTTTTAGTGGTGATGCTACCGGTCGGAACAGCTTCCGAAGAGACGGATTCTACCCTTGAAGCTAGGAATGTTGATGCCCAATACCTGCCAGATTTGGAAGTTACAAATATCTCATGGAGAAACATCGATACGACAGATGGCCAATTGCTTGGTGATTTGAGAATGGCAACATACGAAGTACACCGTTCTTCATCACCATTCCAACCAGGCTTTCAACGTGAATTGACGATGATTGGATCAGATATTCCAGCCTGTGATTCCACCGAATCGAATGAAGAATGCTCAGGAAAGGTGCATGCTTTCCGGTTTGACCCCCCTCCTGGTTCCGTTAACCAACGATTTATCCACTATGCCATCGTAACTATTCTTCGCGATGGTACGGTAACAGATGCCGTCAACTTTGGCGTATCACAAACTCCACATGGCCATGTAGAGGATACTGCTCCAATCCAAGCACCAGAAGATTTCACGGCAGAGTATGATGCTTCCAATCAAACAACGTACTTCTCATGGCGCCCTAATTGTGCTAATTCAAATTACAATTATGTCTTGTACGAACATAATCAACCAGCCACAAAATCAACTTGGGATGATATGGAAAAGACGATTACAACTGATTCAATTCCTCGAAACGCTTCTGATTATGCATTGGATTGGGCGAACGATTCTGTTGAGAGATCCGTGTTTTACACACTGACATGTCTCTATCCTCCATACTGCGATGATGAAGTGTGCTACCCTGCATCAGAAGACACTCGCTTCCACGCTGATAATACCCTTCTTTCTCCAATAGTCGAGGATAATCGAGTTCCAGTATACTCAGGAACCCTTCTTGCTGAACATGATTCTTCTGATTCAAGTACAGTCCTTCGATGGACCAAAGTAACTGATAAGGATGTATCGTCAATTCGAATTTATCATTCCACTGATTCTATCCTATCTGTTACGCAACAAAACGTAACAATTCTTGCAGAATTACCTGCAGATTCGATTGAATTCGTTCATCAATTACCTTCTGATTGGATGGCAACATCGTATTATGCCATAGGTCTGATCGATAGTTCGGGTAATGTACAAACAGATAATTTCGAAGTCCTAGGAACGGTTGGGCCAATTCTAGAGCGAATGCTTCCAATTTCGATTACTTCTCTGGATGTCGAGGTTGAAAATGCAACATCGCTTTTGCTTTCTTGGGATGTTCATCCACTTTTTACATCTGGTGACGCAGTTTTATGGAGATCATCCCTTACAACACCAGATATTTCAGTAGAATGGACAGAAGTCTTACGGCTCGATCCTTCTGATGGTGAGTTCCATTATCCCGTTGATGAGCTTGAACGGGCATGGTTCGCCCTGACCTTAGAAGGAACATGGGGTGCTTCGAGCTCTAATCACATCGATGATAGAATCGAAGCCAATACCAATGCGTTCTATCTTCTACCACAATTTGAAGCAACAGATGTAAATAGCGAGGAAGGCATAGATGAGGAAGAGAAAGTAGAGTTGCCTTTATTTGAAATTGTATTGATAGAACCAGAGATGGTCATCAAAAATGGAGATTGGGTGACGCTTTCTTCTCAAACAAATTCAACACACGAGTTTTCATTCACATCTGCACAAAACGACTCCACATTTCGGTGGACGAATGCTCTAAACGATGACCCATTCTGGTATGGTGCAACACTCTCAGACGGAATGTGGACGATAGATGTCGAATATCCTGTTAAATTAATCCACATAGAATCAACAAATGTAAATGGAGAAATCGATATTGTTCGTGTAGGCATAGATTGGAATAATGTTGAATCAACACAACCGGATGATGTTGAAGATCAAAACACAATCACAGATAAGAAATCCTCTTCCGAAGAGCAGTCAGTATCACCGCTTCTTCTTGGTGCCATCTTATTCATCGCAGTCTACATCGTTTTCCTTCAGGTCCAAAGAAGGCCTGAAAAACGACTTTTCCAAGAAGAAGAGTGACTATTCTTCTTCTCTCAATGGCCCTTGAGTGACGAGGTATGCATATACTCCTGCAAAAGAAGTAAGCAAACCAACCAATGCTAGGATGAGAGGGGCTGGGACTGGTAACAGGTCTCCTGCCGAAGTGTTTCCAAAGAGCCATGATGAAAAGAGGAAGCCAATTCCTACCAAGAGGACATATTTCCAAGACGTTTCTGGATTCTTCCATTTTGCGACTGCAGGAACGACTCCAGATTCTCCGAAGGTTTGTTCGAACCAAAAGAGGTAGATCAAAATAAGTCCGAAAAGACCACTCATGCCTCTTGAAAACGAAGCATCTAGCCAAGGGCCAGCGGGCAAGAAATCGAAGAATGAGAACGATACAAGTAAACAACCTGCCGCCAAGAGCAGATGCTTACGTTCCACTGCCATGTGCCTTCGACGAAGAACACGCTTGATAGCCTGTCGCTCTCAAGCCCGTACATGGGCAGAGTTCTGGATGCTGTCATCGTGGCTGCAGGATTGGGTACGCGAATGTTGCCAGTAAGTGGCTTTGTGGCTAAGGAAATGCTACCTCTTGTTGACGTTCCAGTAATGCATCATCTCATTCTTGAAGCACGTGCAGCGGGTTGTAATCGTATTCACATCATTACTTCACCATCAAAGGATTTCTCCCTCGTTCTCGATGATATGAACAAAAAATTCCCTTCATATCCAAACGATCAATCCCTGCTTAACCCAATTGGTGATGCAGAATATTTCATTCATTATCAGCACGAACAACTAGGACTCGCCCATGCGATTTCCATGGCCTCGTCATCAATTTCAGGCCCTTTCCTTGTTCTTCTCGGAGATAACATCCTTACGCCAAATCATGCTGCATTATCATCTTTTGAACCCTCTCCAGTTTCGAAAGAGTTGGTTTCATTGCATCAAGAAACAGGATGTGCGTGCAGCTCCGTCTACGATGTTGGTATCGAAGCAGTAAATCAGTATGGAATTGTTTCACTTGATGGTGACAGAGTTCAATCGATCGTGGAAAAGCCGAACCAAGAAGTCGCTCCATCCACTCTTGCCTTCTGCGGGCGTTACATCTTCACAGAGGATTTCTCAACCTTACTCGATCATTATCCAGTCGAGGAGCATGGTGAACTGCAATCGATTGCAATTCTGGAACATTGGATGAACGAAGGAAAACTTCGAGCACATGTCCTTGAATCAACGGTTTCTTGGTATGATTCTGGAATGCCTTTGGTCTGGTTAACATCTCAAATCGATCACGCATTACGTCGTCCTGAATATGGGGATAAGTTAGTTGCATGGCTGAATCAGCGCATGAATCAATCTTGACCGGGCTTCCAAAAGGTAAGAGGTTCTGGGCGTTCGCGTCGCATTGCTCTCTTTGCAAGATGATCCGCTCGCTCATTCCAACGATGTCCCCTATGTGCTCGAACATGATCCCAGGATAAGTCTCTCATTGAGGCTACTTCGTTCCATAGTGTTTGTACACGTGCTGCAAGTTCACGATTTGCTTTTGCTTTCCAAGTTCCAGCTGCGATGTTTCCAGCATACTGGCTATCAGCACGAATACGTATAGGATCATCATTCTCTTCGGTTAGAATCCAACGAAGCGCTGCAAAAAAACCTGAAAGTTCGGCGGTATTATTTGACCCAACCTCGGCACCGATAAATTCTGTTTCAGATGCTGATGTAATGACTGGACCGTGTAATTCAGTAACCACATCACCGCTACCACGGCCAAGCCCAGAATCGCCTACGATTACAACAACACCCCAGCCAGCTGGAGTTTCTGAATCCACATTTTGATTTCCGTCACAAGACCCATCAACATACAACGTAAGTCGGGCGGGTTCTGGCAATGTATTCACTCGCCAATCATACTGCGGTAATCATCAGCAGACATGAGTCCAGAAACAGCATCTGGGTTTGACAAGCGCATTTTAACAATCCAACCATCCCCGTAAGGGCTAGAATTCATGAGTTCTGGGGCATCTTCTAAATCGATGTTAACCGCAGTGAGTTCTCCAGCGAGAGGAGCGAAAATTGGTGATGCGGATTTAACGGATTCAACAATAGCGAATTCACCCATATCATCGAGAACATCTCCTTCTTGTGGAAGTTCAATGTACACAATGTCAGTTAATGCATCTTGTGCGTGATCAGTAATTCCGATGGTTGCGATGTCCCCATCCATTCGAATCCATTCATGTTCTTTTGTGTAATATAACTCAGCGGGAATTTCACTCATAGTCTTACCATTCATTCCCATGCATAGGTAGGGTATGAATCAACCGCTTTTGCCTATTCAGATTCAGATAATTCGTTTGTGAGAATATTATGTTCTAACGATGCCCAAGCATCACCGATGTTCGCTTCTCGTTTTGTCTCAGTCACGTCATCGTGAACCCTGTCTGTCATTTCTTCATCCGACTCATCTGGAAACTGAGATGTGAAACTGCCGTTGGTTAAACTAAGGCCAATCATGAGAACTCCAAAAAGGAGAAAGAGCCACCCTAGGTCCAACGAAGTCATGGAGAATCGATCGTTTGAAAGTCCAATTGCAAAGACAAATACCAGGCATAATCCAGTTCCCAAGAGAAGTTTCTTGGCACGTTCTGCTGGCGTCATGGTGTCAACCAAGAGCGTTGTCTGTATGAATCCAACGCAATCAGTAGGTCTCACGCATCAACTTGTGAATCTTGTACGGTAGAAGTGCTCTGTTAACAGGAGTCACTTCGAGAATACGGCCATCATCTCTTCGTCGAATATCTTGCAACAATGGATGCCTGCTCTTCTTGTGAAGGGTCAGGAGTGTTGGTTTGTCAACTTCAAGTGCACTTCGTACAGCATTGACAAATGCTTCAGATTCAACAGCGAATTTCCCGATTTCATCAATGACGATGACTTCACAATTCTCAATTGCGAATTCGATAGCAGGTACTGCAACCCTCTCCAAGCCCTCAGTATCGAGACCGTATCCAAGGACATGTAATCGTGAGTCTATTTCCTTGTGAGCGATTGTTGCTGTTTCACCTGTGATAATGTTGCGAACGCTGTAGCCCATGCGTTCGCTTCCATCGAGAATTGGCTCGGTACAAATACCGCCAATAATTTCAGTATCTGTTCCAGAATTTCTTGCCTCAAGCTCACGTGTTCTCTCTTCCTTGAGCATGGACAGAACCTTTTCCATAACAGCGGATTTACCACTTCTTGGTAAACCAGTGATTCCAATCTTAGGATGAATGCCCATACGTGACTCTCCTATGATTGCTTACAGCATTCTTTTGTGGCGGGGTTCGTGATATAAAACATCGTATTGGATGAATTCCAATTTGTCTGTTTGTTTGATGCTGTGAATACACCAATCATCATTCCATTGTAATTCCAGATACTTCTTTTACGGCATCGAGTTGGAGAGGGAGCATTTCCAATTCGTAATTGTTTACGTTATTGTTAGCAGACCATGCTTTAGCCCAATCGTCAAGATCTCGTTGATTGAGTTGCTGACACATCCATTCGAGCGCATTTTCAAGGTTTCCTTTTGTCGCAGTAAGTCGATTGAGGATGGCCTGGTTCATCTCGATGTGGTTAACGCTGTTTCCAAGAATACATCCCTTTGGGATAACAGCCCATCGAAGTCTTCGCTCCTGATGAGCGTTAACGATAGCTTGGCAGGCAAGTCGCGGTCCATAGGATTGGATTTCAGTTACTCCAGACCACATGGCAAGTTGGCGTTCATTCGCACGAGAGGGGATGTCCTTACGGAATGCCGGATGCCGGATGTAGACTGAGCCATCTTCGTCTTCTGTGAAATGCACTCCACGAATGAATGGGCGCGATGCTCTTGCCTTGTCCCAACTTGTGATGTTGCTTGAATGAGCGGTTTGGTCGATTTCACCAACGCGTACCTTGACAGTTTGTTCTTGAGTTGCAAGCCAGTGATCACGGTCACCAAGACGAGGCAATTCTGACATGTTGTCAAGAATTTTGAGAATGTGTTTTCGCTCAATCTGATCACGAGGGAGTCTTGGAACAGCCCAAGTATTGCGAGCCCACTGAACCCAACGTGTTACTGGCAGGCCAAAAGATGGGACACGAGAAGACAAACCAGTACCGACTCTTCGTAGATCAGAACGTGTTACAGGACCAATCACATTGAGTGTTTCAGTTCCATGAGGAGTTGAAGAGATGCCCAATATAGCAACACCTTGCGTCATACCAGGGAAGAGAAGATTTGCTTCTTCGATTGCCCATACTTCTCTCCATGAATGCTTTTCGACCAGCAATTTTCTCAATGGATGAGAGGATTGTTCACGAAGCAGACTGTCAGGGGCAACAACCCGCATCTGTCCACTTTCGCTTAGAATTTGCATCCCACGTTCGATGAAAAGGCGGTATAGGTTAACATTTCCTCTCATTGTTGAGAATCGTGGGCCATCGTCGTTCTTTAGATTACGAAGAGTTTCACTGAGGTCTTTTCTGCGCTGAGAACCATCTTCCATTCCTCTGAAACGATCTTTAATTCGCAACCAAGGAGGATTTGCAATAATCAATCGAGGAGATTCAGCCCACGGCCAATCATGTTGTAGTGCATCAGAACAAACCACATTTTCTTCAAGAATTTGTTCAACATCTTTTCGAGCAACCTTGCCTTCTTGTTCTCCGCTCATGGAAACGAGATCCAATCGGATCGATTCAAGCAACAGGCGCTTTTTGGTGGATTCAACGACGAGTGAATCGACGTCGATTAATTGGAATCCTCTGAATAAACGTAGCGTGTCATCTTTCTTGAGTTCTGCATCTTGTCCTTCGAATAATTCGCTGTGTTTTCGAAGCATACGGGCGTGGAAAATACCACCGCCACATGACATGTCTGAGAATGGGAGGGGGATTCCACTGCTTGTTCTCTCGCCTCGTTCTACTGCTTCAAGAGCATCGCTATCGAGGGTAACTTCTTCTTCAGCAGGAGGAAAATTGAGCTTCTTAATGTGCTTCTGGAAACCAGGGGGAAGGTCTGCAAGATGCATGTTTGTTGTTTGTTTCTTGACCTTTGGTTGAATCGTTGTTTCGAGCATTTCCGATGTGATAACAGAATCTGCAAGACGAGGAGGAGTTGGATGTGCTCCGCGAGGAGAGCGACCGTCAGATTCAGCATCATGACGAGCGAGAAGATGGTCGAGAACATGTCCAGGGTCAGTCAGTAGATTTGCAGGAAGTGTTGGCCAATCCTCAGGTAACAAGGCAGCAATCGGTTGGTAGGTTTTGAGGGATTCTTCCCACGCAGCCAGCCAAATATTGATTTGTTCTGCTCTGTCATTAAGACATCGATCTAATCTTGCATACCATCCGCTTACACCGTTCTGCATAGTCCGCCCCATTCAGTGGGTATTCAATCATGGTTTGAATGTGCCTGTCAAAATCATGAAACCATTCATTCTGGTGTGTTTTGCTTGAATGCCGTCAAATTCAGAACACTGCTTGCACTTTGATGCCATTCCCATCCTTTTGAAACCCAGTCGAAAACCTCTTTCAACTCAGCATTTGATACTTCGGCCTTCTTTGCAATCTGCTTGAGAATTGTCACTTCACGCTTATCGTAATCACCGTCAGCAGCGGCCAAAAGAGCACCGTCTCTCAAGACAAAACGTAAGGTTTGAACCTCTGCGTTTTTGAGCAGATTGGATAGCCGATGCGTATCATGGAGTCCTTTTCGAATCGAAGTTCTTGCTTCAGGATGTACCATTGCACGACCCATTAACCCCTCAAGAACTTGTATTTCTTCTCGGACAAGTTCACCATCAGCTGCAGCGATCAAGACAAGTAAATCCGCATAACGAGAGCGTTCACTCGCATCTAAATTAGCGACATCGTCGCAAAACATACGAATCAACCTTGTTGAAGTGAATTGAGTAGTTCAATGCCTTCATCCATCCATCGATAGCCTTTCTTTGCCCACTCAACAAGTTTTGGGATTGAGTCCTCAGCAAGCCCAAGGTGATCTGAAATGTCTTCAAGAACCTCAAGTTCATCATCATCGATAGAGCCATCCGCTGTTGCCATGAGCAAAGCATCACGCAAAGCAAGAGGTCCAGATTCAGGACCAAGGCCTTCGAGACATTCCTCAAGTGTTGGGGGGTTTTTCAGGGCTCTACGAAGTTGGTCTCTCTGATTTGGTGAGAGGAGAGCAGTACCTATTCTTTGTTCAAACATTGCTAATTCGTCAACGGTGATTTCGTTGTCTACGCGTGCCATGTATGCAAGGATTCGAGCGTAAGCAAATCGTTCTTCGCGAGGTAATTTATGCAGTGTGTCAGGTAGCATATGGCATACACCCGCGCTTCTCCATCAAGAACCTCTCGCCTTCAAGACGGAAAATATGGCTAAGTTTGAACGCCTATCTAGGTGCCAGAGCATTCTTGAAAGGTGTGAACAAGATAGGCGTGTTATGCACCCGTCTGTGAATGTACTCGGAACCGAATTACAAACGTGCTCAAACGAACCAAAGACGGGTTGGTATCGAGATGGGTGTTGCAATACCGATGAAAACGATCGCGGTTCTCACACAGTATGCTGCGTTGTCACTGATGCCTTTCTTGAATACGCCCGAGAACAAGGCAACGACCTCATTACCCCCGCTCCACAGTTTTCTTTTCCAGGACTGAAAGCAGGAGATTCATGGTGTGTTTGTGCTCGAACATGGCTTGCCGCAGTTAATGCTGGTAAAGGCTGCCCTGTAGACCTTGAAGCTACTCATGAAGAAGCACTAAGCATCATTTCACTTGAAGTTCTAGAGACTCATGCTGTTTGATCTTCTTCAGTTTTGTACTGGAACACGAAGAGTCGCATAATCGCCCAAATGATGATTCCCCATGCCAACAGATTCGCTACTCCAAGCCAACGTAGTGTACCGCTTGGTTGCGTAGCAAACAATCCAATTGTGTACGTTGAGCCAACCAAACTGAAAATGTAAGCGCCAAAGGATGCCCCTATTGTCCACTGAATTGATTTTCTATTATCGAATGTGAACCATCGGTGAACAAAATGGGCCATGAAACCCGTTGTTCCCCATGCGACACCCCATGCGATTCGAATTCCAGTAGAGTCATCGCTTAGAAACAAGCGAAGGAATTCCCAAAGAAGGAAAAAAATGCCGCTATTGAATCCTCCTGCTAGGCCGAATCTTTGGAGAGAACCTCTTGGAACAAGGCGATTAAATGCTGACTCTGTATCCATTTCAATCATCATTTGTGATGACATCACTTGGTTTTCCAGTCAAGGTTTGTCGAAGTCGTGCGTTGTCTTTTTGCATGGCGTCCATCCATTCGTATTTACAGCCAAGTTGTTCGGCTAATACGCCGAGTGCAAGAGAATCTTTCGGTAGACATTTTCCGCCAAAGCCCCTTTTTAGTCCAAAGATTGGATCAAGATGCGAAGGTCCTATCGGTTGTGCTTGTTCCGATGTAATGATGTCTCGAATCGTGTACCAATCTTCTCCAAGACCTTGGCAAATATCGTACAGCTGATTCGCAAATGTGACTTTCATTGCATAGAATGTATTCTTTGTGTATTTGATAAGTTCAGCCTGTGTCGGAGTCACTTGGAACGTTTGATCACGACGAAGAACGCCAGCTTGTCTATGTTGTTCGAAAATACGTTCTGCAACATCTGAATGATGCGTTCCACAAACGAGAATATCTTGATTTGCAAAATCTTCAAGACGGCGACGCTCAACTAAGAATTCTGGAGAATACGCAATTTTTAGATTCGGGTATTCGTCGTGGTATCGTTGCGTAGTTCCAGGAACAACTGTGCTTTTGATGACAGCAGTAAAACCGTCAGGTAGAGCATCAAGTGTTGATTCAACGATGCGCGTATCACAAGCACCAGTTTCTGGATGGGGGGGCGTTGGAACAGCAATATAAGCGAAATCTACGTTATCGGTAACGATCGATAGTTCAGTCCCTCTGGCAGGGTCGTGGACAAATAACTCATGGGCATCTGAAAAACAATGTTCGATTGCTCCACCAACCATTCCGGCGCCAATTATTCCTATCTTCACGTGTCTCACCGTTCTCTGTATGGGTTAGGATTTAACTTCCCATCCTTTGCCATAATGCTTGCCTGTAGAAGCGTCTCAGGCGTACCACAATCTACCCAGGTTTCTTCCCCAACAGACACAATCCGAGCCTTCTTTTCAGAAATATAGGCTCTGTTAATATCCGAGATTGAAAAGCCAGTTCCGTGTTCATTTACTGCATCATCGAGTTTATTCCAAAATGTTTCATCAAACAAGTATATACCGCCGATAGCAAGGTTTGAGGGAGGGTTTTCGGGTTTTTCCACGACATCGATGAGCGCTCCATCTTCGTCGAGCACTGCGACTCCGAATGCTTGTGGGCTCTCCTCTTCACGAGCTAATAAAACACATCCTGGAGGCGCTGATGCGGCACTGAATTCGGAAATAATATCGCCTAACTCAATGGTTGTAATGTTATCAGAGAAGTAGATTAAGATTCGACAATCTTGATTGTGGGAACGAGCTAAATTCAAAGCCTCAGCAACACCTTTTGGCTCTTCTTCAAGCACATAGTGGATTTGCTCTCCATCCATGCTTTGGCCAACGTGCTTCGCAATTTGCCCGATATGTTCATTGGAAATAATGGTGATGTTTGTGATTCCACTTCGTCGTATTGTTCCCAAGGCGTAGTCAATCACTGGCCTGTTGTACAGAGGTAGAAGCGTTTTCTGAGTGTAACGCGTAAATGGATAGAGACGTGAACCCTTCCCTCCAGCAACAAGGATGGCTTTGGTCTTCATGGTTCAGACTCACCATTCCTCATTGATAAACTGATTTCTTTGCCGAACATCACTCCACCCGTCAAGACATTCGGTGGAAGCTTACTTACGAAGCGCCCTTAACTTTGCAAGCATTGAATTTCGATGATCATCGACTTCTTCAGTTGACGTTTCTTGAGTGCTACGGCGCTCAAATAACGTCTGTTCCCATACCATGATTTGTCCACCTTCGGTTGCGATTCCAATTCTCTTTTCATTAACAGACATGGCATGGATGCGTTCCCCTTCCATACGTGCAATTTCCTCTCCAGTTGTTGAATTTCGTACACAGAGGCTTCCGACTGCACCATTCCAGCGAGCAATCCAGATCGTAACTTCATCATCATGAACAAAGCCATGTTCAAGTCCAACAACTGCATTTCCAGTCTTTGACCATTCGATTTTGTTTGATATCAATGCATCGACTTTTCCTGAATCATCAGCGGTCAAGAGGAGGTCTTTTTTGTTTGAAAGAACAGCAATTGATTCGTTCATCTGATGAAGAACGACCTCATCCATGTCTACAACGCTTCCATCCGCTCGTCCAAAGAGAATAGGCTCAGTCTTTGATGAACAGATTGTGGGTGTGTTCCATCCTTCTTTTTGCTCATCTATGGTTCCGCTTGCATCTAATTTAATCCACCCACTCTTTGGCCGACCAAGTCCAGCGATGACGTTCTGTTTCGATAATTGCAGTGTCCATGGTCGCTCATCCATTCGGTGAGTTCTGAGAACTTCCCCTTCAAAAGAAACAGACCAAATTGCAGATTCAAGAAAATCATTATGTTCGATGTCATAGACAGAAGACGACGCTATGACACACTTTTCTGTAACAACAACAGCATCTGCTGAACCTTCCAGTTGAATTTGCCAGTCGATAGATCCAGTCTCTAAATCAATTGCGAGCAGATGGAGTCCAGATGTAGCATAGAGTTTGTCTGATTCGATGGTTAAACATGATATTCGATTTGGAGTTTCAATTCCCCATAGCGTATCGCCTTCAGCGGACCAATATTTGATTGCCCCATCCCATCCACCTGCAATGACTGAATCATCTTCGAGAAGTAGGACATCACTTGCAGCTTGTCCTAGGTCTCGAACCATCCATGTGGATTGGGTCAGGTCCATGTTGTCCGATGCATTTTCCCTCATAAGGAAGATTGCAGATTTGCTTCAACACTACCATCTTGTAAGACCTTTTTCCGTTTTGGGATGGCGAATGTGAGTAAGAAGGCCGTCAATCCAAGAATACATGCAGCGTAATAGTGCCCCATGCCGAAGAAAGCGAACATCGTACTCATTCGTAGGATGGCAACAGATCCGGTTCGTAGAGCCCAGATTACAAAGCCAACCGAGATGATTGAAACTCCCATAAATGCAAAACCAATCATGATGTAAATCCCAGCTGCGCTTGGATCCATTCTTGGATTCTCCATTTGTTCAGCCGTTCGGTCTATTTCCCTAATGGTGCACGTTTCTTGTCCAAAACGGCAGGGTTGTTCAGCATATTCTTCCTGTGAAGGAACATGGAAATCAAGTTCAGTGAACCCATACGGTTCGATAAATGCAGGCGGTGATAAGAGAATTCGTTCCTGAAGAAGGTCGGAGTAATTGTCACGTTCAACAACGATATTGATTCGTGCAAGCCCGGGTTTAATCTCCTCAAATGAAAAGGAACCATTCGCATCAGTATACAGTTCCGAGGAGTTGAAAAAACCAGGAGTTTCTTCCCATTCAAGATGAACTAAAGCACCCTCGATTGGCTCGCCAACATCATCGTAAACAAATCCATCAAACATTGCAGAGTTGGGTGGTGCCGTTTTTGTCAATTGGTATACGAACTCATCGGGTTGTACGATTCCCGATTCTGGAGAAGCATAATCAAGACCATTCAGGAAACCAGAGGCTGCAATGAAGATGACAAAAACGGCAATTGATTTAGTGATTGGATGCAGCGTCGTATCAGGTATGGTGAAGGTTGCTCCAGAGGAGGCGAACATGATGCCCGTGTCAGCCTCAGGAAGGCCCTCAACGCCCTCCCAGCCCACATCGGTCTCTTCGCCCATAAATCCTGCACATCCTTAGCCTACTTGAGTTCGATGCGTTCGCCATAGGTTGCCTGTAGAATTGCAAGGGTTTCGTCTGAAGCACTAATTCGTACTTCAATCATGTGATCATTGCGATGATGATCATGAACATAGACAGTATCGAACAATCGTGAAAGAAGGGCTTCTATGGCAGGTTCTCCTTGCTTTCCAGGATGGAGAATAACGATTCGTTGAGGGCCAAAAAGAGAATGAAGCATTGTCGTTCGCAACTCTTCGATACCAACTCCTGTGTGCGAAGAAATGACAATTGGATTGATGAATCCATGCGTAGCAACCAGTTCAATAGCCGAATCGACAGATGGTTTTGTCGTCGTATCTGCTTTGGTTAAGACAAGTTGAATTCGTTCCATAATCGATGAATGGTCAGATTCAAGCACTCGTTCAGCAAGTTCACGCATCGATGTCTGTAGTTTACGTTCAATCTCTCCAATCGGGTCGCCAACATCAACAAGTAACAACAACAAATCACATTCAATCGCTTCAGCAAGTGTTGCTCGAAAAGCGTCAAGCGTAGCATTCGGCAAACCGTCAATAAAACCAATCGTGTCTGCAAGAAGTACTCGAGGACTTGCTTCAAGTCGGCCGATGGTTGATTCAAGAGTTGAGAAAAGTCGATTCTCAACAAGGACCTCTTTTCCAGAAAGATTGCGGAAAAGACTCGATTTTCCAGCGTTTGTATATCCTGCTAATCCAACAGTGACTGCTTGTTTTTTGCGCTGCCTTCGTCTTTCTGAAGCGGATTTATTCTGCTTCCGTTGCTTCTTTCTCAGGGCCGCCAACTCTGCATTGACATTTGTTAAAACCGAACCCGCAGCTGTTTTTCCAGCACCGCCAAAACCAGCACGCTCACCAGTAGTTTGTTGTTTTACCACTTCACGTAGAACTGTTCTGTCAGATTGTAAACGTGCAATTCTGACCTGCGTTCTCGCTTCAACACTGGAAGCGTGGGCTGTGAAAAGAGAAAGTAAGAGGCGAACACGATCCCAAACTTCCAGCCCAACCGTATCGTTTACTCCGACCAATTGGCGTGGTGTTGCATTGGTGTGAAGAAGCAATAAGTCGACGTTTTCCCATGGATGTTTTGCACTCCGAGAAGCTAACTCTTCAGCAATATCTTGCAACTTCCCTTGACCCATGAACCACTTGGGATCATCTCTTCCACGCTGCTCAACGCGTTCAACAATCTGAATCCCCATCGTTTTAGCAAGGGCGATAAATTCGGAACAGTCTTCGTTGTTACGAACCAAAAGCAATGCTTTCCGTCCTTCATGGTGAGTTTGAGATTCTTCAGTCACCAACCCTCCTGCGCCTGCAAGAAGGTCAGCCTTTGAATCCGCCATGGTAACTGCTCACGTCATCCTCATATGAGTCCACCCTTTCGACCAATCATGACCTCCCACCACCATGTCGCTATTGCATGGGAAGGTTCAGAAGATGAATCACTCCCCTTACAGGCGATTCTACGTTCTGAAGGCTATGTGTTTTCAGTTCAAGAGGAAGAAGGGCGCATTCGCATTGAAGTTGAAATTGAAAACGAATCCATTCGCCAGTTACGAGATGATGTAGATGCGCTTTTGGTTCACTTCTCTTTGCTTGAAGACTGAGAAGATGTTAATTTTGAGACTGCCTGAGGGTCATGATTCTTTTCAAAATAATCGGTTGTAACCAGATCTCCTAGACGCGTGACGCCTGCTTCTATGAGATCTGGATCGTTCCGTTCTGCTTCTTCCCAGCGCTGTTGAGCATGTTCAGCATATCTCTGGTCAGCTTCTGCTTTGACCTGTTCTGCTATGGTTAATTCCTGCTCTAAATCTTCGTATTGGTTATGATTAGAGACAGGTCGAATTGCTTGCGCCTCATCAAGATCTGATTCGATGACGCCTCCAGTAAATCCACGCTCATCTTTCCCTCGCGTTCGAACAGGATTTGTTTCGACCTCAATTTTCTGTAGGTTGACCTGTTCAAGGATACGTTCAAGAGTCAATGCTCCTTCAAAATCATCAATGTCAACATGAAGGGCGCTTAGCATTTCTTCAATCCATTTGTTCGCAGTGGAGCGACGATCGATATAATCCACAAGCGCTAGGAATTGGCCAACAAGACTCCCAATGAATCCGATAAGAAGTTGGTTGAACACGAGATGTCCAATACCAAAACCAAGGATTCCTAGGGATATTGAAAGCACCAACCAACGTTTCCGCAGAGTTTTGTGTGAATACACACCTTTTGGAATTGATTCCATGTTTATTCCTCTGTTCTTCCAGCGTATTCGTGTAACTTGGAAAGTGAGGCTGCATCTTCGAGAGCAGCATCTTCCCATCCGAGTTTACCCAAATGTGTTGCAATCATGGCATCAGCTGCGACCGTAAAGCGTTCATGAGTGAGTTGCATCAATAGACCGATGAGCAACGCTCCACCAAGACCAAACTGCCACTGCGTAAGGAGGGCTACGGCGATGAGAAAGACGCATCCAATGCCAATTCCCAGAATGGTTCTTGAGCGTAGGCGTACTTTGGACTCCATTGCATCGAGAATGGCAACAGCATGTTCTCGCTTGGTCGCCATGTGCTGAGCCAAGTGTTCGTCCGTTCTCAAGATACCGCTATTCGAATAAGTCTGCAACGAATTCGTTACTCATACGACGAAATTGCCGTCGCATTCGTTCCTCTTCCTGATTTTGAACAAGGACACTGTCTGTCATCGTCACCTGTTGACGGGGTTCTTTCGCAAGTTGAGTGATCAATTCTGCTAGATGCTGTTGAATCGAAGCGGTTTGCTCAGTCTGGAATGCAAGAAGCCGTTCCATTGCTACAAACATTCTGTCTTGTCTACTGGTTCGATCCTCAAGGGCTGAAGATTGAGCATTGATTGCCTCCTCCTGTCGCTTTAGTAATTCGCGTGCAGCAGGGGTTCCGATGATGTCTCTTCTGTGTAGTTCAGCCTGAACGTTCTGAAGCGATTCCTGGAGTTGATTGATGTTGTACGCTGAAATGTTCAGCTGTTGACGAAGTTGTAAACGCTCCCGCTGGAGTGATTTTCGTTCAGCCCTATGGACCACAGCCTCACAAACGAAGACGCTGGCGATCCCCGCTATGACTGCGACTTCCGGGCGTGTCATATGCCATGTGACGAAGGTTAACCAAACCATCCAACCACAGAAGATGCTCGCTAGAATTCTCATGTATAGAATATGGTTACAGAACCACTTAATACCACCACGGGAAGTCCGAGGGCCCCCTAAATCATTGATAGAAAACAGTCGTCATCGACTTCAATAATTCCACCTGTCGAAAGCAGATGATCAATCGCTTCATCAATTTCGTCTTCCGAAACGCCATGCGAGGTCATTCGTTGGAAGATGACATTGAGGGTAGCCATAGGCTCACCCTTCTCGATTTCTCCATCAATAATCATCACAACCAACTGGCACGCCACTGCAAGCAGAGGGTCATCTCCTTGATCGTCTGGCAATAATTCAATGAATGCTTCAGCGCCATGTGCTTCACCTTCTTCCACACGAGGCCCTTCCTTGCGTTGTGACAGCCCAGTAAAGATTCGATCTTGATCGAGTCCAAAGCAATCAAAAATGCTCATTTGGTGCTCATCTTTCGTGATTTGATCAGGCTCAATACGTGATGCGAGGTCATCAAGTCGGAATTTACGTTGCTCCAAAAGGATTCGTTCACGCTTCAAGTCATGACGAATGAGAGCCAATGTTTGTTCAGCTTGCTGGGCAAGCCATGTATTGATGCTCCACTCTGGGTCAAGCCCGTGCATAACTTCCGCCATGCGTCGAACAGGTTCTGGAAGCGCGGTTACATCGATAAGTCCGCGACTTTCTTGACTCTCCTCACTCATGGAACTTCCTCCGAGATGACGGCACTTGAAGCCTTCCCATCATGATGTTGGAAAAAAGCCTATTCCACGGTCTTGAATCGTTCTTTCATTCCGTCTACGATGGAATCTAAAGCGGCCTGTAAGGTCTCTGCGTGAACATAATCCGATTGAGGCGGCAATTCAGAATTCAAGTATCCAGTCATGTTAGATACGCATCTTGTCACTTCATCAACAATCGTAATCGTTCCAGTTTGAGATGAACGCGATAGCGGATTAAGATCGATAACGATGACTGTTTTACCCATTGCAACCAAGGCTTGACAACGATCTCCATCTTCTAACGGGACGAGCAAAACATCAGATTGTAGAATTCCTTTTGATTCACATTTTGCCCTTGGTCCTTTCAATCCGGGAATTTTAGCATCAGGATTCGCTCCAAGAATTTCAACGTTCAAACCAAGTCGCTTGTTTCGCTCATCGAGATCAGAAAGAAGAGCAGTCATACGTTCGGGCGTCCGATAGAAAATATTGACCTCCACCGGGCAATCAAGCAAATGTGCCAATTGAAGCATTTCATCACCAGCTAGGGCAATGACGTTTCCGTTTAGAGAAAGAACAGGATGTGTTGCTTCCTTCAAGCATCGAAGCGCCACTCGAGCAGCGAAATCAGCGCTCTGAATAGTCTGTTCTCCAAGCAGATAATCGTAAGCCTCACCACGTCCGTGGGCGATTAAGGCAGAATCTGCAAGCATGCCCTTTTCTGCAGCGATTTCAAGACGATGACGCATGAGTAGCGAACGATAACGTGGGTGACTTGGATCAGCGGCATGGTCCATCTGAACACCTCAGTCTTGGTCAATGAGCATGCTCATATCCATTGGAGAAACTCCACGATTGACTGCACTGGTTGAGAGAACATCAACTCCACATTCTCTCCACTCTTCCAAATCATCAAAGACAATGTTTCCACTTGCTTCAAGAACAACTGAGTCCCGAAGTTCCATTTCAATCATCTCAGCGACCATTTCTTTGCAACGTTCGGGGCCAAAGTTATCCAACATCAAAACCAATGGCGGTGTTTCAGTTTCAGATTTTCGTTGCTTCCATGTCGTTGCAGCAATAATCGCTTCCTTTTCGCTTGTAACTTCAAGTTCAAGGAAGGCTCCGCATTCTTCTAAATTAATTTCAGTTAGAATTGTGACAATAGCGTGCAATGATTCGTTTCCAGTTGAAGCGAGGTCATTTTCCTTGATCATTTTCGCATCGTCTTTGTTGAGGCGATGGGTGAGTCCTCCGCCAAGGTGAACAGCCCATTTATCCAACAAGCCCCAGATTGTTTTGCGGGTTGCAGCGACTTGCCCGGAAGCGACTTGGGCCCATTGTGCAGATTCTGTGGCTATGCCAGAGAGTTGTCCAAGGATGTTCAGGACTGATCGCTCTATCCGCAAAAGAGATTCACTATCGCCATGGAGTTCGAGAATAACATCGCCTTCACTGACTCGTCGCCCATCTCCAGCACGCCATGTGGCATTCAGACCAGGGGCCCAAATCTGCAGCATATAATCGACCACAGCAGCTCCTGCAACCGTTCCCGTCGACTTAGAAATGATGTGAGCGGTCTTCTTGTCGCCAAAACCCATCAAAGGGCTATCAATTCCATCATCACCAAGAACAGCAGTCACCCAACGGTCCATGCTTCCAGTAAGCAGTCTGCTTGGTCCTTCTTCGGCAGTCCACAGGAGGTGGCCACGGTCATGCGGTAGGGATGCGCGCTCGCCCATGACCAGCGCTAGGTATCGAAGGACTTCAAGCAACCTGTTTAAGCGCGAGGGATTGATGAGGGGTAATGCATAGCAAAGGCATGGCCAGAGTCATCGTCATCGGCGCAGGACTTGCAGGCCTTGCAACTGCGATGGAAGCGTCAGTTCGTGGCCACCACGTCGTTGTTCTCGAACAACGTTCCACTATTGGCGGACGCGCATCAAGCGAACTACGGGATGACTTCCCGATTGGATTCGGGCCACATTTTTTGTTGAAGAAAGGACCATTGCACCGATTGGTATTGAAAGTAAGTCGAATGAAACCCTCAACGCTTCCGTTGCGACCCCACCGGATTGAATTGGTTGGTCAAGGAATGATGCAACCGCGTGCACCGATGATGGACGCAGTACTGTATCGAAGAGCCGTTCGTAAATACGAGATAGTCCATCCATCCATTCGTGCAGCGGAACATTTTGCCTCTTGGGGAATGGGAAGTGAAGTCCGAACCAAAGCACTTCTTCGAGGCAAACTACTCGGGACAAAAGAAGGCTGGTCAGGATTGATTGGACGTCTTGCGGTAACTCTCGACGAAGTAGGAATTCCAATTGAAACAGGTGCAAAGGTAACTCAAGTTGAGCGAAATAAAGTTCACCTTGCGGATGGGCGTCACATCGAAACGGATGTCATTATCCTTGCATGTGGATACAGGAGATCGAAACAACTTCTTCCGGATTTACCAGATTGTGAATCGCTGAAAGCCTCAACAATCGATGTTGCCCTCGATTCAACGCCACTCGGAGATAAGCAAGCAATATTGGATATCAAGAATTCAATCGGGTTGTTCGATATGAAACAGATTCATCCTGGCATCGTAACTTCAGGCTCTCTCTTGTCTGCGATTTGTTTCTCCGATAACTCCAAGGAACAACGGATGGAAATGCTCGATCAATTTCTCGATGAACGAGCCCCTGGATGGCGATCTCATATTCTTCATGACCGAAGACAAGAGCAAGTCACCGTTGCAATGACAGGCATTCGCCCTTCACATGACTGCGTGGTCAAGAAAGGAATTTTGCTCGCAGGAGCTTGGGTTGAAAGTGAACATATTCTTTCAGACGGAGCAGT